>Ga0256406_1000407_pt1 | contig 80237 bp, 48 predicted proteins | sample RumenRJG_03DNA_FD_185986 | JGI IMG/M metagenome (GOLD analysis project Ga0256406, IMG submission 185986) | Bovine rumen microbial communities from Lethbridge, Alberta, Canada - RJG_03 | ecosystem: Host-associated > Mammals > Digestive system > Stomach > Rumen | place: Canada: Alberta | collected... | reverse complement strand
CCGTTACACTAAATATATCACATCACGCAAATAAAAACAAGGCCAAGAACCGCGTATTTGCAACAATCCCGGAAAGTCAAGGCAGGAAATATGCCCTTTAGTGGAACTCAAGTGAAAAGTTCACATTTATTAGTGATTTATCTGTAGATCTCGATATTTGCTGTGGCAGACGTGTGGCAGCAGATGCGGTCCAGTCCGCTATTCTATCGTGCTGCCATAGCTCCCCCATCCACCTGTTGCCAGGATAGTCGCCACAGCGTTACTTATTCAGGATACGGTGGAGGTACGGGTACTGAGAAGCGGGGTGAAATCCATCACCTCTGTTTGAACTTATGCCACTCGTGTCTTGCTACATGCACGAATAATATCCCGATCAGATATCCCATCATATCAAACGGAATGTCTGTAATGTCGAATTCGCGTCCTGGTACAACGATCTTACTGAGCTGGTCACATATCGACACAACCGCACAGGATACTACAGCCAGCAGAAAGGGACGTTTCTTTGCCCACACAAGGAAGAAAAAACTTGACGCTACTCCCATCACCAAGTATTCCACTGAATGGGCAAACTTTCGGACGAGAATGTAGAAGGAATACCAATCTGCCGTGGTGTGATTCAATTTATTATTCACCTTCGAAATAACATTGACAAAATGCATAGCGAGCGCAGCTGACGCCGAGCCCGGTTGCAGCGTAAAGGCAATGATGAGAAGGATGGCTAAGATTAAAAGTAAGATGGAAATGTACTTTTTAAACAATAAATCAAATTCACCTCTATCATTAATATCACATCAATTCGCGTTGTGCCATTTTTAGCGCAACTTCAATTGTTTTGTCCATGTCGTAGTATTTATACTCGCCTAGTCGACCACCAAAGATCACTTTGCTCTCTTTATCCGCTAGTTTTTTGTACCTCTGGTATAACGCCCCATTCTTCTCATCATTAACCGGATAGTATGGCTCATCTCCTGGTTTCCACTCGGAAGAATACTCACGAGAGATCACTGTCTTCGGAAGATCGTTTCCGTCTGCATCTTTGCCAAATTCAAACCACTTATGCTCAATGATGCGAGTCCACGGCGTCTCCCTGTCCGTATAATTAACTGCTGCATTCCCCTGAAAGTTCGGTATATCAAGAAGTTCCGTCTCAAAGCGGACACTTCGATACTCCAGCGTTCCAAGTCTATAATCATAATATGCGTCGATCGGTCCCGTGAAGATAACTTTCTCTGCTAAGTGATTCCAGTTTTCTCTGTCCTTCAGGTAGTCCTCATTCAGTCGGACCTCAATCCCATCCAGCATTTTTTCGACCATCTTCGTATAACCACCGACTGGGATACCTTGATACAACGCATTAAAATAATTGTTATCAAAGGTCAGGCGAACTGGAAGACGTTTGATGATAAAAGAAGGCAGCTCTGTGCACGGTCTTCCCCACTGCTTTTCCGTATAGCCCTTGATCAGCTTCTCGTAGATATCTGTCCCGATCAGCGAGATTGCCTGTTCCTCCAGGTTCTGTGGCTCAAACGGTGCATCTGCAGGCAGTCCCCTTTCTTGTAGCTTCTTCGCAATATAATCTTTCTTCTGCTCCTCGATCTTGGCAGCTGCTTCTTGTGGCGTAACTACTCCCCACATCTTGTTGAACGTATACATGTTAAAAGGAAGTGAATACAGTTCTCCACGATAATTTGCGACAGGCGAATTTGTAAAGCGGTTGAAAACAGCAAACCGGTTCACATAGTCCCATACTTTCTTATCATTCGTGTGAAAAATATGTGCTCCATAACGATGTACATGGATTCCTTCTACATCTTCCGTATACACATTACCAGCAATATTAGGTCTTTTATCAATCACAAGAACCGACTTGCCCGCAGCCTTCGCTTCATGTGCAAATGTTGCCCCAAACAAACCGGAGCCAACTACCAAATAATCATATTTCATTACTATCCTCCTTCGGCTTGCCATTTACATTTACTTCCGAATTAATTTTCTTGTAACCTTATTGTCCAATGCTCTATTCAGTAATTCGTCTTTGGCAAAATACGATACAACGTATCCTCATATTATGAGCGCAGCAGCTTCATCGAATCACTTCCCCAAAACCTTGTTTTTCAACTTTTCATACTTTTCTTGCCCGAGAATTGCTATTACAGCTTTTCTTATCCTTAACTTAGTGTAATATTTACTCTCGCATTTATGAACTGCTTTATCAAATCCTACAATTTTAAATAATTCAAAAAAGTGTTCTCTGTTCGGATTCACTGTCGCTGGTTTACTGAATGCCTGATTATAAGGAATGACTTCTTTCTGATCAACTGGCTCTATCACCATTTTCCCTTGAAGATCTTCAAGCAGCTCTTTTGCTTTATTCGTATTAAGAGTGATTACGGAAACGCCTAAAGACTTTTCATGCTGAGTTATTTTTTCTTGGTCAACTCCCCAAAAATCAGCAAGCGTAATATCTGAAATACGATTCGTTCCTACATAGCGACACTCATAACAGGATTTTCTCAAGAATAAATAGTGGTTGAAACCGACAAAGTAAGTTCCTGTTTCTTTATTGTCTACAAACCTTGTACCATCATTAAAATCCACACGCATTCTCGTGCCACCGCCAGACCACCAATCGCTATCTTTCGGTTTTACTCGGAAACGGTAGTCGTTCATTTTCTTATGGATTTTTTTCTGTTTATCATTTAGATAACCGTTGACGATTGACTTATTCGCAACGCCGTGGCATAAAACATCCACTGTCAAAAGGTATTTTGAATTTTTTTCTTTTCCAAGATATGACAGTAGCCCAGCAATCTGACATGCAACGCCTGTGAACATTACAGGTGTTTTTCGGCTTATCAGTTCTTTTACTCGCGGATAAGTGTCACTGGACACTCCTTGATAATATTTACTGAGGCGTATACAATCCAAATTCTCTTCACTATCAATTTCTACATGGTATATTTCATGTGAATCCGGATCCATATATGCGCCAAATACAACTCCGCCCTTTTCAAAAGTAATCTGAGCAAGAGCTGTCATTGCTCCACCAGAAGAACTCTTAAGTAAAACATTATCATCCTTATGCCATCCCATATAAAATGACCCCGGATGCTTATTGAACTCGTTATTACTGGGACACATTCTCGTACATTTACCACAGTTAATGCATTTTTGATTATTAATTTCTGGATAGTTGTACCCTTCGGCATTTTCTTTCATAGAAATGCAGCTAACAGGGCAAACTTTTCTACATAACCCGCATCCAGTACAGCTATCAATTTTACAGATTTCTTCCATAATTAGCTTAATCCATCACTTTCGTTTTAAGATTTTCAGGACCAATCCTTTGTTCAAGTACAATGCAATAAGAACAATCACAGCTCTAATTCCATATGAAATTATGCCTTCCCAATAGTAAAGTGCAAACTGCACAGCAATTAATGCCAACCAGAACACAACAAACGCCGGACTGATTGTCAGCCTTACAAACTTCTTTACATCCCACCAGCGATATAACAGGACAGCAATATATCCTACCAGTGTTGTAGTCGCTGCTGCAATAATGCCAAAATGAGGAATAAAGATAAAATTCAGCACCGTATTTGTTACAGCCCCAATAATAGCAGTAATGAGAGCACCTCTCGTTTTTTTGAAAGTGGTATAGAAGGTACCCAGGTTTCCACCTAAAGCATGGAACATAACACCGATGACTAGAATGGCTGTGCACATCCACGCGCTCTCGTATTCACGAGCAAAAAGGTGAATTGTTAATGGTTTTAAAATCAACAACAGCCCTAATACACCAAGAGCCAGAATTGAAAAATAATTTTGAAATACTCCTGAATAAAATTTATCTCGGTTCTTATCCTCCAGAGCATTAATGGATGACGTCTGCCATGCCTGGTAGAAAATATTCTCAAATACGCTGAGGAGCGAAGGCATCTTGTTTGCTACTGCATAAATACCGTTTGCAGCGGTTCCCATATACAGAGTGATAATATAACGATCAGATGCATTCATTACCCACCACATGGATGTTGTTGGAAGCAATGGAAGTGCATATTTGACCGCCTCTTTATAGAACGTCTTGGATATGGATCTGAAAGAAAAACAAGATTTTATCTTTACGGCCCACATTACATAAAGGCAAGCAATGACCTTACCGATAATATAGGCAATCATCCAACCATTCAGTCCATACCGAAGCAAAACCAAGAACAGGATATCCGACGCAAAAAGCACAACAGAGTTTATCACTCCCGACAGAGCAAAGACTTTCATTCTGTTCTGTCCACGTGCAAACTGGCTCAGTACCTGGTAGTTCGCATCAACCACAGCGGAAAGGATAGAAAACGATACCACTGCTGGAATATTGATAAAAATATTCAATGCACCTACTACAATAATCGAGAGCAGCGACATCAAGAAGCTCAGTGAAAACGATGAGCTGAACACCGTCTTGTCATCGTACTTCTTGTCGCTTGCAAACCGGAATGCTGCTTCGTATATATCCAGACACAGCAATGGCATGATAAGGCCTGCCGTTGTTGTAATCAAATCCATAGTCCCGTACTGGGAAGTAGACAGATAATAGGAATACAGAGGAGCAAGGATGAAACTGATCGCCTTACTGCCTAAGTTTGATATTCCTATGATAATCGTATTTCTTTTTAATTCGTTATAATTCTGTTTAGATGCCATTTACTTTATTTTTTCAGAGGTATTATCTTTTGAGGATTTCTCACTATATTTATTAAAGAGTTCTGTTTGTATCTTATTTGCCTGTTCTATTGTCTTCGAAAATTTACGAACTAATTTCCAAGGATCCTCTTTTATATTTGATATATAAATTTCAGATCCCTTTCTATCCTTATCAACAACTACTTTTTCTACTTGAACGTGTGCTAGCAAATATCTGGGACAAAATCTCATAGTTTTTATTGCTACTTTAAGGAACTCTGGCTCTCGCATATAATTGCACAGCACATTAGAGCTAATATAAGAATCCAATTGCTGCTTCACATCATTGTCTGACGAGATTGTTATATTTGGATTACTGCTTTGATTAATCATATGCTTATATATCACTCAATGCATCTTTAAGATATTCGATACTTCTTGCGTGTAATTTATCTAATTTTGCATCTACTTGATAATAATCTATATTGTAATATTTTTTATTTAAAATATCATTTGCGGAAGAAATGATACGGTCAGACAGTCCTAAAGTATTTAATATCTCTGTTTTTCTGAACTCAGTACCGCCTGCGTGGCACAAAGAATAAAAGTCCTTGTTTAAGTTTACAGAAAGAATTGTGCCATGATATGAATCAGTCACTACTTCTGTTGCATTATACAGAGCCTTCATAAATTCGTTCGGCCCGAAATCAATACAATCAATGACATTCTTTTCCTTAATTGGAAGGTTAACATACGGAACAATTCTAAGTACACGCTGCCCACGTTTCGAAGCAAACTGACTTACCACAGTAGTTACCTTTTTAATATTTTTAATATTGTCCGAAAGGGTGTAATACAATACATAAGGCTCAGTATTTATTACCTTCAAATTCAGATAATCAATCCACTCATTTTTTTTAATTAAAAAAGTTGGATCAACAACCGAAATAACTGCTTTTCCCAATTTCTGTGACATTCTTGTAGCGCTAGATTCTTCCCGCATCGAAATATGCTGAAAAGTACGAATCTCTTTAACTATTGAATCTAACTCTTGATCTGTCATATTTCCAATCGAAGAAGCATATGATACCTTGTGGCCTTTAAATCCATGCAATAAGTATGGATTCATGAATTTTGGGTCAGATCGCTCCAATTCTAATGAGTGTTTATTCCATATTTGATCGCTTCCACTGATCACACAATCAAACTTATCCATATAAGCAGAGCATTTCTCTGGATCATTAATTTCATCGCCCACATTCATATTCCGAGTAATAAAATTTTCAAATTTATCTGCTCTCAAAACTCTCTGTTTTTGTAACGGAAGTTTCTCTATATCACGGAGCCATGTATGCAGTCCATATTTTGTACGATACAGTTTATAATATTCTTTTTGCATCGGCATCCGGTAGTTGATAATCTCTGTTCGATAACCGAGCTTCTCCACTGCTCTTTGTGTGGCAAATGCCTGCATCATTGAGCCAAAATTATAAGCTGCATGATATGTGATAATTCCTATATTTGTCATACTCTATTTCCTTATATTTATATATATTTTTTTATATAATATATTATAAAAAATAATCATGAATACAATTTTAATAAGTGTATTCATTGATAATAATATCGTCATATAATCATCAAAGAATGATAAGGCAATCTTATTTGCAAAATACCCGAATAATACGGCATGGAACAAATATTTTCCCGTCGCATTCCTAACATGAACATTTTTATAGTAAAAATATCCGAATACCGATCCACACAATAAAGCAGCAATAAGTGCGCCTCCAATTCCAAAATCAACAAAAGGTCTCTTAAAGAATGTATACACATTACATCCAAGTCCATTATAGTTTCTAAAAGGAAACCTGACTGTTGGAAGATCGTGAAAAACTCCTATCTTTTCCAGGAACGAGTATAAATCATGAAATGTTTCATACCCCCAATATAAATAATGAATATTTCTCGCTTCAACTAAACGGTTTAGCAAATCGATAGAAGCTCCAAAATATCCACTAATAACGTTTCCAAATGATAACGATGTTTGACCAGGTTTTGCAATAACTATACGAAGAAGATAAAAGGCAACTATAGCTATAATTACATATTTTAATTGACCTATTAAAAATCTGAGGCTTTTTCTTGGTCCTCCTCCCTCTCGTTTGTAGCGAAAAATGAGCGTGAAAAAGATTGCTGATATAACAAAGTTTATGAGATCTCCTCTTTGTCCCTGTAACAATACCTGAGTAAGATATCCTACCATTGGAATAATAGACAGCAGATCTTTTTTCTTAAAGACTCTAAATGTTGCATTACTAATCATTGCGGCAAGCAGTAAATATGCAATCACCGAGCAGCTAGTAAACAAATTTGCGATCAAAATGTTCCCGGTATATCCATCGAGCCCCTTAGTGCTAGTAGAAAACATAGTATATGCTCCGCTTAATGTCATAACGGCGGACGAAACTTCCCGGTATACAAAAACTGTACAAATTCCAACATAGCTACAAATTGCAATATATTTAATAAATCCTATATCAATTCTTCTATAAGCTACATCATTTGCTTTTTCTAGCGGCGTTGTAAATAATCTTGAAATCTCATCGCCGGCAAAAAAGGCAATAAATCCAATAGTTAACAATAAACAAGTCGAAATACTGCAATCAAACCCCCATGAATCCTGATATATAAAGCAAGTAATTATCGCTATCGTTAGCGGCGCTATAAAAAAAATAGAAGGTGATGAAAAGTCATTCCGTTTCCAAAAAGTAACAACTAGCAATATTAAAATTGATGAAATTAGAAGGATTAAATTCATATGATGCCTATAGTCTTTCTATCTCTGGATGAAACTTCAATCCTTGTTTCAACCCATCCATAAGAATCTCTATACGTTCTCTTTTATGGTCTTTAGCCTTAGTCAAGACCCTGAATGTCTGCTTAAATGGAGAAATATATGCTCTTATTTGATCCGCTCTAGTACCATGTAAATGAGCAATGTAAATACGATTTCTTACAAACAATGCATATCGTCCAATCCTGGAGATATCATTATAAATAATATCTACCCCGTCATTTGCGCTCATAGCATGAACGACTACGCTATTAAGAATCAGGTATCCGCCATATTTTCTAAGACGTGTCGTATACTCCGTATCATCTCCCCACAAGAAGAACTCCTTGATTGGCAGTCCTTCTTTTTTCACCATATCACTTTTTATAAATAGAGAAACGAATGATGCTGTATCTATTGGAATAATTCCTTTTTCCAGAGATCTTAGATTTTCATATATGTCAGATGCAACTGCCTGCTTATTCATCAGACATGCTTTTCCATCGGTCCATTCCGCAATACTTGAAAGATACCCGAATTCATTGTTTACTTCTGGAATAGCATCCACAAATGCCTGCAACGCCTCTCTCTTCGGATAGGTATCATCATCCATAATCCAAATATAATCATAGTCATTAGCGGAATTTTTGATTGCATAATTAAATCCACCAGCCCCGCCTAAATTTGCTCCGGTATTCGTATAGATTACGGTATGATCATCAATATACGGCTGGATTGCTTCTTTCGTTCCGTCTGTACTTGCATTATCTATGATCAAGATATCAAATGCATTATAGCTTTGATCTTTTAAACATCTGATGCAATTCAGAAGTTTATCCTTACGATTGTAAGTAACCACACATGCTACTATCTTACTCTTACTCATTTCCGCTCCATTTGCTTTACGAATTTTCTTTTGGCGAAATTATAATCAATACTACAATAAACGCTCAAGGGCATTTTCTTATATATCAGTCTTCCTAGCCGATTAGATCCAGATAATTCTTTATTCTGAAGAGGTTCATCTTTCCATAATGATCTATCATAATAATCACGCCATAATTTTGTGCTTGGATCAATGCAGCTTTTTTCCCAAGGTCTTCCCAAAAGTGATGCAGTGAAATGGATAATAGAAGGTGTTTGATGTGCTTCTTGAAGTTCAAAATTGGTATATACTACGTTCTTCTTCCAATGGACCCAATTTCTAAGATGTTTTGGATCAGCCAACCGATATTTGACCGTTGCGTTATACTTCGGAGGTAGTATAGTAATATCATCTTTGAGTAGAGTGTTGATGACGTCCTGATCTGCAAAATAAGGATGCGTATTAAGTATCGATATAACATCATCGGGACGAATCCTCTCTTTATATTTAGGTAGATTGATAACTAACATACCAGCGTTAATATATCTAGTATAATCATAATTTTCTCTCAATTTAAAATAGAAATCATAATTAGCATCAATCACACCCGCCGCAGCTTCTAAAAATTGAGCTTTGTAAAGAGAGGTAATGTCAGATCTTATAAGCAGATCACAATCCATATAGATAATCTCATGAACAGAATCCGGTATAATATATGGCAAGAATAAACGCACCAGTGTAGCAATACTATTATTTTCCACTGGGGCTGTGAATTCTAAGCTCTTAAGTTTTTGTATGATACTAGTCGGATTATAAATAACCAGCTCTGACCCTGCCGATTGACACAGCTTCTTCAGCAGCAGTATATTTTTCTCTGAAATTCCTGAGTTAATCAAGTGAATCGTTATTTTATTTCCGTCATTAAAATCAAATAATGACATCAAGCAGACTCCTAGCTTGGAGGCAAAATTATCATCACTTATAAAGCAAATATCCACATCGTCATCTCCATTTAAATATTGCTGAGAACCTTCTTGAGCTTCTTGGCATTCTTTTCCCACGTATATTTATCCAACATCACTTTTACATCATTCTGCTCTGGGTAATGTAGATTATCTAGAGGATAGTCATATTTACTAGGATCTATATATTGCACACTGTTTCCGAACACCTCATGCATTACTTCTGTATCAGACACATATACGCACTTGCATCCAGCAGCAAAAGCCTCAAGAGGTGGTATTCCAAATCCTTCATAAAAAGTAGGAAATAAAAAGGCTTTGCAATCTCTCATCAGAGTTTTTGCCTCTTCATCCTCCACGTAACCTATTAGCTTCATATTGTTCGGACATTCAAACCCCATTCCGTTTGCAAATACTGTCCTATTGATCGATCCGGCTACAACAAATGTTTTATCCGGATTCTTTTTTGCTTCTTCTGCGATCCACTTGAAATTTTTGTTTGGCTCCAAGCTGCACATTGAGAAGAAATAATCATCCTTTTGAAGCCCATATTTAGCTAAAGTTCGCTCATCATAACCCACATTTAAATAATGCTGCCATGCATTAGGAATCACGGTGATCTTCTCTGCATGGACATGATAGTATTTCATAATTTCATGCTTTGAAAACTCAGATACGGTAATAATAGCTTTTGCTCTCTTACATTCATTAAAAAACAGCAGATTATACCAAGTTAAAAACTTTTTACTGAAATCATGAGGTCTTGCCTTAATCTTTACATCATGAATACAAACGATTCCAGGGTCTGGGAGTGGAGCTACATTGCATAGATTTAATGAAATAGCTTTTTGGCTGTTCACGTAATTGGGAAATGAAATATGCTCCCACATACGGTTATGCAACTTTCCTATTCTGACAACCTTGATATTCTTATATCCAGGAATATTCTCTGTTTCAGGTGGAATAGCCATAACCAACTCGCCTGGTTTTATTAATTTATCAAGCTCTGCACAAATTTCTCTGGCATATCTTTCAACTCCGGTAATACGGTGTGTAAGAAATCTGCCATTTATGATTATTCTTTTAAGGGTCATATATTTTTTGCAGGTACTCCTCCAACTCTACTGTTTTCTGAAACATCCTTGAGAACCACTGAGTTCGCGGCAATAACACAATTATCGCCTATGCGCCCCAATATAATTGCGTCATTCCCGATAAAAACATTATTTCCTATTTGCGGTGCTGCACAGTTTGGTTTCCCGTCGGGGCATATGTCTCCAATCATCACATTAGGAAAAATCTTGCAGTTATTACCAATTTGGACATTAAAGTGCACCACACACCCCAATCCTTTGTGCCAAAATTTTGTTCCTATTCCAATTTCAACTTTAGCAGAAATAGCATTAGAACAAATCAAGTAATTCAAAAGCTCAAAGAACTTTGCAAAAATTTGAAAGGACTTATACTAGTATAGTTTGTGTGCCCATACCCAAAGAAATGTCATCTTTACATCCCCTGTATTACAACGCGAAGGTTATTCTTGAACGAGTCAAACAGGAAGTTATCTACAACCCGCTTGTGCGCCTGTTCTCCATAGTTCTGTCTCAGTTCTTCGTTGTCAGCGAGCTTCTTCAGCGCTTCCGCATATGCCTTGACATCTCGATTGGAAACTTCAATTCCCGTGATGCCGTTCAGATTTACGTAGTTCACTCCGCTTCCCGGAATTGTAAACGTCACAGCCGGATGGCCAAAATACATTCCTTCTGCAAGTGCTACGCCAAATGCTTCATTCTTTGTAATTGAAGAAAATGTGTATATGTCACATGCAAGAAGATTAGCCTTGAGTTCCAGATCGCTGACCAGTCCAAGAAATTTTACCTTTGGATCTCCTGCTGCCAGCTGATGGAGAGACTCTGTTAACGGCCCTTTTCCGGTAATTCGTATAGTGAATCGATCATCAAGGAGTTTGCTTGCCTTAATTAAATATTCAAAGCCCTTATATGGGACATGACGTCCAACCGCAAGACATATTATCTTTCCTTTGTTCTCTTCCTTTATCTGCGACGCGCGTTTTCTTGTTTCATCATCCACAGCAAGTCTGTGTTCATCAATACAGTTTGGAACAACTATGCACTTACTACGCACAGATGAGAGCCAAGGACTACCATCAATATAGTTTGGGCTGGTTGCTATGACCTTATCTGCTCTTTTAAGAAGTCTCTTATTCTGTCCTGTAAAAAAGTGCTTCAAAACTTTCTGTTTGTAGATATCAAGATGCCAGTAAACAACAAGCCTTGTACAATCCGGTATCAGTTTCAGTAAGAAATGAGATACGAAAGGATTCGGATAATGAAAGATCACAATATCCGGCTTGAACTGTGTGAACAATTCCTGCATTCTTTTTCTATAGGTCAAGCCCAATGCCTGAGAAGCAATCAAAGCCTGCTGCCCTACACGGATTACTTCAACACCATCAACGTTGTCTATGGAATCGTTAGACTTAGGATTGTGGTCAAAACAGAGAATCTTCTGTTCCACTTCTCCCTTTAAAGCCAGTACGCAGTCTCTTGCAATTTGTTCAACCCCGCCGACAAAAGGGTAATAATATTTCGATATGTGCAATACTCGTTTCATCTAATCTCCCACCTACTTAACATCTAATCTTCAACAGGTCACATTCGCCAATTACATGGCATCTTCCAAGTCCTGCGGGAAGGAATATGCAGCTTCCCTTCTTGAATCGCAGAGGTCGATTGCTTCCATCCGTTTCGAGTCCCCCCTCTCCATCTGTACAAAGAAGTACTTGGAAAGAGTTCTTCATTACAGAGAAGGAAAAGCCCTTAGTCACCTGTATTTTTTCTGTTTCAAAATATTTGCACCGGCAAAGCATCTCTCTGGAGCATCCGTAGAAATACCGGACATAGCGTGGTTTTTGACTGGTATCTCCGATGGGATTCATATTGAGAACTCGCACCGCCTTATCGAAATGAAGCTCACGAAGGTTCCCATCTTTATCTCTCCGGTTGTAGTCATATAGTCGATAGGTTAGATCGGAATTCTCCTGAATCTCCGCAAGAAGAATTCCCTCTCCAATCGCATGAACCGTTCCGGACTCGATGAGAAACACATCGCCTTTATGAACCGGAACATAGTGAAGATCATTCTGCAGAGTTCCGTCTGTGATATCCTTTTCTAAGATTTCTTTTGAAACTTTGTGCTCAAATCCCCAAACGAGCTTTGCGCCTTCTTTTGCTTCGAGCACATACCACATCTCAGTCTTACCGTTCTGACCGTTTTCATATTTTCTGGCATACTCATCAGAAGGATGCACTTGAACGGAAAGATCCTTTGCCGCATCAATGAATTTAATGAGTACAGGAATTTGGTTATTCTTGTGCCCAACATACTCCGGATGCATCTGGATGATCTCAGCAAGCGACATTCCCCTATACTCTCCTGAGATTGCATAACATGGCCCGTTTGGATGCACTGAACATTCCCATGTCTCCGCCAGTGGAGTTAATTCAATGTCTTTTCCATATTCTGTCTTCAATCGGTTACCACCCCAGAGGTAATCCTTTCCTGACGGTGCCAGCAAAATAGGCGACATTAAATATTTCCTTCTTCAAATCTGCTATCAAGCGGAAATTTCGTTTTATCATCAAAAGTGATCTCTTTTCCCACCTGAGTTTCGAGTGCAATGATCTCAGTCTCGGCAATGAGGGTATGCTTGCATCCCGCTGCCATAGTCACGATGTCACCAGGACGAACAATCTGCTCCATGTCGTCGATGACCGTCTTTCCATGACCACTGAGAATAGTGATGGACTCATCTCTGAACTCATGGCTATGATAAGACAGCCGTCTTCCAGCGTTGATTTTTACCTTAATCAGACGATATCCTTCTCCAGCATCCAATACGTTATAGGATCCCCAGGACTTCTCGATGTATTTTGCCTCTGTGGAAATCTTCTCTACATATGGTTTCATGTAGCCAGAGCGTTCTTTATCCGCTACAAGAATTCCATCACCAGATGCAGCCACTACCATATTCTTTTCGCCCATGACAAGGATCGGGATATCCAGCTCGTTGATAATATTGACGTTCTCACAAGTCTCATCAACCATTGCCTCACCTTTGATCGGATCTGCCATAACTTCAGACATCGTGTTCCAAGTACCGACGTCCTTCCACTCTCCGGCATAACGCATCATCTGAATGGAAGATTCCTTCTCAACAACGGCATAATCAAAGGAGATCTTCGGACACTGGCTGTATTTTGCATACAGATCACGGTAATCCTTGAAATCCAGCATGCTATGTGCCTTCTCAACAAGATAGCCGAGTTTAAACGCGAATACACCAGCATTCCATACCGCACCCTGATCCAGATACTTTTGTGCGGTCTCCTTACCCGGCTTCTCCTTAAATTCCTTAACCTTGGAAACCTCGTCCTTCGTCTCCGGAATAATGTATCCGTACTTCTCGGAAGGGTAAGTTGGCTGAATACCCATCAGGGTCAGATTCGCCACATTCTTCTCAGCAAGTAATCCGAGTTTTGCTACTGCCTCATAGTAGGAATCGTCTACATACGGATCGACCGGGCAAACTACGACTGCCTCATCCTCACTTACATTCAATTCATCATGAAGATACGTTGCTGCCAGAGCGATTGCCGGGAATGTATCTCTTCTCATCGGCTCAACACACACAGACACAGCATCACCAAGCTGATTATAAATGGCAGCTACCTGTGATTTCGATGTTGCAATCGTAACCTTAGCATCCTTATCCACTCTGGAGATCTGACGGAAGACTCTCTGAACCATGGATTCATAGTTTCCCTCTTCATCCTTAAAGAGCTTGATGAACTGCTTACTTCTTACATCATTAGATAACGGCCACAGTCTTTTGCCGGATCCACCGGAAAGTAAAATAATATTCACGAATTTTCCCTCATCTCATATATTCAGACATCTGGTCTGCGATCTTCTGTTCTTCTGCTTTCGCCGTTTCCAATGAATTCGCAGAGATAGAAATGTAAACCTTGAGCTTCGGCTCGGTTCCAGAAGGACGGACGACCACCGAGCTGTTGCCTTCGATCAGATATTTCAGAACATCCGACTTTGGAAGGCCGTCCAAACCCTGACTGTAGTCCAGTATGGTCTCGACCTTTCTACCGCCAAACTTAGTCATCCCTTGGTGGAACTGCTTCATAATTTCCTGCATCTTTTCAAAGCCTGCAGATCCATCGAACTCATAGGAATGAAGCGTATTCAGCCGATAGCCATAGGTCCGATAGAGCTCATCCATCTTATCTAGAAGAGAGATGCCATGTGTCTTATAATAAGCGAACATTTCGCAGATCATGAATGCCGCATCCACACCATCTTTGTCGCGGACATAACCGCCCGTCAGATACCCATAGGATTCCTCAAAACCGAAGATGTAATCTTCCTCATGGCCATGCTTTTCAAGTATACCGATCTGCTCACCGATGAACTTGAATCCCGTCAGGACGTCAATGGTTCTCACGCCGTAATGGTCAGCGATCTGCTTCCCCATATCGGTAGTAACAATGGTCTTAATCATCACCGGGTTCTCCGGCATTGTTCCGTTCTTGATCCGCTGACTGCAGATAAAGTCAAGAAGCAAAAGTCCTGTCTCATTGCCAGTCAGGAGCTGGTACTCGCCTTCACTATTTCTTACCGCAATACCGCAGCGATCACAGTCAGGATCCGTAGCCAGCATCAGATCTGCGTTAACCTTCTTGCAATACTCAAGCCCAAGCTGCATTGCCTCGCGTATCTCCGGATTCGGATATGGACAGGTCGGGAAATTTCCATCCGGCTGTTCCTGCTCTTTTACCACGGTGATATTGGTAAAACCAGACTCCTTTAATGTCCTCGTTACGGGTATCAAACCTGTGCCGTTCAGAGGGCTGTAAACGATAGCAACATTCCTGTCGATCTCTTCCCTTACGACGGACTGTTTCTTTACCTCTTCGATAAAGGATGTCAGCACTTCATCCGGGATATAAGTGATCTTGCCCTCTGCCTTAAACTCCGGAATCTGCACATCAAAAACATCAACGGCTTCAATCTCTTTCAGGATTTTCGTCGCTGCTTCTGTAGTGATCTGACAGCCATCGTCCCCATATACCTTGTATCCGTTATACTTGGACGGATTGTGGGAAGCGGTGATCATCACACCTGCTGATGTATGTAAATAACGTGTAGCATAAGAAACGGTCGGAACCGGATTGAGTCTTGGCCAGATATGCACAGAGATATGATTTGAAGAGAAGACAGATGCTGCAACCTTGGCAAATACATCTGATTTGATACGGGAATCGTAACCTATAACTACAGAAGCCTCTTTACCATATTTATGAAGAAGATAATTACTGAGACCCTGAGTGGCTTTTGCAACCGTATAGACATTCATCCGGTTGGTACCTGCACCAATCGTGCCTCGTAAACCGCCGGTACCAAACGCAAGATTCCTGTAAAATGCGTCCTCGATACCTGATTCATTCAATCCCTTTAGCTCTGGAATCAGATCCGCATCTGCCGTTGCTTTCTGACACCATCTTTGATATTCCCTGCGGATCTTTTCACTAATCATCTACTCTCCTCCTTGCATATATCTTATTCTTTCGGTGAATTTCTCTTCATTCCGCTCACCTTATCAACAATTCTCTCGAACTTTTCTGTGAATGAATGCCATATGAACCCCAGTTCCTACTCTTCCATTCACCCACAGGTCTAATCATTCTCTCGCTGTTCAATCGCTGACAAATCCATAAATGAATGCCGGAGCATGGAATACAAACGTTCATAAGCAAGCGATTGTTAAGCTCAGTGATGAAAAGGCACCTGCCTTTCATAGACAAGATGTTGAATCTCTCCATTAAGGGAAGACCTCTTACCTTACGCAGCGCCGTTATTTTTCTTGAATGCCAGCGATACGGTTTTAAACAGGATCCGGATGTCTCCGCAGACGGACCAGTTGTCGATGTACTGACAGTCCAGGCGGACGACTTTATCGAATTCCTTGATGTCGGACCTTCCGGACACCTGCCAGAGGCCGGTCATTCCGGGTTTCATGCTGAGCCGTCGCTTGTGAAAACTGTTGTACTGATTGAATTCACTGACTGTCGGCGGGCGGGTTCCGACAAGAGACATGTCGCCTTTGAGGACATTCCAGAACTGTGGAAATTCGTCAAGGCTCGTCTTGCGGATGAAATGGCCGATCTTTGTGATACGCGGGTCATTCTCCATCTTGAACATGAGCCCGTTCATTTCATTTTGTGCAAGAAGTTCCGCCTTCCGCTTTTCCGCATCCTGATACATGCTGCGGAACTTGTACATGCGGAACTTGCGGCCATTTTTTCCGATTCGCGTCTGCGCGAAAATGACAGGCCCGGGCGAGTCGAACTTGATAAGCGGTCCGAGAATTATAAAGAGTATGCCACAGATCGCGAGGCCCACGATCGAACCGATGATGTCGATCGCGCGCTTCATGATTGAGGCGATCATGCGCTTCCGCGGGCGGTCAAGGATGAGGGCCGGACGGCCGTCGATGCCGTATTTGATCTCTTTTGTGTAGGCGGGCTGGTAGTTTACCGTGCCGTTGCCGGAGGGCATCATAGAATTCGCAGATTCCGTATCCGTTGAATTCGTTCCAACATGGCCTGCCGTCTGAACCAGACTTGGACCAGAGGATAAGGCGCCATTTTTCTCCGGCCGCATGACGGCCGCCTCCCGCTCAAGCTCCTGAATCTCCGGGAGGTTGATGTGGACGCGGATGCCCATGCGAATCATTTCGCGGACAGCCGGCATGACGAGGGGCCGCTCATTTTCCTCAATCTCAAGGAAGACCTCGTCGATTGCCTCTCGCTGGATGCGCTCGAGCAGCGTCTCCGGTGTCGCGAGGAATATGATGTCGCCGAGGTTCTCGATGTCAGCCGGATTGCCGCCGTCGACGAGGCAGACGCCGACGATCCGGCGGGTCCAGTCCCCTCGGAGTGCGTGCATGGCCTTCTGCGCACGGCTGCTGTTCGTGACGACACAGATAAGCGATGCGTCCGGCGACTTCTGAAAGGCTTCGAGAAGGAAGGCCGAGATATACGCACTCTCGAGCGTCATCGCCAGAAAGTTCAGAGCCAGTGTAGTGATAAACCAGAGCCTCGATTCGGTGACGCCATTCTTTTCGAGGACGAGAAGCGCGGCCAGAATGCATCCGAATAATCCAGTCTCTCTGAAAGCGCGCGCTGCGCACCGGAAGGCAGACATTTTCTGAAAATGATAGTCTGTCTTGTGAAGCATGAAGACGGTCGTCGCAAAGCCCGCGAGAATCAGCGGAAGCATGACCGAAAGAAACAAGTTGTGACTAAAGAATTCTGCTGTGAGCCGGCCGGCCCAGAACAAAATGATGATTGCCAGCATACCACTGAAGATAGCGGTCAGAAGGTAGCTGAAGAATGATATTTCAAATTCCAGATGTCTTCTTTTCATTTATGATCTTCCCTCACTCATAAATAAAAAGATGCATGCCGAGGTAACCAGGACCGGCCGCAATAGTATCAGTCCTTCATCTCACGCCGCGCGACCACTGCTGTGCTTTTTCCTCTCCCATTCACTCCGAATTTCTTCATTCGGACTACACTGTGCATTTTAAGGGATCGCTGCTTCCCCGCACATTGCCTGCATCCAAACTCAAAGATATCCAATCCCGCGCTACTGCCACGCAACGCGAGGGATTGAATTCTTCCAAAGAGTTTTCAAAGTTTGCTGCGAACCATTATAGAAGGTTCATATTCCCGTGTCAACAAGATCCGGATCTTATGGAACCAGATCCGGTCACGCAAGTCATGCTGCCTTTATGCCGGCGGCGTATGCTGCTTCTGCTCCGACTGTGCGTGCCTATGCTCCCCGTAGTACTTGCCGTAATATTTCCCGTAGTACTTGCCACTCTTCTTCATGTCAGCCTTGTTAATAATGACCCCGAGGACCGGGCTCTCGGCACGATCAAGCTGTCCCAGGATATCCTGCGCCAAATGATAGCCGATTGCCCCGGACTCGATGACGAGGATCGAGCCGTCGCATTTGCCCGCGACAATGGCGGCATCGATGACGCTCGCAAGCGGCGGCGTATCGATGAGAATATAGTCAAATGCGCCGCGCAGTGTGTCGATCATCTGCGTGAAGCGCCGGCTGTCGAGGAGCTCCGACGGGTTCGGCGGGAACTGGCCGGTCGGGATCATATAGAGCTTCGGAACGTTCGTCGCGTACATCACGTCCTCGAAGCGGTTCTGGCCGGAGAGGTAGTGCGAGAGACCGTAGATCGGCTCGCCGCCTGTGTCGATGTTGCGGAGCGCGACGGACTTGCGCATGTCCGCGTCGACGAGAACGGTGTTCTTACCGGACTCCGCGAGAGACTGGGCGAGGCGCAGCGTGACGGTGCTCTTGCCTTCATTTTCTGTGCAGCTGGTGATTGTGACGGCCTTGATGTCGTCGCCGCAGAACTGAAGGTTCGTGCGGATTGCCTTGAATGACTCGTCAATCTGATAGCCGAGGTCCGGGATCGTTATGTTCAGCTTCTTCATCTTCTGCCTCCGTGCGTGTTCTTGCGATGCCGTCTGCCGGATTTCTTCGTACCGGCCGCAAGCGGAACGGTGCCGAGCGTGCTGACGTGGAGATATTTCTCAACATCCGCGGCGTCCCGGATCGTGTCGTTCATGAGGAAACGGACCATGATGATAATGATGGCAAGAAGTGCGCCCGCCAGAGCGCCGATCAGCGCGTTCTTCGTGTTGCTCGGGCTTGATTTCTTATCGGGCACGTTGGCCGGGGACACGACCTTGACGGACTTTATGTCGACGACCTCCTGGATCCGGGAGACAGCGGCTTCGCGCACCTCATTGGCAATGTCGGCGGCCTTGTAGGGATCCGGGTAAGTGATCGTGATATAGATGACGCGCGTGTCGTCCGGCGTCGATACCGTAAGATCGTTGAGAAGCTTGTCGTAGTTCTCCGGAAGGTCGAGATCTGTGATGGCCGTCTGGATGACCTCGCGGCTCCGGATGATCTCCTCGTAGTCCTTCGTGAGGAGCGTGCCGGCCTGCAGGGTGTTGTTATCGACGGTCATTGTACTGGTCTCATTGGATGTGACATAGATACTGGTCGTAGACTGGTATTTCGGTTTGATGCATGTGGCGGTAACCAGCAGCGCGGCAAGTCCGCATATAACTGCCGACAGAATAATAATCGGAAGGTTGCGGAAAAGTTCCCCGCACGCTTCTCCCACATCAATTTCCACGACATCGTCTGTCCCGTTAGTGTCGCGCTCGTTAGCCATAAATTCCTGCCTTTCTCCTTCTCTTCTATCCGGATCGTCCCGGATCTAACATGATTGCTCCGCATTCTCTCAAGCGGATGCGGCCCAGGCTTCTTTCTGCGCTCTTATCAATTCTCAGCGGATGTCAGAAGCTTCCGCGGGTTGTTCCGCATCAGCGCATCCACACAGCCGTCTCCGAATTTCTTCTTCAGGTACAGGGCGCATGCCCCGATATGCGGTGCGCGGTCTTTCATGTTGTGGGCGTCGCTGCCGATGAAATCGACGAGTTCCTCCTTCAGAAGCCTTGCGCAGAAGCGCTTCACGCCCCAGCCCTCGCGGCCGATGATGGAGTCTGCGTTCAGCTGAACGCGCGCACCCATCGCGCGGATATCGCAGATTCTGTCTGCGTTCCGCATCGAAAGAATTCTCTCGGCGTGCGCAATAACAGGTTTTACGCCTCCTGCCAGACAGTCGTAAATACTCTGTCGCACATCCCGCTCACTGTCTGCCTCCGAAAACTCAAGCAGAACGTGACGCCTGTCCGGCATGAGGAAGAGCGGCTGGGTGCGAAATTCCGCTGTCTTTTCCAGACAGTTGTGATATTCACAGCCGAGATAAAGCTCGAGATCAGGATATTCATTTGCCGTTTGCATCAGGAGCTGCCGGAACCGTTCCTCCACAAGACCGCGGTCAGTCTCAAACATGCCGTGCCTGAAATGGGGCGTCGCAATTATGAGTCGAACGCCGTCGGCGTATTCGCTGCGGATGATCGCCATCGAGTCTTCGATGGTCTTTGCTCCGTCGTCCACGCCTGGAACGATATGACAGTGTATATCAGATAAATCAGTGACAGGCAAAAGATTATCCTCTGCTTTCAGATTTTGTACACAGACATTATATACGGGTGCCAAATATGTATGCAAGGTGAATTTTCCACAAGATGTGAACGATTTCACGGAGAATATTCGGCTGAAATTCTGCCCCGAAATTACTTCACAGCCGCTGTCAGCCGGTCGGCCAGGTCCGCAAACTGGTCGAGGCCCATATCCTCGCCGCGGATGTTCGAATCGAGGCCCGCTGCCGCGAGCGCGTCTTCGACGTCGGCGCGTGTGAAGCGCACGCCGCTGCGTCCGCCGACATGAAAGCCCGGGAAGTTCAGGATTCCGTTCGAGAGCTTCTTCCGCCGCTGGTTGAAGGATGCGCGGATGAGTTCAAACATGAACTTCGGGTCCTGCACGGAGACGGGCGGCTCCTTGTGCGCCTTCAGAGTCACAACGGCGCTGTCGACACCTGGCTGCGGAATGAAGGAGTCCGGGTGGACGATCCTCGCCACGCAGGGCTCAGCGTAGTAGCTGATCGCAAGCGAGAGCGCGCCGAAGTCGCGGCTTCCCGGCTCCGCGGTCATGCGGTCCGCGACCTCCTTCTGGACCATGACGGTGATCGACTCGATCGGCGCGCCGCTCTCGAGGAGCTGCATGATGATCGGCGTCGTGATGTAGTACGGAAGGTTGGCGACAACCTTGATCGGGCGGCCGCCATTTCTCGTATCCGCGATCTCTTTGATGTCGGTCTTTAATATGTCGCCGCTGATCACTTCGACGTTGTCGAATCCGTTCAGGGTGTCCTCAAGGACAGGGAGAAGGCTCCGGTCGATCTCGACGGCAACGACATGGCCTGCGCTCGCGGCGAGGTACTGTGTCAGTGTGCCGATGCCGGGGCCGATCTCGAGCACCGCGTCTTCCGGCGTGAGCTCCGCGGCATCGACGGTCGCGCTGAGGACATCGTCATCGATGAGGAAGTTCTGACCGAACTTCTTCCGGGCGCTGATATTGTATTTTCTTAAAATTTCGATCGTGCCTGAGGGCGAGCCGAGGCAGGGTTCTGGCATAATGTACTCCTTATCGCCGTGCCCTGCACGGCCGCAGCCTTTATGTTCTGTATCAGAAGTTAAAATCTTTTTCGCGCAACATGATGCGTCCGTCGGCGCTGTCCTGCGTCTTGCCGAAGAGTTTGCGCTTGCTGTGGTCGATCGCGCGGTCGACCATGGTCTTGACTTTGCCGATCACGACCGGCTCGTCGTCGCGCTGATTATTGCCAATGATCGTGTAGAGCGCGAGCGTCGCCATCTCGTCGAGCTTATAGCCTTGCTCTTTCGCGTATGTCTTGGCAAATGTCACCAGCTCGTCGTTCATGAAAACCGGTACTGTGATTCTCGTCGAGAACTTCTTCGCAAATTCCGGATGTTCCGCGAGCATCGCGCGCATCGGCTTCTTCTCGTCCTCGATGATGACGATCAGATCGTCAGTCCGGAAATCCATCGCGCGGTTTAATTTCGTGATGGTCTCGTCATCGAGGCCGCCGGCCTGCTCAATCAGAAGAAAACCGCCGCTCAGCTTCTGACAGACGGCCGCCGGATCCTTCGTGTTCATCGCATCCGCCGTGACATGGGCGACTTTGCACGCCTTCATGCCGAGATTCATGCACGCAGCCTTGATCAGACCGTCGGCAAGACGCGTCTTGCCTGAGCCCTTGCGGCCGATGATGCAGATGTTTCCGCTCTTTGACGTCTTGTCGCCGGCGTTGTTGTGAATGTCGGCGAGCGCTGTCGTGACCTGGTAGTCGACGCCCGGCACGGTCGCGAAGTACGAAAATGCCTTTTTCTCTGCGTCGGTGAGTTTTCTTCCTTCAAGCGGAAGTCTTGTGTAGACCTCCGGCTCTTCCATGATGTTCTCGATGATCGAGCGGCTCTCCTCGCGGCCTCCCATGGAGAGAGCCGACATGTCCATGAGCGCCTCGCTGGAATCCTCCTGCGGAATCTCGCCGCCATCCGGCTCGTCCGCGAGAAGCTCATTTTTCGTCGCGTCATCGATCGTGAGCGCGGCCTTCAGGTCCTCGTCGCTCACATCCTGCTTCTCAAATGCCTTCGGATCGAATTCCTTACCGTTGGCCTCGAACGCCGTCTTCCGCGCGGCAAGCTCAGGGCTTGCAGGCGGCTCGGACGAGACATTGCCGCCGTTCTTCGCGCGGGCCTCGCGGAGCGCCTTGTCGACCTCCTTGAAGTTGAGCTCACGCGTAAGTCCGAGGGACTCGTCGGTCTCGCGGCCGAGAAGCGCCTGCTTCGGGTCGGTCTCGGCCGTATTATCCTTCGGAGCGGCCGGCTTTGCAGCGATGCTCTCTCCGGCGCCCGTCATCGGGTCGGCCATCTTCCGGTAGCCGCCGCCCGCGATCTCGCCGGCGAATTCACTGCTGGTCTCCTTGAAAAGGGCGTCAAGGTCAATTTCTTTCGGCGGCTCATCATTCTTCACGGCGCTGTCGATCGCCTTGTCCACCTCGCTCTGCTCCGGCTTTGCGGCCGGCTCTGCTGATTCATGTCCGGTTTCAATCGCCGGGGCCGGGTTCTCCGCCTCGCGGCTCTCGGCGTTCAGCTCTTTCTCAGCCTCTTTGCGCGTCGTGTTCTGCGCAGCCGCGGCCTCGATGACATCTTTCTCTTCCTTAATCGGAACATCGCGCAGATCAGGAAGTGTGCCGGTTGCCGGGATGCTGTCCTCCGGGATCTTCAGGCTGTCAACAAAGCGCGTGAGGAGGGAAGGCTTCTTGTCGGAGGACTTGCTATCAGACTTTTCAGCACTTGATGCGCCTGTTGCGGAGTCCGCGGCGGCGGAATCTGATCCGGCCGTCGCGCCTGATGCAGAGACTGCGCCGGCGCCGGTATTGTTTCCTGCTGTCAAACCAGTCGAAGAACCGCTGCCTGTTGTAAAGGCTGCAGAGCCATTACCTGCTGTGGAGCCTGCTGCTGATCCTGCGTTCGCACCTGACGTGGTGCCCGATGTCGCAAAACCTGCCCCGACACCTGCAAGGCCTGCGCTGTCTGCGGCGAAGCCTGACGCGGATCCTGTGCCCACACCCGGTGCAGATGCCGCAGAGCTTGTACTGCCTGTCGATCCGCCGAAGCCTGCGCCTGCCGCGCTTCCTGCAGCAGAGCCTGTTCCAGCGCCGTTATTACCTGCGGCGCCTGCCGCAGAACCGGACGCAGAATTATTGCCTGCTGCAGAGCCTGTTCCAGCTCCTGCCGTGCTTCCGGCAGCCGGATTCCTCTTCGCGGACGCTCTGCGGACCGGGCGCTTTCCGTACTCCGTCATTGCGTCGTACTTTGCGCGCTGCGACGGCGTGAGCGGAGTGATACTCATTTTCAGCTCGAGGGCCTTGAGCACATACTTGCCCTCGGAGAACCAGAGAATCATGTCGTCGCACTCCTCGACGCATTTTTCGTTCTGGCCATTCTTCCTGTAGAGGCGCGCGAGCTCATACGCCCAGCGCTCCGTGTACTCGCGGTCCTTGTACTCCTTCAGGACATCGATCTGCTGCTGAATGGGCGCGCCGGACGCTCTGAGGAGCTTGTACTGCAGGATATATTTCGATGTGTCATTTGGCGACACGCTCTCGAACTCGCGCAGATATTTCTTCGCGTCATCCAGCCGCTTCAGGCGGATGCAGATCTCCGCGAGCCGATACAGAACGGCCTTGCCGGACGGCGCGCGCTTCAGCGCGTACTCGAGCACGCGCAGGCTGTCCTCGAAGCGATGGTCCATCTCGTAGACCTCGCCGATCATACAGAGCGTGCGGGCGCTGCGGACGCGCTTCCAGTCGACCTCGTCGGCAGTCGACGCGGCCTCATGGAACTGTCCCTTCTCGGCATAAGCCGTGATCTCTTCAATTTTTGATTTATACTCAGCTTTATCCAATTTATAGCTCTCCTTGACCCCGGACGGGGCGGAATAAACCTCTCCACAATCTGTCTCAGTTTAACATACAGAGAGATTTCTGTAAAGTTGGGGGCGCAGAGCCTCCGGGGCAGTATAGAACAGGCAGGCAACGCGTCGTTAAGCGCGTGCCTGCCTGTCCCTTGCTGTCACTCTCCCGTCAGGAAATGATATTATTTGTCGATCACGACTTTGTCGAGATGCCAGATATCGTCGGCATATTCCCTGATCGTGCGGTCGGAGGAGAACTTGCCGCTGCAGGCGGTGTTCATCATCGCCATGCGGGCCCAGCCTGCCTTGTCGAGGTAAGCCTTCTCGACTCTCTTCTGCGCATCTGCGTAGCTGCGGAAATCCGCAAGGATGAAGTACTTGTCCGCCGGGCCGTACTTGTTCGTCAGAAGCGAATCGTAAATCGGGCGGAACAGCTCTGTGTCCGGATCAAATGTGCCGTTGATCATCTGAACGAGGACCTGGCGAATCTCGGAATCCGTGTTGAAGATGTAGTTCGGATCATAGCCGCCGTTGTGCTCGTAGTTGATGACCTGATCAGACGTAAGGCCGAAGATAAATGCATTTTCCTTGCCGACTTCTTTTACGATCTCGACATTTGCGCCGTCCATCGTGCCGAGAGTCGGAGCGCCGTTCAGCATGAACTTCATATTGCCGGTGCCGGAAGCTTCCTTCGAAGCCGTGGAGATCTGCTCGGAGACATCCGCCGCCGCGAAGATGATCTCGCCGTTCGAGACCTTGTAGTCCTCGATGAAGACGACCTTGAGCTTGCCCTTCAGGTCCGGATCGTTGTTGACGGAATCCGCGACGGAGTTGATGAGCTTGATGATCAGCTTCGCGATCTGGTAGCCCGCGGAAGCCTTCGCGCCGAAAATGAAGGTTCTCGGGTAGAACGCCATCTCCGGATGCTCCTTCAGCTGGTTGCGCAGGTACATGACATGCATGATGTTGAGAAGCTGTCTCTTGTACTCATGCAGACGCTTGACCTGGACATCGAAAATGGAGTTCGGGTCGACCTCGATGTGGTTGTGGCGCAGGATGTAGTCCGCCAGTCTCTGCTTGTTCTTGTATTTGATGTTCATGAACTCCTGCTGAGCCTTCGGATCATCGACATAGAGCTTGAGGCCGGAGATCTTGGAGAGATCCGTGATCCAGCCGTCGCCGACCTTGTCCGTGACCCAGGACGCGAGGAGCGGGTTGCCGTGAAGCAGGAAACGTCTCTGCGTGATACCATTTGTCTTGTTGTTGAATTTCTGCGGCATCATCTCGTAGAAATCCTTCAGGACGTCCTTCTTCAGGATCTCCGTATGAAGCTCCGCGACGCCGTTGACGCTGTGGCCGCCGACGATGGCGAGGTACGCCATGCGGACCTGGCCGTCGTAAATGATCGCCATGTTCTTGATCTTGTCGTTGTTGCCCGGATACTTCGCCTGGATCTCGTTCAGGAAGCGGCGGTTGATCTCCTCGACAATCTGGTAAATACGCGGAAGCAGGCGGGAGAAGAGGTCGATCGGCCATTTCTCGAGAGCCTCTGCCATGATTGTGTGGTTCGTGTACGCGCAGGAGCGTGTCGTGATGTCCCACGCCTGGTCCCAGCCATAGCCGTAGACGTCCATGAGGAGACGCATAAGCTCCGGGATCGCGACGGTCGGGTGTGTATCGTTGAGCTGGAAAGCCGCATGCTCCGGAAGGGAGTCGAGTGTGCCGTACAGCTCCAGCTGCTTCTCAAGAGCGGTCTGGACAGACGCGGAGATGAAGAAGTACTGCTGCTTCAGTCTGAGCTCCTTGCCTGCCATGTGGTTATCATTCGGGTACAGAACTTCCGTGATCGTGCGCGCGAGGTTGTCCTGCTCAACAGCCTTGTCGTACTCTCCTCTGTCAAATGAGGACAGCTCGAAGTCGTTGATGGCCTCTGCGTCCCAGATTCTCAGTGTGTCGACGACGTGGTTCTTGTAGCCGACGACCGGGATATCATACGGAACAGCGCGGACGGATGAGTAGTTCTCGTAAATGTAGTGCGTCTGGCCTGTCGCCTGATCGTACTCGATGCGCGTGTTGCCGCCGAAGCGGACCTCCTTCGCGTGCTCCGGGCGCTTCAGCTCGAACGGATAGTAGTTCTTCAGCCAGTTGTCCGGCACTTCCTTCTGGAAGCCGTTGACGATCTTCTGACGGAACATGCCGTAGTGGTAGCGGATGCCGCAACCATACGCGTGGTAGCCGCCTGTCGCGAGCGAATCCATAAAGCAAGCCGCAAGACGGCCGAGACCGCCGTTGCCGAGTGCCGGATCCGGCTCCTGGTCCTCGATCGCGTTGATATCAAGTCCGAGCTCCTCGAGCGCTTCCTTGACACCCTCGTACTCGCCGAGGTTCAGCAGGTTGTTGCCGAGCGCGCGGCCGATCAGGAACTCCATGGAGAGATAGTAGACGATCTTGGTCTTCTGCTCGTTGAATGCCTTGCAGGAGTCCATCCACTCGTCGATGATCGTGTCCTCGATGACGTCCGACACTGCCTGGAAGATCTGCTGCTGTGATGCTTCCTCAATGTCGAGACGATACATCTTTCTGACATTTTCCTTGACGTCTGCAATGAACTTCTCCTTGTCAAACGCATGCTTTGTCCCTAATGTAGCCACCTTATTAACCTCCTTGGTGTGTTGCTGCATTTTAAGGCTCCGGGCTCTGTGCCCCGGAGCCGTGTTCCCTCATGATTACTGCTTCTCTACGCCGAGCGTGACTGCCTCGGTGTTGATCTTCCAGTCCTTCGTGTAGCCCTTCGTCTCGCCGTAAATGATGTCGTCGGCGAGGACGTCGTGCATGATCTGGGCCTTGTTGGCCGCGAGGATGTCGCGGATCTTCTCATTTCCGTCCGCGTAGACCTTGATGCGGTCCATGACCTCGAAGCCGGCCTCCTTGCGCATCGTCTGGATCTTGGAAATGAGCTCTCTCACGAAGCCTTCCTCAATAAGCTCCGGTGTGAGATGCTTGTCCATGACGACGGTGATGCCGTTGTCGGACAGTGCCTCAAAGCCCTCGACCTGCTTGATCTCGACGAGAAGGTCTTCCTCCGGAAGCTCTGTCTCTTCGCCGTTAAGCGTGACCGTGACGGTTCCCTTTGACTTCAGCTCTTTTGCGGCCTTGTCCGCATCAAGCTGGTTCACAGCCTTGATGACAGCGCCCTTCATTTCCTTCGGGAAGTTCTTGCCGATCGCCGCGAAATTCGGCTTGATCGTGCAGCCAGAGTACTGGCTCAGGTCGTCCTTCATTTCCAGGCTCTTAACGTTCAGCTCGTCGAGAATGATCTCCTGATAATATTCCGGGATCTCGAACGGCGCGTTGATGTACATCTTTCCGATCGGCTGGCGGTTCTTGATGCCGCTCGCGTTGCGGACAGCGCGGCCGAGGACGACGACCTTGAGCAGGTGGTCCATGTTCTCCTCGAGCTTCTTGTCGACCATGCTGTCATCCGCAACCGGATAGCTGCACAGATGAATTGATTCCGGCGCGTCCTTGTCGATCGAGCGGACGAGGTTCTGATAGATCTCCTCTGTCATGAACGGGATCGTCGGCGCCGCGAGCTTGCACAGTGTCACGAGGCAGGTGTAGAGCGTCTCATAGGCGTTGATCTTGTCCTGCTCCATGCCGGATGCCCAGAATCTCGAGCGGCTTCTGCGGACGTACCAGTTGGACATGTCGTCGACGAACTGCTGCATCGCCTTGCCGGCCTCTGTGACCTTGTAGTTGCTATAGTTCGAATCGACTTCCTTGATCGTGCTGTTTAAGCGTGAGAGGATCCACTTGTCCATGACGGACAGCTTGTCGTACTCGAGCTTGTGCTTTGTCGCATCAAAATTGTCAATGTTCGCGTACAGAACGTAGAACGCGTAGGTGTTCCACAGGGTGCCGAGGAACTTGCGCTGGCCTTCCTGTACAGCCTTGCCGTAGAAGCGGCTCGGCAGCCACGGTGCTGATGAGACGGTGAAGTACCACCGGATCGCGTCCGCGCCGTATTTATTAAGTGCCTCCATCGGGTCGACGGCATTTCCCTTGGACTTCGACATCTTCTGGCCGTTCTCATCCTGGACAAGGCCCATGATGATGCAGTTCTTGAATGCCGGTGAGTCAAAGAGAAGCGTCGAGATCGCGTGCAGCGAGTAGAACCAGCCGCGCGTCTGATCGACGGCCTCGGAAATGAACGACGCCGGGAATTCTTTCTTGAACAGCTCCTGATTCTCAAACGGATAGTGGAGCTGTGCAAATGGCATGGAGCCTGAATCGAACCAGCAGTCGATGACCTCCGGTACGCGGTGCATCGTGCCGCCGCACTTCGGGCACTTGATAGTGATCTTGTCGACATACGGCTTATGCAGCTCGATGTCGTCCGGGACGTTGTCGCCCTTCTCCTTCAGCTCTGCGATGGAGCCGATGGACATCTTCTCGCCGCAGTCCGGGCATGTCCAGATGTTGAGCGGTGTGCCCCAGTATCTGTTTCTCGAGAGCGCCCAGTCCTGAACATTCTCAAGCCAGTCGCCAAAGCGTCTCTCGCCGAGAGACTTCGGGATCCAGTTGATCTTCTTGTTGTTTGCGATAAGGCGGTCACGGACTGCCGTCATCTTGATGAACCAGGATTCTCTCGCGTAGTAGAGAAGCGGTGTGTCGCATCTCCAGCAGTACGGATAGTCATGCTCGAACTTCGGCGCCGCAAAGAGAAGGTTCTTCGCAGCGAGGTCCTTCAGGACCTCCGGATCGGCGCTGATTGCGCCCTCTTCCTTCATTTCCTTCTCTGACGGCTTCGCGCGCATGCCGGCAAATGGCGTCTCCTTCGTCATCTTGCCGTTCTCATCGACGAACTTGACGAGCGGAAGGTCGTATTTTCTTCCGATTCTCGCGTCGTCTTCACCGAAGGCCGGGGCGATGTGGACAACGCCGGTACCATCGGTCATAGTGACGTAATCGTCGCACATAACGAAGAATGCTTTCTTGTGCTGCTTGTCAGCTGCTTCCTTTGCGCAGTCGTAGAGCGGCTTATATTCCTTGTACTCGAGGTCCTTGCCCTTGTAATGTTCAAGGACTTCCGCGTCCTCGCCGAGGACCTTCTCCACGAGTGCGGCCGCCATGATGTAGGTGTAGCCGTCCTTCGCCTTAACCTTGACGTAGTCATCCTCCGGGTTCACGCAGAGCGCAACGTTGGACGGAAGTGTCCACGGTGTTGTGGTCCATGCGAGGAAGTAGACATCCGGGTCATCCTTCGTCTGGAAGCGGACGATCGCGGATCTCTCCTTGACTGTCTTGTAGCCCTGTGCGACCTCGTGGCTTGAGAGCGGGGTGCCGCAGCGCGGGCAGTACGGGACGATCTTGTATCCTTCATAGAGGAGTCCCTTGTTGTAGATCTGCTGCAGTGCCCACCACTCGGACTCGATGTAGTCGTTGTGATAGGTGACATACGGATGGTCCATGTCTGCCCAGAAGCCGACAGCGTCGGAGAATGTTCTCCACATGCCCTCGTACTTCCACACGGATTCCTTGCACTGCTTGATGAACGGCTCGACGCCGTATTTTTCAATATCTTCCTTGTGCTTGAAACCGAGCTTCTTCTCGACTTCGATCTCGACCGGAAGGCCGTGTGTGTCCCATCCTGCCTTTCTCGGAACGCACTCACCCTTCATGGTGTGGTATCTCGGGATCGTGTCCTTGATGACACGCGTCAGGACATGACCGATGTGCGGCTTGCCATTTGCCGTCGGCGGGCCGTCATAGAACATGTAGAGAGGGTGTCCTTCATTTTCCTTGACGCTCTTCTGGAAGATTTTATTGTCATTCCAGAACTTGACCGTTTCTTTCTCGCGGTCAACGAAATTCATGTTGGTGTCAACCTTTTTATAAAGCATCTGTTTCCCCTTCTGCAGCTTTCTCGTCGCTGCTGAATCATGGTATAGTTCGCGCGGGTGACCGCGCGATGGGCAGGGTATCCCTGTCATAGTGATTAATTGTACTTTTCTATGGCATGTAATGTCAAGGTTTTCGGGGATATCCGGGCATGAAATCGATTACAGGAAGGGGACAAGAAAAACCGGCGGGACGTCCCGCCGGCTTTTCTGTGCCATCATATTTGATTTAGTAATACCAGTTCTCCCCGATCAGGATGGAATGTCCTGTTGAATTCCTGCTCCGGAAGTTCAGGTAGCTGTGGTTTCTGTAGCCCTTCGTCAGGCAGTCGCTCACGGCCTGTTTGACGTAGTCAGCGACGTTGCCGCCGAGTCTCGCCTGATAGTAGGACGGATCCGATACGCTCGGGCTGTAGCAGTACTGGCCCGGAGCTGTCAGCTGCGCCAGCGCGTTCTTGCCGTAGCCGCCGTAGTTCTGGTCCGCGCGGTTCATCGCGGATGTGATGACTGCGAGCGCGCCCTCATAGCTGCCGCTGTCCTCCTGTCCGACGATCGCCCAGATCAGCTCGAGCTGGTCCTGCGTGTAGCTGGAAGAATCTGCATTTCCGGATGTGATCTCGGAGTTGACCAGCGTCTCGCCCTGTGTGCCGGCGACACTCACGGAATCATACTGCGTGAGGTCGTAGGTCTTGATGAGCTTCTTCAGATCGTCCGTGTAGGTCGAGCTTGTCTCAAATCCGTCAAAGCCCTTCGCCACGATCTCATCGACATCGGTCACGCCGACGAGGCTGTCATCCTTCGCGATCCGGTATGCCGCGTAGTCCTCCATGCAGTTCTCGATATCAAAATAGGTTCTGGCCTGCTCATTTTCAAAGACCGCCTGGCCCTTGCTGTTCAGTTCTGTGACGTAGCGCGCCGCTGTCTGGCCCGTCCACGGGCTCGACCAGGAATCATTGTCGAGATCGGATGTCATGTTGAGGACATTGTTGTCCGCTGCCGCGATCCCGCCTTTTCCTTCATCTGAAAATGAAAGCCAGTTCGTATCCTCGATGACCTGCGCAATCAGGACCGAACGGCAGTAGCCGTAATCGACCCATTCCTTGCTCGACGATGTGAGGAGCGCGTCGATGATCTCCTTGCGGGCATCCTCATCGCCTGCCGCAGCCTTCTTTCCTGTCTCTTGCAGGTCCGATGCCTGTGTCGTCGTCGAATAAATCGAGCTGTTCGCCTCAGTCTCATCCGTGACGAGTGACACCGCCTTCGTGACCTTGCTGTAATCCACGTTGGAAATGATGACGCCTGTCGTCGACGAGGACGCATTGATCGCCTGCCCGCCGCCGATGTACATCAGCACGTGGTAAATCTGACCATTGTCAGCGTAGAACAGCAGATCGCCCGGCTGTGCATCCGCCGGATTGATCGCAGTCCCGCAGCTTGCCTGCGCCGCAGACGAATGCGGAAGCGTAATGCCGAAGTTCGCGTAAATGCACATCGTAAAGCCCGAGCAGTCCGTCCCGTTTTCAAGGGACTCGCCGCCCCAGACATACGGCTTTCCGAGGAAGTTCAGCGCGTAATTGACAATCTGCTCACGGGTTGATCCGCTGACCGATGCAATGTTCTTCGCATCCTCAACGTTGCGGACCGTCTTTAAGCTGTAGCGATATGCCTTGTTGTTAAACGCGCTGATCTTTGCGGACGCGGTCTTCATTTTCGCCTCGCCCGTCTTTGTCACGATATCCTCAGCCTCGGTCCCTGTCCTTAAAAGAGGCGTCTTCACGAAGCCACGGACATCGCCGGACTCGATGTAAGCCCAGCCGTCGCCGCTGTCCGGCTCAATGATAAAGCAGAGGCCGTTCTGCGGAAGCGTGCCGATCGTGCGGCTTGATGTATTCTTGTCCTCATAGATTGTCAGCGAGGATTTCTCGGGACCGACCGCGTAAACCTTCGCGATCTTTGTGAAGCCGTCAAGAAGTGCCGCGCGCTTTTTATTCAATTCTGAAATGATTGACTGTGTTCTGGAAACAATGACTGTCTGCGAAGGACGAACGGTCGTGCCGCCGCCATTTTGCTGAGCGGCCTCCGCTGCCGGCGTCGGTGTTGCCGTTGGAGCCGGTGTTGCTGTTGGAGCAGGCGTCGCTGTCGGCGCAGGTGTTGCCGTCGGAGCCGGCGTCGCTGTCGGCGCAGGTGTTGCCGTCGGAGCCGGTGTCGCGGTCGGTGCTGCCGTCGGCGTCACATCTGAATCAGTGCCCGATGATGTTCCCGAGTCCGTGCCTGATGCTTCGGAATCCGGAGCCGCCGGATTCGATTCGGCATCAGATGCAGCTGCAGACTCTGTATTCGGAGCCGCCGACTCCGCCACGGATTCTGCGGCAGAAGACGCTCCGGAGTCCGTCTCCGGCGTCCCGACAAGACTTTCTGTATCGCTGCTGGCCACAGCATCATCTGCATAGGCACTGACGCTTCCCATTGCCGGCGACAGTGTCATGCCGCAGATTAAAGCTCCTGTCAGCAGACTTCTGACTATTGCATTTCGTGTTTTCAACGATACGTTTCCCTCCCGTTTTCTGATAGGACAAGAAACCGGCCCTGCCCAGGACCCATATGCGGCCTGTCCAGAGAAGCCCCCGCCACGCCTTGTTCAAGTCCGCGTAGCAGCACGCTGCCGTCTTGTGGCGGTTCTTACTTCTTGTCTGTGTCCGCGATATAAGTTCCGATTCCTTCGGGCATCTTCAGGTGCGCCGCAAATTCCTCGCGCTCCGCTGCCTTTCTCTGCCGCCGGATTCTGTGGAAGATCTGCTTTCCTCTGATCTTCTCCATGTCCTCTTCGGAAATCATTTTTGTTGTCTTGACTGCGTAGAAATGTCCGTCCGCAGATTCCTTGACCCTGACCTTGCACTTCACAAAGCCATGCTTCGGACAACAGCCAACTGCCAGATGATTCTTGCCGCCATCAGCAAACCAGCGGATGACTCTCCGGACATTTCTGTGACAGATAAAGCATCTCACGCTGCTCACGTCCGGATCGGCCATCAGCTCCTCCTTCGTGTCAAACTCGCGCGAAATGTATTTGTCATAGGTTGCATAGTGGATATGGATCTCTTCCCCGCGGCTCTTCGGGTTCTGCCAGCAGTCGATGGAATAATTCTCCCGGATGATATCATCCGGAATCGTCTGCAGGACACGCGCCGTATAGGCGGCGTCTTCCTTTGCAAAATGAAAAGCACCGTCCTCCGGAAGATGCAGGTACTCGACCGCGTAGGAAAGCGCCCGGCGGTCTCTCCGCGTCTCATAGCAGATCGCGAACAGCTTCTGGACATCCTCGTAGAAGATCGGGCCCTTCAGCCTGTCGATCATCCCGTAAAATGCCAGATTCCTCTGCAGCTCCATCAGATCCAGTGTTCCCCATGTGCAGAACCGCGGCTCCTCTCCGCACCAGTCCAGGAATTTCTCCGCGGCCTGTTCAAACGGAATGCCGTCCCGGTTCAGATCCTCCATGGTGAGACCGATCACCTTCTGTGTCTGAAAGTGAAGCCTCCTGTAGATCTTCGGTTTGACCAGGGCCCGGAACGAATCCAGGTACTTTTTCTCCTCATTCAGCTTGACTGCGCCGATCTCAATAATCTCAAACGGCAGCTTTTCATTTTCATCAGGCTTACCCGTCGGGCACTGGTTCCACTCAAGATCAAATACAATATAATTCATTAAACAGTATACTCTCTGAAATATGCTCCTGCAAACGTTCCCAATTCTCAAACTGTACAAAAAATACTGACCAGTTTATGGCAAAACGCCAAATTCAGACCTTCAGCAGGGGCCTTTATGCCGCGCCTCTGCTCATGTACAAAGCAAGGTCTGAAGCATCATGCCTTCTTGTAGGTGCTCGGAGACATGATCGCAAGAATCGGGAAAATCTCGAGACGTCCGAGCAGCATCGCGATGCTGAGCACAAACGTCGAGAGATTGTCATAAATTGAGAAGTTGCATGTCGGTCCGACCTTGGCGAGGCCCGGTCCGATGTTATTAAATGTCGCCATGACGGCCGAGAAGTTCGTCGTCAGGTCGAAATTGCCCGGATCAGCCGAGATGATCAGGAACGTGATGATAACGATGAATACATAGGCTGCCAGGTAGCTGCTTACATTTTTCAGCGTCTGCTCGTCCACCCGGGAGCCGTTCATTTTCACGACACGGACTTCATTCGGATGGAAGATGCTGTGCATATTTCTGCGGAGATTTCTCCAGAGCAGAAGCACACGGGACACCTTGATACCGCCGCCCGTACTGCCGGCGCACGCGCCGACGAACATCAGGCAGATCAGAATCGCCTTCGAGAAATTCGGCCATTGATCGAAATCCACGGTCGAGTATCCGGTCGTCGTGATAATCGATGCGACCTGGAACGCGGAATGGCGGATTGTCGGCTCAAGGCTCGACGTATCAGCCGTCTTCCCGAAGATATTGATGGCGATCAGCACGATGCTGGTGAACACGATAGCCAGATACAGTCTCAGCTCCTCATCATGGAGTGCCTGCGAGACATGCTTCAGGACAATCAGGTAATACAGGCTGAAATTGACACCGAACAGCAGCATGAAGACGGTCGTCACATTCTGCGCAAACGGCGTGTATGTCGCACAGCCTGAATTCAGGACGGAAAATCCTCCGGTTCCGGCCGTTCCGTATGCGATGCAGAACGCGTCGAACACCGGCATTTTCCCGATCAGCAGGAAAATGATATCGAGAACGGTCAGCACGATATACAGCTTGTAGAGAATCGAGGCCGTATCGCGCATACGCGGGACCATCTTGTTAACGGACGGACCCGGGCTCTCCGCTCTCAGAATGTGCAGTGTCGAGCCGTCGTTTTTCCCGTCGGCCGGGGCAATCGCGAGATAGAAAACCAGTATTCCCATGCCGCCGACCCAGTGGCTGAAGGATCTCCAGTAGAGAATGCCCTTGCCGAGCGCCTCTACGTCCGGACAAATGGATGCTCCGGTCGTCGTGAAGCCCGAGACAATTTCAAAAAATGCGTCTATATAGTTCGGTATCCTTCCGGAAATGAAGAACGGAAGGCATCCGACAAGGCTGAGCGTAATCCACGCCATGCCGGTTGTGACCATGCCCTCGCGCGCATAGAACTTGTGCTCCGCATGCCGTGTCAGAAGAAACATGAGCGCGGAGATGCCGAGCGCGATCACCATCGTCCAGACAAAGCCCCTGACAGCCGGCCCGTCACCTGTGTACATGGAAATCACGAGCGCCGGAACCATGAACGCCACTTCCAGAATCAGAAGCCAGGCGTGAATACGAATCATCATTTTATAATTCATTCTTCTTCACTCCCATCAATCCTGGAATATATCATTGAGCTGCTGGATCGGGAATTTTTCACCCGACACGACAACTATTCTGTCTCCCGGATGGAACATGGAATCTCCGTTCGGGAATTCAATCTGGCGTCCATGCGTGATCGACGCGAGAAGTACATTTTTCTTAAGCCGGATATTTCTTAACTTTTCACCGCAGTGCTTTGTGTCCTGATCGACGATAAATTCAATGGCCTCCGCCTGTCCGTCCGCAATGGAATGGACTGTGACGGCCGCCCCCGCCGAGTCCTTCATGGCGCGCACATAGCGAATGATTGTGTTGAAGCACAGCTCCTTCGGGCTCACGACACTTCCGATCGGAAGCTTTTCGAGAAGCTCCATGTTCTCGCCGCGGCCGAGCTTTGTGATGACCTGTGGGACCTTCATGTGGTTCGCGTAAATCGACAGGATCACGTTCAGTTCATCAAGGCCGGTCAGTGCGACGATCGCGTCCGCATCCTCGATATGCTCACTCTCAAGGACGCTCTGCTTGGAAATATCTCCCTGCACAATGGTCGCGCCGTCGAGCTTCTCCGCGAGCTCCTCGCAGCGCGCTCTGTCCTGCTCGATGATCTTGACTGAAATGCCCTCGCGAAGGAGAAGCATCGTCAGATAAAATGCGATGCGGCCGCCGCCCGCGATAATGACGTTGCGGACCTTGGTTGTGATCAGGCCGATGCTGTTTAAGAGCACCGTCAGGTTATTGGCCGAGGCTGTGACGAAGATTCTGTCGCCCTCGCGCAGAATAAAATCGCCGGACGGAATTGTCGTCTTTCCATCACGGACAACTGCGCAGACAAGGACCTGGCACTTTGTGACAGAGGACATCTGATACAGAGGCTGGTCGCGCAGCGGACTTTTTTCATCCACGCGGAGCTCGACGATCTCGATCATGCCGTTTGCGAATTTGTCGCGCTTAAGGAAGCCCGGGTAACGGAGCAGACGGTCGATCTCGCGCGCAGTCTGCCGCTCCGGGTTGACCGTGAGCGAGAGCGCAAACTGCCGGCGCATCGCGTAGGCCGTCTCCACATAGTCCGGTGTACGGATTCTTGCGATCGTATGCAGATTCGGGTTCATTCCATGAGCTGTCAGACAGGTCAGCAGGTTCACCTCATCCTGTCCTGTAGCCGTGATAAGCAGATCTGCGGACTGTACGCCCGCATTCCGGAGCACTTCCATAGATGCGCAGTTTCCCTGAACTGACATGACGTCATATCTCTCGATTGTGCTTTCCAGTGCCGCCGGATTGCAGTCAATTAGCGTCAGATCATGTCCTTCACCGGACAGAGCCTTTGTGAGCATGGATCCGACCTTGCCGTCACCCGCTATAATAATGTTCATACAAACCTTCCCTCTTAAAAAATGCCTGAAGTCTACAGCACGGCAAGCCCTGCCTCAAAACGAAACAGGCACTTACCGCCGATGTACATCATAACACTTCCTAGCGGGAAAGCAAATCCTTTGTATAAGCCCTCTGCGCAGCGCCGGGCAGACGCCGCGCTTGCGCGAGCGAATGTCCCGGCATTGCGCAGGGCAAGGAATGAGCATGGAGCGACGCAAAGCGGCGCGGGAATGCGAATGCCGGCCGGATTGCGGAAGCTGCGTCAGCAGCAGAGCAATCCGGGGCTTATACAAAACGTTCGTCAAGCCCTCTGCGCAGCGCCCCTCAGAAGAACGCCAGCAGCGCCGGCACCATCAGGATGACCATGACGACAAGAAGCAGGAGAATCATCGGCATGAGAAGCTTTGTTCCGGCCTCCTCTCCCAGGATCTTCGCCCTCTTCTTTCTCTCCTCGAAGGCGCGGTCGGCCTCCTTCCGGAAAAGCCGCGCCATCCCGTCTCCTCCCTTCATCAGGTTCTGAACAAGCAGCGTGGAGAAAGTCTTGTACTCCGGAAGCGGCGTTCTCTGCCCTATGTTGAGATACGCCTGCCTCTCCGGCACGCCGTGCTCCATCTCCCGGCAGGCCCGGACGATCTCCTCATAGCCCGGCCGCGCCGGTTCGCCGCGCCGCAGAGACTCCTCGTAGTCACATCTGACCTGAGCAAAGCTCTTCCGCATGCTGAGCCCCGCCGCATTGAGGAGAACGAGTCTGTTGATCAGATGCGGATAGTCTGTCATCATGTCCTCTCTCCGTTTAGCCGCAGCCACCTCCTTCAGCCTGATTCTCGAGTACAGATAAAAGGCTGCGATCACGATGCCCATAAGAAGCAGGGTGAATCCCTGTCCCACATCCACCGACGACCAGCTGACCTTTCTGCCTCCGAGTGCCGCCGGGAGATAAAGACTCTCCTCCTCCGCCTTGTTTGTCTGCCGGATTTCCCTGAGTGCGCGGCGTTTAAGGATTTCCTCCGCCGTCCCTGTCTCCGGAAATGCGGTCACGGAGAGCTCTTTCTCCAGCGTCTGTGACTCGCAGCCAAGCGTCACGGTCAGGATGACCCTGCACCCGCTCTCCGGAATGTCTTCTCCCAGCTCTCCTTCCCAGCCGATCACATCCGGCCTGTCCGTGACCCAGCTCGCGCTGACAAGGCCGTCCGCCAGCGTCTCCGGAAATGTGAGATCTCTGTCCACATGGTCCGGCTTCATGTCGCCGAGGACCTGCTTTTCCAGGCTGTCAGCCGTATTTTTAAGGAGCGCTCTGACCTCGGCGTCCGTCATTTTCCGGGCATCAACGGGGACCGTCAGGCTGTGCGTCTTTCCGTCAATTTCGAAGGTGACGGTCTTTTCCTCCTGTGCGCTCCCGTATTCGCCGCGCAGAAGGTATCCCTTCGCCGCCGTGTCCGAGGACGCCGCGTTCCAGACCGCAAGCATGGCCAGCAGATCTGCGGCAAATACAATCATCAGCGCGCGGGACAGCGTCTCCTGCCCCGCAATTTTTCTCATTTTCGGTAATTTTCGAAGGAGAAACGCAGCTGCTGCCTGAAAAAGTCCCCGCGAAATGACAAAGAGGACGCAGAACATGGCTAAAACAATAAGATATGGGATATAAATCATCGCATTTCCTCACACACTGATATCCACGATCTTCATGCCCCACACGACCGCTGCCGCGTACATCGCGAGGCAGGCGCTCATCACTACGGCGCCAAATGCGGAGCCGTACAGCACATCGAGAAAGCCGGCCGAGGCCACGCGCATGTACAAAATAATGCCGCACGGCATGAGCGCCATGATCCGCTGCTCCATTTTCTTTGACGCAAGTACTGTATCGATCTCCCTGCGGACCTCGATTCTCTCCTCAATCGATTCCGCCGTACTGACAATAACTCTCGTCATACTTCCGCCGAAGCGCTTCGCCGTCGAAAAGACCGCCGCGAAATTCTCGATGTCCTCCACGCCGGACCTTCTCCCGAAGTCGAGAAAGAGCTTCTCTGCCGGCACACGAAGACTGATCTGACTGACCATATAGCTGAACTCGCGGTCCATACAGGAATTCTCTCCGAGGACGAGCCGCAGAGACTTCTCCGTCTCGGCCACTGCATTTTCCACGGACATGCCGGCCCGCACCGAGACGGACAGCGAATTCAGCGCCTCCCGGAATTCAAGGTTCAGTTTTTCCTTTCTCTTTTCACAGCGGTACAGTCTCACCTGCTTCATCCAGAAAATGAGAAGCGGCGACAAAACTGCCGCGGCTATCCACGTGTCATAAAAGAGCCATGAGATCGCCAGCAGCGCGGCAGCCCCCTTCAGAAGCGTCAGAAGGGCTTCGCCAGTGCCGAACCGGTAGACCCTGTAGTCTGTAAGGACATGGCTCTCTTGGTTTATGTCCGCCCGGGCAGCTTTTCTCCAGCCTGTTTTGCCCTCTCTTCTTTCTCCGGGCCGGACGGATTCTGCGGTTTGTCCTGTTCTCTGCATTTCGCCCCTCCTCTTCATCTGCTCAGCCGCCTTGCGCAATAGCTATGTCGCTGATGCTCCGCTGCCAGTTCGTCTGCCCCGCTGACACACCATCTACTTCTCTGATTTCCCACTCTCCGCTGCCAGTTCGTCTGCCCCGCTGACACACCATCTACTTCTCTGATTTCCCACTCTCCGCTGCCAGTTCGTCTGCGATTCCGCTCCGAACCAGCTTCCGCCTGTGCTTCAGATCCCCGTTTTTCCGCAGAACCTGCACCTCATCGTCCCAGAGATAGAGCGAATGCAGCTTCACCTCGCCGCCCTCCATGCCATCCACCTCTGAGATCTCAAGGACGCGTCGCGACCGGTCTCTCAGGCGCCCCAGCTGAATGATGATGTCCACGCCCGAGGCAATCTGCCGCCGGATCGCCGGGAGCGGCAGATCGAGTCCCATCAGCACGCACATCTCCAGTCTCGATACGGCGTCCTCGCAGGAATTGGCATGTATCGTACACAGGCTTCCGTCGTGCCCCGTCTGATCATCTTTACGACAATCACACGGCTGTCATTACAGCATCCTTCCAATACATCGCAAGACGACAACAGCTGCGAATACATGCAAATACGGAACTGACTGTTACATGTTATCTCCTTACACTCTGAAAGGACGGCATACACACATGACACAGACAATGCAAAAGACCTACACCCCCTTTTTATCCAGAAGAATCTTGGCGGGGCAGAATATCAGGCCGGCTACAACAATTGATGCAGGTAATCCGGGAAATGCATCAATTTCCAGCACGGATATTACAGAGGATGGCTGGAGAGAGGTCAATCCAGGGGCCTACATGAGTGAAGACAGCATGCAGTCTTATCGAAAAAACTTCCGTCTCCTTGTGAGATACCAGCCCCTTTCCAATTATCTGGAGGCAAGCCGTTTTGACGAGTTTTTAAAAAACTCGTCAAACGGCCTTCTTGAAAAACCGCATAAAATCAGCGTTTCTGAGGCGGGGGCACAACAGCCTATGGGAACGCCCAAAGGTGATTGTGCCCCCGCCTGCGCGAATGACAGCAAGCCTGCTCCAGCAGCACTACCCGTGCTGGCAAATTTCGGAGCGTACCCATCTCTCGCTTCCGTTCGTTCAGACCGGGATTCTCTATTGATCGGCTTCGATTCTGAGTGGATGTCTGGTGACTCAGGTAGTGAACGCACCGCCTCAGACATGTTGTCCTGGCAGTTTGCCGTAATTCATAACGCTTATATCTACGAGTTTATTTTTATCCGGGTGGGTTCAAAAGCTCTTACACTCGAATTCGCTCTGGCCCGGATTTTGGACCACTTTGGCGATTTAAAACCTACAGATATACGTAAAATCCGCAAATACAAAGCTTGTACCGGCTGGAAAGACGGGGAGCCTGTGACAATGCCTTACGATAGATGGCAAGAGGCCTACCATGCAAGTCAATATATATATAAGGATGGAAACTTTCAACCTACCCGCATTGCAGACATGCCTAACTCCGAGCGATACGTTCCTCGTCAGTTCCGGGACTGGTCTTACTTTCATACGTTCTACGAATTCAAAGACGTCCCGAAGATATCTGTAACGTTAGTATGCCACGCTGGAAAAGTCGATATCTCCTCCTTCGATCAATCTGGTAAGAAGCACCGGTCTCTCCTGAAATATTGCACAGAAGTCCAAGGAGGCTTGGTCACACTGGAACCTGTGTTTTGTTCTGTAAAATCGGTTCGTCCTGAAAATGTGCGCAATCATAACACATACGTATACCCGATTTTATTGAGCATCCGTGATACGCTTTGCCATGCTCCTGCTGGAAAGAAGAGTCTGCGTGATCTCGGAGCAGTCATCCATGTCCCTAAAGTGACACTGCCTACAACTCCTGTCAACTACATTGAACACATGGATCAGCTTCTGCAGGATAACCCCCGGCTCTACTTACGGTACGCCAGCAATGACAGTGTTGTCACTCTTCTATACGGATCTGCTGTGTACGGATATAACAAAGAACTCCCTGTGACTGTAACTTCTGCAACAGCACGGGTAATGAAAGGAGTTATGATGGATTACCTTGGTTGTGACAGCCAAAAATCTTTTAATCACGTATATCGTGGGCTTCATCGCATTTCACACGGTCTCGTTCCAAAAGAAAATCGCCCTGGTTATGTAGAATCGAGCAGTCTGGAACCTATCTCGGATAAAGCAAATACCGTACAAACTTATTTCAGTCAGGCCTATCACGGCGGGTATAACTCATGTTCTGATGTCGGATGGTTCCCAATTCCAACCTTTGATTATGATCTTGAAAACGCTTACCCGACTGCCATGTGTCTGGTACCCGATATAGACTGGGATAATCCGATCCGTAGCAAAATAGAAAACTGTTATCTCGATATCCGTCTCTGGCACGTTGGCGGTGGTGTGTTTAACCCCACGATGCCGTTTGCCGCCTATGTGCGTTTTGAATTCCCAGAAGACGTAAGTTATCCCTGCATTCCAGTCAACGTTGACGGGATCCCGGTGTTCCCCCGGACGTCGGACGGTCTTAATGGCGTGTACGCCGCTGGTCCTGAATTGTACCTGGCTCTGCGGCTCGGCGCTAAGGTATGGTGCGAGACTGGTCTGTTTCTGAATACAAGACTGGATCCTGATATGAAAGAATCCACCAGCCTGCGCACAGCCGTCTATCAGCTCGTCAAGGATCGCGTCAAAGCTAAAGCCGACTATGGGAAAGGTTCACTGGAAGAACTCATCTTGAAAATCATGGTCAACTGTATCTATGGAAAAAGCGCCCAGAATGTCGTTGAAAAATATTCTTGGTCCGCATTTTCCGACTCTATGGAAGCCCTCGGATGTTCCGCCATCACCAATCCTGTATCTGCCTGCATGACCACCTCGATTGTCCGTGCTGTTCTTCTCGCAGCAGAGAACCAGGGAAAAAGTCTGGGATATCGGACACTTTCTGTAACAACAGACGGTTTCATATCTGATATGCCTGAGGATACGCTGACTTCACTTGATTTATTCGGATTTCGGAAATTCATGGAAAGCGCACGCCTTTTCTTAACAGACGGGAAAAATCCCCGCATATGGGCTGTCAAGCATAAGCAGGATGATCTCGTGAATTTCACGACGAGAGGCAATGTTTCTCTCCACTGCAAGGAGCGCGATGGCTATGATGGTGTCTGTGCTCATAACTCTACGAAGTCCGGATATCCTTCCGATTCTTATGAAGACCGGTTATGGCTAATGACTCACGTTCTGTCCCGCACCAGCAGCGTCAACTATACAGACAAGGAATGGACCAAGTTCAAAGACCTCGTAAAAGGCCAAGGATTTGCTGTTCGAGACGTCACGCGTCATATCCGGATGGACTTCGACATGAAGCGTAAGCCCGACCGGTCCAGTTTCCAGACTGTTCATCCTGTTATAAACGGAAAGACATACGAAATCGCAAACTTTGCGACCGTCCCATTTGACACTGTCGCTGAATACCGTTTGTATCGTCAGAAAAAGACTCTGACAGCTTGCCTGCGGACAATGTCTGACTGGAATGATTTTTTCCGGAAGGTTGACCTGAATGCCTGCGGAAATCGCACAAAAGATCTCGACTGGGCGATCCTTAAATCCTGCATCATGGGCTTCCGCATTGGTCGGTGGGACATCCCTATGCTCTCCGCCACAAAAGTCGATGCTCGTGGCCATTCCGTCCCGCTTTTAACCGTGCAGGAAAAATGCGACTGGATCAACAAGCATAATACATCGAGCCACGTCTATAAGCCCAATGATTGGAAGGATGCACGGAAACCCGCAAGGACGGTCAACATGCTTCCAGATGAATGTCTGAAAGACAAACTTGCAGAACTAATCGCCGATACACCTGCACAGGCTGATTAAGGAACAAATTCGACGGAATAAAGGAGGAATCTCTATGCTGAAGCGAGAAGCGGAAATGGAAAGATTTGCATCATCCGTCCCTGTCAACAGAAAAACGAGCGGTCAAGTGGCTGATCCCTTCCAGGCGGGCGGAAAGACGGCCAGAGCAGCCGACAGAAGCGGGTACAGCAGTGGCTACGACGCAACGACAGATTACGCAGCCGGAGACGGATACGGCCGCCTGCCGGAGCCGCAGACGGACGAAGAACTGGAAGAGTCCGGAGGCGTGAACTGGTTTGCCTGGTACGCGATTGGATCGGTGCTGGCGGCGGTGAGTCTCTGCGCGTTTGCGATGCGGGAGGACATGCACGCGGCCGGGATGGCGCTGGCCGGGACCGCGATCGGGCTTAGTTTTGTGCTTGTGCTCATGGGTCGCAAGGTATGGGAGGCTCATATGGACCGGGACGACGCGATCCGGGAGCTGGGGCTGTGTAGCAATAAAAACTATATTGACGACGCAAGAAACGAGCTGATCTACTATCGTGGGAGAACGCAGGCGCTCGAAAAAGAAGCGTATGATCTGCGCCAGAAGCTCACGGAGTCCCTGACACGAGACGCAGAGCACGGATCATTTCTGGACCAGTACAGAGATATGTTCGTGGACTTGAAACAAAAGCGAGCTGAGGATCTACCGACGGCGGACCCGAATACAGGACGCTGGACGAGCGAGACAAGCGAAAATATGAAGAGCAAGCAGGTGCGAGCGTTTGAAATGAGGATGCTCGGTAAGAGTGACGAGGAGATCGCCGAGGAATGCGGGATCGGAATTAAATCCGTCAGCGTGTACGTGTCGCGCGGCAAGAAGGAAGCTGAATCGATATCTTGCTATTTGGGCGGCGAAAGCGAGAAGGAAAACGAGAACGGGTACGGCCGCTGGGCTCTGATTACGCCCTCGGATCCGCGATATCCGGCAGCGCTGCGAGCTCGCATGCATGGGCGGACCGGCGATCCGGACTGGGAGACATTGTTCGGCGGGCCGGATTCGGGAAGCGATACAGATGGCGCTACACCTGACGCGCCTGACGAATAATGACACATACGACCGCAGGCACGGATGCAGGCAGACATGGGCGCAGGCATACAGGCAGACGCTCACACAGACGCGGCGCATGTATCCAGGCAGGCATCCGGGCGTGCGGACATACGGACAGGCATCCGCGTACCCGTTCACATATACGGACGTGCTTCAGGCATACATACAGGCACGGACGCAGGTACACGTACAGGCATACATGGCGCGTTCATACATACACGCAGCGCACGAACACATACAGGCACACATAGCGCGTACCCGCATACACGCCTGCAGGCACCCGGACGCGCTACACGGGCACACGCCTGTCCGTACCCGCACATACCCACACACAGGCATGCGCACCTGTACACGCACCCATACGCGCGATAAGACTTCAACTAAAAAACACCTCGGAATCGGGACATATTCTATCCTGTTTCCGGGGTGTTTTTCTTGCCATTTCGCTGTTGATTTCCGTGGCTCTTTCCTTCATGTTCCGCACGATACTCCGAGCCCGTCTTCCGCCCGTCCAGCCACTCTTCCGGGACCCGATTTTCGGCAGAGCCCCGAATCCCCGATTATCGGGTAATTACGGATTGTTTAACGGTTTAAAACCGGTTAAAATCCGGTTAATCCGCCGTGTTAATCGCATTTGTTAAATTTTAACGATGGGGGGAGTGGCCGTTTTAACGACGTTTTAACGACATTTTTAAAGGTTTTAAGGCCGTTTTGGGGCTCGGAGAGCCGGATTCCGGACTCCGGAAGAGTAGTCCGAAGCCACGGAAGAGCAGCCGAGAGTGGCCGGAAGAGTAGTTCCAAGGCACGGATCTGGGCGCAGAAAAGCCCCCGCAGGAAGGATAATCCTTCTCCGCGAGGGCTTCCGCTTACCTCTTGTTCCAGGCCTTCAATGATCCTTTTTCGACTGGACAACCGTCCGCGTCCTCCGTAAATCTCAGCTTCCGCGGCTTGCTATCTCCCTGCTGGAGAGGCGTCAGATATCGCATCAGCTTGCCTCTGAGTGACCGGTCGCACTCGTCCAAAAACATGCCTCTCGTGCGGACCAGAGGCATGTCGTACATGTCCGTGATGATCTTGTCGCCCCTTTCCGCTGTGATAAAGTTCGCGATCTTCTCTGCGTCCAGTTCAACATAACCCACAAAGCGATGATTGTTGTACAGTGCTGCAAATTCCGACATAGTTCGTTCCTCCTTGATTCATTCCTGTCTGGATTCCAGACATGTGATTCGTTACGGAAACAGTATGCCGGATACCGGAAATCTGAATCAGAAAAGGGCAACCGGCCCGCTCTCCTGCCGGCCTGACTGCCCTTCTGCTGTGTATCTATATTAGCGATTCCAGGCTCCGTTCTACCCAGCTTGATCTCTGCCTGATAGATCACAGAGACCCGGATATCGAGCCCGTCCCTCCTGCGCTGCGGCGAGAGTCTGCTGGCGATGTCCCACGCCCGCCGGATCGTATTTTCCGTACAACGGATCCGGCGCTCCCAGCCCATCGTCCGCTCTTGATTCAACCTTCGGCGCAGCCTCCACGCGGACCAGCGCTGCTATTTTTCTTCCCATTTCCGTGTTTGTAAGGCTCACTCATATCACCCTCTTCTCAATCCACAGAGGGAGACTCAGGAGCCTTGCCCTGCTCTGTCAGTTCTTTAATCCGTGCTATGAGCATTTCGACTCGCGCCTGGAGCCCCGCAATCTGCTTGTCAGCCTCATTCCGAGCCGTCAGGCGGGCGATTTCAGCATCCTTCTCAGTGTCCTTTACACGCTGGTCCATCTCTGCCTGCAGTGCCTTGACGTCGGCTGCATGGGCCTTCTGTTCTTCCTTGAGGGCTGATTTTGCCTGTTCTGCATCTGTCTTCAGCGTGTCGTATCCATCGGCCTTGTCTTCTGCTGCCTTGAGCTTTTCCGTTAACGTCACAATCGTCCGATCCTTCTCCGCAACCAGCGCCTGCGCCGTCTCAGCCTGTTCTCGGGCTGTCTGTGCTTCCTTGTCAGCCTGTGCGGCAGACTGTAAGGCGGACTGCAACGTGGCTTCTGCGGTCTTCTGCGCGGTCTCGGAAGCTGTCAGACGGGCCTGCAGGTCAGCTATTGTCTTGTCCCTGCTGTCTATCTTCTGGTCCTTGCTTTCCAGTTCCGTGCGGCATTCTTCCAGGGCTTTGAGCTTGGCGTTGGCGCTGTCCTGGATGGCTTTTAAAAACGCTGTATTCAACGCTTTCGTGAGTGTTTCATAATCCTCGATATCTGTAGCGTGATCCGGAACCGTCTTCTTGGCCTCATTGATTTCCAAGACCTGGATCAAGTGATCGAATCCCTGGGCCTGATTGACGCCATTTTCCTCGCAGAACTGTTTGAATTTGTCCGCTGTTTCTGGCGCGAGCCGGAGGTTGATCTGCTGCTTGTCTGCTGTCTTGATTGTTGTATCTGCCATAATATCTGTCCTTTCCGGCCAGGTTCTGCCCGCCCTTGGCCTGTTCCCATCTCTGATGATCTGCAGTATACATCGAACATTTGTTTTTGTCAAGCGTTTGCTATCGTTTGCTATCATTGCTAGTACTAGCATATTTAATCATAAGAAGGTAAAAACGGAGCGATCGGGCGGTCCGGCGTCCGATTTCGGCGGTCTGCGACCGGCGAGGGCCGGAAAACGGGCATTCCGGGTCGTGTAGAGGCGCAACTTGGAGGAGACTTGAGGAAATCCAGAGGCATGCAGTCCAGAAGAAGCGCGGAAATGGGGACAAAAAAAGGCCGGCCCACGAAGGATCGGTCTTCTTTTTTGTGTTTGCTGTGATATTTGTTTCAGTGTTTATTCATCCCCTGCCAGCTCCGGGTTATACGCCGAAATACTTCTCGAAAAACGCTTTCAGTCTGTCGATGATATGCTGCTTCCTGCCCTCCCGGTTCTTACCGCCGAAACGTGACACCGGAGGCATCATATCATCAATCACGGTGCCGTTCGTCTTGAGATTCCCGGTCGCCAGAGCCTCATTGACATATTCGCGTGCCTTGTCCCGCTTCAGCCGTTCTTCCGTTACGAGCTCCTGGAAATCTTTTTCCTTCTGCTCGTTAACGAACTTCTTCCATCCTCCGGGTACATCATCACTGACATTGACCGTATGCAGGAAGGCTTCGATCAGGGCTTTCTTGGAACGGAGCTGCGTACTGGAATCCACGACCTTCATAATCGATGCAATCCATTCGCCGTTCGTCATATGCTCATCGTGATACTTCTGCACCAGGGCCAGGATATAGTCGATGTTGACTTCGATCTGCTTGACCAGTTCCATCTCAAAGATGACATCATCGTGGATATCTGCCTTTTCGCCCGGACTCGGCTTGTACTTCTGATAGAGGTCGATGTAGTTTGACTGATAATCCTGCATCTGCCGGTCTGTCAGCAGTTTGTCTCCCTCGAACTGGTCGAAGGCTGTCAGGATATTCATGACGCGGAGCAGCGAGCCGAAGGTGGCGATGAAATCCTTTTCCGCCTTCTCGCCCCTGATTTCCTGATCAAGCGGATATTCCTTCAGGAGTTTTGTCACCAGCTCCTCATAGCCCGGATGATGCTTCACATCGTCTCCATCCGGCTCATCGTATCCCTTGTAATACGAACGATAGTCCTTCAGCAGGATAATGCTGGCCGCGTTCTTGTCGCCAAACAGGGCAATGCTGTCGTCTACTTCCTTCTGCAGGTTCCGGAAGCAGATGATGTTTCCATAGGTCTTGACGCTATTTAGAATCCGGTTTGTCCGACTGAAGGCCTGCAGGAGGCCGTGCTGACGCAGGTTCTTGTCTACCCACAGGGTATTCAGGGTCGTGGCGTCAAAGCCTGTCAGGAACATATCGACGACGATCAGAAGATCAAGGTCACGGTTCTTCATCCGCATGGAAATGTCTTTGTAGTAATTCCCGAACTTTCCCGCGGAAGTGTCGAAGTTTGTATGGAACATGAGGTTATAGTCATGGATCGCGTCATCCAGAAAATCCCGGGAAGGCTGGTCCATGCTGGACGTATCCATGTCCTCTTCCGGAAGCAGGCCCGCGTTATCCTGCAGCTCCTCGTTCAGAGCATAGGTAAAGATCGTCGCAACCTTCAGGTCCGATCCGCGCTCCCTGATCTGCTTTCTGAATTCCGTATAGTAGGCCTTCGCGGCAGCCTGACTGGCACAGGCAAAGATCGAGTTAAAGCCTCTGACGCGCCTGCCTTTCAGCGTATATCCGGCGTGTGCCTTGGTCTTCTGGTCGAAATGGTCCAGAACATAGGCAACAATCTCCGAGATCCTGGCTGGATCACGCATCGCCCTTTCCCGGTCGATATTGTAGACTTCATTATCCCCCTTTTCGTCCTTCTGGCGCATCGTATTGACGTAATCAATGCGGAACGGAAGCACATTGCCGTCGTTGATGGCGTCCACGATTGTATAGGTATGGAGAGCCCTGTACGTCGTATGCCCGTCCGGAAGTTTCTCCGGAATGCCGCCGAAGAGCTGCGGCGTCGTTGCAGCCTTCGGATCGGCGGTCTTCGATGCGTTCTGCGCAAAGATCGGGGTCCCGGTAAAGCCGAAGAGGAAATACTTCCGGAAGAACTTCGTGATCTTCTTGTGCATGTCCCCGAACTGGGACCTGTGGCACTCATCAAAGATCAGGACGATCTTCTCATTCTTTGCCGGATGGTTCGGATACTTGACCACGAAGTTCGAGAGTTTCTGAATGGTCGTGATGATGATACGGACATCGGCCTTTGCCCATTTGCCCCTGGCATCCCTGCGGTATCCGGACATCTGCTTTTCAAGAACCGCCGTACTCGTATTGCTGTCCGCGCAGCCCTTCTCAAAGCGGTCATATTCCTTCATGGTCTGATAGTCCAGATCCTGGCGATCCACCACAAACAGCACCTTGTCAATAAACGGCAGATCGGACGCAATCTGGGCCGTCTTGAAGCTCGTCAGCGTCTTTCCCGATCCGGTCGTATGCCATACATACCCGCCGGCTTTCGGCACGTCGTTCTCGTCAATGGTGCCCTCCCAGTGGTAGTTGTTGGCGATCAGAATCCGGTTCAGGATGCGCTCGGTCGCCGTGATCTGGTACGGACGCATGACCAGCAGCAGGTCTTCCGATGTCAGTACGCAGTAACGCGTGATGATATTGAGGATCGTGTGCGGCGCAAGGAACGTATGCGCAAAGTCCACCAGGTCCGGAATGGTCCTGTTATTCGCGTCAGCCCAGAAAGACGTGAACTCAAAGGAATTGCTCGTCTTTTTGGAAGAGCCCTTCCGCGTGGTTCCTTCCTTGATCGCGGAGTCACGCGTCGTATTCGAGTAATACTTGGTATGGGTTCCGTTGGAAATCACGAAGATCTGCACGTACTCATACAGCCCGGACGCCGCCCAGAAGGAATCCCTCTGATAGCGGTCGATCTGGTTGAACGCTTCCTTGATGGCCACGCCGCGACGTTTCAGCTCCATGTGGACCATCGGAAAGCCGTTAACCAGGATGGTATCGTCATAACGGTTGTTATAAGTTCCCGCGTTATTGACGTACTGGTTGATGACCTGGAGGCGGTTCCGGTGGATGTTCTTCTTGTCGATCAGCGTGATATTCTTGGACGTTCCGTCATCGCGGATCAGGACCTGCACATTATCCCTCAGGATCATACGGGTCTTTTCGATGATATGATTGTTCGGATTGGCAAGGATTCCATGAAAGAACCTGTCCCACTCATTATCCGTGAACCTGTAGTCATTCAGTTCTTCCAATTTGGAACGGAGATTGGCTATCAGATCCTTCTCTGAATGGATCTGCAGGTATTCATAGCCTTCCCTCTGCAGTATCTCGATCAGTTCCTTTTCCAGGTCAGCTTCGGACTGATAGGAGTCCGATTTCGACTGGACGGGAGTATATTCCGATACGACTGTTGCCTCATCCATGGAGGCGAGAATGTTATATTGTGGCATTATTCATACCTCCTTTCTTTTGAATGTCAGCAGCATGTCACGGTAATATTCGTACTGCTTCTTCCGCAGTTCCAGTTCTTCCTTCAGGCTTTCTTCCATCTCCGTAAAGGTGTCCAGGATGCGGACGATCTCCTGCTGAACGGGGAGAGGTGGAACGGGAATCATAATTCTGTTTGTATCAGAATTACCAATCTGTGGCATAGATCCCATCGCTTCACTTTTCCTGCGAAGTAATGGAATCTGCGTGGTCAGAAAATAATAGAGGAATTTTGTGGAAATTCCATCTTTGGCTTTATATGCCCACATTTCCTGCTTAAACGTATATGGAAAGTCGCAATACTCAAAATCGATAATTCCCCTTGATTTACAGAGTACACTAGGCTCCGTAATAATCTTGAACTGTTCAGCATGTGATTTATCTGTCTTGATGATTGTAGAGCCACCTCCGAAGATGGTAATATCACCATTTTCGACAGACAAAGTTTTCATTTTTGCCGCAGTAATTGGGCTTCCGCTTAGCTTTTCTGTCACTTCAGGTAAAGGTTTATATTCCACCCCATCCGGACAGTATTCCTGAATCAGTTCCTCAATCTTACTCATCCGCTTCTCCTTCCAGATCAGCCACGATGGTATCAATCTTCTGACGAAGCTCATCTTCACGGGCAACGATATCCTTCAATTTGGCATTCACAGCCTTGATGTCGATCTTTTCCCTGGTGTCTTCCTGTTCCACATAAGTGCTGACAGATAGGTTATAGTCTTCCTCTGCGACCTTATCGTTATCGACTACGGTAACACGGTGATCCACATCTTTCCGATCCATGAACCACTTGTAGATGGTCTGGATGTTCTCCTCGGTCAGCTTGTTCTTATTGCCTGCCTTAATGAATTCCTGTGCTCCGTCAATGAAGGCAATTTGATTGTCCTGCTTGGAACGCTTTATGATCAGGAGGTCTACCTGGATACTAACACCGTAGAAGAGATTTGCCGGCATCTGAATGACTGCATCCACATAGTTATTGTCTACCAGATATTTACGGATCTTCTGCTCTGCACCGCCACGGTACATGATTCCAGGGAAGCATACAAATGCAGCTGTACCCTCGTTCGAGAGCCAGGAAAGGCCGTGCATGACGAAGGCAAGGTCAGCCTTTGTTCTCGGTGCAAGTACGCCTGCCGGGGCAAACCGCTCGTCATTGATAAGTACCGGGTTGGAATCGCCGTCCCATGGGATACTATAGGGCATATTCGATACGATCAGATCGAACGGCTCATCATCCCAATGCTTCGGATTCGTGAGGGTATCACCCTGCTGGATATCGAACTTATCGTAACCGATATTGTGAAGGAACATATTGATACGGCAGAGATTATAGGTCGTGATGTTAAGCTCCTGACCATAATATCCAAGCTTCACATTCTCATTACCAAGGATCTTCGCCGACTGGAGGAGCAGAGAACCAGACCCACAGGCCGGGTCGTAGACCTTGTTGACCTTCTTTCGGCCGCCAAGGCCGATCAGCGTCAGGAGACGGCTGACCTCCTGCGGCGTGAAATACTCACCGCCGGATTTCCCCGCCTGGGATGCGTACATGCCCATCAGGAACTCGTAAGCGTCACCGAAGGCGTCAATCGTGTTGTCGCTGTAGCTTCCCAGGTTCATGGCAGCCACATTGTCCAGAAGGGCGCAGAGATGCTTGTTCCGCTCCTCTACGTTTGCCCCGAGCTTATTGCTGTTGACATCGAAATCGTCAAACAGCCCCTTGAAGTCCTTTTCTGACAGGTGTCCGCGGGAAGAATCCTCGATATGCCTGAAGACACGTTCCAGCGTCTCGTTCAGGTTCTCGTCATCCTTGTCATGTTTCTGTACGTTGACGAATAGCTCAGACGGCAGGATGAAGAAGCCCTTTTCGTCAATCAGGCCTTCACGCGCTTCCTCCGCATCCTCGTCCGGCATGGCGGCGTAGCTGAAATCAGGATCGCCGGCCTCATGTTCTCCCTTGTCGATATAGTCCGTAAGGTTTTCCGAGATATAGCGGTAGAACAGCGTACCAAGCACGTACGCCTTGAAATCCCACCCGTCTACGCTTCCGCGCAGAGAATCCGCAATGTTCCAGATTGTTTTTTCGAGTTCAGCTCTCTGAGCTTCCTTATTATGATCAACAGCCATTCTTGTCCTTCCTTTACCCTCAATATGCCAGATTATTTGTCCTGTCCGGTCTTTGACACCGTCTTCGGCTTTCTACCTTTACTTTGCGCCAGCTCTATGTACTTATATACAGTCGTCCGGGAGCAGCCGATCATACGGGCCATGTCTGCCACATGCACCGCTCCCTGCTGGTACAACCCATAGCACCGCCAGAACTTAGCCGGGAGCTTGTCAGCCGTCAGCACTGGCCGGCCGATCTGCTTTCCCTTGGCCCGTGCATTGGCCATACCGGACTTCACACGCTGCGAGATCATGTCCCGTTCAAGCTCCGCAAACACACCGAGCATCATCAGCATCCCCTTGGTCATCGGATCAGCGGCCTCCGAGCGGCAGTCTACTACAAAGGATCCTAACAGGAGTCGCAACTTACGGTCCTGCACCTCCTGTACAATATCACAGAGCTGCGCCGTGGACCGGGTCAGCCTGGACACTTCCGTAGAGGCGATCGTGTCGCCCGGCTGCACCAGTGCCAGCAGTTTCTGGAGCTCCGGCCTGTCCTTCTTCGTGCCTGACTCGTACTCCCAGTAGATGTGAGCGTCATCAGGAACGCCCATCTGTTTCAGGTCCCGTTTCTGCCGGTCGATGTCCTGCCGGCTCTCGTCCGTGCTACATCTGGCATATCCATAAATCGTGCTCATCCACGCCTCCTGTCAAGTTAAAGGTTTCCGTCGTTTTCTGTACGTTATTATAGCTTTTAGACGCTTCTCCAGCAAGACGCTACCGTCAAGCTAAGGAGTTCTTTTTCTGGACGCCCAAAAACAAAAAATCACGGAGATGGGAAAGGATGAATGCCCCTCTCCCGTCTCCGTCGTGGATCAATCCGCTTCCGGCGAGATCACAGCCCCCGAATATAGTTATCGGCAACCACGGAGATCCGGTTGTGTCCCAACGCCTTGCTGGCTTTCAACATCGCTGCCCGGTCAAGGCATTTGCCCCGTTCGTCAGCCCTACACCGATACACGTCTCCCTGATACCGGAAGCTCCCGTATTTGCCTCCAACGCTGACCTTGTCGTAAGGAATCTGGTCAATCGGTCTTGCGTATGCCTTGTAGATTGCTGTTGCGTACTCGCCTCTGTAGCCGTGTATATCGGCCCCACCGGGCACGTACTGCCACACCTTGTCATGCGGTGCCGTGGCCTGCATCCGAGCCACAATCATGGCCTTGTTTGGTCCGATAATCGGCGCATATCTCGACTTACCGCCCTTATCGGTCCTGTAGTGGATAAAATAGTCGTGGTCTGAAAATGTCTGCATAGCATCATGGAGTGCCCACAGGTCCGCTTTTTCTTCCGGTGTCCGTTCGGATTCCGGCTTTGCTTCCAGTTCGACAATCCTGTTTTCGATCGCGTCTTTTGTCCAGAGGTCCCGGCCTTCCAGCTTCGCAAGAGCCGCCCTCCGGCTGCCAGTTCCGCGGCAGAAACAGACCAGATCCCAGTGGTTCTGCTCTGAAAAGTGTTTATCGCGGACTTTCTCGCCCCGGCTACGCGTGATATTCGACCGTTTTCGCTTCGGAACATCCTTGAAAAATTTCGGATCGTCAGGAGCAATGTCAAACAGCTTACAGACGGCCTGTCTTTCTAGGTTGATTGTCCACGCGGACAGATGCTTGCCGTGCTTATCTACAGATGCCATGCGCTCTCGCAGCCACTCAGGAACGTATTTACGAGCCTTGCTAAGGGTCGTACAGTCCGGGTGCTTCTGCTGCAACCAGTCGAGATAATACCGGCAGTGTCTCCGGTAGGTATTGTACGTGCTGTAAGAAAAGATTTTGTCCCGTGCGGACCCGTCAGCCCTCGCATGACTTGCCATTTTTTCAAGATTCTTGCGCTGTTCTTCCGACAGCGATGCCATGTAATCCTTGATTTTCGCCATAAAATTTTTATGACGCTCCTCATTAACCCGGTCGGCTTCCATGACCTCCTTTTTCGACATACCGATGCCATCAAGCAGCATTCCGGTCAGCCGGTCATACGCCTGTTCCTTCAGGCTCCGATGATAAGTTTTATTACGTCTTCCCATGAAGTATCCTCCTTCATTCAGATTTTCAATGTTAAAGCTAGGCAGTCTCCCGGAGCACATCCGTGCAACCGTTCAACCAAAACACTCTTTTTCACTCCCCGAAGGGCGGGTCTTATGTACGACCGTTTATTACGAAAACACACTCTTGTCCGCTCGGGGCGGCCTCTTATGTACGAGGGATCGGATACGATCATTTTCCGGATTAAGGACAACCGGATGTCCGCAGCCATTTTCTTCACGTCCTTGGCGTTTTGGAGGACGACCCCTGTCGCATCTTGCGGGGTTCAAGCTGTATGTTGCTCTGCTGATTTACGGATAGCAGGCGATCCATCAGACTTCCACGGGCTACGCTATATGTGATCTGTCATGCACATCTGCATTTCGGACGACAGGAGATCCGGAACTGTCTCGCCAGTCCAGCGCCCGGTCAAAACCGGATTTTTCATTTCCTTGAGATTTCTTAATTCCAACAGGGTCCTTTCCGCCCTGCAGTTCCGCGATATGGGCAGACCTGGATTCCCCCCACGGCCTGTTTTCAATTCCTCGACTGCTTCAGTGCAGTCCTCTTCTTTCCTCCTTGTCAAATTTCCAAGTATGTGTCCTGCTGATGACTTAGTCATCCAGGTTCACCACCAATATGACAGAAACCAAAATTTTCAAACTGAATCCGTGAATTTTATAACATCGACTTCTAAATTTCTCTGTTTACTCGTTCGGAATTTCCAAACGCGTAAACCGAGAAATAAGCGCAGCCGCCAAGGACGAGGCCATTCCAGAGGAAATAAAAATAAAAGAACAAAAGACGAGGCCGAAAGGCCCGCCAAACGTAAAAGGCAAGGACGGGACAGACGGGCAGGCATCTGTACAAACCGAAACGCGGGAATCCGGCGAATCTGCCGGAAAGGACGGAAATCCCACAAAAATCGAGACAGTTAGAAGACCAACCGAATCATAATCATTACTCTCCTATCTGTCCAGGTCCTGACAACCGAATTCAAACACGAGCCGCCTAATCAACATAGGTAGAGCAACCAGCGAGCAACTGAAATACATTTCGGGACCGCGTCTTAGTTGTTGCTTGATAAACATAATTGACTCTTTCAAGCAACATCAAATCGCAGATTCAAAATTCCGGAATCTCTCATAATAAATGCAGAAGCAACAAAACACAGAGAAAGGAGACATCCAATACCATGGAAAAACTGTTCAAGAGCCTCGAAGACTTCAGAGAACATGCCACCGAATCCGATTACCAAAACCTTGAAACTTACGTACGTAGTCAGCAGAACAAGCAGACAGCCTTCCGAGAGGAGGACTGTCCATATCCGTTTTCCTACACCTCAGCGGCTACTCTCCTGAGGGACCACAACCAGGCCGACAAAGCCAAAGAGCCGAAAGAGCCGGAGCCGTTTGTCATCTACAGCATGCTCGACGCAGACGGAAAACCGAAAACGTGGAAATCCAGATCGGTCAGCCTCAGCACCAGTGTGCTCGACAGACTCGATAAGCTGGAAAAGGAACACACGCAGTACACCAAAAAATCCATCCTCGACGCTCTTATCGACCGTGCTCTGAAAGATTACGGATATTGAAGCGCATCAAAAAGTCCTCACGAGCAGAAGATTCCTTCTCCTGTTCATGAGGACTTTCGCAGTTCATGAAACGCATTACAAATCTGATTCCTTCGAGCGATCTAGATCGCGAATCGCTCGATCCAGTCTCTCGACAATCTGGCGCATCCTTGAATCCATTGAATCAAGCGCACAGCTGACAACACGCAGTTCGTCAGATTCATGGCCAACCCGCCGAACCAAATTCTCCTGTAGCACATCCGCCACCCGACGCGTAGCCGTCATGTCAGCCGTTATCCCCTGCAAATCAGCAAGCACAAGATCTAACGAAGTAGGCTCTTGATTTTTCATCGATATCCCCTCAGTGTCACATCTCGGAAGCATTCAGTTCCTCCAGCTCCCGTTGAGCCTTTCGAATCGTCTCCTCCAGTTGCTTTTTCCGCTGCGCCCGTAACTCCTCTTTTGTCTGCGAGACGAGGGGAAGAGGAAACGTCCACTCCCATTGTTTGTAACCATCTAAAAGACTCTCGCGATCTTCATCTGAGACAGCCAGGGCCAAATCACTTTTAAGCTGATCATGGCGCTTAACCCACCTGGTCATGTACTCAGTCATATTCGCATCTGAAAAATGCACCATGAACCAATCGTCATCTTCCTGCACTGCAGAGAGTCCGTATAAGCGCTCCATTTCAAATAAAGCATACATGGCACCGATTGCATTCCCCACCACAGGGTCCGTCAGTGCAGCAGGCTCTACTCCAAGAGCAGCAGCGATCTGCTTGAGAAGACCCAACTTTGGACGCCTAACCCCGTTCTCATACTTCTGTATGCGGTCAGCTGTCAGACCAACCAAAGCACCTACGTCAGCCTGAGACATGCCTCGCGTTTCACGGATCTCACGGATCCGCGCGCCTACTCGGGCCGCTGCTGTCTCTTCATTAAAATCTACAGGGTCCTGCCCCAACGGATTATCCACCACAATCGTCATAAGCATCCTCAACTTTCGTTACACGGACTGTCACATTTTTATTATTGTAACACATTCAGACAAAAACGCATTCCTTTTTGTGATGTGCTTGACAAGCACAATCTGTGTGGTATTATGCAATTAAGAACTTATTTGTACTTTTAAAGCACTTTTAGTTGGAGGATGAGTGAAGATGAATGCACTGGAAGACTACAATGATGTGCTCAAGCCCAAAGAAGTGCAGGAAATCCTGCATATCAGCCGGAGCACCCTCTACAAGTATCTCGAAAACGGAACAATCTGGGCCGTAAAACTCGGAGACAGTTACCGTATCCCCAAGCAGACCCTGATCGATTTTCTGTACCCGGATAGAAAGGACGCAAGAGAATGAAGAATGAAGATATCTCTTTAGAATTACTTCTGCTCAAAGACCTTCTCGCACATGAAGTCATTGGACTTGATCTCTACGAAAAAGCAGCTCTGGAGATTTCACGCAACGTATCCCCATTTGATCCGGAGCAGATCCCGGATTCCGCCGCATGAAAGCCGCCATCTATCATTTTACGGACGGTAAGGGACGCAGGCCATCCATATGTCAGGGAGATCTGTGTGCGCTCTCAGCTTATGCACATCAACTTGGATACACCGAAGCTGATGTCTACTGCGATACCACCTCGCGCAAAACAGGGAGAACCGAATTTGACCGCCTGCTTGAGCACACGGATGACTATGACGCACTGGTGGTCAAGGATTTCTACCACATAAGCCGCCATACAGAGGTCTGTGTAAAAATCCTGAAGCAGCTCCATTCGCAAGGCGTCAAGATTTACAGTACGGCGAATGGGGCCTTCAGCATCATAGCACCGCCGGTAGATAAACCGCTCAAAATAGCCACCTACACCTGCGGTTTCGGAACCTCACAGGCTCCGGAACAGGCTGTAAGCCTCAGGGCGGAAATCTTTAAAACGTTCACAGCGGACAAGACCAGATGGAAAATCACAGCTCAATACGCAGATATCAGCAGACATCAGAATGACGGAGAGCAGCTGCAATTACAAGATCTCATCCGGAACAGAAGGCAGTATGATCTGCTACTGGTTATGAGCTTCGGCGAGCTGCATTGGCGGACAGCGAACTGCCTGAAAATCCGGAAACAGCTCGGATTAGGCATCTATTCGCTACAGGACGGTTACATTCCATACGGAAGGACATGACTATGACATACGCAGAAAGATTAAAGCAAAGACTATACAACGCCCAGGGCACGGAGCAGCCGGTCCGGGCGGTCGTTTATGCACGCGTATCGACGGACAATGACGGTCAAAAGGATTCCTGCGCCAACCAGGTCGAATCAGCTGAGAATTGGGCTCAAAACCACCCCAACATTCGTATCATCGCAACATATGTGGACGATGGGATTTCCGGCAAGAACGATGACAATCGTCCGCAATATCAGGCAATGATGGAACAGGTTCGGCACGATCAAGTGGACCTGATCGTCACCAAAGCTCTCTCGCGCCTTAATCGAAGCGAAATGAACTCTCTGAAATGTGAGGCAGCCTTAATCGAGCACGAAGCAACCGTTTTCACACTAGAAGACGGGCAGCTTCATGATTTTGAGGATTTAAACGCAGGCATTCTGCACAGCCTCAGCTTCGCCATCGATGCGCAGTACGTCAAACGACAGAGTCTAAGCGGACGCAAGGTGCAGGCGCTCCGCTGCGAACGGAAAGAACTGTCATCCAAAGATACCGCGTACGGATATCACTGGAACAAAGAGGCAAAAACCATTGTCATTGAGCCGTCTAAAGCTGAAACGGTACGCTATATCTTCGAAGAATATGTCTATCGGGATCGAGGAACAGCAGAAATTCAGCGCAGCCTTGCGCAGAGCGGAGTCAGGCTGAGTCAGGCCACAATCGGTCATATCCTTCAGGATGAGCGCTACATCGGTCGATTCTACATCAACAAGAGGACAACCAAACTCGGCACAGGCAGCCAGCATTCCAAGAGGATCGCACTGCCAAAGGCGTCATGGGTTCTCGTCGCAAAGCCCGACCTGCGCATTGTCAGCGACAGCCTGTTTGAGCTCGCGCAAAAGATCCGGACGCTTCGGGCACAGCGGTATGTTGAAGCTGGCCGAAGCGGCAGGCAGTCTTACTTTCAGGGGCGTCATACTTACTCCGGGAAAATCTTCTGCGAAGACTGCGGAAAGCCATACCACCATGATTACGCAGACAGGAAGCAGACGGTCCCAATCTACCGGATAACGCACAACGCAGGATGCAAAAATGACCAGACCCGCATCTATGAAGAAGACCTGAACCGAATCGTCAGAGAAGCCTTGCGGAAAACCATCGGTAGCCAGGACAAAATCTGTACCATGCTGGAAAATACGCTGGCTCAATGCGTCCGGGCATCAGAGAGCGGGACAGATCAGTCCTTGACTCAGATGAAGAAAGACCGAGCCGCCAAGGAGAAGCAGATGGAAGCTTTGATAGACAGTCTTGCAGATGGACTGACGGGATCAGCCAAACAAAGGCTCGTAGAACGGATCAACGCACTTGACGCACAAATTGAAGATATCGGCAAACGCATTGCAGAGAAGGAAAGCGCCAAACCCGATGCAGCCTCCATCAGCGAGGCCATTCAAAAAATCCACGATGGCATCCAGGAGCTGCGAGAGTTTAAAACATTGGACCGGGGACGGATCCAGACTTATGTCGACAAAATTCTGATTGGCAAAGGCGGATGCGTCAAGATCTACCTGATGTCCGGTCACAGGATCATAGATACATCACACACAAACAGCAAAAGCAGTGTTGGAAAGACGTTTAGCCGTCGTGCCCCGTCTGATCATCTTTACGACAATCACACGGCTGTCATTACAGCATCCTTCCAATACATCGCAAGACGACAACAGCTGCGAATACATGCAAATACGGAACTGACTGTTACATGTTATCTCCTTACACTCTGAAAGGACGGCATACACACATGACACAGACAATGCAAAAGACCTACACCCCCTTTTTATCCAGAAGAATCTTGGCGGGGCAGAATATCAGGCCGGCTACAACAATTGATGCAGGTAATCCGGGAAATGCATCAATTTCCAGCACGGATATTACAGAGGATGGCTGGAGAGAGGTCAATCCAGGGGCCTACATGAGTGAAGACAGCATGCAGTCTTATCGAAAAAACTTCCGTCTCCTTGTGAGATACCAGCCCCTTTCCAATTATCTGGAGGCAAGCCGTTTTGACGAGTTTTTAAAAAACTCGTCAAACGGCCTTCTTGAAAAACCGCATAAAATCAGCGTTTCTGAGGCGGGGGCACAACAGCCTATGGGAACGCCCAAAGGTGATTGTGCCCCCGCCTGCGCGAATGACAGCAAGCCTGCTCCAGCAGCACTACCCGTGCTGGCAAATTTCGGAGCGTACCCATCTCTCGCTTCCGTTCGTTCAGACCGGGATTCTCTATTGATCGGCTTCGATTCTGAGTGGATGTCTGGTGACTCAGGTAGTGAACGCACCGCCTCAGACATGTTGTCCTGGCAGTTTGCCGTAATTCATAACGCTTATATCTACGAGTTTATTTTTATCCGGGTGGGTTCAAAAGCTCTTACACTCGAATTCGCTCTGGCCCGGATTTTGGACCACTTTGGCGATTTAAAACCTACAGATATACGTAAAATCCGCAAATACAAAGCTTGTACCGGCTGGAAAGACGGGGAGCCTGTGACAATGCCTTACGATAGATGGCAAGAGGCCTACCATGCAAGTCAATATATATATAAGGATGGAAACTTTCAACCTACCCGCATTGCAGACATGCCTAACTCCGAGCGATACGTTCCTCGTCAGTTCCGGGACTGGTCTTACTTTCATACGTTCTACGAATTCAAAGACGTCCCGAAGATATCTGTAACGTTAGTATGCCACGCTGGAAAAGTCGATATCTCCTCCTTCGATCAATCTGGTAAGAAGCACCGGTCTCTCCTGAAATATTGCACAGAAGTCCAAGGAGGCTTGGTCACACTGGAACCTGTGTTTTGTTCTGTAAAATCGGTTCGTCCTGAAAATGTGCGCAATCATAACACATACGTATACCCGATTTTATTGAGCATCCGTGATACGCTTTGCCATGCTCCTGCTGGAAAGAAGAGTCTGCGTGATCTCGGAGCAGTCATCCATGTCCCTAAAGTGACACTGCCTACAACTCCTGTCAACTACATTGAACACATGGATCAGCTTCTGCAGGATAACCCCCGGCTCTACTTACGGTACGCCAGCAATGACAGTGTTGTCACTCTTCTATACGGATCTGCTGTGTACGGATATAACAAAGAACTCCCTGTGACTGTAACTTCTGCAACAGCACGGGTAATGAAAGGAGTTATGATGGATTACCTTGGTTGTGACAGCCAAAAATCTTTTAATCACGTATATCGTGGGCTTCATCGCATTTCACACGGTCTCGTTCCAAAAGAAAATCGCCCTGGTTATGTAGAATCGAGCAGTCTGGAACCTATCTCGGATAAAGCAAATACCGTACAAACTTATTTCAGTCAGGCCTATCACGGCGGGTATAACTCATGTTCTGATGTCGGATGGTTCCCAATTCCAACCTTTGATTATGATCTTGAAAACGCTTACCCGACTGCCATGTGTCTGGTACCCGATATAGACTGGGATAATCCGATCCGTAGCAAAATAGAAAACTGTTATCTCGATATCCGTCTCTGGCACGTTGGCGGTGGTGTGTTTAACCCCACGATGCCGTTTGCCGCCTATGTGCGTTTTGAATTCCCAGAAGACGTAAGTTATCCCTGCATTCCAGTCAACGTTGACGGGATCCCGGTGTTCCCCCGGACGTCGGACGGTCTTAATGGCGTGTACGCCGCTGGTCCTGAATTGTACCTGGCTCTGCGGCTCGGCGCTAAGGTATGGTGCGAGACTGGTCTGTTTCTGAATACAAGACTGGATCCTGATATGAAAGAATCCACCAGCCTGCGCACAGCCGTCTATCAGCTCGTCAAGGATCGCGTCAAAGCTAAAGCCGACTATGGGAAAGGTTCACTGGAAGAACTCATCTTGAAAATCATGGTCAACTGTATCTATGGAAAAAGCGCCCAGAATGTCGTTGAAAAATATTCTTGGTCCGCATTTTCCGACTCTATGGAAGCCCTCGGATGTTCCGCCATCACCAATCCTGTATCTGCCTGCATGACCACCTCGATTGTCCGTGCTGTTCTTCTCGCAGCAGAGAACCAGGGAAAAAGTCTGGGATATCGGACACTTTCTGTAACAACAGACGGTTTCATATCTGATATGCCTGAGGATACGCTGACTTCACTTGATTTATTCGGATTTCGGAAATTCATGGAAAGCGCACGCCTTTTCTTAACAGACGGGAAAAATCCCCGCATATGGGCTGTCAAGCATAAGCAGGATGATCTCGTGAATTTCACGACGAGAGGCAATGTTTCTCTCCACTGCAAGGAGCGCGATGGCTATGATGGTGTCTGTGCTCATAACTCTACGAAGTCCGGATATCCTTCCGATTCTTATGAAGACCGGTTATGGCTAATGACTCACGTTCTGTCCCGCACCAGCAGCGTCAACTATACAGACAAGGAATGGACCAAGTTCAAAGACCTCGTAAAAGGCCAAGGATTTGCTGTTCGAGACGTCACGCGTCATATCCGGATGGACTTCGACATGAAGCGTAAGCCCGACCGGTCCAGTTTCCAGACTGTTCATCCTGTTATAAACGGAAAGACATACGAAATCGCAAACTTTGCGACCGTCCCATTTGACACTGTCGCTGAATACCGTTTGTATCGTCAGAAAAAGACTCTGACAGCTTGCCTGCGGACAATGTCTGACTGGAATGATTTTTTCCGGAAGGTTGACCTGAATGCCTGCGGAAATCGCACAAAAGATCTCGACTGGGCGATCCTTAAATCCTGCATCATGGGCTTCCGCATTGGTCGGTGGGACATCCCTATGCTCTCCGCCACAAAAGTCGATGCTCGTGGCCATTCCGTCCCGCTTTTAACCGTGCAGGAAAAATGCGACTGGATCAACAAGCATAATACATCGAGCCACGTCTATAAGCCCAATGATTGGAAGGATGCACGGAAACCCGCAAGGACGGTCAACATGCTTCCAGATGAATGTCTGAAAGACAAACTTGCAGAACTAATCGCCGATACACCTGCACAGGCTGATTAAGGAACAAATTCGACGGAATAAAGGAGGAATCTCTATGCTGAAGCGAGAAGCGGAAATGGAAAGATTTGCATCATCCGTCCCTGTCAACAGAAAAACGAGCGGTCAAGTGGCTGATCCCTTCCAGGCGGGCGGAAAGACGGCCAGAGCAGCCGACAGAAGCGGGTACAGCAGTGGCTACGACGCAACGACAGATTACGCAGCCGGAGACGGATACGGCCGCCTGCCGGAGCCGCAGACGGACGAAGAACTGGAAGAGTCCGGAGGCGTGAACTGGTTTGCCTGGTACGCGATTGGATCGGTGCTGGCGGCGGTGAGTCTCTGCGCGTTTGCGATGCGGGAGGACATGCACGCGGCCGGGATGGCGCTGGCCGGGACCGCGATCGGGCTTAGTTTTGTGCTTGTGCTCATGGGTCGCAAGGTATGGGAGGCTCATATGGACCGGGACGACGCGATCCGGGAGCTGGGGCTGTGTAGCAATAAAAACTATATTGACGACGCAAGAAACGAGCTGATCTACTATCGTGGGAGAACGCAGGCGCTCGAAAAAGAAGCGTATGATCTGCGCCAGAAGCTCACGGAGTCCCTGACACGAGACGCAGAGCACGGATCATTTCTGGACCAGTACAGAGATATGTTCGTGGACTTGAAACAAAAGCGAGCTGAGGATCTACCGACGGCGGACCCGAATACAGGACGCTGGACGAGCGAGACAAGCGAAAATATGAAGAGCAAGCAGGTGCGAGCGTTTGAAATGAGGATGCTCGGTAAGAGTGACGAGGAGATCGCCGAGGAATGCGGGATCGGAATTAAATCCGTCAGCGTGTACGTGTCGCGCGGCAAGAAGGAAGCTGAATCGATATCTTGCTATTTGGGCGGCGAAAGCGAGAAGGAAAACGAGAACGGGTACGGCCGCTGGGCTCTGATTACGCCCTCGGATCCGCGATATCCGGCAGCGCTGCGAGCTCGCATGCATGGGCGGACCGGCGATCCGGACTGGGAGACATTGTTCGGCGGGCCGGATTCGGGAAGCGATACAGATGGCGCTACACCTGACGCGCCTGACGAATAATGACACATACGACCGCAGGCACGGATGCAGGCAGACATGGGCGCAGGCATACAGGCAGACGCTCACACAGACGCGGCGCATGTATCCAGGCAGGCATCCGGGCGTGCGGACATACGGACAGGCATCCGCGTACCCGTTCACATATACGGACGTGCTTCAGGCATACATACAGGCACGGACGCAGGTACACGTACAGGCATACATGGCGCGTTCATACATACACGCAGCGCACGAACACATACAGGCACACATAGCGCGTACCCGCATACACGCCTGCAGGCACCCGGACGCGCTACACGGGCACACGCCTGTCCGTACCCGCACATACCCACACACAGGCATGCGCACCTGTACACGCACCCATACGCGCGATAAGACTTCAACTAAAAAACACCTCGGAATCGGGACATATTCTATCCTGTTTCCGGGGTGTTTTTCTTGCCATTTCGCTGTTGATTTCCGTGGCTCTTTCCTTCATGTTCCGCACGATACTCCGAGCCCGTCTTCCGCCCGTCCAGCCACTCTTCCGGGACCCGATTTTCGGCAGAGCCCCGAATCCCCGATTATCGGGTAATTACGGATTGTTTAACGGTTTAAAACCGGTTAAAATCCGGTTAATCCGCCGTGTTAATCGCATTTGTTAAATTTTAACGATGGGGGGAGTGGCCGTTTTAACGACGTTTTAACGACATTTTTAAAGGTTTTAAGGCCGTTTTGGGGCTCGGAGAGCCGGATTCCGGACTCCGGAAGAGTAGTCCGAAGCCACGGAAGAGCAGCCGAGAGTGGCCGGAAGAGTAGTTCCAAGGCACGGATCTGGGCGCAGAAAAGCCCCCGCAGGAAGGATAATCCTTCTCCGCGAGGGCTTCCGCTTACCTCTTGTTCCAGGCCTTCAATGATCCTTTTTCGACTGGACAACCGTCCGCGTCCTCCGTAAATCTCAGCTTCCGCGGCTTGCTATCTCCCTGCTGGAGAGGCGTCAGATATCGCATCAGCTTGCCTCTGAGTGACCGGTCGCACTCGTCCAAAAACATGCCTCTCGTGCGGACCAGAGGCATGTCGTACATGTCCGTGATGATCTTGTCGCCCCTTTCCGCTGTGATAAAGTTCGCGATCTTCTCTGCGTCCAGTTCAACATAACCCACAAAGCGATGATTGTTGTACAGTGCTGCAAATTCCGACATAGTTCGTTCCTCCTTGATTCATTCCTGTCTGGATTCCAGACATGTGATTCGTTACGGAAACAGTATGCCGGATACCGGAAATCTGAATCAGAAAAGGGCAACCGGCCCGCTCTCCTGCCGGCCTGACTGCCCTTCTGCTGTGTATCTATATTAGCGATTCCAGGCTCCGTTCTACCCAGCTTGATCTCTGCCTGATAGATCACAGAGACCCGGATATCGAGCCCGTCCCTCCTGCGCTGCGGCGAGAGTCTGCTGGCGATGTCCCACGCCCGCCGGATCGTATTTTCCGTACAACGGATCCGGCGCTCCCAGCCCATCGTCCGCTCTTGATTCAACCTTCGGCGCAGCCTCCACGCGGACCAGCGCTGCTATTTTTCTTCCCATTTCCGTGTTTGTAAGGCTCACTCATATCACCCTCTTCTCAATCCACAGAGGGAGACTCAGGAGCCTTGCCCTGCTCTGTCAGTTCTTTAATCCGTGCTATGAGCATTTCGACTCGCGCCTGGAGCCCCGCAATCTGCTTGTCAGCCTCATTCCGAGCCGTCAGGCGGGCGATTTCAGCATCCTTCTCAGTGTCCTTTACACGCTGGTCCATCTCTGCCTGCAGTGCCTTGACGTCGGCTGCATGGGCCTTCTGTTCTTCCTTGAGGGCTGATTTTGCCTGTTCTGCATCTGTCTTCAGCGTGTCGTATCCATCGGCCTTGTCTTCTGCTGCCTTGAGCTTTTCCGTTAACGTCACAATCGTCCGATCCTTCTCCGCAACCAGCGCCTGCGCCGTCTCAGCCTGTTCTCGGGCTGTCTGTGCTTCCTTGTCAGCCTGTGCGGCAGACTGTAAGGCGGACTGCAACGTGGCTTCTGCGGTCTTCTGCGCGGTCTCGGAAGCTGTCAGACGGGCCTGCAGGTCAGCTATTGTCTTGTCCCTGCTGTCTATCTTCTGGTCCTTGCTTTCCAGTTCCGTGCGGCATTCTTCCAGGGCTTTGAGCTTGGCGTTGGCGCTGTCCTGGATGGCTTTTAAAAACGCTGTATTCAACGCTTTCGTGAGTGTTTCATAATCCTCGATATCTGTAGCGTGATCCGGAACCGTCTTCTTGGCCTCATTGATTTCCAAGACCTGGATCAAGTGATCGAATCCCTGGGCCTGATTGACGCCATTTTCCTCGCAGAACTGTTTGAATTTGTCCGCTGTTTCTGGCGCGAGCCGGAGGTTGATCTGCTGCTTGTCTGCTGTCTTGATTGTTGTATCTGCCATAATATCTGTCCTTTCCGGCCAGGTTCTGCCCGCCCTTGGCCTGTTCCCATCTCTGATGATCTGCAGTATACATCGAACATTTGTTTTTGTCAAGCGTTTGCTATCGTTTGCTATCATTGCTAGTACTAGCATATTTAATCATAAGAAGGTAAAAACGGAGCGATCGGGCGGTCCGGCGTCCGATTTCGGCGGTCTGCGACCGGCGAGGGCCGGAAAACGGGCATTCCGGGTCGTGTAGAGGCGCAACTTGGAGGAGACTTGAGGAAATCCAGAGGCATGCAGTCCAGAAGAAGCGCGGAAATGGGGACAAAAAAAGGCCGGCCCACGAAGGATCGGTCTTCTTTTTTGTGTTTGCTGTGATATTTGTTTCAGTGTTTATTCATCCCCTGCCAGCTCCGGGTTATACGCCGAAATACTTCTCGAAAAACGCTTTCAGTCTGTCGATGATATGCTGCTTCCTGCCCTCCCGGTTCTTACCGCCGAAACGTGACACCGGAGGCATCATATCATCAATCACGGTGCCGTTCGTCTTGAGATTCCCGGTCGCCAGAGCCTCATTGACATATTCGCGTGCCTTGTCCCGCTTCAGCCGTTCTTCCGTTACGAGCTCCTGGAAATCTTTTTCCTTCTGCTCGTTAACGAACTTCTTCCATCCTCCGGGTACATCATCACTGACATTGACCGTATGCAGGAAGGCTTCGATCAGGGCTTTCTTGGAACGGAGCTGCGTACTGGAATCCACGACCTTCATAATCGATGCAATCCATTCGCCGTTCGTCATATGCTCATCGTGATACTTCTGCACCAGGGCCAGGATATAGTCGATGTTGACTTCGATCTGCTTGACCAGTTCCATCTCAAAGATGACATCATCGTGGATATCTGCCTTTTCGCCCGGACTCGGCTTGTACTTCTGATAGAGGTCGATGTAGTTTGACTGATAATCCTGCATCTGCCGGTCTGTCAGCAGTTTGTCTCCCTCGAACTGGTCGAAGGCTGTCAGGATATTCATGACGCGGAGCAGCGAGCCGAAGGTGGCGATGAAATCCTTTTCCGCCTTCTCGCCCCTGATTTCCTGATCAAGCGGATATTCCTTCAGGAGTTTTGTCACCAGCTCCTCATAGCCCGGATGATGCTTCACATCGTCTCCATCCGGCTCATCGTATCCCTTGTAATACGAACGATAGTCCTTCAGCAGGATAATGCTGGCCGCGTTCTTGTCGCCAAACAGGGCAATGCTGTCGTCTACTTCCTTCTGCAGGTTCCGGAAGCAGATGATGTTTCCATAGGTCTTGACGCTATTTAGAATCCGGTTTGTCCGACTGAAGGCCTGCAGGAGGCCGTGCTGACGCAGGTTCTTGTCTACCCACAGGGTATTCAGGGTCGTGGCGTCAAAGCCTGTCAGGAACATATCGACGACGATCAGAAGATCAAGGTCACGGTTCTTCATCCGCATGGAAATGTCTTTGTAGTAATTCCCGAACTTTCCCGCGGAAGTGTCGAAGTTTGTATGGAACATGAGGTTATAGTCATGGATCGCGTCATCCAGAAAATCCCGGGAAGGCTGGTCCATGCTGGACGTATCCATGTCCTCTTCCGGAAGCAGGCCCGCGTTATCCTGCAGCTCCTCGTTCAGAGCATAGGTAAAGATCGTCGCAACCTTCAGGTCCGATCCGCGCTCCCTGATCTGCTTTCTGAATTCCGTATAGTAGGCCTTCGCGGCAGCCTGACTGGCACAGGCAAAGATCGAGTTAAAGCCTCTGACGCGCCTGCCTTTCAGCGTATATCCGGCGTGTGCCTTGGTCTTCTGGTCGAAATGGTCCAGAACATAGGCAACAATCTCCGAGATCCTGGCTGGATCACGCATCGCCCTTTCCCGGTCGATATTGTAGACTTCATTATCCCCCTTTTCGTCCTTCTGGCGCATCGTATTGACGTAATCAATGCGGAACGGAAGCACATTGCCGTCGTTGATGGCGTCCACGATTGTATAGGTATGGAGAGCCCTGTACGTCGTATGCCCGTCCGGAAGTTTCTCCGGAATGCCGCCGAAGAGCTGCGGCGTCGTTGCAGCCTTCGGATCGGCGGTCTTCGATGCGTTCTGCGCAAAGATCGGGGTCCCGGTAAAGCCGAAGAGGAAATACTTCCGGAAGAACTTCGTGATCTTCTTGTGCATGTCCCCGAACTGGGACCTGTGGCACTCATCAAAGATCAGGACGATCTTCTCATTCTTTGCCGGATGGTTCGGATACTTGACCACGAAGTTCGAGAGTTTCTGAATGGTCGTGATGATGATACGGACATCGGCCTTTGCCCATTTGCCCCTGGCATCCCTGCGGTATCCGGACATCTGCTTTTCAAGAACCGCCGTACTCGTATTGCTGTCCGCGCAGCCCTTCTCAAAGCGGTCATATTCCTTCATGGTCTGATAGTCCAGATCCTGGCGATCCACCACAAACAGCACCTTGTCAATAAACGGCAGATCGGACGCAATCTGGGCCGTCTTGAAGCTCGTCAGCGTCTTTCCCGATCCGGTCGTATGCCATACATACCCGCCGGCTTTCGGCACGTCGTTCTCGTCAATGGTGCCCTCCCAGTGGTAGTTGTTGGCGATCAGAATCCGGTTCAGGATGCGCTCGGTCGCCGTGATCTGGTACGGACGCATGACCAGCAGCAGGTCTTCCGATGTCAGTACGCAGTAACGCGTGATGATATTGAGGATCGTGTGCGGCGCAAGGAACGTATGCGCAAAGTCCACCAGGTCCGGAATGGTCCTGTTATTCGCGTCAGCCCAGAAAGACGTGAACTCAAAGGAATTGCTCGTCTTTTTGGAAGAGCCCTTCCGCGTGGTTCCTTCCTTGATCGCGGAGTCACGCGTCGTATTCGAGTAATACTTGGTATGGGTTCCGTTGGAAATCACGAAGATCTGCACGTACTCATACAGCCCGGACGCCGCCCAGAAGGAATCCCTCTGATAGCGGTCGATCTGGTTGAACGCTTCCTTGATGGCCACGCCGCGACGTTTCAGCTCCATGTGGACCATCGGAAAGCCGTTAACCAGGATGGTATCGTCATAACGGTTGTTATAAGTTCCCGCGTTATTGACGTACTGGTTGATGACCTGGAGGCGGTTCCGGTGGATGTTCTTCTTGTCGATCAGCGTGATATTCTTGGACGTTCCGTCATCGCGGATCAGGACCTGCACATTATCCCTCAGGATCATACGGGTCTTTTCGATGATATGATTGTTCGGATTGGCAAGGATTCCATGAAAGAACCTGTCCCACTCATTATCCGTGAACCTGTAGTCATTCAGTTCTTCCAATTTGGAACGGAGATTGGCTATCAGATCCTTCTCTGAATGGATCTGCAGGTATTCATAGCCTTCCCTCTGCAGTATCTCGATCAGTTCCTTTTCCAGGTCAGCTTCGGACTGATAGGAGTCCGATTTCGACTGGACGGGAGTATATTCCGATACGACTGTTGCCTCATCCATGGAGGCGAGAATGTTATATTGTGGCATTATTCATACCTCCTTTCTTTTGAATGTCAGCAGCATGTCACGGTAATATTCGTACTGCTTCTTCCGCAGTTCCAGTTCTTCCTTCAGGCTTTCTTCCATCTCCGTAAAGGTGTCCAGGATGCGGACGATCTCCTGCTGAACGGGGAGAGGTGGAACGGGAATCATAATTCTGTTTGTATCAGAATTACCAATCTGTGGCATAGATCCCATCGCTTCACTTTTCCTGCGAAGTAATGGAATCTGCGTGGTCAGAAAATAATAGAGGAATTTTGTGGAAATTCCATCTTTGGCTTTATATGCCCACATTTCCTGCTTAAACGTATATGGAAAGTCGCAATACTCAAAATCGATAATTCCCCTTGATTTACAGAGTACACTAGGCTCCGTAATAATCTTGAACTGTTCAGCATGTGATTTATCTGTCTTGATGATTGTAGAGCCACCTCCGAAGATGGTAATATCACCATTTTCGACAGACAAAGTTTTCATTTTTGCCGCAGTAATTGGGCTTCCGCTTAGCTTTTCTGTCACTTCAGGTAAAGGTTTATATTCCACCCCATCCGGACAGTATTCCTGAATCAGTTCCTCAATCTTACTCATCCGCTTCTCCTTCCAGATCAGCCACGATGGTATCAATCTTCTGACGAAGCTCATCTTCACGGGCAACGATATCCTTCAATTTGGCATTCACAGCCTTGATGTCGATCTTTTCCCTGGTGTCTTCCTGTTCCACATAAGTGCTGACAGATAGGTTATAGTCTTCCTCTGCGACCTTATCGTTATCGACTACGGTAACACGGTGATCCACATCTTTCCGATCCATGAACCACTTGTAGATGGTCTGGATGTTCTCCTCGGTCAGCTTGTTCTTATTGCCTGCCTTAATGAATTCCTGTGCTCCGTCAATGAAGGCAATTTGATTGTCCTGCTTGGAACGCTTTATGATCAGGAGGTCTACCTGGATACTAACACCGTAGAAGAGATTTGCCGGCATCTGAATGACTGCATCCACATAGTTATTGTCTACCAGATATTTACGGATCTTCTGCTCTGCACCGCCACGGTACATGATTCCAGGGAAGCATACAAATGCAGCTGTACCCTCGTTCGAGAGCCAGGAAAGGCCGTGCATGACGAAGGCAAGGTCAGCCTTTGTTCTCGGTGCAAGTACGCCTGCCGGGGCAAACCGCTCGTCATTGATAAGTACCGGGTTGGAATCGCCGTCCCATGGGATACTATAGGGCATATTCGATACGATCAGATCGAACGGCTCATCATCCCAATGCTTCGGATTCGTGAGGGTATCACCCTGCTGGATATCGAACTTATCGTAACCGATATTGTGAAGGAACATATTGATACGGCAGAGATTATAGGTCGTGATGTTAAGCTCCTGACCATAATATCCAAGCTTCACATTCTCATTACCAAGGATCTTCGCCGACTGGAGGAGCAGAGAACCAGACCCACAGGCCGGGTCGTAGACCTTGTTGACCTTCTTTCGGCCGCCAAGGCCGATCAGCGTCAGGAGACGGCTGACCTCCTGCGGCGTGAAATACTCACCGCCGGATTTCCCCGCCTGGGATGCGTACATGCCCATCAGGAACTCGTAAGCGTCACCGAAGGCGTCAATCGTGTTGTCGCTGTAGCTTCCCAGGTTCATGGCAGCCACATTGTCCAGAAGGGCGCAGAGATGCTTGTTCCGCTCCTCTACGTTTGCCCCGAGCTTATTGCTGTTGACATCGAAATCGTCAAACAGCCCCTTGAAGTCCTTTTCTGACAGGTGTCCGCGGGAAGAATCCTCGATATGCCTGAAGACACGTTCCAGCGTCTCGTTCAGGTTCTCGTCATCCTTGTCATGTTTCTGTACGTTGACGAATAGCTCAGACGGCAGGATGAAGAAGCCCTTTTCGTCAATCAGGCCTTCACGCGCTTCCTCCGCATCCTCGTCCGGCATGGCGGCGTAGCTGAAATCAGGATCGCCGGCCTCATGTTCTCCCTTGTCGATATAGTCCGTAAGGTTTTCCGAGATATAGCGGTAGAACAGCGTACCAAGCACGTACGCCTTGAAATCCCACCCGTCTACGCTTCCGCGCAGAGAATCCGCAATGTTCCAGATTGTTTTTTCGAGTTCAGCTCTCTGAGCTTCCTTATTATGATCAACAGCCATTCTTGTCCTTCCTTTACCCTCAATATGCCAGATTATTTGTCCTGTCCGGTCTTTGACACCGTCTTCGGCTTTCTACCTTTACTTTGCGCCAGCTCTATGTACTTATATACAGTCGTCCGGGAGCAGCCGATCATACGGGCCATGTCTGCCACATGCACCGCTCCCTGCTGGTACAACCCATAGCACCGCCAGAACTTAGCCGGGAGCTTGTCAGCCGTCAGCACTGGCCGGCCGATCTGCTTTCCCTTGGCCCGTGCATTGGCCATACCGGACTTCACACGCTGCGAGATCATGTCCCGTTCAAGCTCCGCAAACACACCGAGCATCATCAGCATCCCCTTGGTCATCGGATCAGCGGCCTCCGAGCGGCAGTCTACTACAAAGGATCCTAACAGGAGTCGCAACTTACGGTCCTGCACCTCCTGTACAATATCACAGAGCTGCGCCGTGGACCGGGTCAGCCTGGACACTTCCGTAGAGGCGATCGTGTCGCCCGGCTGCACCAGTGCCAGCAGTTTCTGGAGCTCCGGCCTGTCCTTCTTCGTGCCTGACTCGTACTCCCAGTAGATGTGAGCGTCATCAGGAACGCCCATCTGTTTCAGGTCCCGTTTCTGCCGGTCGATGTCCTGCCGGCTCTCGTCCGTGCTACATCTGGCATATCCATAAATCGTGCTCATCCACGCCTCCTGTCAAGTTAAAGGTTTCCGTCGTTTTCTGTACGTTATTATAGCTTTTAGACGCTTCTCCAGCAAGACGCTACCGTCAAGCTAAGGAGTTCTTTTTCTGGACGCCCAAAAACAAAAAATCACGGAGATGGGAAAGGATGAATGCCCCTCTCCCGTCTCCGTCGTGGATCAATCCGCTTCCGGCGAGATCACAGCCCCCGAATATAGTTATCGGCAACCACGGAGATCCGGTTGTGTCCCAACGCCTTGCTGGCTTTCAACATCGCTGCCCGGTCAAGGCATTTGCCCCGTTCGTCAGCCCTACACCGATACACGTCTCCCTGATACCGGAAGCTCCCGTATTTGCCTCCAACGCTGACCTTGTCGTAAGGAATCTGGTCAATCGGTCTTGCGTATGCCTTGTAGATTGCTGTTGCGTACTCGCCTCTGTAGCCGTGTATATCGGCCCCACCGGGCACGTACTGCCACACCTTGTCATGCGGTGCCGTGGCCTGCATCCGAGCCACAATCATGGCCTTGTTTGGTCCGATAATCGGCGCATATCTCGACTTACCGCCCTTATCGGTCCTGTAGTGGATAAAATAGTCGTGGTCTGAAAATGTCTGCATAGCATCATGGAGTGCCCACAGGTCCGCTTTTTCTTCCGGTGTCCGTTCGGATTCCGGCTTTGCTTCCAGTTCGACAATCCTGTTTTCGATCGCGTCTTTTGTCCAGAGGTCCCGGCCTTCCAGCTTCGCAAGAGCCGCCCTCCGGCTGCCAGTTCCGCGGCAGAAACAGACCAGATCCCAGTGGTTCTGCTCTGAAAAGTGTTTATCGCGGACTTTCTCGCCCCGGCTACGCGTGATATTCGACCGTTTTCGCTTCGGAACATCCTTGAAAAATTTCGGATCGTCAGGAGCAATGTCAAACAGCTTACAGACGGCCTGTCTTTCTAGGTTGATTGTCCACGCGGACAGATGCTTGCCGTGCTTATCTACAGATGCCATGCGCTCTCGCAGCCACTCAGGAACGTATTTACGAGCCTTGCTAAGGGTCGTACAGTCCGGGTGCTTCTGCTGCAACCAGTCGAGATAATACCGGCAGTGTCTCCGGTAGGTATTGTACGTGCTGTAAGAAAAGATTTTGTCCCGTGCGGACCCGTCAGCCCTCGCATGACTTGCCATTTTTTCAAGATTCTTGCGCTGTTCTTCCGACAGCGATGCCATGTAATCCTTGATTTTCGCCATAAAATTTTTATGACGCTCCTCATTAACCCGGTCGGCTTCCATGACCTCCTTTTTCGACATACCGATGCCATCAAGCAGCATTCCGGTCAGCCGGTCATACGCCTGTTCCTTCAGGCTCCGATGATAAGTTTTATTACGTCTTCCCATGAAGTATCCTCCTTCATTCAGATTTTCAATGTTAAAGCTAGGCAGTCTCCCGGAGCACATCCGTGCAACCGTTCAACCAAAACACTCTTTTTCACTCCCCGAAGGGCGGGTCTTATGTACGACCGTTTATTACGAAAACACACTCTTGTCCGCTCGGGGCGGCCTCTTATGTACGAGGGATCGGATACGATCATTTTCCGGATTAAGGACAACCGGATGTCCGCAGCCATTTTCTTCACGTCCTTGGCGTTTTGGAGGACGACCCCTGTCGCATCTTGCGGGGTTCAAGCTGTATGTTGCTCTGCTGATTTACGGATAGCAGGCGATCCATCAGACTTCCACGGGCTACGCTATATGTGATCTGTCATGCACATCTGCATTTCGGACGACAGGAGATCCGGAACTGTCTCGCCAGTCCAGCGCCCGGTCAAAACCGGATTTTTCATTTCCTTGAGATTTCTTAATTCCAACAGGGTCCTTTCCGCCCTGCAGTTCCGCGATATGGGCAGACCTGGATTCCCCCCACGGCCTGTTTTCAATTCCTCGACTGCTTCAGTGCAGTCCTCTTCTTTCCTCCTTGTCAAATTTCCAAGTATGTGTCCTGCTGATGACTTAGTCATCCAGGTTCACCACCAATATGACAGAAACCAAAATTTTCAAACTGAATCCGTGAATTTTATAACATCGACTTCTAAATTTCTCTGTTTACTCGTTCGGAATTTCCAAACGCGTAAACCGAGAAATAAGCGCAGCCGCCAAGGACGAGGCCATTCCAGAGGAAATAAAAATAAAAGAACAAAAGACGAGGCCGAAAGGCCCGCCAAACGTAAAAGGCAAGGACGGGACAGACGGGCAGGCATCTGTACAAACCGAAACGCGGGAATCCGGCGAATCTGCCGGAAAGGACGGAAATCCCACAAAAATCGAGACAGTTAGAAGACCAACCGAATCATAATCATTACTCTCCTATCTGTCCAGGTCCTGACAACCGAATTCAAACACGAGCCGCCTAATCAACATAGGTAGAGCAACCAGCGAGCAACTGAAATACATTTCGGGACCGCGTCTTAGTTGTTGCTTGATAAACATAATTGACTCTTTCAAGCAACATCAAATCGCAGATTCAAAATTCCGGAATCTCTCATAATAAATGCAGAAGCAACAAAACACAGAGAAAGGAGACATCCAATACCATGGAAAAACTGTTCAAGAGCCTCGAAGACTTCAGAGAACATGCCACCGAATCCGATTACCAAAACCTTGAAACTTACGTACGTAGTCAGCAGAACAAGCAGACAGCCTTCCGAGAGGAGGACTGTCCATATCCGTTTTCCTACACCTCAGCGGCTACTCTCCTGAGGGACCACAACCAGGCCGACAAAGCCAAAGAGCCGAAAGAGCCGGAGCCGTTTGTCATCTACAGCATGCTCGACGCAGACGGAAAACCGAAAACGTGGAAATCCAGATCGGTCAGCCTCAGCACCAGTGTGCTCGACAGACTCGATAAGCTGGAAAAGGAACACACGCAGTACACCAAAAAATCCATCCTCGACGCTCTTATCGACCGTGCTCTGAAAGATTACGGATATTGAAGCGCATCAAAAAGTCCTCACGAGCAGAAGATTCCTTCTCCTGTTCATGAGGACTTTCGCAGTTCATGAAACGCATTACAAATCTGATTCCTTCGAGCGATCTAGATCGCGAATCGCTCGATCCAGTCTCTCGACAATCTGGCGCATCCTTGAATCCATTGAATCAAGCGCACAGCTGACAACACGCAGTTCGTCAGATTCATGGCCAACCCGCCGAACCAAATTCTCCTGTAGCACATCCGCCACCCGACGCGTAGCCGTCATGTCAGCCGTTATCCCCTGCAAATCAGCAAGCACAAGATCTAACGAAGTAGGCTCTTGATTTTTCATCGATATCCCCTCAGTGTCACATCTCGGAAGCATTCAGTTCCTCCAGCTCCCGTTGAGCCTTTCGAATCGTCTCCTCCAGTTGCTTTTTCCGCTGCGCCCGTAACTCCTCTTTTGTCTGCGAGACGAGGGGAAGAGGAAACGTCCACTCCCATTGTTTGTAACCATCTAAAAGACTCTCGCGATCTTCATCTGAGACAGCCAGGGCCAAATCACTTTTAAGCTGATCATGGCGCTTAACCCACCTGGTCATGTACTCAGTCATATTCGCATCTGAAAAATGCACCATGAACCAATCGTCATCTTCCTGCACTGCAGAGAGTCCGTATAAGCGCTCCATTTCAAATAAAGCATACATGGCACCGATTGCATTCCCCACCACAGGGTCCGTCAGTGCAGCAGGCTCTACTCCAAGAGCAGCAGCGATCTGCTTGAGAAGACCCAACTTTGGACGCCTAACCCCGTTCTCATACTTCTGTATGCGGTCAGCTGTCAGACCAACCAAAGCACCTACGTCAGCCTGAGACATGCCTCGCGTTTCACGGATCTCACGGATCCGCGCGCCTACTCGGGCCGCTGCTGTCTCTTCATTAAAATCTACAGGGTCCTGCCCCAACGGATTATCCACCACAATCGTCATAAGCATCCTCAACTTTCGTTACACGGACTGTCACATTTTTATTATTGTAACACATTCAGACAAAAACGCATTCCTTTTTGTGATGTGCTTGACAAGCACAATCTGTGTGGTATTATGCAATTAAGAACTTATTTGTACTTTTAAAGCACTTTTAGTTGGAGGATGAGTGAAGATGAATGCACTGGAAGACTACAATGATGTGCTCAAGCCCAAAGAAGTGCAGGAAATCCTGCATATCAGCCGGAGCACCCTCTACAAGTATCTCGAAAACGGAACAATCTGGGCCGTAAAACTCGGAGACAGTTACCGTATCCCCAAGCAGACCCTGATCGATTTTCTGTACCCGGATAGAAAGGACGCAAGAGAATGAAGAATGAAGATATCTCTTTAGAATTACTTCTGCTCAAAGACCTTCTCGCACATGAAGTCATTGGACTTGATCTCTACGAAAAAGCAGCTCTGGAGATTTCACGCAACGTATCCCCATTTGATCCGGAGCAGATCCCGGATTCCGCCGCATGAAAGCCGCCATCTATCATTTTACGGACGGTAAGGGACGCAGGCCATCCATATGTCAGGGAGATCTGTGTGCGCTCTCAGCTTATGCACATCAACTTGGATACACCGAAGCTGATGTCTACTGCGATACCACCTCGCGCAAAACAGGGAGAACCGAATTTGACCGCCTGCTTGAGCACACGGATGACTATGACGCACTGGTGGTCAAGGATTTCTACCACATAAGCCGCCATACAGAGGTCTGTGTAAAAATCCTGAAGCAGCTCCATTCGCAAGGCGTCAAGATTTACAGTACGGCGAATGGGGCCTTCAGCATCATAGCACCGCCGGTAGATAAACCGCTCAAAATAGCCACCTACACCTGCGGTTTCGGAACCTCACAGGCTCCGGAACAGGCTGTAAGCCTCAGGGCGGAAATCTTTAAAACGTTCACAGCGGACAAGACCAGATGGAAAATCACAGCTCAATACGCAGATATCAGCAGACATCAGAATGACGGAGAGCAGCTGCAATTACAAGATCTCATCCGGAACAGAAGGCAGTATGATCTGCTACTGGTTATGAGCTTCGGCGAGCTGCATTGGCGGACAGCGAACTGCCTGAAAATCCGGAAACAGCTCGGATTAGGCATCTATTCGCTACAGGACGGTTACATTCCATACGGAAGGACATGACTATGACATACGCAGAAAGATTAAAGCAAAGACTATACAACGCCCAGGGCACGGAGCAGCCGGTCCGGGCGGTCGTTTATGCACGCGTATCGACGGACAATGACGGTCAAAAGGATTCCTGCGCCAACCAGGTCGAATCAGCTGAGAATTGGGCTCAAAACCACCCCAACATTCGTATCATCGCAACATATGTGGACGATGGGATTTCCGGCAAGAACGATGACAATCGTCCGCAATATCAGGCAATGATGGAACAGGTTCGGCACGATCAAGTGGACCTGATCGTCACCAAAGCTCTCTCGCGCCTTAATCGAAGCGAAATGAACTCTCTGAAATGTGAGGCAGCCTTAATCGAGCACGAAGCAACCGTTTTCACACTAGAAGACGGGCAGCTTCATGATTTTGAGGATTTAAACGCAGGCATTCTGCACAGCCTCAGCTTCGCCATCGATGCGCAGTACGTCAAACGACAGAGTCTAAGCGGACGCAAGGTGCAGGCGCTCCGCTGCGAACGGAAAGAACTGTCATCCAAAGATACCGCGTACGGATATCACTGGAACAAAGAGGCAAAAACCATTGTCATTGAGCCGTCTAAAGCTGAAACGGTACGCTATATCTTCGAAGAATATGTCTATCGGGATCGAGGAACAGCAGAAATTCAGCGCAGCCTTGCGCAGAGCGGAGTCAGGCTGAGTCAGGCCACAATCGGTCATATCCTTCAGGATGAGCGCTACATCGGTCGATTCTACATCAACAAGAGGACAACCAAACTCGGCACAGGCAGCCAGCATTCCAAGAGGATCGCACTGCCAAAGGCGTCATGGGTTCTCGTCGCAAAGCCCGACCTGCGCATTGTCAGCGACAGCCTGTTTGAGCTCGCGCAAAAGATCCGGACGCTTCGGGCACAGCGGTATGTTGAAGCTGGCCGAAGCGGCAGGCAGTCTTACTTTCAGGGGCGTCATACTTACTCCGGGAAAATCTTCTGCGAAGACTGCGGAAAGCCATACCACCATGATTACGCAGACAGGAAGCAGACGGTCCCAATCTACCGGATAACGCACAACGCAGGATGCAAAAATGACCAGACCCGCATCTATGAAGAAGACCTGAACCGAATCGTCAGAGAAGCCTTGCGGAAAACCATCGGTAGCCAGGACAAAATCTGTACCATGCTGGAAAATACGCTGGCTCAATGCGTCCGGGCATCAGAGAGCGGGACAGATCAGTCCTTGACTCAGATGAAGAAAGACCGAGCCGCCAAGGAGAAGCAGATGGAAGCTTTGATAGACAGTCTTGCAGATGGACTGACGGGATCAGCCAAACAAAGGCTCGTAGAACGGATCAACGCACTTGACGCACAAATTGAAGATATCGGCAAACGCATTGCAGAGAAGGAAAGCGCCAAACCCGATGCAGCCTCCATCAGCGAGGCCATTCAAAAAATCCACGATGGCATCCAGGAGCTGCGAGAGTTTAAAACATTGGACCGGGGACGGATCCAGACTTATGTCGACAAAATTCTGATTGGCAAAGGCGGATGCGTCAAGATCTACCTGATGTCCGGTCACAGGATCATAGATACATCACACACAAACAGCAAAAGCAGTGTTGGAAAGACGTTTAGCCGTCGTGCCCCGTATTAAATGCCGTGAGCATGTCGACGGCCTCCCCGGAGCGCACCTCGCCGACGATGATCCGGTCGGGACGCATCCGCAGTGCGCTCTTGATCAGATCGCGGATCGTGACCTCAC
>Ga0256406_1000406_pt1 | contig 80302 bp, 66 predicted proteins | sample RumenRJG_03DNA_FD_185986 | JGI IMG/M metagenome (GOLD analysis project Ga0256406, IMG submission 185986) | Bovine rumen microbial communities from Lethbridge, Alberta, Canada - RJG_03 | ecosystem: Host-associated > Mammals > Digestive system > Stomach > Rumen | place: Canada: Alberta | collected... | reverse complement strand
CAAACTTTATGTCCAAAAAAACATGCAAATCACATTAACAACTGTTTGGAAATAGCCCAAGAACAAGTTTAGAAATAATTAACGCTGACTTCTGACATTTTCTGGTAAGGGGTGCTGAGTAGTTACAGCTTTTAGTTCTTCTGTTAATAAACATTAATGACTAAAAGTTTTCTTATGACTTGTTTCGTTATTCGGTAATAATGTATTACCTTTGCACTCGCTAATCAAGAACGGGGTTATCCCGAAGCAAAATGGTGCGTTAGTTCAGTTGGTTAGAATGCCTGCCTGTCACGCAGGAGGTCACGAGTCCGAATCTCGTACGCACCGCAAACAAATATTGAAAACTTACAACTGGTGCGTTAGTTCAGTTGGTTAGAATGCCTGCCTGTCACGCAGGAGGTCACGAGTCCGAATCTCGTACGCACCGCAAAAAGCCTTGAAGTTTATCTGCTTCAAGGCTTTTTGTGTTTAAACACTTTTTCCTCATTAGATTTACAGCTACTATGTGAACGGTTTCCAAACCGCTGTAGCATGCAATGGTTTGTAGGTGTAACGGTTTCCGAACTGTTGAAAGTCGCAATGCTTTATATTAAAGAAGTTCCTATTTAAGACCCTATACAAGCAGTTCCTTTTTAACCTGTTCTTGCCATTTTTAGATGGGAATATGCCATTTGAGTCTTATTTTTGGTTCAGATTTATGAGGAAGTGTCTGACAAGATAGACGGACTGTCCTATCTGATTCCCTTAAAGCAAAACTCTGCGTTCATAAAGAACTACGGTATGGATCATCCAACGGAGAACCTAATTGTAAAGAAACAGTTGAACAAGTCGCTCTCATACAAACAAATATTTAACTACTTGTCAAAATATAAGAAAGCAAGAGTCAAGAAGGATGGAGTGTGGGAGCCAACGACAATGCTTAAATATATCGAAGAACTGACAAAAAGTCTAGATGTATAGGGTCTGAAATAACAACTTCTTTATTATATTTTAGGGAACCGATTGATTTTGCAACAAAAGTGAGGAAGATCAACAAATTGGAAGAAAATTATCCGTTACAACCGTGTAACTGCCTGATAATATGACAGAGCGGAATACGGGAATCGAACCCGCCTCTCAGGCTTGGGAAGCCCGTGCACTACCGATATGCTAATTCCGCAAGAAGTGTTTAAAGAATGAAAGATTGAAAGAATGAAGACTTGGGATACGCTGTAAGCCTTTCGAATATTTCATTTTTTCAATCTTTCAATATTCCAAGAGCCAATAGCGGGACTCGAACCCGCGACCCACGCATTACGAATGCGTTGCTCTACCAACTGAGCCATATTGGCAATTGTGGATGCAAAAGTAATATAAAAATCGGAAACAACAAAATATTATCCGATTAAAATGCATTTGCCGGGTTATTCCGCCTTGATCCATTCATAGAGTTTAGCCAAGCCTTCATGTATTGAAGTGGCTGGCTTGTAGCCGAAATCATTCATTAATTTAGAGGAATCGGCATACGTCCTTACTACATCTCCGGGCTGCATATCCATCATCTTCATCTTGGCTTTATGTCCTGTAACGTCCTCAATGGTATGGATAAAGTCGAGAAGACGAACGGGCTCAGAATTGCCGATGTTGTATATCCTGAAAGGAATCGGACTGTCGTCATGGGAGTGGAGCACCAGCCGGACACCTTCGGCAATGTCATCGATGTAAGTAAAGTCGCGCAGCATGTTGCCATGGTTGAACACCTGAATCTCCTTTCCATCCATTATAGCCTCCATGAATTTCATCGGAGCCATGTCGGGGCGTCCCCAAGGACCATAGACAGTGAAGAACCGAAGTCCAACAGTCTGAATACCATATAGTTTACTGTAGGCGTATGCCATTTCCTCATCGCTCTTCTTTGTGGCTGCATACAGACTCACGGGCGAATCAGTACGGTCGGTCTCACGGAACGGAACATTAGGATCCATGCCGTAGACACTGCTTGAACTGGCATAAACCAGTTGACCTACATGGTGATTCCGGCACCCCTCAATGATGTTCAGAAAACCCACAATATTCGACTGAATGTATGAATACGGGTTCTCTATGGAATACCTCACGCCAGCCTGACCGGCAAGATTAAGCACATGAGTGAAATGTTCCTCCTTGAAAAGCCGCTCAATGCCATCCCTATCAGTAAGGTCCATCTTTACAAACCGATAGTTGGGCAGCGTGCTGCTCTGTATGAGAACGCCATCGGCAACCTTCTGGCTGTCTATCCCAGTGTCCTTAAGCCGCGCCATCTTAAGATCAGTACTATAGTAATCGTTGATATTGTCAAGACCAACAATTTCAGCGCCCTCAGCCGAAAGCACTTTCACCATCTTATGACCGATGAATCCGGAAGCACCTGTAATGAGTATTTTCATTTTCTCTTGTTTTTTCTGTACAATACAATATTGCGTGAATAAGTGAAGAAGCCTACCGACTGCCCGATGATAAGTACGGGGTCGAGACGGAATATTCCGTAGCTGACTATGATAGAACAGCCCACGAGGCTTATAATCCAGAACCCAACCGGCAGAACTGACTCATGGCGCCTATAGCTGTAATACCACTGATAGATAAACCTCAGCGTGAATATCACTTGTCCTGCCGAGCCCCAAACAAGCAACAATGGCGGAACCGACTCGTTATGGAAGAAGCTCCCGACGAACGCCGGAATGTCATGCAGCATCATTCCGAATGCGAGGAAGGGCAGAGAGACAATGATAACCCTTCCCACAAGCGGAACTTTATGCCACACCCCTTTGATGTCGAGGTTCCATATATAAATGTAATAAGATATAACCTGTCCGAAGATAATGGCAAAGTCATCGCGCAGCCATCCGTATACAAACAACAGAATACTTCCTGCCAGACTGCATATCCAGTAGGCGTTCGGCGAGACAACTTTCTTCGCTTTCTCCGAGAGAATCCACTGGATAAGCATCCTCGCCGAGAAGAAACCCTGCGCCAGGAAGCCTATGGCATAAACATATAATGATGAAAACTGCATAACGCTATGGCTTGATGTTTTCTTCTGAAATACTATATCTGATATATCTCTTCTTCATCCACCGATAGGCAAAGCAATCGATGAACGGGCCCTTGAGCCTGTTCCACAAATGATATTTCGACACCCCGGCTATCCTCGGATAGTGCCTTACCGGCAATTCCTTGAACTTTCCGTCCTCAAGCATCATCAGAGCAGGCAGAAACCGGTGCATGCCATCGAAGAACGGAAGCCGCTTTGCATAGCTTGTCCACATCACTTTCAGCGGACAACCCGTGTCCGTTGCTGTGTCACCCGTCATCTTCCTTCGGAAACCATTGGCTATCTTCGACTGCAACTTCTTGAAAGCCGAATCCTTGCGCTTAGCCCTTATACCCGAAACAAGCTGATAGTCAGGCGCATATTTTAGCAGAAGGTTGAAGTCTTCAGGATTTGTCTGCAAGTCGGAGTCAATATAACCCGTATATTTGCTCTCGATAGTATCGATGCCTGCCTTCATCGCCGTGCTCAGTCCGTGGTTTTCACTCGAGCTAATGTAGAAGAAGTCCGGATGGCGTTCGCAAATGTCCTTAATCTTACTGAGGCTGCTGTCCTTCGATCCGTCATTGACGAAGAGCACGCACGACCTTGCCAATGCCCTTGGCAGAAATGCCGAGAGCTCTTTTTCCACACGTTCCAGATTGTTCTCTTCGTCGTATACCGGAACTATTATCGACAAATCATAATTTCTAGTTTTGTTCATTTTCCTTTTGCTTTAAGATAGTTACGTGATTAATAAAAGCACTGGTGTAGTGCGAGTCCGACCGCGGATGCTTATTATCGTCGAACGTACCTATGGATATAGTGTCAATATCAGATAAAATGTCCGGGAGTATCTCTTCCCTAGTCCAATGCTGGGAAACGAGCACGAAAGGCATTGCAGCCCTCACTGCCTGCCTGTCATTGAGATTCAATGGTAGAATCTTTCGATTGGCTTCATACACGAGTTCTATCCTCAACGGCTCTGCAGCATTGTGATAGAATGGCAAACTATTCACCCGCTTGTCAGTCCTCACAGCCGAAATACTGTGTGCCTGATGGTTGCCGAAAGTATAGCCAATTGCTCCGAGCAGGAAAATCTCTGCAAAAACAAACAGCCCCGCTATTCCGGCGGTGAATCTGAAAGGATGCCATTGCAGCGTGTTCCAAACCAGCCACCCAGCCAAAAACAGCATGAAGACCGTAGCCACAATGTCGGTCCGAATGCTTACCATGCCCGACCTCACCCCGAAATGGTAGATAAGCGTAGGCAAAGCCACCACTATAACAGATATTGTCAGACCATTTATTATGTAAAGCAATTTACTTACCTTATCGAGTTTGTCGGTCTTAGTGAAATGAACTATCAGACAACCGACTACCATCGAGCATGGAGCAAGTGACGGAAGCAGATAGCGGGTCTTCTTCTCCGGCATGAGTGAAAGCAAAATCAGTGAGCCAATAGCCCACGTTATGGCGAATAGATATTCACGTTTCAGACTGATGTGCCGTTTCCAGTATGGCAGGACGAGAGCCGCCACCATGAGTATAGCCCACGCTCCCATCTCCAGGAAGAACCGCCAGTAGTACCACCACGGACGTACATTATGGTTCGACCATGCGCCCGACTCCTTGTGAATAACCGCCGAAACCTCTGTCGGATGCTCTGTCAACAGATAGATATACCACCAACTGCCGATGGCAAGCGTAATGACTACCATTACAAAGAGTGTTTTCCACTTGCCTTTCATCTGTGGACTCGGCAGTCCAATAAGTGTTATTAAATAAGGTAACAGAAGCGTATAGAATGATACCGGTCCCTTACTTAGGAACGATAGCCCCATGAACACGCCAGCCAACGCGAACCACTGCCAATTGCGACGTTGCTTCTTTTCGTCAGTTCCGTCATAAAGAGCCCTCGTCAAATAGTATATCGCTCCCATCATGAAGGCATGGCAATAGATGTCCCATGTAGCCGACCGCCCCATTAGCACAACGTTATAGCACGTCAGGAAGACCAATACTGTCGCCGCGGCAAGGTCGTCACGCCGCGAGATGTACCTTACCAACAGAAACAAGTACAGCGTCCAGACACATCCCATCACACCGGCTGCCGTCCGTTGGGCTGCAAGATTGTCGGGGCAAACTTCCTCTATACCAGCCGCAACCCATGTAGGCAACGGTGGTTTCTCCAGTCGCAGCTCACCGTTCATCGTCGGAACGAGCCAGCATCGGTCGCTAACTATCTCACGAGCCGTGACAATGTTGCGCGACTCCATGATGTCGGTGGGCAGTGCGGCACGGTTGGCGAAAAATGTTATCAAACTGAATACAACCAGTAAGAATATGTGTACTTTCTTCATTGAAGCGCAAAATTATGAATATCCGGCGAGTTACCAGTCCTCTGTCCTTCGTTACTATTGTTCCTTTTGGCAGTAATTTCAATGCCCTAAGCAAACAGAACAAGCTCGCCTGTGTCATTATCCGCTTGCAAATATATAGACCGATTTTGTAGGAATTCTGTAGATTTAAGATTTTGAAAGGATATTTCTTAGATTTTGATTATCCGACAGCCATCCATTTGGGCAATTGCGGATATTTATTTTAATTATTATCAGTGAAAAGTCTGTGAAATCTGTGACTCTGCGTGGAATAAAATCACCCACTGAACCTGTAAATAAAATATGCCAAAAAACTATGCTCTGATTTTCCACAATCCAGAAGAAAATTGGTCAATGAAAACAAAGGAAACCGCCGGCAATATCTTCTCAATTTCTAATCGGGCATCTTTTACAATGCAATAGATACCCAATCACATCGTAGAAGATACCCGTTTACAACGCGAGAAGTACTTTCTTACAAGCTAAAATACGGCAATTTCCACCCTGTCTTAGCGCAGAAAAGGACGTAAAGAAAGTTTAACTCGCTGATTGACACCAACTTAGTTGTATTCTCAAAATTCTAGTATTTCACACCAAAATACAGCTTGCTGAATTTCAAACGATTCCCAGAGAGGCTTTTGTAAAATAAATACGTATATCAAACCAGTAAGAACTTTTCTTTTCAACTCTAGTAAAACCAATAATAAAAGGAGGCTGAATTATCAATACCCACACGCAAGGTAACGAGGTTATTGATGATTCAGTCTCTTACAAGTTTATCTTATTGGTTTTTGTCTTTTTGTCATTCTGTCTAATAGGATAGAAAAAATAAATTCTCCATTTATTTTGTATTGTCTTCGATTTGCTGTACCTTTGAATAAGGCAGGCAGCACTCGGGAATGTCAAAACAAAAATTTTTGTTTTTGTTTTGTCATTCCACTCATTTGCTGTACCTTTGCAACAATTATATATATAAGGTAGTAATTTGATAGAAAAGCATATCGTACTTGAGGACATTGACCCTGTCGTGTTTTATGGCGTTGGAAACGGGCACTTGCAGATGTTGAAGTCGTTGTTTCCAAAGCTTAGGATAGTTGCGCGCGATAATGTAATCCGTCTGCTCGGCGACGAGGAAGAGATGGCGAAAGCCGAGGAAGACATTGAGACGATGCGCAAGCATGTTCTTAAGTACAACAAAATAACAGAAGAGGACATCCTCGACATTGTCAATGGCAAGAAGACCAAAGATGATGCCGCAAAGGGAGTCCTTGTTTATTCTATTTCGGGCCGACCAATAAAGAGCCGCTCGGAAAATCAACAGAAACTTATTGACGCTTTCGACAAGAGCGACATGGTGTTTGCCGTCGGTCCTGCCGGAACAGGTAAGACATATCTGAGCATTGCCCTTGCAGTCAAGGCTCTTAAGGAGAAGGCAGCAAAGAAGATTATCCTCAGCCGTCCTGCCGTGGAAGCAGGCGAGAAACTGGGATTCCTTCCCGGCGATATGAAGGACAAGATTGACCCGTACTTGCAGCCGCTTTATGATGCACTGGAGGATATGATTCCGGCAGTGAAGCTTCAGGATATGATGGACAAGCACGTCATTCAGATTGCCCCACTGGCTTTCATGCGTGGACGAACGCTGAGTGACGCCGTCGTTATCCTCGATGAAGCGCAGAACACAACTCCCGCTCAGATACGCATGTTCCTCACCCGTATGGGATGGAACACAAAGATGATTATCACTGGCGACATGACTCAGATTGACCTGCCTCGCTCGCAGATGAGTGGACTCAAAGAGGCTTTGAAAATCCTCACGGGCATTGAAGGCATCAGTGTCGTCAACCTCACGAAGAAGGACATTGTCCGCCATAAGCTTGTAACAAGAATAGTAAATGCTTACGAAGCTTATGACAAAGCGAAGAAATCCCCACCAACCCTACCCCAACGGGATGGTGCCTGATTACCAAATTTAAATAGAGACACTAACAAAGAGTTTTTACAACATAAATATAAATAATTTCACCCACCTCACCTTCTTTTAGGTGATTAAACATCCTCCCCTTGTGGGAGGCTTGGTGGGGAACAAGAGGTCTTACAACAATGAAAGCATTAACAAAGACTGATTTCCATTTCGATGGACAGAAGAGTGTTTACCACGGCAAAGTTCGTGATGTGTACAACATTAACGACGACCTTATCGTCATGGTCGCAACCGACAGAATCTCAGCATTCGACGTTGTTCTGCCAGTAGGTATTCCTTACAAGGGTCAGGTTCTGAACCAGATTGCAGCAAAGTTCCTCGACTCTACCAGTGACATCTGCCCTAACTGGAAGCTCGCTACTCCAGACCCAATGGTTACAGTCGGACTGAAGTGTGAGGGATTCCGCGTTGAGATGATCATCCGCTCAATCCTTACCGGTAGCGCATGGCGTGCCTACAAGGACGGATGCCGTGAGCTCTGCGGTGTTAAACTTCCTGACGGAATGCGTGAGAACCAGCGCTTCCCTGAGCCAATCATCACCCCGACAACAAAGGCTGATGAGGGTCACGACATGAATATCTCGCGTGAGGAGATTATCAAGCAGGGCATTGTCAGTGCCGAGGACTATGCTGTCATCGAGGACTGGACTCGTAAGCTTTTCGCACGTGGTCAGGAGATTGCTGCTAAGCGCGGTCTTATACTCGTCGACACTAAGTATGAGTTCGGCAAGCGTGACGGTAAGCTCTATCTCATCGACGAGATTCACACTCCGGACTCCAGCCGTTACTTCTATGCTGACGGTTATGAGGAGAAATTCGAGAAGGGTGAGCCTCAGCGCCAGCTGTCTAAAGAGTTCGTCCGCCAGTGGCTCATCGACCATGGCTTCATGAACCAGCCTGGACAGAAGATGCCGGAGATTACCGAGGAGTATGCTAAGAGCGTCAGCGACCGCTACATCGAGCTCTATGAGCACATCACCGGTGAGAAGTTCGACAAGGCTGCCGAGGAAGGCGACATCGCTGCCCGCATCGAGAAGAATGTTAAGGAGTATCTGGCGAACAGAAAATAAACTGTATTAATTCAAAATTCAAAATTATAAATTCAAAATTATGATTACCACGCAAGCGAAAAAGGCTTAATCAACAGGTAGTGGCATAATTCATTATGCCAGACTTCACCATTAAACTCAGCAACCAAAGTAATCATAATTTTGAATTTATAATTTTGAATTTTGAATTATAGAAATATGTACAATCAAGAGAAAATAATTCCATACGGAAAGAAGGAAGAGAAGGTAAAGGTTGTCGAGGAGATGTTCAACAACATCGCACCAAACTACGACAAACTTAACCATCTCATGTCCTTCGACATAGACAAGGGTTGGCGGCGCAAGGCGATAAGCCGGCTCATGCCCTACCCTCACGACCAGATCCTCGACATTGCCACAGGTACAGGTGACTTTGCCATTCTAGCCGCAAAGATGCTAAGACCCGAGAAGATTACGGCTGTCGACATATCTGAGGGAATGATGAATGTAGGACGGCTGAAAGCAAAGGAAGAAGGCGTTAGCGACACAATCGACTTCAAGAAAGAAGACTGCACGAACATGACATTCGCCGACAATACCTTCGATGCTGTCATATCTGCTTTCGGCATTCGCAACTTCCAGGACCTCGACAAAGGACTGGCTGAGATGTGCCGAGTATTGAAGAAAGGTGGACACCTGAGCATTGTTGAACTGGCTACTCCTGTGAAGTTTCCGATGAGGCAGTTGTTCAAGATCTACTCGCACATCGTCCTACCGGCATACGGCAAGATTGTCTCTCATGACAAGAGCGCCTACGAGTATCTGCCAGCTACCATCGAGGCTTTCCCACAAGGCGAACAGATGATGGACATTCTGCTAAAAGCAGGATTCGCTAAGGCAGGATTCAAGCGTCTCACATGCGGCATCTGCACCATGTTCGTCGCTGAGAAGTGATATTTCTAATTTATAATTTTTAATTTATAATTTATAATTAGCATTATGGATAAGTACGGACTGATAGGCTATCCCTTGGGGCATTCATTCTCGAAGAACTACTTCAATGAGAAGTTCGAGAACGAGAACATTGATGCGCAATACATTAACTTCGAGATTCCAAACATTGAGAACCTCGTGGAAGTTCTTGATTTAAACCCAGAGCTGAAGGGACTTAATGTTACCATTCCTTACAAGGAGAAGGTGATAAGTTATCTCGACTATATCAGTCCGGAGGCACGCGCTATTGGCGCCGTAAATGTTATACGTGTGAGCCACAAAGGCAAAGAAACTATTCTTCGTGGATATAACAGCGATGTGATAGGATTCACGAAAAGCATTGAGCCTTTGCTGGAGCGATTCCATAAGAAGGCATTAATCCTTGGAACCGGCGGAGCATCTAAAGCGATAAACTATGGACTGAAATCCCTTGGGCTGGAGACTGTATTCGTAAGCCGGTTCAAACGACCGGGAACTATACAGTATGAAGATGTGACACCGGATGTTGTCAAGGAATATAACGTTATAGTAAACTGCACCCCTGTGGGTATGTACCCGAATGTAGAGCAGTGTCCGAAACTGCCTTACGAGGCTATGGACCAGCACACTCTGCTTTACGACCTTATCTACAATCCTGACGAGACACTCTTCATGCACAACGGTTCGGAGCATGGAGCTACGGTAAAAAACGGACTGGAAATGCTTCTGCTGCAGGCTTTCGCCAGCTGGGAGTTCTGGAACGGGAAGGAGCAGAAATAGCTCTTTCATTTTTTTTGAATATTATATTTTTTCATTCTTATGAATAACAGATATATGATGCGGGGCGTCAGCGCAGCCAAGGAAGACGTCCACAACGCAATAAAGAACATTGACAAGGGAATCTTCCCTATGGCATTCTGCAAGATTATCCCTGATATTCTCGGTGGAGATCCGGAGTACTGCAACATCATGCATGCCGACGGTGCCGGTACAAAGTCGAGCCTTGCTTACATGTACTGGAAGGAAACCGGCGACCTGAGTGTATGGAAAGGCATTGCCCAGGATGCTGTCGTTATGAACACCGACGACCTTCTTTGTGTTGGTGCAGTCGACAATATTCTTGTCAGCTCAACCATCGGACGCAACAAGATGCTCATCCCCGGTGAGGTTATCTCAGCCATCATCAACGGAACCGACGAATTGCTTGCTGAGCTTCGTGGAATGGGAATCGGAATTTGGCCTACAGGTGGTGAGACTGCCGATGTCGGCGACCTTGTCCGCACCATCATTGTCGACTCTACTGTAACCTGCCGCATGAAGCGTGCCGACGTTATCAACAATGCCAACATCCGTCCGGGTGATGTAATTGTAGGTCTGTCTTCGACCGGTCAGGCAACTTACGAGCACCGTTACAATGGCGGTATGGGAAGTAATGGACTGACCAGCGCACGCCATGATGTCTTCGCCAAGTATCTTGCCGAGAAGTTCCCGGAGAGCTACGACCACAAGGTTCCTGACGAGTTGGTTTACAGTGGTGACAAGCACCTTACTGATAAGATTGAAGGTGTACCTGTTAATGCCGGCGAGCTCGTTCTCTCGCCTACCCGCACATACGCTCCTGTAATCAAGAAACTCCTTGACGAGATTCGTCCTGAGATTCACGGAATGGTTCACTGCACCGGTGGCGCACAGACAAAGGTTCTGCACTTCGTTGGCGAAAACTGCCACGTTGTTAAGGACAACATGTTCCCTGTTCCTCCTCTCTTCAAGCTCATCCACGATGAGAGTGGCACTGACTGGAAGGAAATGTATCAGGTCTTCAACATGGGTCACCGCATGGAGATTTATGTTCGTCCTGAGATTGCCGACAAGGTTATAGCTGTCAGCAAGAGCTTTAACATCGACGCCCAGGTTATCGGTCACATTGAGGAAGGCAAGCGTAGCCTGACCATCAAGAGTGAGTACGGAGAGTTCAATTACTAGAACTCAATTCAAAATTCAAAGTTCAAAATTCAAAATTATTATATGTTCTTTATATGAGAGCCACAGATTATTGATATTATGGACTTTGAATTTTGAAGAACTTTATATACATAAGTAATCATAATTTTGAATCTTGAATTTTGAATTTACATAATGGCAAATAATATACTAGAAAAGCTTGACGGACTGGAGTCTCGTTTCCAGGAGGTTGGAACACTCATTACCGACCCTTCTGTGATCGCTGACCAGCAGCGTTATGTCAAGTTGACGAAAGAGTACAAAGAGCTGGAGGACATCATGGCAGCAAAGAAGAAATATGTTGCCTGCCTGAATGCTATCAAAGAAGCGAAAGATGTCCTTGCCAACGAGAAAGATCCTGACATGAAGGAGCTTGCCCGCGAAGAGCTCTCAGAGAATGAAGAACTACAGCCAAAGTTGGAGGAAGAGATTAAGATTGCCCTTGTTCCTAAAGATCCTGAGGATGCAAAGAATGTTCAGATGGAGATTCGTGCCGGAACAGGTGGCGATGAAGCAGCTCTTTTTGCTGGCGATTTGTTCAATATGTACAAGCGTTATTGCGAGAAGAAAGGCTGGAAACTCTCTGTTACCGATGCAAATGAAGGCACTGTCGGAGGATACAAGGAAATTGACTTCGCCGTTGAGGGCACTAACGTCTATGGCACATTGAAATATGAGTCGGGCGTTCACCGTGTACAGCGTGTTCCTGCAACCGAGACCCAAGGACGTATGCACACCTCTGCCGCAACAGTAGCTGTACTGCCAGAGGCTGAGAAGTTCGAGGTTCACATCAACGAGGGCGACATTAAATGGGATACCTTCCGCTCGTCAGGTGCCGGTGGTCAGAACGTCAACAAGGTTAGTTCGGGTGTCCGTCTGCGTTATCCGTGGAAGAATCCTGAGACCGGTGAGGTTGAGGAAATCCTCATCGAGTGTACCGAGACTCGTGACCAGCCAAAGAACAAGGAGCGTGCGTTGAGCCGTCTGTACACTTACATCTACGACCACGAGCATCAGAAGTATGTCGATGATATTTCTAACCGCCGTCGTTCTCTCGTCTCTACCGGTGACCGCTCTGCAAAGATCCGCACTTACAACTTTCCGCAAGGTCGTGTCACCGACCACCGTATCGGTTACACCACTCATGACCTGCAAGGCTTCCTCGGTGGTGATATTCAGGACATGATTGATGCCCTGACGGTTGCTGAGAATGCTGAGAAGTTGAAAGAAAGTGAGCTGTAAAGCCTAATTCCCCACCAATCCGCCCCCAAGGGGGGCTTTGATTACCAAAATTAGAACAATCAATTTCATATATTAATACGAAAATAACAACCCTCTAACAGTATGTCTCATCAAGTCTTAGGTGACTAAACACCTCCCCTTGGGGGAGGCTTGGTGGGGAATTCTGGTGGGGATTAATAATTATGAACAGAACCGAACTAGTTAAACAGATATTTGATAAGAAATCATTTCTTTGCGTTGGTCTTGATACCGACATAAAGAAGATTCCGGAGCTCCTGTTGAAGGAAGACGATCCTGTGTTCGCCTTCAACAAGGCAATCATTGACTCAACAGCGCCATATTGCGTTGCATATAAGCCTAACTTGGCATTCTATGAAGCGTTAGGCGTGAAGGGAATAGCCGCTTTTGAGAAGACGATTAAGTACTTAAAGGAGTACTATCCTAGCCACTTTATCATTGCCGACGCTAAGCGTGGCGATATTGGCAACACATCGGCTATGTATGCCCGCACATTCTTCGAGGAATATGACCTTGACGCTCTGACCGTTGCCCCTTATATGGGTGAGGACAGCGTAACACCTTTCCTTGGTTATAAGGGCAAGTGGGTTATCCTTCTTGCGCTTACAAGCAATAAGGGCAGTCATGATTTCCAACTCACCGAGAATGTTGATGGCGAGCTTCTCTTTGAGAAGGTTATCCGTAAGAGTCAGCAGTGGGGCAATGACGAGAACATGATGTATGTTGTCGGTGCCACTCAGGGCAAGATGTTTGAGGACATCCGTCGTGTAGCTCCTAATCACTTCCTTCTTGTTCCCGGCGTTGGTGCTCAGGGTGGAAGCCTACAAGAGGTCTGCAAATATGGCATGATCAAGGATTGCGGACTTATCGTCAACTCTTCCCGCGGCATCATTTATGCTTCTAATGGCGAGGATTTCGCTGAAGCAGCCGCACAGAAAGCAAAGGATCTTCAGCAGCAGATGGCTGAAGAACTTTAATTTTTCCTCACCAAGCCTCCCCCAAGGGGAGGATGTTTGATCACCAAACAACTATTGAGTAAACGCTCTAATTTAACTATGTGATTAAACACCCTCCCCTTGGGGGAGGCTTGGTGGGGAATTGATTTTTTTCTTTCCCCCCTTAGTTTTTTCCTTTCCTCAACTGTATTGTAATTGTATGAAGGTTAATAAAGACATTGAAAGACTCTTCAGGGAATACTATTTGAGGATGTATCACCTCGCCTACAGTATCCTTTATGATAAAGCAGAAGCAAAAGATGCAGTAAGCGATGTTTTCACAAAACTTCTTGAAGACAAAACTGTATTGCTACCTGACACGGAAGAAGGTTTTCTGCTCCGTGCCACACGCAACCGTTGTCTGAATATTATTGCACACAAGAGCGTTCGAGAGCGTATTGGCAAAGAAATCCTTACCACCAGGCAATTGTCTGATAATGGGCTTACCAACTCATTTATGGACGAATTGCAATCTATCATTGAAGGACTGGAGCCTCCAATAAGACGGCAAATACTGCAACTTCATTATCTCGGAGGATTGACCTACGAGGACATTGCCAGCAATCTCAAAGTAAGCAAGGTAACGGTGTACAATCATCTGTCGAAAGCTCTCGACACAATCAGAAAAACTATTAAAGGGAAGGGAAATGGAAAAGACAAGTAAAGAAGAAAAGCGGATGATGCTCTACGATCTCATAGAGCATCCGGAGAAATATTCCAACGAGGAAATCAACGAACTGCTTTCTGACGAAGAAGTTCGCGGCGATTATGAGTTATTGACTGAGATAAAGCATACACTCATAAATAAGTCCATTACTCATGACGACGAGGATATTGATGTTGACGAGGAATGGAACCGTTTATCTAGTAATCATCATGGTCATAACTGGTTGAAGATTGCAGCTTCCATTATCGGCATTGTGATGGTATCAGGCGTGGCATTCGCTCTAGCCTCGCATTTCGTTTCAAGACCTTCATCTACCGTTGAAAATAGTAAGCAAGAGATTGTGGCTCAACATGCAAAGGATACAAATGCCATAAAACAAGCAGACATTATTTCCAATTCAAAGGATACGACAGAATCCATTCAACGCGACTCAGTTTCATCAACCTCTGTTACATTCGAAGATGTAGCCCTAAAGGACATTCTTCGTCAGATTGCTGATTATCATGATGCCGATGTTGAAGTCAGCGATGAAAGTATGCTTGCCACTCGCCTGTACTTCGTTTGGGACAAGAATAAGAGCCTAGAAGAAAACATTCAACTTCTCAATGGTTTCAGCCGTATAAGCCTAACTGTTGATGGTAGAACTATAAAGACGGGGGAATAGCCATGAAGAAGATTCTTTTCTTTACTACCATCTTTCTGTTCACCTGTCTTACGGTTAGTGCACAACGCATAACGAGAGACTATCATAGTGTTCCCATGTCAAAGGTTCTTGAAGACATGAACAAGCGGCAGAAGAAATACACTATCAACTTTGTCTATGATGAACTTGAAGACTTCCGTGTCTCAGGTTCTGTTCATAATCAGTTGGTTCCGGCGGCAATACAACAGCTTATCGGATTTTATCCTATACAAGTAAAGGAGATGGCGGGGAACATCCTGCTTGTTGAATGCGTGCAGAAAGTTCCAGGTCGGGTCGTTGGTAGAGTCATAGATGAAAACGGCCAGCCCGTAAGCTATGCCAACGTTTCACTATTGTCACCAAGCAATTCGACATTCATTAATGGCGGAGTAACAACCATTGATGGCAACTTTACCATTCCTGCGCAAAGCCATGACCTCGTGTTGAAAGTTACTTATGTCGGTTATAAGACTTTTACCCGTCGGCTTAGCAGCTATAAGGTCGGCACTATCCACTTGGTTCCCGACACTATTGAGATGGCAAACGTAAAGGTAAAAGGGCTACGTAAATCAAATCATATCGACCATGACGTTTACACATTCACTGATGAACAGATCAAAAACTCGCGTCAGTCTCAGGAGCTCATAAGCACATTACCTGGTCTGCGCATTGATCATCAATCGGGGACGATCGCGACATTATCAGGTAAGACCCTGCTTATTCTTGTCAATGGCATCGAAGTGAATAATAACCAGTTGAAAACTATAAAGCCAGAGCAAGTTCGTAACGTGGATTACTATAATATTCCGCCGGCTCGCTATGCATCCTATGGGACAGTCATAAACATTCATACACGTTCACTAAACGACGGATATGCAGCAGGCGTTGATACCCAACAAGGTTTCGGTGGATTCAACAACACTAATGTATATGCCGAATACAATAAGGGCAACTCACAATTTTCATTCGATTATTCGCTTGAATATCGCAATGCCGGTGATTGTAAGAAAGATCAAAACTACAAACTGACTCATGACAATAATACTATGCAGTACGACTATGCCGGTAATTACCACTTCGGCTATGCCAACCAAGACTTCAACCTCAGGTATCTTTACACCACTGGCGACAGCCTAAACTTTCAAGTAAAGTTCACGCCAAATATCTTCCGTTGGTTCTGGCGTGACAACTATGATATTACAGCAGAAGGCAATCCTCAATGGACAAACGGACATAGTCGTCAAGAGCAATTGCAGAAAAGTTTCGGTCCGTCACTTGATATTTACGTCGACCATATATTCTCTCACAATCAACAGCTTACCCTCGACCTCGTCGGCACGTGGTATCACAACAAACAAAACAACGACAACCACCAGCACGACGAGTCTGGGGAAAGCATACTTGACGATAATATGCGACAGCACAACAACAAATACTCGCTGATTGGCGAAATAGCATATATCAAAAACTGGGACAAAGTGAAATTAAGTTTTGGCTACAAGGCGACTCTTGCCATGAGTAATTTTACTATTTCGAATGTGCTATCCGACTATAATGACTTCAAGTATAGTGCTCACGACGATAACCATTATGCCTATGCACAGGTCGATGGTAAACTGGGAAAGATGGAATACCGGCTCAGTATTGGCGGAACCTACGTCCACACTTCCAATGAAGCGACGACTTACAATAAATTCTACTTCACTCCACAAGCGGTTCTATCCTATCCTCTTAAGAATGGGCAGATAACATTTAAGTGGGAATCCAATCCGGAACTCGCTTCAATATCACAACTTAGTGATAACTCAACCATCATTATTCCAGGATATATAAGACGTGGCAATCCACTGCTTAAGAGTGGCTTCACGAACTCATATTTACTCTCATATTCATTTTCATCACCATATATTGACTTGACTGTTTACGGTATGGCCGACTATACACGTCACGGCATAAGCAATTATTATGTCTGGCAACAAATAAATGGAGAGGATGTTGTCGTGTCTCAACCTATGAATGATGACTATGAGCTCAACCTCTGTGGATCAACAAGTATACAATTAAAGCCATTCAAGAGTGAGTTGTTTGTCGTGAGTGCATATACAGGCTTTGTTCATCAACAGCAGAAGAGTGACATAATAGGCAAGCACAATAACAACTATTGGCCACTGACGATACAAGGAAGCTCTCGCTATAAGGACTGGGGAGCATATATCTTCTGGCGACGGCAGACCATTCAACTTGAAGGCCCCGATTTGAGTTCATCCGAGAACACTGCAAACATAGGAGTTTATTGGCAGCATAAGCAGTTTCAAGTTACGGTGGGTTGTCTGTTCCCATTCGAGGCACCACATTACAAGAATTATACCCTTTCGAACAATATCCTTCAGAGGAGAAGCTACAATGAGATTTCTTCTCAACACGGACAAGTGTTCATAGGTGTCAGCTGGAATATATTCTCTGGTAAACAGAAATCACTAAACAAGAAAATCAATAACAAGGACAACGATAAGGGAATGTTCTAAAAATAATCGGGGCTTTTGTTGTTTCATCGGATTAATAGTTGTAACTTTGCCCTCTGAATCAAAGTCTTAAGATATTGAACGATAGCAAGATAATCAACGATCCGGTATTCGGATTCATAAAGATTCCAAGGGGACTCCTACTGAATATTGTACAGCATCCGCTCATGCAGCGTCTGACAAGGATAAAGCAGAACGGAATGGCAAGTGTAGTCTACCCAGGTGCGCAACACACTAGGTTCCTTCACTCCATCGGTGCATTCCATCTGATGAGCGAGGCAGTGCTATCGCTGGAGCAGAAAGGAGTTTTCATCTTCGACAGTGAAGCCGAAGCGGTCGAAGCAGCAATACTCATGCATGATATTGGTCATGCACCATTCTCTCATGTGCTTGAGAATACGCTCATACATGGCATCACCCACGAGGAAATATCTCTCATGATGATGCAGCGTATAAATGATGAGATGCACGGCGAACTGAATCTTGCAATAAAGATATTCAAGGACGAATATGCGAAGAAGTTTCTGCATCAGCTAATATCAAGTCAGTTGGATGTTGATCGACTTGACTATCTTCGTCGTGACAGTTTCTTCACCGGTGTTACAGAGGGGAATATAGGTTCAGCACGAATAATCAAAATGCTCAATGTAGTCGATGACTCGCTGGTAGTCGAATCAAAAGCTATATATTCTATCGAAAATTATCTTACATCACGACGCCTTATGTACTGGTCGGTTTACCTGCATAAGACCGTCGTCGCTTACGAGCGCACTCTTATCAACTGTATTCGCCGTGCTGAATATCTGGCAAAGCAAGGATGGGATATATTCGCTTCGCCTGCACTGAAGTATTTCCTCTATAATGACATCAATGCCGATTGGTTCACAAGCCATCCGGAAGCACTTGACATGTACTCTCAATTGGACGACAGTGATATATGGAGTGCCGTGAAAGTATGGGCTCAGTCGGACGATAAGCTTCTGTCAATGCTTGCCGACGACGTGATAAACCGCCACATATTCAAGGTGGAAGTACGTGAAGAACCAGTAAGCGATGAAGAACAACACGAACTACGCAAGTCCCTGGCTGAGAAAGCCGGGATAAGCTATGATGATGCTGGCTATCTGATGAGTGTCAATACCATCCAGAAAGACATGTATGACATCAATGATGACCATATCTCTATTCTTTACAAAGATGGTACGATAAAGGACATCACGGAAGCATCAGAATTGCTTAATGTGGACCTTCTATCCAAGAAAGTTCGCAAATATTATCTTTGTTATCAACGCTTCTGATATTTTTTCGATTATCTGTTTATAAGCTAGGATATATCTCTACAATGAAAATAAATTCCCTTTTATTTTGCGTTGTCTTCGATTTTCACTATCTTTGCACAAATAATTAATACAAAGCTAATATTATGGAGTTTTCCGCAAAGCAGATAGCCCAGTTTATTCAGGGCCGTGTGGAAGGTGACGAGAACGCCACCATCAATACTTTTGCAAAAATTGAAGAAGGCAAGCCTGGAGCAATTTCCTTCCTCGCAAATTCAAAATACACCCATTATCTTTACAATACAGAGTCGACAATTGTTCTCGTTGATGAGAGCATAGAACTGGAAAAACCTGCAAAGCCAACACTCATCCGTGTGAAAAACGCCCGTGATTGCGTGGCAAAGTTGTTGCAACTCTATGAGAGCATGAAGCCAAAGAAGCAGGGTATCGACTCACTGGCATTCATCTCGCCGAAAGCTAAAGTCGGTGAGAATGTGTATATTGGAGCATTTGCTTACATAGGCGACGGTGCCGTTGTTGGTGACGGAAGCCAGATTTATCCTCATGCAACGATAATGGATAACGTCACTCTTGGCAAGAATTGCATTATTTATCCTAATGTTAGCATCTATCACGATTGCAAACTTGGCAACAACGTAACAATCCATAGCGGTAGTGTTATCGGTGCCGACGGATTCGGATTTGCTCCAAACCAGCAGACCGGTCAGTACGATAAGATTCCACAGATTGGCATTGTCACCATTGAGGACAATGTTGAAATAGGTGCCAACACATGTGTCGACCGCTCAACAATGGGCAGCACATTCGTCCGCAAGGGCGTTAAGCTCGATAACCTTGTACAGATAGCCCACAATACCGATATTGGCGAGAATACCGTAATGAGCGCACAGGTCGGTATTGCAGGTTCAACAAAGGTTGGTCAGTGGTGTATGTTCGGTGGCCAGGTTGGTATCGCAGGACATATCACTATCGGCGACAAGGTGTTCCTCGGAGCACAGAGCGGTGTACCGGGAGCACTTAAGAGCAACCAGACACTTATCGGCACTCCACCAATGGAGCCACGTCCATACTTCAAGTCTCAGGCTATCTTCCGCCGTCTGCCAGAGCTTTACAAGCAGATTAATGAGTTGCAGAAGGAAGTGGATAAGCTGAAGGCCCAGCAATAACAGCCTCCCCAAGCCCCTCCGCTTGGAGGGGATGTTTAATCACAATGATAAACTCTTAAAGAGCACACAATTAATATACATAAAAGAAATCGCCAAACCGAGCCATGAAGGTAATTAAACATCCCCTCCAAGCGGAGGGGCTTGGGGAGGCTTACAAATCATAAGCAATGGAAGCAACGAAACAAATGACACTGAAAGGCAGCTTCTCCCTCTTCGGAAAAGGACTGCACACAGGTTTGAGTTTAACCGTTACATTCAATCCGGCACCTGAGAATTACGGTCTTAAGATACAGAGAATCGACCTCGAAGGTCAGCCAATTATCGACGCTTTGGCAGAATATGTAGTCGACACCCAGCGTGGCACCGTCATTGCAAAGGGCGATACACGTGTAGGAACTATTGAGCATGGAATGGCAGCCCTCTATGCAATGGGCATCGACAATTGTCTTGTTCAGGTAAATGGTCCAGAATTCCCAATCCTCGACGGCTCAGCCGAAAAGTATGTTGAGCAGATTCGCAAGGTTGGAATCGTTGAGCAGAATGCTCCGAAGGACTACTACATCATCCGTCATAAGATAGAAATTCAGGACGGAGAGTCTGTTATCACAATCCTTCCAGACGATCAGTTCTCTATCACAGCAATGTGCTCATTCGACTCGAAGTTCATCCGCAGTCAGTTTGCAACCCTCGACGATGTCAACAAGTTCGCCGATGAGATTGCTCCGGCACGTACTTTCGTCTTTGTTCGTGACATCATGCCGTTGCTTCAGGCAAACCTTATCAAGGGCGGTGACCTCGACAACGCCATTGTTATTTATGAGCGTGAGGTCTCTCAGGAGAAACTAGACCAGCTCGCCGACCTTCTTCATGTTCCTCACATCAATGCAACCCATATCGGTTACATCCAGCACAAGCCGCTGATGTGGGACAACGAGTGCACACGCCATAAGCTCCTTGATATCATCGGTGATATGGCTCTCATTGGTAAACCAATCAAGGGTCGCATCATTGCAACACGTCCGGGACACACTGTAAACAATAAGTTTGCCCGCCTGATGCGTAAGGAGATCCGCAAACATGAGGTTCAGGCACCTATCTACGACCCGAATGAAGAGCCGATTATGGACAACAAGCGCATCCGTGAGCTTCTTCCACACCGCTACCCAATGCAGCTTGTCGACAAGATTATTGCCGTTGGTCCTAACAGCATCGTCGGCGTTAAGAACGTAACAGCCAATGAGCCGTTCTTCCAGGGTCACTTCCCACAAGAGCCTGTCATGCCGGGAGTCCTCCAGATAGAGGCAATGGCGCAGTGTGGAGGTCTGCTTGTCCTCTCTCAACTGAAGGAGCCGGAGCACTACTCCACTTATTTCCTGAAGATTGACGGAGTGAAGTTCCGCCAGAAGGTTGAGCCTGGCGACACACTGCTCTTCCGCGTAGAGATGGAACAGGCGGTTCGCCATGGCATCAGCACGATGAAGGGTTACATCTTCGTTGGCGACCATGTAGTATCCGAGGCATCGTTCACTGCACAAATAGTTAAGAATAAATAAATCCGAAATATGAATCAAATAAGTCCATTAGCTTACGTTCACCCCGAAGCGAAATTAGGCGACAACAACATTATTGGTCCGTTCTGCTTTATCGACAGGAACACTGTCATGGGCGATAACAACGTCCTGCAGAATAGCGTGACGATAAACTACGGTGCCCGCATCGGCAATGGCAATGAGATATTCCCCGGCGCAAGCATCTCTACCAAGCCACAGGATCTTAAGTTCAAAGGCGAGGACACCATCTGCGAAGTTGGCGACAATAACTCTATCCGTGAGAATGTTACTATCTCTCGTGGTACTGCTTCGAAAGGAACGACACAGGTTGGCAACAACAACTTGCTCATGGAGAACATGCACATTGCCCACGACTGTTTCTTCGGTTCCAACCTTATCATCGGTAACTCTACAAAGTTTGGCGGAGAGGTACATGTCGACGACAATGCCGTTATCTCTGCCGAGGTGCTCTGTCATCAGTTCTGCCGCGTTGGAAGCTACGTAATGATTCAGGGCGGAAGCCGTTTCTCAATGGACGTTCCACCTTATATTATAGCAGGTAAGGAGCCTATCCGATACGCAGGCATCAACATCATCGGTCTGCGTCGCCACGGTTTCTCCAACGACCTCATCGAACTTATCCACAACGCTTACCGCATTCTATATAGCGACGGTACACGCGAGGAGAACATCAAGCGCATTAAGAGTGAACTACAGGTAACAAAGGAGATTCAATATATCATCGACTTCGTTCAGGCATCGAAGCGAGGAATAATCAAGTGAAGACCTTAATAGTAATTACTGGTCCGACGGGTGTTGGCAAGACGGAGCTTTGCTTGCGTGTTGCCAGCACTTTTCATATACCTATTATTAATGCAGACTCCCGACAGATATTCGCAGAGATACCTATAGGAACAGCTGCGCCAACACAAGAGCAACAAGCTGAGGTCAAGCATTATTTCGTAGGGACACTTCACCTTGGCGATTATTATAGTGCCTCTAACTATGAACAAGACGTCTTGCATTTACTTGAAGAATTGTTCAAATCGTCAGATGTGGCACTGATGAGCGGTGGAAGCATGATGTACATTGATGCTGTTTGCAAAGGGATTGACGATATTCCAACTATTCGTGACGACATTCGCAACGAAATGAAGAAACGTCTGGAGGAAGAAGGATTGCCCACATTAGTTGAAGAACTTCACCGCCTTGACCCCGAGCATTGGGCTATTGTCGACCGCAACAATCCACGGCGTGTTGTCCATGCCCTTGAGATTTGCCATCAGACAGGACGCACTTACACATCCTTCCGCACAAACAAGCCAAAGGAACGACCGTTCAATATAATCAAAATAGGGCTAAATCGCCCACGCGAAGAGCTCTATAACAGAATCAATGCACGTGTATTGCAAATGATTGACGAAGGGCTTATCGATGAAGCTTTACGTGTTCTGCCCTACCGTGGCGTCAACGCACTCAACACCGTCGGCTACAAGGAAATGTTTGAGTATCTTGACGGACTCACAACAATAGACGAAGCAATATTCAAGATTCAGAGCAACACCCGCCGCTATGCCCGAAAACAACTCACTTGGTACAAGCGCGACACGGCTATGCAGTGGTTTTCACCCGAAAATATTGAAGAAATCTTAAATTATATCACTTCCAAGATACAGATTGAATCGATTTAACTAACTTTGTACTCTGATGACTGGATGAATGGATGATATGATGACATCAAACCATAAACGTATCATCAAATCATCAAAAGAAAAGAAACAGATGCTAAAGAAGATTATCAACATTTTCAAGTCCATCGGTAGGGGAATAATTGGATTCTTCCCTTGGTATGCAAATCTATACAGAGGCAGGAAATGGTACACCAAGATTGCCTTGGGATTCACTTCGTTTGTAGTTTTCCTGTTCCTTTATCTTGGTGCAGTAGACGTCAATTTCCTATGGCTTTTCGGTAGGTCGCCGGGCTTCTACGAGATAATGACTCCACCGAAGAATGCCGGCAGTGAGGTATTCAGTGCTGACGGAGTACTTCTCGGACGTTATCTTAAAGAGAACCGAATACCTGTGCGGTACAATGAAATATCGCCTTCGTTCTGGCGTGCCCTCATAGATACTGAGGACGAGCGATTCTATGAACATCACGGAATCGACTTCGAAGGAATCGGCGGCGCAGTAAAAGATGCCGTTACACACAATGGTGCACGTGGTGCCTCCACTATCACACAGCAGCTTGCCAAAAATCTGTTCCAGGTACGCCGAGGCAACTCCCAGGGCTTATTTGGCCGTATTCCGGGTGTCAGACTTATCATAGACAAGAGCAAGGAATGGATTATTGCCATTAAACTTGAGCTTATTTACAGTAAGGATGCCATACTGACGATGTACGCCAATACCGTTGACTTCGGTAACAACGCGTTCGGAATCAAGACCGCCGCAAAGACTTACTTCAATACGACACCTGACAAACTGACGCCGGATCAATGCGCCGTGCTGGTAGGAATGTTGAAAGCTACAACATACTACAACCCTATCACACGTCCACAGAATGCCATCAAGCGCCGCAATCAGGTGCTCATAAACATGCGTGACCACAACGACCTCACAGCGTCGGCTTGTGATTCACTCATCAAGAAGCCTATAAAGCTTGATGTTCAGCAACAGGACGATGACAAGGGACAAGCCAAGTACTTCCGTGAGGCAGTCGCAAAGTTCCTCAAGCAGCAGCCTGAACTCGAAGGTTACGACCTTTATAGCAGTGGATTACGTATCTATACCACCCTCGACACACGACTCCAGAAATATGCCGAGCAGGCTGTCACGAAGCAGATGCGTGTTGTCCAGCGTGCTTTCGAAGGCAACTGGTATCACGAAGACCCTTGGCGAGACGAGAACGGAAATGTTATTCCAAACTTCATCGAAGGCATAGCCCAGCGTCTTCCAGTCTACAAGGCTTTACAGGCAAAGTTCCCTAATCAGCCCGACAGTGTCGACTATTACATGAACAAGAAGCACGAGGTACGCCTCTTCGACTATGAGAAGGGACATATCACAGCCGAAATGTCCAGTATGGACTCCATCCGCTATATGGTTCGGTTCATGCACAGCGCCTTCGTAGCCATTGAGCCACAGACAGGGGCCGTCAAGGCATGGGTCGGCGATATAGACTTCGATACATGGAACTACGATAAAGTCACTGCCGAGCGCCAGCCTGGTTCTACATTCAAGTTGTTCGTTTACACCGAGGCAATCGACCAGGGACTTGTTCCTTGCGACAAGCGTCGTGACGAATACTTCAGCATGCAGGTTGAGGATGACGAGACCCACGAGATGAAGACATGGGCTCCTACCAATGCCAATGGATATTTCACCGGCGACTCAATACCTCTCCGCAGCGCTTTCGCACAGAGTATCAACTCCATAGCAGCACGCCTTGGTCAGGAAGTAGGCATTAATAATGTCATAAAGATGGCACAGAAGATGGGTATAAAGAGCCCGCTTAAGAACAAGCCTGCATTGGCTCTCGGTTCGAGCGACGTCAATCTTCTTGAACTTGTAGGTGCTTACACCACTATTGCCAATGACGGTCGTCATCATGAGCCGACAATCGTTACCAAGGTCGTCGACGATGAAGGCAATGTCCTCTATGAAGCCGACGATGATGATACTCAGGCTGTCAGCCACCGCACAGCATTCCTCATGCAGCAAATGCTAAAGGCAGGACTCGTTGAGCCGGGCGGCACGTCACAGCCTTTGAACGCCTATATTACAAAGGATACCGACTGGGGCGGCAAGACAGGAACATCAAACAACCACTCCGATGCATGGTTTGTCGGCGTTAGTCCTAACCTTGTTTGCGGAGCATGGGTTGGCGGAGAATACCGCTGTATCCACTTCAGATACGGTAAGATGGGACAAGGCTCACGGTCAGCATTGCCTATAGTCGGAAACTTCATCAAATCTGTTTGGAAAGATGGACGCTTCATGAAGTACCACGCTAAATGGCAGGACGACGATGATATAGAGAAGAGTCTGTACGAATGCCAGAGCTATTGGGCTAAGCCTAAGCGAAAGGTTGATACAGTATATGTCAACCGCCGTGACGAGCCAGTCGAAGGTGAAGGTGAGGAAGATGTTGACGAGGAAGTAGATCCGACAGCATTGCCATCACCTGAACATGAAGGAGAGAAGACCCACCACGAGAAGCATCAGGAACCGGCAAAGGCTTCTGAAGCAAGCGGCGAGAAGAACATCTAACCGAACGGAGTGGAGGAAATCGATTTAAATAATCCAGAACTGCAACAGGCGTTGCAGCTCATACAGTTTACCCGTAACAGCCTTTTCCTGACAGGAAAGGCAGGTACGGGTAAATCTACGTTTCTGCGTTACATAGCCTCAACGACCAAGAAGAAGCACATAATCCTTGCACCGACCGGTATTGCTGCCATCAATGCCGGAGGCTCTACCCTACACTCTTTCTTCAAGTTGCCGTTCCACCCTTTGTTGCCGAACGACACACGATATTCCATCCGCCATCTTCGGGAAACTCTGAAATACAACAGCGAGAAGATAAAGCTGATAAAGGAAGTTGAACTTATCATTATCGATGAGATAAGCATGGTGCGTGCCGACATCATCGACTTTATAGACAAGGTTCTCCGGGTTTACTGCCGCAATATGCGTGAACCTTTCGGCGGTAAGCAAATGTTGTTTGTCGGCGACATCTACCAGTTGGAGCCGGTACTCCGTGAAGACGACCGCCGCCTGCTCCACCCTTTCTATGCAAGCGGCTATTTCTTCGATGCACACATCTTCCGCACATTCCAACTTGTAAGCATAGAGCTAAAGAAAGTCTATCGACAGACAGACCCCGTATTTATTGGGATTCTCGACGACATTCGAACCAACTCGGCGACAGACAATGACCTTCGGGAACTAAACCAGCGGGTTGGCAAATCGCTTACCGACGACGATGACAATCTCTCCATAACGCTGTCAACTCGGCGCGATACAGTCGACTATATCAATCAGCAAGAGCTTGACAAACTTGATGGTGAGCCATTTACTGCACACGGAAGGATTACAGGAGAATTCCCAGAGAATTCACTTCCGACCCCTATTGAGCTTGAGTTGAAGCCGGGCTGCCACGTGATGTTCATTAAGAATGACATGGATCATCGTTGGGTCAATGGCACCCTTGGAGTCGTCTCGGCTATCGATATGGAGGAAAATGTTGTCAGCGTGATTGCCGAAGACGGTAATGAATACGATGTCGAACAGGATATGTGGGAGAATGTCCGCTATCGGTTTAACGAAGAAGAGAAGAAAATCGAGGAAGAACAGATAGGAACATACGTGCAGTTCCCTCTCAGGCTTGCCTGGGCTATTACCGTCCACAAGAGCCAGGGACTCACTTTCAAAAGGGTAAACATTGACTTCACCGGTGGTGTCTTTGCCGGTGGACAAACCTACGTAGCCCTCTCCCGTTGTACATCCCTTGGCGGAATTTCCCTCAAAGAGCCCATCAAGAGGAACGATATATTTGTCCGCTCCGAAGTTGTCCGCTTCGCCCGGCAATACAACGACCGCAACATCATCAACAAAGCGTTGAAGCAAAGCAAGGCCGACAAGGAATATTATGATGCCATGAAAGCATTCGACCGTGGTGATTTCGACGCCTGCCTGAATAGTTTCTTCCTAGCCATCCACAGTCGTTACGACATCGAGAAGCCTGCAGCCAAACGACTCATCCGTCGTAAGTTGCAAGTTATCAATGACCTAAAGGCAGAAAACGAAGCCTTGAAGAAGCAGCAAAAAGACCAGGAAGATTTTCTCAAACGCCTTTCTACCGAGTATATTGTTATGGGTAAGGAATGCGAAAAAGCCAATATGAAAGACGCAGCCATAAGCAACTACAAGAAGGCTCTTAAGCTTTTTCCTGACAACCCTCAAGCCAAGCGCAAGCTCAAGCGTTTGGAAGGTGACAATAAGACTTCCGACAAGTAGATATTAAACGGAATATAACTTGCCGTTAAATGACACGCTATATGCCGTTAAACAGGATGTAAAGAGACGCTAAATGGAAGGTAATTTTGCGTTAAAAGGAAGGCAATAAGCTATCAGAAAGAATATTGGAATCCTATCGAGATATATTCCTTGAACTGCCAATAGCCATGATGGTCATCACGAGTTACACCATCATCAAATCGTGGATAAACGAATAGCTGGGCGCTTATCCATTTATTGAATTGCAATGTAAACGTATTCTCCCACTCCAGTTCAGCACGCTCATAACTAGTATATCCGTAAAGACGGGTCTTCCATTTCAGCATTTCCATCAATTGCCATGTAAGGTCAACGGTGAACTCCGAACCGAAGTCATTCTTGAAATGGTGGTCAGGATCCATACCTAACCTGTCACAAAGTTCCAACTTCCTTGTATACTTCATATTATAAGCGAATGGCGCCAGATGGATTGTTCCCTTAAGGGCGTGCCTCAACCAATCGACATTGTAATCCATACCGATTGACACGTTGAGGTTCAGAGGTGCAAGGAAGTCTGAATAAAGTCTTGGATCGTTTGACTTATAGCTATGTGTAAACTGCGAATATGCTATAACCTGCAGAGTATAATACCACTTACTTACAGCCTGCAAACCAAGTTTCGAGGTCAATCGGAACAAGTCTTCTGTTGTCTTGAAACGATGTAGAGAGTCCGATCGGGAGCTCTGCATACCGAAGCGCAACTCCAACTTATTGTCCCATTTCACTTTCTGCTTATTATTGAAGTTTGCCTCCATTGTCACATTCGACAATGCCGAGTAATTGCTCTCTCCACCTTTATACCAGTTTCCCGATATATAATTCTGCATAAACTGCAAGGAGAAATCGCCCTTGAAATTCCAGAAGTTTGGCTTTTTCAGAACAACGGTGAACGGTGTAGTCTCCGGCTCAACAAACTCTCCTGCCGACTTTTCAACGAAATCCGGCTGTCTGCGGCGCAACGGCTCTTCGGGTTCGTAAGCCGGAGCACCAGCCTCAAGTATCTCGCTTTCAGAACTTCTCACACGGTCAGGGTGCTGCATATACATGCGCAACATCTGGCGGTCGGCAAAAGACAAGGAGTCGTTTGGAGTAAAGGCTTTCCTCGATATATCGTGATAGAAAGTCAACGGCAGGAACATTCGCAATTCGTCTTCCGACTGTTCTGACTTGTTTACATGAGATGGCGAAGAGTATATCCTGTTCTTCAGCGATGTCAGAGAATCACTATAATACTGAAGCCTAGAGTTCAACTGAGCCGGCTCACGGTTACGTCTTGGAAAACGATAACGCCATTGTGCATTGCCACACAATGGTATCAACATGATAATCGACAATATGAGCAGACCTTGTTTCATAATTTGTCTGCAAAGGTACACAATATTTTTGTTATTCCACTCTTTTGAGCCACCTTTAATATAGTAAGCAATCATTCCGGTACGAAAAGCAAAAAATTGTCATTTTGTTTTGTCATTCCACTCATTTACACTACCTTTGCAAAAACTATCCCACTAAACCACAGTTATGAAAAAGAATATATTACTATTGCTCGTCATGCTTCTGCCCGCTATGGGACTGCAAGCTCAGATAATAAATAAAAGCAATAAGGATAAGATAGGACAAGACATCAAGAATGGTTTCCACAATACTCTTGAAGCCATAAAGCAAGATGCACATCCTAGCGGTGAGCATAGCTTGTGGGATGCTTACGCCGGTCCGAGGCTCGGTCTTGGCGTTTCGTCACTGCCGGGTGCAGGTGGCGCACCAGAATTGGGCGTTGTTGCCGGTGGATTCTTTGAAGTATATGTAGCAAAGAATATCGGTCTCTCATTCGACATTACCTTCCAGCACAGAGGCGGAAACAATGTCCACCATGCTGAGATGGTCAATGTGACTGACGAAAGCGGCAATGTTACAGGTCAGGTTCTCAATTCCGGCAAGTATAACTATAATCTCAACTACATCACGACCGATTATCTGATTCATTGGTATCCATGGCCATATCGTCCTGTAAGCTTCTATTCCGGTCTACAGCTGTCGAAGCTTGCTAGTGCAAATTGCCGCAGGAAGGGCGGAAGCAAGGATAAAATACATGACGAGTTATTCGAAGGTGAGATAAGTATTCCTGTCGGAGCCACCTACGAATGGAAGCAGTGGGAATTCGATGCCCGATATGATATATCCCTGCGAAAGCTGTCGAAGACCCACAAGGCACGCCAAATTCTTGGCAATGCCCATGATATGATGCTGGCACTGACAGTTGCCTATCGCATCCAGATATTCTAATTGCAATGAATGTCTGATGAGGACAATTTGCACTTTACTCTTACTTGTAGCTTCTATCTCTTTATTTGCCGAATCGAACATCGTTGATACGGCAAAGTATAACTTTTTCCCTACAGAAGAGGAGGACTCTGCAATAGCCTCATCCACTCACGAAAAGCCTTCCACCTACATTAAATTGCCCGAGAATCTTCCGTCCCGGTGGGGATTCGCAGTTATGGCAATGCCGGGAAATGTAGTAGGTCCTGACAAATGGTCAAGGGAATGGCTGCAAAAACACCGTACGTTTTCTTTAGCCGGAGAGCTACGCTATACTCCCCAGCCCAGCGATGGCGACAACTTCGCCACCGACTACAACTACCCTACTTTCTCTATTGGATTCAGATATTCGTTCAACCACGGTACTGAGTTACAGCGCATTGAAAAGGACTATAACTCTGTTCTTGGCGATGTCGCAACATTGTATGGCAAGTTCTCCAGACCGTTCTGGCGGAACCGCCATTTTGAATTTGCCTATTATATAGGTACAGGTATTGGCTACAGCCACAAGAAATACAATAAGACCGACGAGGTGAACAATGAGTTTATAGGCAGTATCTGGAACATTTACTTCACTGCCGGACTCACGGCTACCTATAAGATTGACCGAGAATGGTCGATACTTGCAGGCGTTGACTTCAGTCATCACAGCAACGGAGCGCTCTACCGACCGAACAAAGGAACAAACTATATCAGTCCATTAGTCGGCGTTGCCTATACTCCGACAAGTGAGAAAGAACACATTATTAAGGACAAGCCTGTTCTTACTCCGGTAGACTACAGCAAGGGAATGTTCCTGGAATTCTCCCTTGGAGCCGGAGCTAAGACGCTTCTTGAGGATTGGCAGTATACCCAATATAGCATCAGCCCTGACGATCCACGCTACCATACGACAAAGTTCTCTGTATATGGGACTTACAGCTTGCAATCCGCTCTATTGTACCGATATGCCCGCCGATGGGCATCCGGTCTCAGTTTGGACATTTTCTACAGCGATTATGCAAGCAAGATAAAATACATTGATGATATTCAAGGACGCAAAGACGAGAAGCACAGTCCTTGGTCGGTAGGCTTAGCATTGAAACATGTGGTCTACTATGGTCGTTTCTCAGCCAGTATGGGTATAGGTGCTTACGTATACCGGCACATGGGCTATGCGGCAAGACACTCTGAAGGACCACAATGGCTGTATGAAAGGATAGGACTTTTCTATTCTATCCCTGCATTACATGGTGCTGCCTTTGGATTCAATGTTTTGGCTCATGCGACGAAAGCCGATTTCACGGAACTCGTTATAAGCTATCCAATAAAGTTGTAATCAGCTGTCCTTTAGAGTTATAGAAACGGAGCAAGAAGGTGTCCGAACCAGCCTTTGAACTTGTCCCATCCTGTCCGCCATTCGTTCCAGGAATCCTCAGTAAGATAGAAACTGTCCTTCTTCTGGCTTTCGAACATGTCGTTGAGCTGGCGGGTAGTACATTTGTCGAGTATGACGGCATTCTCCTCACGGTCCCAGCGAAGGCTTCTAGAGTTGAGGTTTGCCGAGCCGACAGTACAGATTCTGCCATCAACCATTATAATCTTTGTGTGATGGAATCCCGGTTTGTACATCCAGACATCACATCCATGTTCCATCAGTTGATGGGCGTTGTAGAATCCACAGTCTGGAGTAAGAGGAATATCGCTCTTCACGCTAAGCAGAATCTGGACTTTCACACCGCGCTTAACGGCATCCTTCAATGCCTTTTTAAGATTATGTGAAAGTGTAAAATATGGATTGATAAGCTTTATACTATCCTGTGCATCGTTGATGGCATCAAGATAGAACTTACGGATAATCTTATTGCCATTGTGCGGTTCACGGTTGATGATTCCCACCATCTTATGTCCTGCCGACTCGCAGACATCAGGCTTCAATTCCTTGAAATAGCTTATGTCCTGACCACCGTGGTAGAGTCCGGCGTCATTGAGGGGTTTCCCGGTAACCTGCTCCCACATTTTGACAAAGATACGTTGCAAGGTATTCACTTCCCCGCCACTGATACGGCAGTGCATATCATGCCATGAGCCGACCTGCTTCGTACCTTTTATGTAATAGTCGGCTATATTCATTCCCCCAGTGTACGCAATTCGCCCGTCAATCACGACAATCTTTCTATGGTCACGATTGAACACATCATTGAGGAAAGGGAACTTCACCGGATTGAATTCGTAAATCTCAATACCTTTACTACGGATAAACTTCAAGTCACGCTTCCGCATCGGACTGTTGTTGCTGGCATTGCCAAAGCCATCGAAGACAAGCCGAACTTTCACCCCCTCGGCTGCCTTCGGAGCCAAATGTCCGATAAGCTCACGGTTGATGGAGTCATTGCGGAAGTTGAAATACTCCATGTGGATAGTACTCCGTGCCTGGTCGATAGCCTTGAAAAGATCGTCAAACTTTTCCTGACCGTTCATCAGGAGGGTAACTGAGTTGTTGTGGGAGAACGTTATTCCCTCAGCACGCAACTGCCTTGCCAGCACACTGTCAGAAGTCTCATTTATAACTTCTTCGGCTAAACCATTATCCGTTTCACCGGCAGCTGTCATCACGACAGATACCGACAATAATATTATAGAAAGTCTTTTCCGTGAATGTATCTTCATTAGTTTTTGATTCTTACTTCTTTTCTTCCATCAATGATGCGGCATAGCTGTCGACAATGCCAAGCAGATGATGTTCCTTATCGGTAACAAGCACACTGTGAATCTTATGCCGGTGCATAATATTCTGAATCTCCGTAATCTTTGTTCTCGGCGAAACCATCTTCGGGGTACGCGTCATAATATCGCTGACTGTATGGTCGAAGAACTTCGCCTGCCATTTCTCCATTGCCCGGCGGATGTCACCATCGGTAATAAGACCTGCCACCCTGCCTTCGCTGTCCAAGCTGACGCCCATTCCGAGCTTTCCTTTTGACACATGAATTATAGCCTCGCCGAGTTTCATATTCTCCGGGATAATAGGCATATCGGCGGAACGCATCACATCCTGAGCCGTTGTCAGCAACCGGCGACCGAGCTCGCCACCCGGATGGAACTGCGCAAAGTCGCGCGGCTTGAAGTCACGGACTTCCATCAAGGCAATTGCCAGGGCATCGCCCATAACCAGGGCGGCTGTAGTACTGCTTGTAGGTGCCAGATTCAGAGGGCAAGCCTCCTTCTCCACACTCACGAGAATGTGTGCCGTGGAATATTTGGCAAGCAGTGAATTGGCATTGCCCGTCATACCTATAATAGGAATATTCATGTGGAGCACCATCGGGATGAACCTCAATAGTTCATCCGTCTGACCGCTATTACTCAGGGCAAGCACCACATCGTCGGATGTCATCACTCCAAGGTCGCCATGATAAACGTCCAGCGGATTGATAAAGAAAGCCGGAGTACCCGTCGAAGCCAGTGTAGCAGCTATCTTTGCGCCGATGTTTCCACTCTTGCCGACACCCGTTACGATTATCTTTCCCTTGCAAGTATACATCATCCTGACAGCCTTGTCGAAATTATCGTCAAGCTGCGGAATCAAATTGAGGGTCGCCTGAGCCTCATCCTTTATACATTGTATAGCATATTGGCGGACATTTGCAAGCCGCTCCTCTACCTTTTCCTTTGTCATTATAAATCCCCACCAAGCCACCCCCCAAGGGGAGGATGTTTGATTACCTAATATTATTTGAATTTATTTCACCAGATCCCCAATAAGACCATCCAACTTATCAAGTTCCAGCATATTTGCTGCATCACTAAGTCCTTTGTCAGGGTCGGGATGAACTTCGAAGAAATAGCCCGTTGCTCCAAAAGCCTTAGCAGCCTTTGCCATCATCGGAACATACTTGCGGTCGCCAACGGTCTTGCCATTGCCGGCACTCGGGCGCTGAACGCTATGGGTGCAATCCATGATAACCGTCGGGACAATGCTCAGCATATCGGGAATATTCCGGAAGTCAACTACAAGGTTGTTATAGCCGAAGCAATTGCCACGCTCCGTAAGCCAAATGTCCTTTGCCCCACTCTCACGCGCCTTTTCAACAGGATACTTCATGTCTAGTCCCGAAAGAAACTGCGCCTTCTTAATGTTCACCACCTTGCCCGTCTTTGCCGCCGCAACGACCAAATCGGTCTGACGGCAAAGGAAAGCCGGAATCTGAATGACATCAACAACCTCGCCAACAGGCTCAGCCTGCCAGCTCTCATGTATGTCGGTGAGCAATCGCAGTCCGTATTTCGACTTGACATCAGCTAGCATCTGCAAGCCCTTTTCAAGCCCCGGTCCCCGGAAAGAATGGATTGACGTGCGGTTTGCCTTGTCGAATGATGACTTGAATATTATGTCGATTCCATATTTGCGGTTGAGCCGCACAAGCTCCCGTGCCACCGTATCTAGCAACTCTGCCGACTCAATGACACATGGTCCTGCTATGAATACTGGTTTCATATCTCATTATTTATAGGAGTTGCAAAGTTAACTATAATAAAGAATAAAACCAAGGGATTAACATAAGTTTAAGGTTATATGGTGGAATAATTGTTTGCAAAGGCGGAAAAATTAACAACGAACGATTTTGAGACAAAATAAATGGGCTTCCACTTTGAGTTCAATGGAAAAAGTAGTATATTTGCACATAAATTATCAACAAAACAAAAACATATATCAAACTTATGAACGATAACTCCATCATGCAGAAGGCAGCCGACAATATCAGAATTCTGGCTGTCTCAATGGTAGAAAAAGCTAATTCCGGACACCCTGGTGGCGCTATGGGCGGTGCTGACTTCATTAACGTCTTATTCTCAGAATATTTAGTTTACGATCCTGACGAGCCAACATGGGCTGGCCGCGACCGTTTCTTCCTCGACCCGGGTCACATGTCACCGATGCTCTATTCAGCACTGTGCCTCAGCGGAAAGTTCACCCTCGACGAGCTCAAGCAGTTCCGCCAGTGGGGCTCTCCTACTCCGGGTCACCCAGAGTTGAATGTACAGCGTGGCATCGAGAACTCCAGCGGTCCTCTGGGACAGGGTCATGCCATCGCAGCTGGTGCTGCCGTTGCTGAGAAGTTCCTTGAGGCTCGTCTCGGCAAGACCGTCATGCAGCACAAGATCTACGCTTACATCTCTGATGGCGGCATTGAGGAAGAGATTAGCCAGGGCGTTGGTCGTATAGCCGGAAACCTCGGACTCAACAACCTTATAATGTTCTATGACTCTAACGACATCCAGCTCTCTACCGAGTGCGGCGTTGTCATGAGTGAGGACACCGGTGCCAAGTACAAGGCTTGGGGCTGGAACGTAATCAAGATAAACGGTAATGACGTCGACGAGATTCGCAAGGCTCTCGATGCCGCTCAGAAAGAAACCGAGCGTCCGACAATCATTATCGGTCACACAATGATGGGTAAGGGTGCCCTGAAAGCTGATGGTACAAGCTATGAGCACAATATCAAGACTCACGGCGCACCACTCGGCGACGGCGCTTACATCAATACCGTTAAGCATCTCGGCGGCAACCCTGACGATCCGTTCGAGATATTCCCTGAGGTAAAGAAGCTCTATGCCGACCGTCAGGCTGAGCTCCGCAAGATTGTTGCTGAGCGTCATGCCGAGGAGAAGAAGTGGGCTGAGGAGAATCCTGAGAAGGCTGCCGAGATGAAGGAGTGGTTCTCAGGCAAGGCTCCAAAGGTCGACTGGACAAAGGTCGTCCAGAAGCCAGGCTCTGCCACACGTAACGCTTCTTCTGCTTGCCTTGCCGAACTCGCAAAGCAGGTTCCTAACATGGTTTGCGCTTCAGCCGACCTGTCGAACAGTGACAAGACCGATGGATTCCTAAAGCAAACCCATTCGCTCGTTCGCGGTGACTTCTCCGGAGCATTCTTCCAGGCTGGTGTCAGCGAGCTGACAATGGCTGACATGTGCATCGGTATGATGCTTCATGGCGGTGTTATCGCAGCTATGGGAACATTCTTTGTATTCTCCGACTACATGAAGCCTGCCGTTCGTCTTGCTGCCCTGATGGGTACACCGGTCAAGTTCATCTGGACTCACGATGCATTCCGTGTCGGCGAGGATGGTCCTACCCACGAGCCTGTTGAGCAGGAGGCACAGATCCGTCTGCTCGAAAAGCTCCAGAACCACAAGGGTCAGGACAGCCTGCGTGTATTCCGTCCTGCCGATGCTGAGGAGACAACAGTCTGCTGGGCTATGGCAATGGAGAACATGGAGACTCCGACAGCACTTATCTTCTCACGTCAAAATATCGCCGAGCTCCCTGCAGGCAACGACTATGAGCAGGCTCGCAAGGGTGCTTACGTTGTAGCAGGCAGTGACGATCCGTTCGATGTCATTCTGCTCGCCAGCGGTTCTGAGGTTAGCACACTAGAAGCCGGTAAGGAACTCCTCGAGAAGGACGGTGTACGTTGCCGTGTAGTAAGTGCTCCTTCTGAGGGACTCTTCCGCCGTCAGTCGAAGGAATATCAGGAAAGCGTACTGCCTACAGGCAGCAAGATATTCGGTATGACAGCCGGTCTGCCTGTAACCCTCGAGGGTCTTGTTGGCATCGGTCCTAACAGCCGCATCTTCGGAATGAAGAGCTTCGGATTCAGTGCTCCTTACAAGGTGCTCGACGAGAAGCTTGGTTTCACAGCCGAGAATGTCTACAAGCAAGTTAAAGATTTCCTCGGAAAGTAAGCATATCCGATTCATCCACTGTAGGGGCGTCACATTGTGTGCGTCCCCCCACAGTTGTAATAAGGATGAAATAGAAAACTCAAAAATAAACAATAGTCTAAACTAAAACTTATAGACCATGGAAGTAAAAACAGTTGGACTTGCCAGCGATCACGCCGGATTTCCTTTGAAGCAATTTGTGATTGAGTATCTGAAGAAGCACAACTATGAATTTAAGGACTTCGGTACTTACAGTGACATCAGTTGTGACTATCCTGACTTCGCCCATCCACTGGCTGAAGCCATTGAGAGCGGTGAGGTTTACCCTGGAATTGGCATCTGCGGCAGTGGCGAAGGCATGGCAATCACGCTGAACAAGCATCAGGGTGTTCGTGCCGGACTGGCTTGGAACAAGGACATTGCCGAGCTTATCCGCCAGCACAATGACGCCAACGTCGTCGTCCTGCCAGGTCGTTTCATCAGCAATAAGGAAGCCGAGGCAATACTCGACAAGTTCTTCACAGCCACATTTGAGGGCGGACGTCATGCCCGCAGGGTCGCAAAGATTCCTGTTGATGCATGGAATGAATCGAAGAAACAAAACGCTTAACATCTCTCTATATCGCAAAAAGGGCTTGCTCACAATGTGAACAAGCCCTTTTTGCGTTGTAAAAGACTCCGTTTCAGAAATAAAAATAAATTAATAATAGATTGTTTTTAATTTATTCCTAAATAAAAATAAATTATTTTCTATTGTAAAACGGTATCTTTTACAACACAAAAGGCACCGTCCTGAATTGTGGGACGGTGCCTTTTGCGTTATAATCAGCTATGTCTTACTTCTTTGGCTCCGGCTCAATGTCGGGCAAATGGAACTGATACTTCTGGTCGAAGATGTCCTTGACATTGTTAATCTCAAGGAAAGATGTTCCATGAGAGAACGAACCGGAGAGGTAAGCAATCTTATCGTCATTCTTGATGAAGCCCTTCTGACGGAGCATTCTCACGGCAGCTGTAAACAGATACTCGGTAGAGACATGATTCTTCTGATACACCGGAATGATACCGTATGACAAGTTGAGCCAACGCTGGAGCTTTTCGTTATAGCAGATGGCAAGCACTGGGTTTGGACCACGGTAAGCGGCAAGGTTGCGGGCAGTCTGTCCTGTAGCCGAATCGGTGATTATTCCCTTAACGCCAATCTCCTCCGTAGCCTCGATGGCAGCCTTGGTAAGGAACTCACGCTGGTCAGGATTATGTCCGAAGAGATTGAACACAGCCTGTTGCTCAGAGTAAGTCGAATGGACGTCAGCCTCAGCCTGCTCGGCAATTCTAGCCATAGTCTGCACAGCCTCGAGTGGATACTTACCGCTGGCTGTCTCGCCCGACAGCATGAGAGCATCGGTATGGCTGTAGATTGCATTGGCAATATCGGTCACCTCGGCACGTGTCGGACGCGGATTCTCTATCATCGTGTGGAGCATCTGGGTGGCGACGATTACCGGTTTCTTCTTCTTGATGCATTTATTTATAATCATGCGCTGAATGCCCGGTATACGCTCAATAGGCACTTCGATACCAAGGTCACCACGGGCAACCATGATTCCGTATGAGGCATCAATAATCTCATCGATGTTGTCGACACCTTCCTGATTCTCAATCTTCGATATAATCTTGATGTCGGAATGGTGCTCGTCGAGAATCTTCTGGACAGCCATAACGTCGGCGGCTGAGCGGACAAATGAATGGGCTATAAAATCGATGTCCTCGTCAATGGCGAGCTTGATGTTGCGCTTGTCCTTCTCGGTGAGAGCCGGGAGGTCGATGTGCTCACCCGGAACGTTGACACTCTTGTGAGAACCCAGTACTCCGTCATTCTGTACTTCTGCGACAAGCATTGGACCGGTGTTCTCAACGACCTTCATATCTATGGCTCCATCGTCGAAAAGCATGTCGTCGCCTTCCTTGACATCCTTTGTTATGTCGGGATAGCTGACGTTGACAATGTCCTTCGAAGTGTCCATTTCCGGACGTCCGAATATCTTCACCATATCACCGGCCTTGTACTCAATCGGCTTAGGTGTGCCAGTCGTGCGCACTTCAGGTCCCTTAGTATCAATAAGGATACCGATGTGAGGCGAAACGGCTCGAGTGTTACGTATTATTTTGCGTATGCCTTCAGGAGTAGCGTGGGCTGTGTTCATGCGGACGACATTCATTCCAGCAATGAAGAGACTGCGGATGAAGTCCTCGTCACAACGCATATCGCTGACGGAACATACAATCTTGGTTTGTTTCATAATCTATCCTGCTTAAGGTTTCGTATGCAAAGTTAATGTAAAAGAGCGACTTTTCAAAGGAAAAGCCCAACTAGTTTTGAAAAAAGTGACAAGCGCCTGCTCTATGATTGTCCTGCAAGACCTGCAGTGACGACACTTATCTTTACATCGCCTGCTTTCTCTATCTCCCGTGCGCAAGCTGTGATTGTGGCTCCGGTGGTGGCTACATCGTCGATAATGAGGACATGCTGTCCACGGAAGGCATCGGGATTGACAAGCGAAAAAGCATGCTCGACATTCTCGGCACGTTCCTGGCGGGACTTGTGTGTCTGTGTGTCGAGGTATTTGCTACGACTGACAGCCTTGTCAATCATTGGCAAACCGACAATGGAGCAAATGCCACGGGCTATCTCACGGCTCTGGTTGTAGCCTCGCTTCCGCTCACGATTCCTTGCCAAAGGAAGGGGCATGACAGCCGTGATACCATCGAAGAATCCTACGGTCATGAATTGTGCAGCAATCAAAACGCCCAGTTGAAAACCATACTCGGGATGGTTGTAGTATTTCATTTGCTTGATGACGTTCGTGCTTTTGGTGTGGGGATAATAGAAGAAAAGGGCTGAGCACTTCTCGACATGGAACCTGCCCCAGAAGAGTTTGCACATTGGATTGTCGTAAGGGTTCTTCTCATAGTAGGTTCGGGGGAGCCGAAGGTTACATCTGCCACAGATGACTTTCTCGCCGACGGTCAGCCGCCTGCCACAGATGGCACAACGGGGAGGCACCAGCGTGTTAAGGATGCGGGACAAGAAGCTAATCCTCTGGGTACTCATCGGCTTCGGCGTCATTATATTCGTCGGCACTGTCAATGCACTGGCGGATAAGTTCCAAAGAGAATCCACGACCTGCCGCCCACTTGATGGTCTTCATGGCTCGCTCGTAGTCGGTGGCTGCTTTGGTTGTTTCAATCTTTGACTTAATCATCGGACGAAGAATCTCAAGGTACTCGCTGTCGGGGACTTCATCAAGAGCTTCGGCAATAATCTGGCTGTCAACGCCCTTCTGCCGAAGGGAAACTTCTATCTTGCGGCGTCCCCAGTGGTTGAACTTTATCTTGTCATGGATGAAGAATGTAGCAAACCGGCGGTCATCAATGAATTTTGCATTGACAAGCTTGGCTATGACACGGGCACGGGCATGGGCTTCGAGTCCCCATTGCCTCATCTTCGCGTCAGCTTCACCCGTGGAATGCTCACCCTTAGCACAAAGTGCCGAGAGCTTCTTCAAGGCTTTCTCCTCAGTAATGACGCGGTTTAGCATAAGACTTGAATGTTGATTTGTTGACTAGAAGTATTGCTTTATGACATCCGACCAGACAGAATATCCAGCCTCGGTGAGGTGAAGTCCGTCAACGGAATACTCACGGCGGAGGACATTGCTGTCGGGTTCTGTCAGATGCGAGAAGACATCGATATAAGTTACTTCATGGGAATTGCACCAAGCCTGCAACTTGGCATTGATAAGGGGAACGTCGTCGGTACGACCCTTGAGAGTCTTCCATCTGTTGAAACTCTCATTGATAGGCAGGAGACTGAAATAATAGACTTGAGAATTAGGACTCTGGCGGCGAATCTCGGCAAGCAGGCGCTCCACAAGCCGGGCAACAGAGTCATTGGAAATGCCGTGGCTGACATCATTGATACCACAGCCGACGAATATTTTCTTTGGTTTGGCAAATGTAATCTGATTGAGGCGATGGAGCATACCATTGGCATCATCGCCCATAATTCCTCGATTGACAATAAGCCCGCTGGCTGTAGGAATCCGTTTGTTCCATTTGCCTCCGAACTCAGTAAGGCTATTGCCGAGCATTACAATATTGTCGGATGTTATCATAGGAAGATGATGGAAAAGTGTGACACGGTGGCGGTAGTGAGCCGTTGAACGATAGTGAACCTCAGGAGTCTGGGCATAACCCACCATAGCCGGCACACAAAACAATAAAGAAAATATTAACTTATGTCTCAAAATTAGTTTTTATCAATTAGAAGGGAAACTATCTCTTTAGCTTGAACTTTCGGTAGAGTTTCCAACCGAGTATGACAGCATCGGCAACACTTGCCCCCGTCGACATCCAACCCGAGAAACACTTGCTCGGGGTCTTCTTGCCACTGCCGCCTTTATGGAAGAGACGGTCCCACAACTTTCTGACCTGACCGCTGTCCTTGGTTATGTCGGTGAGCAGTTGGGCTTTGCGCAGACGTATCTCGTCGAGTGTATGGTAAACTGGAGTCTCTTTTATCTCTTGATTTTCCGGCATGATTATTTCGACATTAACAATCCGGCCAGAAACTTCACAAGCGGACGCTCAACAAGTCTGTGGCGGAAGATGATAAACACAATGAGCAGCAAGACATAGAACCCGCCCACAATAGCAAAGGCACCAGCCAGTGAATTGATGAGGGGAGCTATGAAATAAGCTACGGAGAATGAGAAATAAATAAGGGCAATAGCCAATAAAAGGCAGAACACCGCCACTACGGTAATGACCGTAATGAGCCGCACTACCTTCTCTATTACATCGAGCTTCACATACTCTGACTGAAGCCCGATGTAATGTTTTAGCACCTCAACAAGCTGTGCTATGGTCTCAACATTATTGTCGTTGGAGAACATGCCTTGGAATTATTCAGCTGCCTCGGCAGAATCCTTAATGTCGTCAACGAACTCGTCCATTTCCTTACGGGAAAGCTTCAAGTCGTGCTTCTTGCAGAAATCATCGACAGCGTCAGAAATCTTTGTACGTGTGTCAGCACCCTTCTCAGGAGCCAAAAGCAAACCAAGTGCAGCTCCGGCGATAGCACCACCGAGGAATGCGCCAATGTAACCTAATGTTTTCATAATCGTTATATTTTTAAAGTTTCCAAACGCAAATTTAGATAATCTTTTCTGCATCTGCAATCATTAGCCGTCTATTTTATGTTAAAAAAGATGTAAAACATTTATTTAACAAACTTTATGCAGCAATTACTCCTTTATTAGCCCATATTTTTGTATCTTCGCAAAAAATTATATCGATTGGAAATATACCATTAAATAATTGTACACTAAGTTATGAAGAAAATTATGGTTTTAGGCGCGGCAATGTGTGTTGCCCTTGCCTTCACAAGTTGCAAATCAAGTGAAAGTGCTTATCGCAAGGCTTATGACAAGGCCCAGGCTCAGGATGCCGCACTCGCCAACAATAACAACAACAATACTGAAACAACTACTACCGACACTGATGTTCCTGTAGTTACTCCGCTGGAGAAGAAGCCAGCCGACCAGACAGCTGTTGTCGACAATAATGACAACATCGCCGTCCGCCACGAGAACGTCAACTATGAGAGCGGTGAGGCTCTGAAGGCTTACAGCGTTGTTGTCGGCTCATTCTCTATCAAGGCTAATGCCGACGACTTGCTTGCCCGTCTGCAGCGTGCCGGTTACAAGGCATCGATTGCTTCTGCCGACATCGCAGGCACAACAACATACCGTGTCATCTCTGCTACCGCCGACACAAAGAGTGAGGCAGCAAGCAGCCGCAACGCCATCCGTGGAACTCAGTTCAACCCGAAGGGTGACGCATGGATTCTCGCCAAGTAAATGGGGAGAATTCTTTCAATAGACTACGGCAAGAAACGCACAGGACTGGCTGTTACCGACCCATTGCAGATTATAGCCAATGGACTGGCGACAGTCAGTACGTCTACTTTGTTCGACTACCTGAAGGATTATACCGCTAGGGAGAATGTCGAGCAAATCGTTATCGGCAGACCGACACAACCTGACGGCAGACCAAGTGAGAACCTGGGACGCGTCGAGCAGTTTGTCAACAGATGGCGCAAAGCCGTACCAACAATTCCAATAGTCTTCTATGACGAGCGATTCACTTCGGTCATAGCCCATCAGGCAATGATTGACGGAGGGGTGAAGAAGAAGCGCCGCCGTGAGGACAAGGGACTAGTCGATGAGATTTCGGCAACTATAATTCTTCAGGACTACATGAAGTCTATCGGGAAATAGCCTCATGAAGTCCATCGGAAAATAAGGGTCAGGAATTTTTTACCCTTTTACTTTTTTACTTTTAATATGACATTACCTATTTATATTTATGGTCAGCCGGTGCTGAGGAAAGTGGCACAGGACATTCCGACCGATTACCCCAACCTTAAGGAACTTATTCAGGATATGTTCGAGACCAACACAGCCAGTGATGGTGTCGGACTTGCTGCTCCACAGATAGGCAAGAGCATTCGGGTGGTCATTATCGACCTCGACCCATTGAGTGACGAGTTTCCTGAGTACAAGGACTTCCGCCACGCCTTCATCAACGGACACATTCTGGAATTTGACGACAAGGAGACGGAGAATCTCGAAGAGGGTTGCTTGTCATTGCCTGGCATTCACGAGTCAGTGAAGAGGGCAAAGCGCGTTCACGCCAAATGGCTCGACGAGAATCTCAAGGAGCATGACGAATGGGTCGACGGCTATCTGGCACGTGTCATGCAGCATGAGTTCGACCATCTCGAGGGAGCTCTGTTCATCGACCACCTGAGCGCTTTCCGCAAGCAGATGATCAGAAGCAAGCTCAAGGCTCTGGCTGCCGGAAGGGTTCGCTGCGGATACCGCATCAAGCCATATAAGAAGTGAAGAACGAAGAGTGAAGAGTGAAGAACGAAGGATTTTCTACATATCATATTAGTAGGATTTTAAGACGGGCAACCTTTTTGGTTGTCCTTCTTGCTATTTCGGTACCGGCATCGGCTCAGTACAACATAAAAAAGCTGATGGAAGAGGGGCGGCAGACTCTCGATCAGGGATATTATGTCGTTGCCCTGCAGATATTCCAGCGTGTGGTTGGGTTGCGTCCCGACAAGAATGAGGCGTGGTATCTCAGCGGCGTGTCGAAATATCATCTGGAAGACTACAAGGGTGCTGAGGAAGACTGCTCCAAAGCCATCGACCTCAACCCGTTCATAGTGGAGTATGTTGAGCTGAGGGCAATGTCGAGACTGAGAGAAGAGAAATATGACAGCGCAATAGTCGACTTCACCCATGCTCTGGAAATGAACCCCGACAATCGGGAGTACTGGTTCAACCGGGCATACTGCTACAGTCAGGAGCATATCTATGACATTGCGCTCCAACAGCTTGACTACATCGAAAAGAGATGGCCTACTTTTCAGGACGCCAAGAACTTAAGACAAACAATCCTTTCGACAAAGAGAATCCTAAAGAAATAGCAGAAGGCTACCCTATCTCAAATACCTTATTCTTACTTCTGCGCCCGTTCCCTGCAATGCCTTGCGGATTTGGGCTGTGTCGGCATCATAGAAATGATACGGATAGACTATCTTCGGTTTGATAGTCTCGACAGCCTGGCGGAGCTGCTTTAAGTCCATAGTGAAACGGCTGACGGGCAGGAAGGCGATATTGATATTCTTCAGTTCCTTCATCTCCGGAATGAATTCAGTGTCACCGGCAATATATATCCTGAATCCATCGAAGTCGAGGACATACCCGTTCCATTTACCCTTTGGGTGACGCTTGGCATTTTTCTTGGATATATTGTAGGCAGGCACACAATATATCACACTGTTATCGCCAATCTTCATGTACATATTATTCTCCAACACATTGCCCTGCCTCATCTGATACCAAATATCCTTCGGAATGATAAGCTCCGTGAAGTTATGGTCGGTCAGCACACGGATAGCATAGTCGTCGAAATGGTCGAGCTGTTTGTTTGTAACTAGAATAAAGTCAGCCTTTGGCTTATCGAGGTATGACAGCACCGGTCCGACATGGCTGCAAACGGGGTCGATCTCGAACTCACGCCCATCGAAATTAATCTGAAGGCTAGCGTGCTTTATCGGCGTGATGGTAATCTTTTTGCCATGTACTGAATAGAACACATCGGGCTCTCGCTTCTCCTGCGGTGTCTTTTTGCTGCAAGACCCAAGAAGAACCAATAACAAAAGAACTAAAATCAACCATCTGTTATTCTTCATTGCTGCTACCCTTTCCTTTTTTCATCACATCATCACATCATCCTATCATCACATCATCCTATCATCTCATCATCCTTTCATCACATCATCCTTTCAACACATCATCCAATCATCCCCCAATACTCCGTCTGTATCTTTCCATCACCTCATGCTCGACATCCTCTGCAGTCTTAGGCGATATGAACAGAGAACGGATCCACAGCCCAACGGCAATGACAATTATTCCGGCAACAATAGCCAATACCCATTTCAACACGGTACTCTCAATAGGCAGGAAGTCGGGCAGTGACGAACCGACAACGGCTCCACCGATTATAATAATCCAGTTGACCACACTACCCTGCTTATAGCCATTCTGTATCCGCTGGTACTCGTCGTCATTGGCAAGTATCTGCTTTCTGTTCTTCTCCCAAAGGGCTTTAAATTCTTCGTCAGACATCGAGTTAAAGGTAAAAAAGTAAAAAAGTGAATGGGACTTATTAGAGAAATGATGGTGATGATTAATCCAATTTAAGGATATAGTCACGGCATTGCTCCATGAGCCATTTAGGAGTACTTGTGGCTCCACATATACCTACCGTATGGGCATTGGCAAACCAAGCCATGTCAATCTCGTCGGCACTCTCTATCTGATGGCTGTTAGGATTGACACTGAGACACTCCTTGAAGAGAACTTTTCCGTTGGAGCTCTTTCTGCCCGCAACAAAAATAATCACATCATGGCGGGAGGCAAACTGAGCTATGTTCGGCATCCGGTTGGCTACCTGACGACAGATGGTATCGAAACTGCGGAAGACAGCGTCCTTCGATATATGCTTCTGAATATAGTCAATGATGGCATGGAACTCGTCGAGGTTCTTGGTAGTCTGACTATACAGATAAATGTCATGTGTAAAGTCGAGCTTCGATTTGGCATCATCAAGATTCTCAATGACTATGGCGTGACCATTAGTCTGACCGACCAAGCCCAACACCTCGGCATGACCATTCTTACCGAATATGACTATCTGTGCTTCAGGATCCACAGGTTCCTCCCCAAGCTTCACTGAAGGGGAAGATGTCTGATTACCAATTTTCTCATTTTGCTTCTTAACGCGGCGTTGCAGAGCTAGAACAACAGGGCATGTAGCATCAATGATGGTAATTCCATTTTGGCGGGCTATCTCATAAGTCTCAGGTGGCTCACCATGGGCGCGAAGCAGTACCTTCACACCATGAAGCTCCTTCAACTGCTCATGGTCAATGGTGATGAGTCCCTTGTCCTCAAGGCGTTTCACCTCCATTCCATTGTGGACAATATCGCCCAGGCAATAAAGGGTTTCTCCCTTGGAGAGTTCCTCTTCAGCCTTCCTTATTGCGGTAGTGACTCCGAAACAGAATCCACTTCCATTATCTATTTCTATGTTGAGTTTGATATCCATAACTTTTGCAAAGATAGTGTAAACAAGTGGAATGGCAAAGGAAAAGAAAAAATTTCTTTTCCTTTGCCATTCCAGTTGATGATTATCTTATTTGTCTTCTGACAGGTACAAGAATCATCCTTAATGTAAGGTTTGTAAGATGTAAGCCTTGTAAGAAATCAATTTGATTCGTCACTCTTAACTCTTAACTCTTCACTTAATGTCCTTCCCATGAATTCGGGAGAGTAAGCACACTGGGCTGTGCAGGTGCCTGAGGTGTAGTCGCCTGCACGGTCGATATAGTACTCGGTCTCGATGACATGGGTGCCCTTAGCCATTCGGTCGAAGTAGTAGTTGGTGGTGTAATCACGAGGTGTGATGTAATAGCCCCAACGGTAGCCCGAAACCTGATTGACTGGCTCAAGGCATGCAGCCCGCTTGTCGATGACCTGAACAAAGTCGTAGTCGCGGTCTGCAGTGATGGTGATGCGGACCTTAACCTTTGAACCGACACTTCCCTCTCCTAATGAAGAATTCAGAGGATTACCTTTGCTATCGAGAAGCTCACGCTTGACGGTTAAGCCACGGGATATAGCCTTAATATCCTTTGTCGGCTGGAAGAACTGAGCATAGACAGCACCCCAGCTAACTCCATCGGATGTCTTTTCAACAGTGAGATTATTAAGAGTATTATCGGAAGTCTTCTCAACTGAAGAACTATTTGATTCTTCACTCTTCACTCTTCCCTCTTCACTTAAATTGCTCTTCACTCTTAACTCTTCACTTAACTCCTTCTTTACATATCCTACTCCGGCTGTCCCTTGAGGGAGTTCAACTTTCTTTCCATTAACAAACAGTTTTGAAGACTCACGCTCAGCAAGAGAATTCTCATTATTATCCATAAATGCATAGATAGCACTTGCCGAATTCAGAGGTGTGTCCCAAGCCTGAGTCCTCTTCTCTTGAAGGAGCCACCGCTGCATTTCAGTGATGGTCTTTGTGTCATTTGGCTTAAGGAGTTTGTAAGCCTCGATGGCTGCTGTCTGAGTCGGAATCTTATAATCGAACCAGCTGTACTGAGCCTTGTTGGTATCGAAGTAGCGTCCCATTTCCTCTTTGTAAACGGAGTACTCATTGATACTCTGCAGATATTCATTAGCCACCTTCGTACGTCCATACATAGCAAGGATAACGGCTGAGTTTGCCTTGCCATAGATGGTGAGATTCCGTGGCATCTTTGCAAGCAGATTAACAATATAATCAATGTCGGCTGTACTCTTGCGCTTAGCCAATGCACTGGCATAGACATAGTCGCAGAGGGCATCGGAAGGAACTACTTTCACACCCTTCTTCTCGAGGCGTTTCAGTTCGGCTACCTGCTTGGAAACGGAGGCATCCAAGAATGTCCAAAGAGATAGGGATCCTCCCCGACCATCCTTTTCGAGGAGGGTCGGGGTGGATCCTAACCTAGCGAGAATCTTTGCGACTTCGACTGTTACATAGAAGCTGCCATCCATTCCCGGCCACCATGAGAAGGAGCCATCAGGATTCTGGAGATTCTTAAGCTGGGTGTAGATAGTCGAGAGCTGATTGTTGATGGTGTTCTCATCGAAGTAAATGCCAAGGGCACGCTTCTGAGCTGACTCATCGTCAGCATCGGCAACCCACGGAGTCTCAGAAAGGACAAGGGACTTAAGTTCTTGGTCCTTCTCCAAATTACTCTGCAAAGAGAAGGATCCTCCCCGACCATCCTTTTCAAGGAGGGATGCTTCCCTTCTCCACTGCTCGAAGACATTCTTTATCTTCGGGTCGGAGTTCATGATGTTCTTGGCAATGCTGTTGGCATAGTAAGCGGTAACCAATGAGATAGCGTCCTTATCGCTAGGATTGGAAACGTATGGCAGAGCCTGAATCATCAGCCATGTCGGGTTGTTGGTGTATTCAAACTTAACCTTGGCATTCTTCACGCCGGCAGGGACGACATCCTTCAAGTCGATAGTCTTCGTGCCCTTGCCGACCTGAGTGAATGGATAGGTATTGGTGACGAACTCGGTGTTCGGGAGGACCGGCAAGTAATGCTGCTCGCCATCGGAGAAGCCATCGCCGGAGGCAGTAACACGAACGATATAAATCGGATTCCCCACTAAATCTCCCCCAAGGGGAGACTTTTGATTACCTATCGACTCTGAGAAGTCAATGGAGAAAGTCTTTGAGACGGTTGCATTGCTATCTGCATTAAACGTTGATTCCTCAGTATAAAGGACCTTCTCAGTCATTGGGTCAAGAATTTCAAGACGAACCTTACCACTAACCGGCTTATCGGATGTATTGAAGATTCGGGTGGCAATCTGAGCCTTATCGCCCTGACGGATGAATCGTGGCATGTTTGGCTGGACCATGATAGTCTTCTTAGCCACAGCCTCATCAGTAATCAAGCCATAGTTGATGTCGGCATCATGGGCAAGACCCATAAACCGCCATGTAGTTACAGCCTCAGGCAGAGTGAACTTCATCGAGACATTGCCGTCATTGTCGGTCGTGAGCTGAGGGTAGAAGAAGGCTGTCTCATTCAGATTCTCACGAAGTTGGACTCCCTTATCCGTCTCTTTATAATCATCAGTTGTGGTGTCAGCCACTGAACTGACTACCACCTCCTCCAATGCAGGCTCAGCTTGATCTGCATCCTGCATCTCATATTTCACAGCCGAATTTGCCTTCATGCTCTGTGGGGCAGCTGCAGCAAGCATGACATTGCCCCGAGAGCCTCGGATTCTTATTCCACGATAGAAAGCACGGTTATAAAGCAAATCGTCATAATAGTCACGGAGTATCGAACGGAAAGCCAAATCCTTGGTCTTGCCAAAGCTAATGTCGGCAAGTGACAAGCCATAAAGATCTCCATCATTCAAGCCACTCCACGAAGTATTCGGCAGGTAGATATAGAAGTTTGGGCTAAAATCCCAGTCGTGCTTACGGATCTGGTCGAGACTCTTGTCATAAAGCGTTGCCATGAGCTGGGCGTTGGCTGGTTTGCCATCAGGACTGAGGACGGTCAGAGTCCACTCCTCTTTCTGTCCGGGAACAAGATTATTGCGGAATGTCTTCCACGAAAGGCGCAGATGGTCATCCTTCAAAGGACGGCGGATCTCGGCACGGTGGGTATAGGTCACGCCATCACGAACCCAAGCAACGGATAGCACCAGTCCATCGCCATACTCGTCCTTATACTTGAACTCACGGGTTGTGAGCTCATTGCTCTTGTCGATTGACCCCTGCTCGAGGACTTTGTTCTTGCCCGAAATCAATGTGTAAACAATGTGCTGATCGATGTCGCTCGAACCGAACTGGACATAAACCGGTTTTCCGTCATTCGGGAACTGACCGACACTCTGCCAGAACCAGTCATGCGTCTTAACGACCGGACGCTTGTCGGAAACGGAGAAGACAACAAAATCTTTCTTCAGGGTGTCAGTGCCGCAAACGGCTAACATAGAATAAGCACCCGACTGCAGTTTGCTTATTTCAACAGCTTTGCCACAGTCTGCTTTATCATGAGCTATCTCATTGCCATCCTTCTTGATGGAATAAGAGACTGTTCCTTCAATCTCCTTCCCCGCCATATTCGTCCTCGTGAACTTAATCGTCTTCAGCGAGTCCTTAAGAATCTTATCAGGCAGGTCACAGCTCAGCGCAGTCGGATTGGTACCGAGCGGAAGACTCATAAAGCCCTCGTGGCTCTCACCGCCAACATCGGTAACCTTAGCACTGACTGCCATATTATAATAATGGTATAGGCGCTTGCCCTTGTTCATGAGTTCCATATCCTCAGAAGGCAGAACCAATGGCACACGAACCTTGAAGTTTCCATCGGCATCGGTTGTGGCAGTGCCCGAATAAGAGAATCCTTCTTCGTCGTCACCATACCAGCGCCACCACCAAGCATTCCTGCGATTGACGGTGTATTCCACCTTTGCGCCCTGCACAGCCACGCCGGAATATGTCTTGGCATGTCCGGTAACAGTGATGGTGTCGCCAGCCTTATAGGACTCCTTGTAATCGTCGAACTTCACCTCAAATGTCGGACGCTTGTATTCCTCAACATTGAATGAAGTCGAGCCATTTCCGCCATCGGCATTTGCCGAAATGGAGAAACGTCCTGTCAGTCCTGATGAAGGCAAAGCAAAGTCAGCCGAAGCCGAACCAAACTTATCGGTTGTAACGGTCTTCGACTCCACATCTTTATAATTGGCATCACGGAGAGTGAGTTTCACCGAGCGCCCTTCAACAGCTTTGCGGGTGTAGTTGTTATCGTCCTTTGAGTAGACAATCAGCACTGCATGCACATTCTGTCCCGGACGGTAAATGCTGCGGTCGGTAAAGACATCCACAACATCACGGCTCGTCTGCTTACCATTTTTATAATATGTGCCCCACTGATTGTCTGTTGGCGCAGCCTTGTCATCATCGGTGTAAGCCCATGCTGTGATGCCACGGTTCTCGGTAGAAGTGAACATCGCCTCGCCCTTGCCGTCAGCCGTCAGATTGTTGACAACAGGCGATTTGCCATAGCCGCGCTCCTGGGTCAACCTAAGGTGTGCCTTGGCTATCGGCTTGCCTGTAGTTGCATTGACCACAACATAGCGGAACTTCTTTTCAGGCAGACTCTCGCTAATCAGTGACACATTGCTCACACGGTAAATGTTGAATGTGGAATGTTGAGGGTTGAGGGTTGAATGTTCAAAGTTCAAAGTTCCATGCTCAAAGTTCCATTCCATGAGCCAAACGCCTACGGGCAGCTTAGGAATGCTGATACTGTCCTCGACCTCATAATATGGATATTCGGCTTTGACACGCTTGCTGACCGTCACCTTACTCGAGGCGATTCGTGATGCCTTGAGCTTCTTCAGGTCATTATCATTTTCGGGGTTGAGATTGGTGTCGCCATCGATGTTCAGACGGGTCAGAGTGAGCGTCACGTCCGACACATTAATTGCCTTGAATCTCACCGTCTGCTCCTTGTTAGGAATTGTGCAGCTAGCGTCTGCTCGATAAAATAGCGTTGGCTGGGTAAGGGTCGCCTGTCCGTTCTTCACACTATTAATATTCTGCCATGAAGGCCAGTGGCTCAGAACCTTCTCGCCATACTCATACTTTGCCTTGCGCTCGGCATTCGTCTCCGTCGGCATGTTCTGATAGCGCTCAATGGCAATCTCGGCACACACGTCCAAATCGCCATAGACATTGATTATCGAGTCGAGGGTTGCCATCAACTTATCCTCACCATATCCGCTTTGTGGATTGTAGGCTGTGAGGCAAGCCGCAGCACGGTTTCCATGTTCGCTGTAGTACTTGTTCATCGTGGCATAATCGCCCGTCAGTTCGCCGACGACATGCAGCAAATCATCACCAAAAATCTTGCTGTCCTCGCCCTTGCCAACTATCGGCTCATAGCCCTTGGCATTTGCCTTGGCGAGTGCATCGGGGTCAGCCATTGCCTTCTGCCAGTACTCCTTGCTCTTAGCCTTATGGTTGTCTCCGAGTCCTTCATTCTGCTTGTAAATATCGCCAAGAATGGCATAACAAACGGCTTTCGCAGCTGGATTCTTGGTTGTCAATGCCTCATTCTCCAACCTTGAAATCTCGTTTTTCAGCGAATCGGGCGAGATATTCACCTGAGCCGAACCACGTTGCAGTCCTGCCGCAAGCAGCTGTCCATAGTTGTTCTCCTTCTTGGCTTTAGCAACAATTTTGTCCAGAACAGCAATCTCTGTCTTAGGCAAATCCTTGTTTTGAGCCGTTGTGACGTTCTTCCACAGCTGGTCATAGCTCTGTGCAGAGGCAAAAATCGGGAAGAAAGCCAGTAAAAATATAGTTAGTAAGTTCTTCATAATCACTTTATTGTTCTTGTTTAATTTGCAAAAATACATCTAATAAATGGCAAAAGCAAGCATTCGTTGCCCGACATCAAGTTAATGGTTGTTAAACGAGCTCGAAAAGCAACAATTTTGCAATCCGTTTCTGACCCATAAACGCAACCCAAAACACGCTGTTTTACAACGTAATACACACTATTCTATCTTGCGAGAAGGCCATTCTGTCACTACCTTAATGTAAGGCTTGTAGGGTGTAAGGTATATAAGTTCGTTAGTTTATGAATTCGTTAGTTTTTCGGGGTCACAAGCTGTTATTTAGCAAGTTGCAAAGTCCCTTCAAAAATTTGTTCAGCAGAAAGTCCCATTTCCTTTGGTTTTCAAAAATATATTAGTACCTTTGCACAAACCTAAAAACCAGCACAAAAGGATATGGAAAATAAGAAATACGGTCACTTCGACGACCAGCACAGAGAGTACGTAATTACAAGTCCCGAGACCCCTTGGCCTTGGATAAACTATCTTGGCAATGAGGACTTCTTCTCGTTGATAAGCAATACGGCAGGCGGATACAGCTTCTACAAGGACGCTAAGTTCCGCCGCATAACCCGCTATCGCTACAACAACGTGCCAATGGACAACGATGGTCGCTATTTCTATATCAAGGACGGCGACACTGTATGGAACCCGGGATTCAAGCCTTGCCGCACACCGCTCGACTTCTATGAATGCCGCCACGGTATGAACTACACCCGTATCACCGGACGGAAGAATGGCGTGGAGGCTAGCGCGCTCTTCTTCGTTCCGCTGCACAAGTGGTGCGAGATTCAGAAGATGACGCTCACCAACCAGTCCGGCGAGGTGAAGAACCTAAAGGTTTTCTCATTCGAGGAGTGGTGCCTGTGGAACGCAGCCACCGACATGGAGAACTTCCAGCGCAATTTCTCAACCGGTGAGGTCGAGGTTGAGGGCTCTACCATCTACCACAAGACGGAGTACCGCGAGCGCCGCAACCACTATGCTTTCTATCACGTCAACCAGCCTATTCAGGGCTACGACACCGACCGTGAGTCGTTCATGGGGCTCTACTCCGAGAAGTCGCTCCCTGACGCTGTCCGTGATGGCAAGCCACGCAACAGCTTCGCCCACGGCTGGAGCCCTATCGCCAGCCACTACCTCGAGATCACCCTTCAGCCGGGCGAGTCGAAGGACCTCATCTTCATCCTCGGCTATGTTGAGAACAGGCAGGAAGAGAAGTGGACTGACGAGACAGGAAGGCTATATAGCGAGGATGGTCTCGACCGTGTCATCAACAAGGCTAAGGCTCACGAGCTGATTAACGAGTTTGATACAACCGAGAAAGTGGATAAGGCTTTCCACGAGTTAGGCGAATACTGGGACAACCTCCTCGACATCTACCACGTCGAGACGGGCAACGACAAGCTCGACCGCATGGTCAACATCTGGAACCAATACCAATGCATGATTACTTTCTGCATGAGCCGCTCGGCAAGCTTCTTCGAGAGTGGTATCGGACGTGGAATGGGATTCCGCGACTCCAATCAGGATCTCGTCGGATTCGTCCATCAGATTCCGGAGCGTGCACGCCAGCGCATCATCGACATCGCCTCGACACAATTCCCTGACGGTGGCTGCTACCACCAGTACCAGCCGCTAACGAAGCGTGGCAACAACGACATTGGTGGCGGATTCAACGACGACCCATGCTGGCTAATCTTCGGCACAGTGGCTTACATCAAGGAGACGGGCGACTTCACCATCCTCGATGAGCAGGTACCATTCGACAATCAGCCGGGCTCTGAGAAGACTCTCTTCGAGCACCTCACAATATCTCTGAACCACGTCATCAACAACCTCGGTCCTCACAAGCTGCCGCTCATCGGACGTGCCGACTGGAACGATTGCATGAATCTCAACTGCTTCTCATGGGATCCGAACGAGAGCTTCCAGACAACGGAGAACAAGACCGAAGGCTCTAAGGCTGAGTCGCTGATGATTGCCGGCCTCTTCGTCTGCACCGCTAAGGACTATGTGGCTCTCTGCAAGGAACTTTCTGCCGATAAGCCATCGTTCAATAGCCCATCATTACAGTCTTTCAATTTCTCGAATGAGGCAGACCGCATGCAGCATGCCGTCGATGATATGACTGAAGCCGTGAAGACTGCCGGATGGGACGGCAACTGGTTCCTCCGTGCTTATGACTTCTATGGCAATAAGATTGGTTCCAACGAAAACAAGGAAGGCAAGATATTCATTGAGAGTCAGGGCTGGTGCACAATGGCTGGCATCGGACTCAAGGAAGGACTCTGCGACAAGGCTCTAGAGTCGGTCAAGGAACGCATGGACACTCCATTCGGCATCGTACTTCAGAATCCTGCCTACACTCACTATTACGTCGAGTATGGCGAAATCTCAAGCTATCCTGAGGGTTATAAGGAGAATGCCGGTATCTTCTGCCACAACAACCCGTGGGTAATCATCGGAATGACAGTCGCCGGACATGGTAATGACGCTTGGGAGCACTACAAGAAGATTCTACCTAGCTATGTCGAGGAGAAGTACCAGACTCTCCACAAGGTTGAGCCTTACGTCAACTGCCAGATGGTTGCCGGTAAGGACGCAGCAAAGCCTGGCGAGGGCAAGAACTCATGGCTCACAGGCACCGCTGCATGGATGTGGTACACCGTCTCTGAGTTCATCCTTGGTATCAAGCCTGACTACCGTGGTCTCCGCATCGACCCGTGTCTGCCTTCATCCACCCGTGAGTACACCGTCACCCGCAAGTTCCGTGGTGCCGACTACACCATCCACATCCTCAACCCTGACGGCAAAGAGAAGGGCATCAAGTCCATCACCCTCGATGGCTCCCCACTCAACGGCAACCTCGTCCCTGCCACCCCTGGCACCCACATCGTCGAGGTAGTCATGTAGTAGTCTTCAGCCCAGCCCATTGAGCCCATAATTACCTATCAACAATGGTACCAGTAGTAACTATCCTCATCATCCTCGCCGCCCTCCTCATCGTGGCGGTCATCCGCCACACTAACGGCAAGGACTTCACCCCATCCTCGCCCCACATCCACGACGAGGCTCTGACTCTTCAGCAAGCCCAGTCCCTTTTTTCCGACGGCGAGCTGACAACCCGTGCAGGCTATCTCCACTACTACCTCTCCAAGGCTTATGAGGTACCTGACAAGGATCTTGGTGCTTTCGTCGGCTATGTGAAGCCCGATGCCCAGCATGACGGCACCCTCTTCATCTACGACTCCGACGACCGTCTCCGTGGCCGCATCACCGACCAGCGTGACTATTATGCCACCCTTCTCTCCCGCCGCCACACCAACTGCTACGGCTTCGTCACCAAGTCCCCCGACGGCTCCTATTACGGCGAGGTTTGCCTCCGTAAAATTTAATTGATATGCGCAATACATTCGGTAATCTTTTCCGCCTCACAACCTTCGGCGAAAGCCACGGTCCAGCCGTTGGTGGTGTCATCGACGGCATGCCAGCAGGCATCGACATCGACATCCACTTCATCCAGAGCGAGCTCAACCGCCGACGCCCAGGTCAAAGCCACATAACCACCGACCGCAAGGAACCCGACCAAATCGAGCTTCTCAGCGGCATCTTCGAAGGCAAGTCTACCGGCACCCCAATAGGCTTCCTTGTCCGCAACACCAACCAACACAGCCAGGACTATGAGAACATGCGCTGTCTGTTCCGTCCGTCCCATGCCGACTTCACCTACTACAACAAGTATGGCATCCGCGACCATCGTGGCGGAGGACGCTCCTCAGCCCGCATAACAATCTCCCGTGTTGTTGGCGGTGCCTTTGCCAAACTCGCCCTCCGCCAACTCGGCATCGACATCAAAGCCTACACCGAGCAGGTAGGCACCATCGCCATCGAACGCGATTACCACAAGTACGACCTCTCCACCATTGATGACAACATCGTACGTTGCCCCGACCAAGCCAAAGCCAAGGAGATGGAGAATCTCATTGCCCAGGTTAAATCTGAAGGCGACACCATCGGCGGTGTTATTGCCTGTGTCATCAAAGGTTGTCCCATAGGTCTTGGCGAACCCGAATTCGACAAGCTCCACGCCCAGCTCGGTGCTGCCATGCTCGGCATCAACGCTGTCAAGGGCTTCGAGTATGGTGATGGCTTCGCCATGGCTTCCCGTCGTGGCTCCGAAGTCAATGACATCTTTATTCCAGAAAAAGAACTCACAAAAACCAACCACAGCGGCGGCATTCAAGGCGGCATCAGCAATGGCAACGACATCTACTTCCGTGTTGCTTTCAAGCCCGTAGCCACTCTTCTCCGTGAACAGCCCACAATTGACTTAGAGGGCAATCCAACGACTCTCAAAGCCCGTGGTCGCCACGACCCTTGTGTCCTTCCCCGTGCAGTCCCAATCGTCGAAGCAATGGCAGCTATGGTCATCCTCGACAATTACCTTCTCAACAAAACCGTCAAGCTATAATAAAAGCCGTTGCATCAGCAACGGCTTTTATTGTTTATACAACTCCGATAATTTCTGACAAGCTCTTGCATCCATACTTATCGAGCCACTCACTTATTCCGTCACGAATTTTTATCGTCACCGTCGGGTCAATAAAGTTGGCAGTGCCTATCTCGATTGCTGTGGCTCCCGCCATAAAGAACTCAATGGCATCCTCAGTATTCATGATGCCACCCAGACCCACAACAGGGATTTTCACAGCATGGAACACATCATTAACCATCCTTACAGCCACAGGCTTGACAGCCGGACCACTCAGACCACCGGTCCTGATACTCAGCTTAGGCTGTCTCTTTTCGATGTCGATAGCCATTCCCATAAGAGTATTAATTAGCGAAACACTATCAGCACCCTCAGCCTCACAAGCCTTGGCTATCGAAGCTATGTCAGTAACGTTAGGCGACAGCTTGACAATCATCGTCTTGTGGTAAGCCTCACGGACAGCCTTCACCACACTGGCTGCACCTTCACACGTCACACCGAAAGCCATTCCGCCATCCTTAACATTAGGACAACTGATGTTCACCTCAATGGCAGGGATCTTATCCAAGCCATCCAATCGGCGTGCACATTCGGCATAATCCTCAGGACTATTGCCACTGACATTAACAATTATGTTTGTATCAATATCCTTAATTTGTGGATAAATATGCTCCACAAAATAATCCACACCTTTGTTCTGCAAGCCCACACAGTTGAGCATTCCCTGTGGGGTCTCCGCCATTCTCGGGTAATCATTACCCTGACGGGCATGAAGGGTAGTACCTTTTACTATAATACCACCAATGCCATCAAGTGGAACCAAGTCGGCAAACTCCAGTCCATAGCCAAAAGTTCCACTGGCAGTCATAACAGGGTTCTTCAAGTGAAGATTACCTATATTAACAGAGGTATTGACAGAGTGTCCCTCTGTTAGCTCATTACCACCTTTTATATTATTAATAGAATTATCCATTAGTTGTTTTTTCTTTACAAAAATAAATTATTACCTTGCTAAGTATTCTTTACAATATGAACCCTACCAAAGGAGTTTGTTGACATCAAACACAGGGCCATCCTGGCATACACGAAGGTTGCCTTCAATAGTCTTCTCCACACAACAGAGGCAAGCGCCCAGTCCACAAGCCATCATGTTCTCAAGTGAGGCCTCACAAGGAGTTCCCAGCTTTTTGGCAAGTCGAGCCATAGCCTTCATCATCGGGGTAGGACCGCACATCGAAATCCTTGTAAACGATTCCTTCGACAGAATTGAATGATTAGTAACTAATCCCTTCTCGCCGAGAGAGCCGTCTTCCGTGGTAATAAATACCCGACCGAAAGCCATGAAGTTATCCAATTCGAGCAAGTCTTTTGCCGACCGGGCACCCAAAAGGAACGACACCTCAGCACCAAAGTCCTTAATGAGTTTACCAAAAAAGAGAAGCGGAGCTACTCCGACACCACCGCCAACCAACAGAATTTTCTCATCCTTCGATGTCGGCTGGGTAAATCCATTGCCTAAAGGGAGAAGGCAATTAACCCAATCGCCTGCCTTTAACTCAGCCAAGCTGCGTGTTCCGTCACCAATCGTTGCTACTAAAAGCCAAAGTTCATTAGCCTTTCTATCGACGAAGTTTATGGAAATCGGACGCCTTAGGAAGGTAGTCGGAGAATGATCTATCCGAACTTCGACAAACTGTCCTGGCTTCATATCAGGGAGAGGCTGGTCGTCGGTAAGTCTCAAAAGTATGTACCGGGAGTTAAGATGCTCAACTGCTACGACCCTCAGGTCTAGAAGAAACTTTTTCATTTGCTCATATAAGGTATTTACAATTGCATGCAAAAATAAGCAATTTTTTCCGATTACAAAATATTAAGGGGCAAATGATTTTCCTAAAATGATAAAAAAGGATTTTCCTAAAATGCCTAAAGGGGAAGGTCAAACAAGATTATTTAAAAGGCAGAAAGCGATAAAAAGTATTGCGAAAGAAAATATGGAGGAATGAAAAATGGAAGCTTCGAAGACACAAACTCATTTCTTCGGGAAAAAAGTCTCACAGGTCTGGTCATCATAGATAACCAATATCTGAGAAACAGAGCGTCTAATATTGTTAATTATTTTCGGAGCAACAACATTACTATTGGAATGTAAAGTGGAGGCGTTTTCTTGAGAAACTGAAGCTGAACGTCTCTTAAAGCCTTCCACATTATGCTGCACTGAAGCCGAAGCTGGTTTTTCACTAGCAACAGAATCAGAAGGGGTAGGAGTAATATTAGCATTAGCAGAATCCGGATCATCCTCGAAATCAATGAAAGCTTCACCAGTAGAACTTGATGATGGAGTGGCTGTTGCTGAAGAAGGATCTCCAGGTTTGCCATCATTGAACATCGGACCGGTACCATCCAAAAGCCATCCATAATTTAGACTTGGGAATTTCTTTTTTATAGCCTTGATAGTATTAAGGGTCACTTTCGTCCGACCAGAGAAGATACTACTAAGTGTTGCAGGTGAAATTCCCAAGAACTCAGCAAAGGCTTGTTGAGTGATGTGCTGAGCTTCCATAAGTTCTTTTATACGTTCCTCCATAGCTTAAAAGTCTTGTTATAGGACTATAATCCTAATTTTCTTTCGTTTTACAAAGGTAAAGATAAATTTTTAGATAGCCAAACAAACAGAAAAGAAATTTAGACTTTGTACTTTTATGTTTCAAAACTAAAACATTTATATTTCCAAACCTTTCATTGCGCATTTTACATTTTAAAAGATAAATACCTTTTAGACATCTAAAAGCTTTACAAAGCCTTTATTTAAGGGATTTAGATAAAAAACTGGCTATTATTAGGCATTTACAGACAACTACATCCTTAAATATAGCCGAATATGCAGTTTTAACAGAAACAAGGTTAATAAAGGTGCTTTTATATTGCTGATAAATAAGATAATTAACTGAGTTTCAGTGTTATATATATTGTATTTGCAAACAGAATAAATATACAACAGCCTATCCAAATCATTAACATTTAGTTTTGTATTTGTAAATCTAAATATGTATGTGCAATTTTATTTAGCTAAATAATCATAGTAAATCAGTAAATTCAACAATCTAAATTTATAAATTTAAACATCAAAATTAGTAATGTAAATACTAACAATTGTGAAAGATATATTTATAGGAAGCTAAACGGACTAATTTCTGAATTTTCCGATTATTCCCGAACGAGTGGTTAGAAAGGTGAAAATAAGAGATTTTTGAGGGTCTAAAATCAGCATTAAACTACCCTGTTTCAGCAACTTAACCCTAAAAAAGCATGTCATCAAAAAGCGAAAATTAGCTCAAAAGAGACTCAGAAATAGCAAAAAATAAGCTCCAAAAACAAATTTTGGAGCTAAAACTGGAATCTCTAACAATGCCGAGAAGACTGTTTTTTATCTTTTTAGAACTGTTTTCCTAGACACTTTTTCATTCCCACATTCTCAATGTAGGTTCCCCACTTCTCAATGTAGAATGAAGAAGATGAGTTCCTTCATCAAATCGCCAGCACTGGTATCAGGATTCTCTATACCTTTGCTCTTAGCATCGACCTCCCGGATCTTCGAAATTATGTCCATCGTCTTCCGGGCAGTATAGTTTCTCTTACCTGTAACATAGTCGCGGGCTCCCCATGGAGTTCTCAACTCAAGAGCTTTTGCTATGTCAGAATCAGTCCGGTTTTGTGGAGAATAATAGACGATCATCAGATTCTGGAAGAAATTGAAGAGCATCGGAAGGAATGAGTAAATGGAACCAGCCTTAGGATTTGTGTCAAAGTATTTGATAATCTGATTTGCCTTGAAAACATTCTTCTGAACTATGGCATCACGAAGCTCAAAGGAGTTGAAGTCCTTGCTCACTCCTATCTCCCTCTCCACAATTACCGGCGTCACTCTCCTATCACCTTCCGGCAGACTGATGAGAACTTTATCGAGTTCGGATGTCAACCGGTTCAAATCTGCTCCGACATGCTCGGCAATCATCTGAGCCGATTTCTGATCGATGGTTGCTTTCCGACTTTTAAGGTAGTCGACTATGAAAGCAGGCAATTGATAGTCGCGAAGTTTTTTGCTCTCGAAGACAACGCCCGAAGCCTGGGCAAGAGAGATGACTTTTTTTCTTGCGTCAATTTTGCCGTTTTTGTAACACCATACAAGGATGGTTGATTTTACGGGATTTTTGAGATACTTCTCCAACGGGTCAAGTGAGCGGATAGCCTGAGCTTCTTTCACAATGATTACTTGCTTTTCAGCCATCATCGGAAATTGGTGAGCCTGATCGACAATTTTCATTGCCGTTGTGTCGGCACCATAAACAACAGTCTGGTTGAAGTCGCGCTCTTCAGGTCGGAGAACATTTTCGGCAATGTAGTCTGAAATCTTATCAATATAGTAAGACTCATCACCCATCAATATATAAATAGGTGAAAACTTCCGAGCTTTTAGGTCGGACATTATTTGCTGAAATGTTGGTCCGCTTTTCGTTGGCATATCTCTAAATAAATTATTATCTTTGCAAACCAGAGTATAATGTTATCTGCTTTGGCATAGCATTTGCAAAGTTACAACAAAAAGCAACGGAAAACAAGAAAAGGAAAGGAAAAATGCAGGCACTGAATCTTCCACCTTATAATATAAGCATTCGCAAGCATGGCAACCGCGATCAGATTTTCGACATTCTCCGCCGGAAGTTTGTGGCTCTGACTCCTGAGGAGTGGGTTCGGCAGCACTTTGTTCACTATCTCACCGAACATAAGGGTTATCCAATGATGCTGCTTGCCAATGAGGTGCAGCTGAAGGTTGGAGACAAGACAGTTAGAGCTGATAGCGTACTGTATGACAATCACTTACAGCCGCGAATGATTATCGAATATAAGGCACCAACTATCAAATTGGCTCAAAAAGTGTTCGATCAGATCAGCGTTTACAACTTGTTGCTGCATGTCGACTATCTTATAGTCAGCAATGGGCTTCAAACCTACTGCTGCAAGATGGATTATGACAATCAAAAATATTTATTTTTAACCGACATTCCTGATTACCAAAAATTATGACAAAGACACGCACACTTTTTATTGCATTACTTGCAACTGTCATCTTCTTGTTTGCCGGATTACAGAGGACTTCAGCCCAACAGATGATAGCCAGAACCATTTCACCTGCAATGGTAATCCGAGTCTTAGGATTCCAAGATGTTAAGCCCGAAGACCTGCACAATCTTCAACGTCTCTATGAGAGCACAGGATGGAAAATCCTGAAAATGGACGATGATCCCAGCGATGGAAAGATGGCTGTTTGGGGTGGACGGAACATGGAACTGTCGATGGATGAGTTTGCCGTAACTGGAACAGACAAGCCAAACAATGGCATATTTATTCATCTTTCGAAGACCAATGGCTTTAAGGTAGACTTCATAAAAATCGTTTTCAATGACGAAAAAGAAGAGAATCTGTTCAAGCGCATTTTGCCCCGATTTGGCATCAACAATACATCCGATGATGAATTCTCCGGAAATGTACAACTTAAGAATGGGCAGACTGTAGAGGTCGAATGCACATTTGACATTGAAGGGATGAACCCGAAAGTTGACATTGAAGTTAACAGAAGTGAAGAGTAAAAGATAAAATGTTAAGAGCAGAACGATAGTAGTACCAAAGTCGTTATAATGGCATATTATTTGTTTTACGTTCTACATTATTAATAATGATTTCCGTCATTGACGGCTAAAAAATACACGATTATGGCAATGGCAAAATGGATAGGAGGCTTCCTCGGATGGATATTAACCGGCAGTATTCTTGGCGGACTGGCTGGGTTCTGCATTGGCAGTATGATTGACAACGCAACTGAAGGCAGTGACGGCTCAAGCAGAAACGATTTTTCTGGCGGAGGAAGCAGCTATGGAAACGACAATAATGGATATACTGGAAGCTACAATCAGTATACCACAAGACAGGGCAACCGCAATTCATTTCTCTTCTCTATGCTTGTCCTTGCCAGCTATGTTATCAAAGCCGACGGTAAAATAATGCACTCAGAAATGGAGTTCGTTCGTCAATTTTTAAGAAAGAATTTCGGAGAGAGCGCAGCCGTTCAAGGCAATGATATTCTTTTGAAATTATTTGACCGCTTCAAGTCATACACACAATCAGAAATCAGAGAGATAATCCGCCGGTCCTGTGTTGAAATGAATGTCCATCTTGACTATTCAGCCCGTTTGCAGATGCTCAATTTCCTTGTCCTCATTGCCATGGCTGACGGTAGTGTCTCACCCGAAGAAGTTGCGGCAATCCGTGAAATTGGAACGTATCTGAACCTCAGCAATGAAGACATAGAATCGATGTTCCACCTCAATCAGGGCAGTAGCGATGAGGGCAGCCTCGACGATGCATATAAGGTTCTTGGAGTTAGTCCTGACGCCAGCGACGCTGAGGTCAAGGCTGCCTACCGCAAGATGGCTCTAAAGAACCACCCTGACCGTGTCGAAGCTCTTGGCGAGGATGTCCGCAAAGCAGCCGAGAAGAAATTCCAGGAGATCAATGCCGCCAAGGAGCGCATCTGGAAAGCCCGTGGATTGTAAATGTTTTTATACTGAAAAAGCAACTCTGATTTTCACAAATCTAGAGAACAAATAATCACAATAGCTTACAAACACGACACTAAATACACCACCACTTTGTAAAAGGGTACATATCACATCGTGATATGTACCCTTTTACGTTGTAATAAATATCTTATTGGAAAGCCTGTTTAACTCCTTTACACTCAGAAAAGGACCATTTTAGAGCCCATTTCAAAGTTTTGCTTGCTGCAAAGAAAAAGCAATTAGCTATAAACCAGCATCTTATCAACATGCACAGAATTAGCTAATTTGCGAGCAAGTAAACTTCGATTGATTTTATTCGATTTTCAGAATACTTGTTGTCATTTTATTTCAAAGGATTATTCAAAACAGAATCTGACTCGTTTATATCTATCACTAAAACATTGTTTTACTTCTACTTTAGCTTCGAAGCTGCAATGTCGAAGTTTTCCTTAGCCCAGCCCATGAGGGAGGTAATGTAGGGCATGAGGGATAAACCACGGGAAGTGAGGTTGTACTCCACACGAGGTGGAACTTCGGGATAGAGGGTGCGGTTGATGAGGTCGATTTTCTCGAGGCTCTTGAGTGTTGCAGAGAGCATCTTTGGCGAGCAGTCGAGCATCTCGTGCTTGATGTCGCTATAGCGGACAGCCTTGTCGCCACCCTTATTATATATTGTGTAGAGAACCAGCAACGACCACTTGTCGCCGAACCGGCTGATGACTTGCCGAATAGGACAAGCCAAATATTCAGGACGTATTTCTTTCTTTGCCATAAGTCGATAGTTTTCAGCAAAGGTATAAAATAGTTACTACCTAACAGCCGGGTATCTGGTTAATCTTAGTTAATGGGTTGGCATACAAAGCAAAAGGCGACCATTATGGCCGCCCTTGTAAATGGGAAAATAGCATCGGTTCGGAGACCGACGCACCTACTAAGCCTCCTCAGCGTCAGCCTTCTTCTTACGGGTTGTACGCTTGCGCTTTGGCTTTTCCTCGGTCTCTACCTTAACTCCGGCGAGTTCTGGGTCGATGAGGATACGTCCGCAGTACTCGCAGACGATAATCTTCTTGTGCATCTTGATGTCGAGCTGGCGCTGTGGCGGAATCTTATTGAAGCAACCACCGCAGGCATCACGCTGAACGTAGACGATACCAAGACCATTGTGAGCACCCTTACGGATACGCTTGAACGACTCAAGCAGACGCGGCTCAATACGCTCCTCTAGAGCCTGAGCCTTATCCTTCAGCTGAGCCTCCTCTTCCTTGGTTTCCTGCATAATCTTGTTGAGCTCATCACGCTTCTCATCGAGAGCCTTCTTGTGGTCCTCAATCTCAGCCTGAGCAGTAGCCAAGTCCTTAGTGCGTGACTCAACCTTCTCGTTGGCTTCCTTAATCTTCTTGTTGCAGAGTTCGATTTCCAGAGTCTGGAACTCAATCTCCTTACTCAGAGTGTCATACTCACGGTTGTTCTTCACATCGTCGAGCTGAGCCTTATAGCGCTCCACACTAGCCTGAGCTTCTTTAATCTCACCCTGCTTCTGAGTGACAGCGTTCTTGAATTCCTCAATCTCGTTCTGGATTCTCTCCACACGAGTGTTGAGTCCCTCAAGTTCGTCCTCAAGGTCCTGAACCTCGTTAGGAAGTTCACCACGAAGGGCACGCTTCTCATCGATTGCCGACAGCGTTGTCTGAAGCTGATAAAGAAGTTTCAGCTTTTCTTCAACAGTTAAGTCTTTTGGATCTTTCTTTGCCATAATTTATATATACAATATTGGATTCGTATTAATCTTTGTAATGTAAGTCTTCACCTCGAGTTTATCGATTATTTCACGGAATATCTCTGACGTGAACTGCTCCGACTGATAATGACCGATGACACAGATTTGGATTTGCTGCTCATGACCGAAAAACTCATGATAATGCATCTCACCGGTAATGAACGCATCGGCTCCCGAACGGATTGCTGAGTTTAACAGGAACGAACCGGCACCACCACAAAGGGCAACCTTCTTGATTGGACGGCGGAGCAACTGATTGGCTTGAACGCACTCAACGCCGAAAGTCTTCTTGATGTTGAAGATGAGATCGTCGGCTGCCTGTGGCCCGGCAAACGAACCGATAACGCCTTCGCCGCCATTGACGGTCTTGCCCTCAGAGTTGACCACCGACTGGGTATGCCCAAAGAAACGGACATCCTGCAAGCCGAGTTTCTCCGCAATCTTGAAGTTCACCCCACCCTCGGCAGCATCCATATTGGTGTGCATGGAGATGATAGCTATGTTGTTGGTAATTGCCTTACGGACAACACGTTGTACGTAATCCTCATCGGTGATGTGAGCTAGCTTGTGGAAGATCAGCGGATGGTGGCTGACAATAAGGTTGCAACCGAGTGAGATAGCCTCATCGACAATCGCCTCGGTAACGTCCAGACACAACAATGCCCCTGATACTTCCGTCTCTGTTAATCCGATCTGCAAGCCGGCATTATCATAGTCTTCCTGCAGTGGCAGAGGCGCGAACTGTTCAAGGGCACTCAAAACTTCCTTTATTTTCACGCTACGCATAAAATTTAGTTTGCAAAGATACTGATTATTTCCTTTAGATTAGCATTGCTCCACCATTCTTTAACGATTTTTAATTACCACACCAATCCATCACCTCTATTCTAAGTATCAACTCTAATCTAAGAAATAACTCTAATCTAAGAAATAACTCTAATCTACAAACAAAAAAAAGGCTGCGACCCTTTCGAGTCACAGCCATACAGTATGTTATACCTTAAGTGTTCTACTTTGTTTTCGAGCCCTCCACTTTGTGGATTATGCCGGGATGTTAACTCTTCCGAAGTTATACATGCTCAGCACGTTCACACAATAGTGATTGAGTTTCTTGCTGTTCAACAGCTTCTTAATTGACTTTTTCATAATTCTTTTTCTCCTTAGTTTTAATACCAATTAGTTTTACACCAATGTTTCTTTAGTTCTATACCAAAATCAATTCTCTCAAACCCTTCCGATTTCCTTAATATCGGGGTGCTTATTCGTTATCCTAAAGTACTAATCCTTTTCCTTATTTGCTGGTGCAAAGGTAGTGCCATTTGACTGAACGGGCAAACTTTGTCAGGAATAGCCCCCAAAAGTCCCACTTTTATTGACATTGGTCAGAGTCATTGATTTGAATCAACGCCTAAAATTGATGTAAATCAACCAAGAAAATGACAAAAATGTCGTTCCATACTTGACAATTCGCCATTTTTTTACTACTTTTGTGCCGTTCACAGAGTTTATAATCAAAGTCACTGCCACAATGAACGAGTTTAAACAGAACGACTTCCACCTTCATGCTGAATGGGAGCAACAAAGCGGAGTAATGCTTGCCTGGCCACACGAGGACACCGACTGGGCACCGTATCTGACGGAGATTGAGGACACCTACGTGAAACTCATCGACGCCATAACAAGCCATGAGTACGTCTTGCTCGTGGCTCGCGATGTTGACAAGGTAAAGGCGAAACTGCGTGAGAAGCTCCGCAGGATTCAGTACCGAAGGATAATCTTCCGCCAGTGCGACTATAACGACACATGGGCTCGTGACTTCGGACCGATAACGCTGACATCGCACCACCACACAATGGGATTCTTCGTGCCTAACCACTTGCTCGACTTCCATTTCAACGGATGGGGACAGAAATACCCTGCCGACTTGGACGATGCCGTGAACGTTCACCTCTACTTCTCGGGAATATTCTATGGAGCACTCGAAAACCACTCCGACTTTGTCTTGGAGGGCGGAGCGTTGGAGACCGACGGCTATGGGACTCTTTTTCTAACACGGTCAAGTCAAGTGGCACCGAATCGCAACCAACCTCTCACCCCCGATCAGATTGACAAGCGGCTGCGTACCATCTTCGACTTCGCACAGCGGATAGTATGGCTCGAACACGGACAGCTTATCGGCGATGATACCGACGGACATATCGATACACTCATGCGGTGCGCCCCGAATCACACATTATTATATATAGGGACCGACGACAAAGACGACCCGCAATATGAGGAGTTGAAGTTGATGGAAGAGCAGATCCAGTCAATAAAGACCCTAGAAGGTGGGAAATACAATCTGTTGAAGTTGCCTCTGCCCGACAAGGTGGAGTATGACGGTGAACGCCTACCGGCTACCTACGCGAACTTCCTCGTTATAAATGGTGCCGTCATCGTGCCGACTTACAACCAGCCGGAGAAGGACAAGCAGGCTTTGGAGATAATCGGCAAGGCATTCCCTGGCAGGGAGATAATAGGAATCGACTCGCTGGTGCCTATCCGACAGCATGGCAGCTTCCATTGCTTGACGATGCAGTTGCCGGAGGGAGTGCTGATAACGGATGATAGCTATCAGTTTACGTAAAAACAGAATTCCCCACCAAGCCTCCCCCAAGGTGAGGATGTTTGATTACCAAAATAAATTTGAGTTTCTAATGAAAATTGGAATTATACAGCAACATAACACCTCTGATATAAAGGACAATAAGGAACGACTGGCTTCAAAGATTGCGAAGCTGGCTAAGGACGGAGCAGAGCTTGTAGTACTACAGGAGCTGCATAACTCGCTGTACTTCTGTCAAGTAGAAGACGTGGATAATTTCGACCTAGCTGAGCCGATACCGGGACCATCGACGGAGTTCTATGGACGGATAGCAAAGGAGAATGGAATTGTACTCGTCGCATCGCTGTTTGAGAAGCGTGCGGCAGGCTTATACCATAATACAGCCGTGGTCTTTGAGAATGACGGTAGCATAGCAGGCAAATACCGAAAGATGCATATACCCGATGATCCGGGGTATTATGAGAAGTTCTACTTCACTCCCGGCGACCTCGGTTTCCATCCTATAGATACTAGTGTCGGACGACTGGGCGTGCTTGTCTGTTGGGATCAGTGGTATCCCGAAGCTGCACGGCTTATGGCTCTACAAGGGGCTGAGATTCTCATCTATCCTACTGCTATTGGCTATGATCCTAATGATACTGAGGACGAGCAGCAACGGCAGCGTACGGCGTGGCAGACGGTGATGCGTGGACATGCCGTGGCAAATGGATTGCCGGTGGTGGCAGTGAATAGAGTGGGATTGGAATCAATTCAAAATTCAAAATCCAAAATTCAAAATTATGATTACCAAGAGGATGCAAAAGCTCAGCAAACCATAGGTAATCAAAAGCCTCCCCTTAGGGGAGGTTTGGTGGGGACCCCATGTATCCCTTTCTGGGGCACAAGCTTTGTTTGTGGACCGCAGGGTGAGATTCTCTACCAGTCACCGGAAGACAAAGAGGACGTCTACATTGTGGACGTCGATATGAAGCGGTGCGAACAAGTGCGCCGTTGGTGGCCGTTCCTTCGTGACCGCCGAATTGACAACTATGGAGGAATCACTAAGAGATTCATAGATTAAGCAATTTTAAGTGAAGAACGAAGAGTGAAGAATCAAAGTGTTCTCCACTCTTTTTTGATAATTTCGGAGATATTAAAATGAATGGTAATAGTCTCGAGAGGCTATTTCCCTATTTCTTTCCAAAGTGCTCTTCAATATCCAGCTGATGAGCCACGATGAACGGGAGGATGCAGCTAATCATTACTATCACGAAGAAGAGGCGGTAGCCGACAGCCTGGGCAAGGGCACCGGCAAACAAGCCAGGAAGCATCATGCTCAGAGCCATGAAGCCAGTGCAGAGGGCGTAATGGCTGGTTTTGTGCTCGCCCTGACTGAAATAGATAAGGAAGAGCATGTAAGCCGAGAAACCGAATCCATAGCCGAAATTCTCAAGGAAGACGGCAACGTTGATAGCCACAAGACTCTCCGGCATGAAATAAGCCAAATAGACGTAAGCCACGTTAGGGATGGTTATGGCGGCAGTCATCGGCCACAGCCATTTCTTCAGTCCGTCGCGGCTGGCAAGCATACCACCGATTATTCCACCGGCAAGCAGTCCGATAACGCCCACTGTGCCATTGACAAGTCCGAACTCCTGCGGCGACAATCCCAGTCCACCACGACTTGGTTGAGCCTGAAGGAAGAGCTGAGAGACAGGTGTTAGAAGTGCCTCTGGCAGACGGAAAAGCAGCATGAAGAGGATGGCGATGACAATCTGTTTCTTTCTGAAGAACGACGCGAATGTCTCAAGGAATCCGTTGAGCACCTCACGAGCCGTCTCGGTCTTATGGTCGACATCCTCGTCGGGCTTCGGCAGGACAAAGTTGTGATAGAGATAGAACGCGATGAACAGTCCCGTGAGCCCATAGAAAATCAGTCCCCACGAGAACCTTATCTGATAGCGGAAAATCACTTGCAGCACACCGGCAAGCATGATGAGCACGCCCTTGCCAACGATCATCGAGAGCCGATAGAATGTTGAGCGGATACCGACGAAGAACGCCTGCTGGTGCTGGTCGAGTCCCATCATATAGAACCCGTCGGCAGCAACGTCATGAGTAGCACTGGAGAAGGCCATCAGCCAGAAGAAGCATATCGACCCTTGCAGCCAGAACGACGTCTGAATGGTGAACGCCACACCGGCAAAGGCAGCGCCTAGCAGCAGTTCCATTGCCACTATCCACCACCGCTTAGTCTTGAAGAGGTCGAGGAACGGACTCCAGAATGGTTTTATCACCCACGGCATATACAGCCATGAGGTATAGAATGTTATCTGGGCGTCGCTGAGCCCCATCTGCATGTATATCTCTATGCTCAGCAGAGTGACCGCCACGTATGGCAGCCCCTCGGCAAAGTAGAGTGAGGGCACCCAGGCCCAAGGTGTTGAAGGTTGCTTCATATTTGTTTAATTCAAAATTCAAAATGCTTAATTCAAAATTATGATTACACTGTTTCTTGAGCAAACTCATGAAGAAACGCTGCATGCAATCATATCATAATTTTGCATTTTGAATTTTGAACTTTGAATTTATTATTTATATATCCTTTCTATCTCCGCCCCACTATAGTAGTGCAGGAGAATCTGATCGTACTTATAGCCTTTCTCGCCCATGACGGCGGCACCAATCTGACAGAGACCGACACCATGTCCCCACCCTGCTCCACTGATGTGGAACTTGCAGGGAACACCGTCCTTCACATCGAGCTTGTCGACGACGAAGGCGGAGCTGTACAGATGGCTCTTGCTCAGCGCACGGCGGATTTCGAGTTCCTTGCCGATGGTGAACGAGCGCTTCGAACCGACAATCTTCAGTTTCCATATTCTGCCGCTGCGTCCACGCTCAAGCGGAATGAGGTCGAGAATATCGCCGAAGTCCATGCCGAGCTTTTCCTTTATAATAGACGAGAGCTCAGCCTGCGTGTAATCGACAGTCCAACGATAGAAGTCGTGCGTCTCCTGGTCGTAATCATTCAGCACCTGCGACAGAATCTTCTTATCATGCGTGTTGCAGAACGACACCGGATTGGAAAGAATCCACTTGCGAGCAGCCTCTTCAACTGTCAAGTCGGGCTCTTCGGAATGTTCAGTGTTGATTGTTGAATGTTGAGTGTTGTCTGAATGTTCAATGTTCAATGTTGAATGTTCAATGTCACGTACCGCCTTCAAATAGCTCTTCGGGCTATTCTCCCAGCAATACTGGAACTCCTCGGTGACACCGCCGCAGCACTTGCCGAAGCGGGCATCGCAGATCTCGCCATCGGACGTGAGGATCTGTCCACGGGTCTGGCGGACAGCCTCCTCGACGTGGCGGCTCGTTGCCATCGTAATGCCCTGATAGCGCTGGCAATGGTCGTCGGCACAGACATCAAAGATGGTGTGGTCCTCACGGTCGTACCAGCGAATGAGCTCGTCGTCCTTCTTGATAAACGAGAAGAAGCTGTTGCTGCCCTCGCTCATCTCACGGCGTTTCTTCATCTGAGCCAAAAGCCAACTACGGGAGATAACGGCATGAGCCTTAAGGAGTTCCATCGATGATGTAGCCTTCATCTCACTCGAAATGACGCTCACGAGATAGGTCTCCACCGGCAGTTCATTGATGGCGCAAATCTTATCGGCTTCGACAACGAGGTGCAATGCGCCCTGGAAGGTCTGAGTCTCCTTGCGCTCCCAGTGGAAATTCACACCGATAGTGACATCATATAACGAGAACGACGCATCAGCAGTTTTCGGGGCAAACCGCAGTTCACGATACTGATTGCCGTTCCAAAGGATTCCGCCTTCGGAGAACTCTACGACCTGATCGCCGGTGATGTCCTCGCCCTTAGCAGTGTAAGGTTTGTTCAGACGGAAGTGAATTTTCTGAGCGCTGACGATACCTACAGTGACTATCGGTTCGTGAATCTTTTTCAATTCATGAGCGTGTTTCTTATTGGCATGATGCTCACGAATTTTCTTTACCACATCGGCAAACGACTCCTGAGTCAACGCACATTCGCTAATGATAGCCGAAAGTTTATCAACGGTCAGACGCTCAAAATCTTCCTTACGTGGAGTGATAACCAATCCCGCCATATCAAGGGCACCGGGACTGATGAGGTATTTCTCGTCGCCGTCAGCCGAATAGCAGTCGGGACGGTGCTTCTTGCGTGGAAGAACAACCGACAAATACTCATCGCCATCACGCCAAGCCACGATATTCATCATCGGCTCGGCATCGTCGTTCTGCCATGGCAGGGCATCATAGACGAGGCGGAAGAGGTCGGCGTCATAGTCCTCACGGGTACTGCGTATAACCAATGCAGGGCATGGATAATCCTTTACAACTGATACGTTGTTATGTTCGTCAATGGCATATAATTCGTCAAGATTCCTACTCAGTCGTTGCCAAGCCTGTTGCAGTGGCAGCACGCCACTCGTTCCTGCCTGGAAATGGGCATGGTCGGGGGCGCTGGCTCCACATTTCGGACCGTTATAGAATACAATCAGCTCGGGGTAAGCCTCCAGAATCTTGTGCATCTCACGATAGTTCGGCAGTATGCGCTGCGGCTGGTGCTTGCGTGCGGGAATGGTGAAGTGCATCGGCAGTATCGGGAACGGATTTATCAGCAGCTCGAACTTCTCGTCAAGGGTCTTCGTCATCTGCTCCTTCGGGCGGTTCTTCGCACAGAGGAAGCAAGGGCGGTGGGCGATGGTCGACCTGTCGATTTTGGCTCCCGTGCTGACGATTCTAGCCGGATTGAACTGGATTTTTGCCGTGTATTCGCCTATCGGAAGCTCACGCACCTGCACATCCTGAAGCTCGTGGTAACGCTGTCGGGCATCGTCCCATTTCTCCAACTGGCGGTTGAAGAACCTGAGCAGACTGCCGTCGCCGTGTCTGTCGTCGTGATGGCTGTTTTGCAGTTGGCGTGCCGAAATCTCCAGCGAGCGCAGGCGGTCCTTGTAGAGGTTGTTGGCGTTGATCTTCTCGATGCTCAGTGCATGGTCGCTGTTGCCACCCCACCGGCGACAGAGGTACAGCTCGGTGAAGATTCGTCCTATGCGGTAGCGGCGACTGAAAGCCAGTCCCATGGCATAGTCCTCGCCGTAGCTTGTATTCGGGAATTTTATCTGCCGAGCCAGTGGGGTGAAGAAGGCGCGTGGTGCTCCGAATCCATTGATTCTCAGTGCGTTGTTGGCTCCATTCTCGGCTGTCCACTCGGCATGGTTAATCAAGCCCGGTGGCAGCGTGTTCAAGTCGAAGTCGCACATGCGGTAGGAACCCACGATCATCGCTGCTTTCTGGCGGTAGAATGCGTCAACGATAGTCTGCAGTGTCTTTGGCGAAGAGTACAGGTCGTCTGAATCGAGCTGGACTGCAAAGCGCCCGCAGCGGTCGTCGCTGATAGCCAGATTCCAGCAGCCGCCGATACCGAGGTCACTTCTTTCCGGAACAAGCACAATCAGATTCGATTCCCCACCAAGCCTCCCCCAAGGGGAGGATGTTTGATTACCTATGACAGTCTGAGACTTGCTATCTTCGTGGTAATCATAATTTTGAATTTTGAATTTTGAATTTTGAATTAGCTCGGATTTTGAATTTTGAATTTCCCGAAGAATTGAGGGCGTGCCGTCAGTACTGTGATTATCAACAACAATGACGTTGTACTTGAAATTCGTCTCCTGGCTGAGTGCAGATTTTACTGCATCGGCGATTGTTTTTTCACGATTGTACACCGGAATGATAACCGATGCCTCGACATCGAAGTGCTGCTCGCCAAAGTCAGGGTCACGGTAAGCCGACGTATCGACGAGGGCTCCGAGGGCATCGAGATGACGGGTGACGACCTTCTCCATCTCCACCTGCACGTCACGGTTGCGGGGGTCGACATAATCGAACTGCTTTTCACCTGAGCGCCGTGTGTCAAGTTTCTGCTCAGTGTATAGGAACTCATTCAGGTGCACCAGTCTGCCCTTCAGGCTCAGCCACAGACGAAGGTCGTACCATCCGGCAAACTTCCAGTCGGCATCGTCATGGCTGCGGGCATACTCACGAAGAGCGTCGCCACTGATGAGCACCAGCGAACCAAAATCGAAGTCGTCACGCACGCTGCCCAGCTGATAGTCGATAACGGGATGAGCAACCGTCTTGCCGTCCTCGACCGAGTAGTGGTCGCTGTAGACCATCACGGCACGGGTCTCGTCGGCCACCTGCTGCAGGCGCTCAAGAGCATAGTAGCCGAGGGAGAGCGGCGTGGTCTTCATGTAAAGAAGGGCGAAATCGGCATCGGCATTCTCGGCGATGCTCAGTATTGTGCGACTCGACTGGATATTGTCGACGACGATGAAGGCTGTGTCCTCAAGGGGTTTGTTCGCGGCGGCAAAGTCCTCGGTCACAAGAAGGTTTATGTGTTGCACTGCACTGCTCTGCCGCAGTTGGCGGATAAGCGGCTCGACGGCGGCAATGTCGTCGCAGGGCAGGAAGCAGTCTATATTCTCACGTAATATCATTGTTGATAGTTTGTTTTTTCTTGTTGAAAAGTAGCGGGGCTAAAGTTTTTGCAAATTTACAAAGATTATTTCATATAGCCAAATGTCGAAGAACGGGAATTTTCACAAAGTAACAAACATCAGAGATCTATTTTTCTTATTCCTACGAAGCAACACTTTTGTTTTCACGACCGGTACGAATAGCCAACGCTCACGCCGCGCTTAATGACTGTTGACATTGCCTCCACTCGCTACGTAAACATTAAGGAGCGCCTAAACAAGCATCAGGGTATAGCCACGAAGGGATTGAATCTCGGAGTAACGGATTGTCTCGAAGAGGCTATCCGTATAGACTTCTAAATCTTTTGTTGGTGCAACGGTCTCCGAATCGTTGAAGAAGGTTGGTGCAACGGTCTCCGAACCGTTGATGAAAGTTAGCGTTGGAAAACGACCGTTCGGAAACGTCTGACTTACAACGCCGCAAGTTCGGTTAACGATTATTAACTGTTTGATTTCTTGCATTTGTGTGAGGTAAATGTTATCTTTGCATAAACTTTAGCTGCACTCGGCAATTTGGAAATAATTTTCCATTGCACTCGTTTGCAAAAGTTTTGCAAAAACTTAGAAAAATCAGTAGGCGAAATGGATTCACAGAAAATACATCTCATGGGAATGACCCTCAACGAGCTGAAAGCCGTTGCAAAGGAGGCAGGGATGCCAGCGTTCACAGGCGGGCAGATTGCGAAATGGCTTTACAATCAGCACGTCAGGAGCATCGACGACATGACTAACATATCGAAGAAGAACCGCGAGGCTCTATCAGAGAAATACGACATTGGCTGTGCCGACCCTATCGACGCGCAGCACTCGAAGGACGGGACTATAAAATACCTCTTCCCTACCGACGATGGGAAATTCATCGAGACGGTGTATATTCCCGAGGACGACCGCGCCACGCTGTGCGTCTCGTCGCAGGTGGGCTGTAAGATGAATTGTCTCTTCTGTCAGACGGGCAAGCAGGGATTCCAGGGCAATCTAACGGCGAAGGATATTCTCAATCAGGTGTACTCTCTGCCGGAGCGAGAAAAATTGACAAATATAGTGTTCATGGGGCAGGGTGAGCCGATGGACAATCTCGACAATGTTCTCCGCGCTACCGAGATTCTAACGGCTCCGTACGGTTATGCATGGAGTCCGAAGCGAATAACGGTGAGCAGTGTGGGCGTGAAAAAGAAATTACAACGATTCCTTGAGGAGAGCGAGTGCCACGTGGCTATCAGTCTGCATTCGCCGTTCCCTGAGCAACGTGCCGAGCTCATGCCTGCCGAGAAGGGAATGTCCATCGAGGATGTGGTGGAACTGCTCCGCAACTACGACTTCTCGCACCAGCGCCGCTTGTCGTTCGAGTACATTGTTTTCGGAGGTCTCAACGACTCGATGGCTCACGCCCGTGAGATTGTGCGACTGCTCAAGGGACTCTATTGTCGTGTGAACCTCATCCGCTTTCACCAGATTCCTAATGTGCCACTCCACGGTGCCGACGAGACAAAGATGGAGTCGTTCCGCGACTACCTCACTCACCACGGAATTTTCACGACAATCCGTGCCAGCCGCGGGCAGGATATTTACGCCGCCTGCGGACTGCTAAGTACAGCGAAACAAATGGGGACCCCTTCCGGCTTCCCCCGTGCGGGGGAGAGAATGGGGGATTGAAATACAGATAATATAAAACTGATTCAGTGCCTCGGAGAGGCACAACAACACGCAGTTGTAAAGACCAAGTAGTGTATAAACATCACGCAGTGTGAAAAGCAAAAGAACAATGAAGACACCAACAAACAACAGCTCTTTCTTTCGCAGAGCCGTAGCCCTGCTACCCCTTCTGTGTCTTCTATTCTCCTTTGCATCCTGCTCCGACGACCCATCCGGCAAGCCAGCAAGCAGCAACCGCCCATATCAGGTTCTGCTCGTCAACGACAGCGGACACCTTCTCACCGACGAGCTCAGAGACACCGTTTCCGGACTGCCACAGCCCGAGCCATCATTCGACATCATCATCGCCACACCCGGCAACAAAACGCCATGGCAGCAGCTGTCCCGCAGCATTGTTCAAGTGAAATTCAACAAGGACTCCACTCGCACCCACATCTCAATAGCCCGTGATGTCTACGCCAAGCCGCAGATAGTCCTCACCGTCACCTCTAAATCGCCGGAGCAGTTCAGCAGCTATATGCATTCACATCCAGGTCAGATCCGCAAGATCCGCAAGATTCTCAACGCCTTTGAGCTTTCTTGCGCTATCCGTAGCCTTAAGTCCACCCACAACCCACAAGCCGAAAAGACTATCCACGACATGTTCGGCATCGACATTCTCATCCCCGCCGACCTCACAGCCAGCAAGCGTGGTCGTGACTTCATCTGGCTATCCAACAACACCAACGAGGGTCTTGAGAACATCTGCGTTTATCGGGTTAAAGCTGGCAAAGGCAACAAAGATATAGGCATAATTTCCAATGATGCTCAGTTCTTCCGCCACGTTCGCGACAGCGTAATGAAAATCAACATTCCCGGCGAGCGTTCCGGCATGTACATGGAAACAGCCTCAACACCCATCACCCAACACCCATCACCCGAGATGCGTGGCCTTTGGGACATGCGTGGAGACGCTATGGGCGGTCCTTTCATTGCCCGCTGCATCACCGCTCCACCCTACATTATATATATAGAGGGCTTCGTTTACGCCCCCGAATCGAAGAAGCGCAACAAGCTCCGTCGACTGGAAGCGAGCATCCTAACGGGAAAGGTAAAAAGGTAAAAAAGTAAAAGGGTAAAAACACGCCATTAGCAACTCTGCAAGGCAAGTGTTATTTATACATTATAATTTATTATTTATACATTATAATTTATTATTTATACATTAAAGATAAGATGGAAAATAGAAAAATACGCGTGGCAATAACACAAGGCGACACCAACGGCATAGGTTACGAACTCATTTTCAAGGCTTTCGCAGGCACTGAGATTCTCGACCTCTGCACACCTATTATATATGGTTCGCCAAAGATCGCCACATATCATGACAACGCTCTCGACCTCAACGCCAAGTTCACTATCATCAACGATGCCAGTGAGGCTCGTGACGGACGGGTTAACCTGCTCACCGTTTTCGACGACGACGTTAAGGTAGAACTCGGAACGCCTACCGAGGAGTCGGGCAACGCAGGGCTCCGTGCCATCGACCGTGCCCTCGCCGACTATCAGCAGGGACTCTTCGACGTGCTCGTCACAGCGCCTATCGACAACAACGACGCATTCCACTTCAGCGGTCAGAGCCGATACATCGAGGATCATATCGAGTGCGACGGTCAGGGTCTTTCCATTCTCACCAGCGATGACCTGCGCGTGGCTCTCGTCACCCGCAACCTGCCGCTCCACCAGGTTGCCGAGAGTATAACGAAGGAGAATATCGAGGCTACTGCAAAGAAGTTCTACGAGAGTCTGCGCCGTGACTTCCGCATCTCCAACCCTCGCATCGCCGTGCTGTCCATCAACCCGAAGGCTGGCGACAACGGACTGCTTGGCACCGAGGAGCAGGAGATTATCCGTCCTGCCATCGAGGAGCTAGCCAAGGAGGACATCGAGGCTTTCGGACCTTACGCTACCGACCGTCTCTTCGGTACCGGCGACTACGATTATTTCGATGGAATCCTTGCCATGTACTACGACCAGGGACTGGCTCCGTTCCGTGCCATAGCTCCGGATTCAGGCGTGAACTACACCGCCGGACTGCCTATCGTCCGCACTGCTCCCGAGGTTGGCGCATCGTTCGACATTGCCGGTCGCAACGAGGCTGACGCTACTCCAATGCTCCACGCCATCTATCTCGCCATCGACATTTTCCGTCATCGCAAGGAGTACGACGAGGCTGGCACTAATCCTCTGCCAAAGCTCTACCACGAAAAGAAGGACGACAGCGACAAGGTGCGCTATGCCATTCCTAAGAAGCGTGAGGACCGCATTCCGCATCGACACGATTACAAGGCACCAGAGAATTCTTAGGAGTATTTTAGGGGAGTTAAAAGGGAGTTATTCGCTTCGCGAAGAGAGTTAGAGGGACAAATGTTCTGTAAAAAGAACTATACTCTCTCAAACTTCATAATCCACTTAATCCACAAAACTATTGTCCCTCTAACTCCCCCTTAACTCCCCTCTAACTCCCGTTAACTCCCCTAAAATCAGAAGAAGACATGAAGAAAAAGTACCAGAACCTATTCTTCCTTTTCGGGCTCGCCGTCCTCATCGTGATGGTCACTCAACTTGACTTCAAGCAGGTGTGGCAGGGTATCAGCCATGCCGGCTACTGGTTCTTTGCGGTAGTCGTTCTCTGGTTCTTCCTCTACATGTTCAACACTGCGGCGTGGTATATAATCATTAAGAATACCGGGAAAATCCAAAATTCAAAATCCAAAATTCAAAATTATGATTACCCATCTGCTAAATCCCCATCTAATTTAGGTAAATCGGGATCTCAATCTAACTTAAGTAATCAAAAGCCTCCCCTTGGGGGAGGTTTGGTGGGGACTCCGACTAGTGGCGTTCCTTTCCACTGGCTCTACAAGATCACCGTCTCCGGTTTCGCCCTCAACTACGCCACTCCCGGCGGACTGATGGGTGGTGAGCCCTACCGTATCATGGCACTGGCTCCGAAGATTGGCACAGAGCGGGCGTCATCATCGGTCATACTCTATGCCATGACCCACATCTTCAGTCATTTTTGGTTCTGGCTGATTTGCTCCGTGCTATACATTATCTTCCGACCAATGAGCGTATTTATGTGGATAGTCCTCAGTATAGTAATAGGCTTTTGTCTGCTTGCCATTTGGTTTTTCATGAAAGGTTATCGCCGTGGACTCGCCGTCAGCGGAATGCGGTTGATAAGTCATATTCCCGGACTCCGCCGCCGTGCCTCACGGTTCATCGACAGCCATCGCGCCCAGCTCGACACTATCGACCATCAGATTGCCTCGCTGCATAATCAGAACCCACGGACATTCATCAGCGTCGTCTTGCTGGAGCTCACCTGCCGTTTCGCCTCGGCTCTGGAAGTATTCTTCTGTCTGCTCGTCCTATATCCGTCGGTCAACTACCTCAATTGTATTTTTATTGTTGCCTTCACCACCCTTTTCGCCAACATGCTCTTCTTCATGCCTCTGCAGCTCGGTGGTCGTGAAGGCGGGTTTCTCATGTCCACCACCGGGCTCGGTCTCCCGTCCAGTGCCGGCATCTTCGTTGCCCTCATCGTCCGCATCCGCGAACTCATCTGGACCGCCATCGGACTGCTTTTAATAAAATTGGAGAAAAGGGGTAAATAGTAAAATACAGGTTATTTGTGCTCTATTCAGTTTTCTATCTTTATGCCTTTGATGTTCTTGAAGTCCTTGATATTGTCCGTTACCATTATCAACTTGTTCGCAACGGCAGTACTATTCCCGATATTCGGCAACGACTTGGTCCAACCTTCGACAACATATAGGAAACATCATTGTTTCCACGTAATATTTCAATACATATATTTGTATCCAAGAAATATTTACTCATAAGAATAACTTTTCATAATCCTTATCCGTATCACTCATTATCTCTTCCAGTTCTTTAGCTGACGGGAAATAATCATCTTTCATTATTCCGAAAAAACCATCCCAAGAATCTGTTTTAGCCTTGGAAACCTTCTTCTTTTACTTTACCATAGAAGAACTGAGCTTCGAAATCAGAGTCAACTTCATTTCGTCGCTCCAATTTTTTATCTCATTCCAATAACTTTCAAGAACTGACGGATTATTTATTGCTGTTTCCATAATTATTCTCTTTATCAACGCCACAAAGATACTCACTGATTTTCAAACCCTAATATCCGCACCACAATAGTCTTTATTTTTTTATAACGTCCTGAGCAACAAAAAGTTGCTCAGGATTTGGCCATGTCAAAAAAATCACTTAACTTAGTGGTGCAAAAACAAATTAGCAATTC
>Ga0256406_1000405_pt1 | contig 80320 bp, 65 predicted proteins | sample RumenRJG_03DNA_FD_185986 | JGI IMG/M metagenome (GOLD analysis project Ga0256406, IMG submission 185986) | Bovine rumen microbial communities from Lethbridge, Alberta, Canada - RJG_03 | ecosystem: Host-associated > Mammals > Digestive system > Stomach > Rumen | place: Canada: Alberta | collected... | reverse complement strand
CCTTTTACTTCAATAATCATTCGCCTTTGAAAGGCGACCGGGCGCCCACAAGGGACGCCCCTGCAGTGTGAGGCATAGCTGTTTGTGAATATATTACATTATGATATAACGCTTTATAACATGGTGCGAAAGGCATTATGTGTTCAAACATCCTCCCTTTCGGGGAGGCTTGGGTAGGCTTCAATCTTCCTTTGGTAATCAAACTCCCTCCCCTTGGGGGAGGATGTCTAAACAGCAAAGACGTCAGCGGCTTTAATGTAATGCCACATCCACTGCAGGGGCGGCCCTTGTGGCTGCCCGCTCGCTCTGCAAGAGCGAATGATTACAGCAAGCAAGCTTTCCACTTTTGCCCTTTTACTTCAATAATCATTCGCCTTTGAAAGGCGACCGGGCGCCCACAAGGGACGCCCCTGCAGTGTGAGGCATAGCTGTTTGTGAATATATTACATTATGATATAACGCTTTATAACATGGTGCAAAAGGCATTATGTGTTCAAACATCCCTCCCTTTCGGGAGGGCTTGGGTAGGACGTAATTATCTTCCTTAATAAAAAACCCACGATTTTATTTGGTTGTCCCACGGAAAAGCAGTAACTTTGCATCCGCTTTCCGAAACGGAAGCAACATCAACACGGACCAGTCTCCTACGGCCAGCTCCCTTTGAATCCCCCAGGATGGGAACATAGCAAGGGTATTAGGTTGTAGCGGCGCGATAGGAATCGCTGGTCCACCCGCCTCTTTAGCTCAGTTGGCCAGAGCACGTGATTTGTAATCTCGGGGTCGTTGGTTCGAATCCGACAAGAGGCTCTTAAAGACGGATATGCCCAAAAGCATGTCCGTCTTTTTTTGTTTATACCATTTATTTACACATTATACAATAAAAAAGTTACGCTACGGCAACCATGTTATGCGAAAAAAAGCGTACCTTTGCATGCTGATAGAGAGACCGTTCAGAACAAACAGCCACTAATTGCAAACAAAACGACAATAAAGAACGATGGAATACGAAGAATACAGGCAGTTGCGCGCTTATTCACGCTATGACGGAATATACCTCGCCATACTGTGGCTCGCGAGCTTTGCCCTCACCGTAATGACCCCTCCGACAAGCATCGGCGGCAGTATATCGACGCTGCTGATACTGATAACGCCATTCTTCGTGGCATGGCGGCTCCGCAAATACCGTGAGGAAGGACTCGGCGGCACAATATCATTCAAGCGCGCCCTACTCTATTGCGTCCGGGTCTTCTTCAATGCATCGCTGTTCTTCGCCATCTGCCAGTGGGCTTACATGTATTTCCTCGACGGAGGACGCCTTCTCCGTATGTACGAAACACTGCTCAACGCCCCGGAGATGCAGGCGGCTTTGCAGGCTGTCGGTATGAGCAGCAGCGAGATGAACGCAGCGGCGGAACAGATGTTCACACCTGTCTACCTCGCCTCCTACTCGTTCTTCATCGGCTTCACAAGCGGAATAATCCTCAGTCTGCTCATTGCCGCAATAATGCAGAGGCGCGGCTGAGCCCCCACAGGCAGAGCCCGCCCCGCGCCCAGCTTGCCACCACGCCCCGCCAACCTCGCGTTCAGTATGCTTCGACGCCGTCGAAGCCCCCACATAAGAAACCAGAAACACTAAGAATATGGACATATCAGTAATCGTACCACTTTACAACGAAGACGAAAGCCTCCCTGAACTCCATGCGTGGATAACACGTGTGATGAAAGCGCACGGCTTCACCTACGAGATTATCTTTGTCAACGACGGTTCCACCGACAACTCTTGGAACGTCATAGAAGGCCTCTGTAAGAACGACCCTAACGTCAAAGGAATCAAGTTCCGCCGCAACTACGGCAAGAGCCCGGCACTCTACTGCGGTTTCAAGGCTGCACAGGGCGATGTCGTAATAACGATGGATGCCGACTTGCAGGACTCTCCTGACGAGATTCCGGAACTCTACCGCATGATTACCGAAGATGGTTACGACCTCGTGTCGGGCTACAAGAAGAAGCGCTACGACCCTCTGTCGAAGACCATTCCGACAAAGCTCTTCAACGCTACGGCACGAAAGATAAGCGGCATACACAACCTCCACGACTTCAACTGTGGACTGAAGGCTTACCGCAAAGAAGTCGTCAAGAACATCGAAGTCTACGGTGAGATGCACCGCTACATACCATATCTCGCCAAAAACGCCGGCTTCGACAAAATCGGCGAAAAGGTTGTCCACCACCAGGCTCGTAAGTACGGACACTCGAAGTTCGGCATCAACCGTTTCTTCAACGGCTACCTCGACCTTCTCACGCTATGGTTCCTCGCCCACTACGGCAAGAAGCCTATGCACGTCTTCGGTTTCCTTGGCAGCATAATGTTCTTCATCAGTTTCATTGCGCTTATCCTCATGGGCGTTGAAAAGATAATTGAGCTGAGCAACAACGTGTACGGACCACTGGCAAACTCAGCTTGGTTCTTCATCTTCCTGCTCGGAATGCTCATGGGTATGCAGCTCTTCCTCGCCGGTTTTATCGGTGACCTCATCAGCCGCACCAACCCTCGCCGCAATGAATATCAGATTGAGAAAACAATAAAGATAGACAACAGCGACAAGAACGAATAAGAGCCACGGCTCAATGCCGCAGCTCTGCAATCGTCATTCACCACAAAATGAAGAAGACGACACTCTATATACTTCCCCTGGCACTTGCCTTCGCCGCGCTGGTATCAGCATGTACGAGCCTCGACTGTTCCATCGACAACCTTGTGATGATGAACGTCGGGATACCGGACACGCTGAAAGCCGACACGCTCACCGTGGCTGCGCTGACCGAAAGCGGCGACACCGACATCTACACTAATGGCACCGGAGTCACCTCCTTTACCATTCCGCTGAGCCACGGACAGGATGCCGACAGATTTCTGTTCACATTCACCGACACGACGGGCAGCGTTCTGTCGGACACCGTGACCATAAGCAAGATCAACCAGGCACACATGGAAAGCGTCGACTGCCCTCCGCAGTTCTGGCATACCATTCAGGGGGTGACCACGACGCACAACCGCCTCGACTCAATATCCGTCATCAACACACTCGTCGACAATGACTTATCAGAAGAAAATATTACCCTTCATCTGCATCCTCGCCGTTAGCATGATGCTCGTGCCTACTGGTGCCGACGCCCAACAGTACGGTTTTCACCGCAGGCAGCGCTCGGCTCAGGAGCAAGCCATAGAGGATTCCATTCCGCTTTGGCGCGGTGTCATCGTCGGCGTCGATGTTGTCGGACCGGCAATGCGTGCCTTCGGCGACTACGGACAGTTGGAGGCGCAGGTCAAGGTGAACCTAAAGGACCGCTGGTTCCCAACCGTCGAAGTGGGATACGGCACTGCCGACCACGAAGATGACCAGACAAAGATACGCTATAAGACAAGCGCGCCATACGGACTAATAGGTATCGACTTCAACATTCTGAAGAACAAGCACGACAAATACCGCGTTCTCATCGGTGCACGATATGGCTATACATCTTTTAATTATGACATCGGACCGCTGACAATTGTCGACCCCGTGTGGAAAAACAATGCCACATGGGAGGCAAAGTCGCAGAAGTGCACCTACGGATGGGCCGAAGCCGTTGCCGGTGTCGACGCTACTATATGGAAATTCCTCCACCTTGGATGGACATTCCGCTATCGTGCACGTCTCCATCAGAAGTACGGCAACGCCGGAGAGCCTTGGTATGTTCCCGGCTTCGGTGTTCGTGGCGGTACCCGAATAGGCGCCGAGTTCAATATAAACTTTGAGTTCTAAGACACAATATGGACGATAAAAAGAAGAAAAAACTAGTGTGGCAGCTGCCATTCTTGGCTCTGCTCATCATCGGTTCGGTTCTCATAGTAGCACAACAGCATGCCATGCCTTACCAGCACGACACTGGTATGGTGTTCGGAACGGTATATAACATAACTTATCAGAGTGACAAGGACTTAAAGCAGGATATTGAAGCAGAACTGCAAAAAGTCGACAACTCGCTCTCACCGTTCAACAAGAGCTCGATTATCTCGAAGATAAACCGCAACGAAAACCCTGAGGTGAACGATATGTTTGCCGAAGTATTCAACCTCGCCGAAAAGGTTTCGGGTGAGACCGGCGGAGCCTTCGACATCACCGTGGCACCTTTGGTCAACATGTGGGGCTTTGGCACGAAGCAATTCCACCGTCCTGACCGCGAGTCAGTCGACAGTTTGATGAAGTTCGTAGGCTTCAACAAAGTCGTAATGCGCAACAAGCACGTACAAAAGCAGAGCCCCAACATACAGCTCGACTGCTCCGGCATCGCTAAAGGCTACGGATGTGACGTGGTTGCACGCTTTTTCCGTTCCAAAGGCATAAAGAACTTCATGATAGAGATTGGCGGTGAAATCGTCACAAGTGGCAACAACGAGAAGCGTCTGCCGTGGAGCATCGGAGTAACGAAGCCCACCGACGACAGTCTTCAGGCGAGTCAGGAGCTGCAAACGGTGCTCAACGTGACCGACAAGGCAATGGCAACGAGCGGAAACTACCGCAACTTCTACATGGACGGCAACCGCAAGCTTGCTCATACCATAGACCCGCACACGGGATACCCCGTCCAGCACAGTCTGCTTTCGTCCACGGTGCTCGCCAGCGACTGCGCAACGGCTGACGCCTACGCAACAGCCTTCATGGTTCTCGGCATCGACAAGGCGAAGAAAGTTCTGGAGCACCACCCTGAGCTGATGGCTTACTTCATCTACGCAGGCAAGGACGGAAAGATGCAAGTGTGGTTCTCGCCGTCGCTGAAGGACAAAATAGCCAACTGACAATGACCCTTTACGAACTGATTCTCGGTCTTCCGCTATTCCAGGGACTCAGCAACAGCGACCTCAGCAATATCGTCGCGCAAACGAAATTCGAGTTCCGCAAGGCTGAAGAAGGTACGGTGTACATCAAGGAGGGAGCACCGTGCACGTCAATCACGTTCCTGCTCAAAGGGCAATCGGTCATTCACTCGCACGCCAACGACTACAGCTACTCTGTCAGCGAGACTGTTTCGGCACCGCAGATGTTCGGACTCTATCATCTGTTCGGGCTCAGCCAGTACTTTCCGGGCGACGTGGAGGCAGCCAGTCCTTGCAGTTTGCTCATGCTGACAAAGGAGGATGTGATGCGATTGTGCGACGAATACTTCGTATTTCGTATCAATCTGATGAACCGTTTCTCAAAGGCTATACAACGACTTGACCGATACAGATGGGCGAAAGAACCGACAGAAATAAGCAAAAGCATCGTAAGTTTCTTTTCGTTGCATTCCTATTACCCTGCCGGGCACAAGGTCTTCAACATCACTATGCAGCAGTTGGCAAACGAGGTGCACCAGAGCCGCCTCAACGTTTCACGCCTGTTGAACAGTTGGGAAGAGGCTTCTCTCGTCAGGCTGAGCCGCGGCCGCATCGACATTCCACATCTCGAAAGACTCATACAGTTAAAAGATAACCCATAAAAGTTAAAAAACAGGGCAACGCTTTGACAGCAAATCTTTTCTCTGTAACTTTGTATCACATTATATATACAGACTAACGTTAGTATGAACGATAAGACAATAGAGAGCAAAAAACACGTAAATCCACTTTTGCAACCTTACGGCACGCCGCATGACGCTGCACCGTTCGACCGCATTACGCTTACCGACATCGAGGAAGCAGTCGCCGAAGGCATCCGCCGTGAGAACGAACAGATAGAGCAAATCATAAACGACCCAGCCGAACCAACATTCGACAACACTATAATCCGTGAGGACGAAGACAAAAGCCGTAAGCAATATTACGACTTGCTGGACAGGACCACGACGATATTCTTCAATCTTCTGAGTGCCAATTCCAACGATGAAATGGAGGCTTTGGCGCAGAAGCTGAGTCCTATTCTTACGCAGCACTCCAATGATATAAGTCTTAATCCGAAACTCTTCGAGCGTATCAAGTACGTCCACGAGCATCACCGAGAGCTCACTCCTGAGGAAAGCATGCTCATGGAGCGGAGCTACGACGGATTCGTACGTAGTGGTGCGCTGCTCGACGAAACCGGGAAGCAGAAGCTCCGCAAGCTAACGGAGGAGGCAAGTCGCCTCGCCCTGACTTTCTCGCAGAACCTTCTGAAGGAGAACAAGGCTTTCACGATGCTGCTGACTGACGAGAAGCAACTCGACGGACTGCCCGATACGACTATCGAAGCTGCACGGCAGGCTGCCAAGGAGCAGGGCAAGGAAGGCTGGCTGTTCACTCTCGACGCACCAAGCTACGGCCCGTTCATGATGTACTCTACCCAACGGGATTTGCGCAAGAAGATGTACATGGCGCGAAACACGCAGGGCATTCACGACAACGATAACAACAACCTTGAAGTTTGCAGTAAGCTCATAAACCTGAGGCGTGAGGTTGCACAGCTGCTGGGCTATAAGACATACGCCGATTTTGTCATGAAGTATCGCATGGCTTCAAATGTTGGCAACGTGTACAAGCTCTTTGATGAGCTAATCGATGCATACAAGCCGACAGCAATTAAAGAACAAGAAGCTGTCAAGAAACTTGCAAAGGAGGAAGAGGGCGATGATTTCGAGATTAAACCTTGGGACGGAGCGTTCTATTCACACAAACTGAAGCTCCGCGACTATGACATCGACCCCGAGATGCTGCGCCCGTACCTTGAAGTAAGCAACGTCATCAAGGGTGTTTTCGGTCTTGCAACGAAGTTGTATGGAATAACTTTCAAGGAAAACAAGGACATTCCGGTTTACCATAAGGACGTCAAGGCTTTCGAGGTCTACGACAACGACGGCTCTTACCTTGCACTTCTCTACGTCGACTTCTACCCTCGCAAGGGCAAGCAGGACGGTGCATGGATGACAGAATATCAGGGTCAGCACATCGAAAAGGACGGAACGAACGTGCGTCCGCATGTCAGCCTCGTTCTCAATCTCAGTAAACCGACCGAGGACAAGCCTGCTCTGCTGCGCCTGGGAGAGGTCGAAACGTTCCTTCACGAGTTCGGCCACGCCCTTCACGGTATGTTTGCCAACACGCGCTTCGAGAGCCTTTCGGGTACGAATGTTTGGTGGGACTTCGTCGAAATGCCGTCGCAATTCATGGAGAATTACGCAGTTGAGAAGGAATTCCTGCACACATTCGCATTCCATTACAAGACTGGCGAGCCAATGCCGGACGACCTTATCGACAAGGTTGTGAAGAGCCGGACGTTCAATGCTGCAACGGCATGTCTGCGTCAGGTAAGCTTCGGACTTCTCGACATGGCTTACTACACGCTTGAGAAACCGTTTACGGAGAACATAATCGAATTTGAAAAAGAAGCATGGAAGAAGGCTATAATAGGCAAGCAACTGCCTGACACGTGTATGACGACGCAGTTCTCGCACATCATGGCTGGCGGATACGCTGCCGGATACTATAGCTATAAGTGGGCGGAGGTGCTCGAAGCTGATGCTTTCAGCGTCTTCAAGCATAATGGAATATTCGACCGTAAGACCGCGCAGTCGTTCCGCGACAACATCCTGTCACGTGGAGGAACGGAGCATCCTATGACTCTTTACAAGCGTTTCCGCGGTCAGGAGCCTGCTATCGACGCTCTTCTCGAACGCGACGGAGTGAAGAAGAAGGCATAAGGAACGACCTTTCAAAGTGGTCAATTATATATTGTCAAAAGCATTTATGGACAAAGAAAAAGACAGACTGACACGAAAGCAGAATCTGCTGGACTACCGCTATCTGCGCATGGCGCGCATCTGGGCGGAGAACAGCTACTGCCAGCGCCGCAAGGTGGGTGCCCTTGTCGTTAAGGACAAGATGATAATATCCGACGGATACAACGGAACTCCGAGCGGTTTCGAGAATGTCTGTGAGGACGAAAACAACGTGACGAAGCCTTACGTGCTGCATGCAGAGGCTAACGCGATAACAAAACTGGCACGCAGCGGCAACAACAGCGACGGCGCAACACTGTATGTCACGGCGTCGCCATGCATAGAATGCGCCAAGCTCATCATACAGGCAGGCATCCGCCGTGTAGTTTATGGTGAGAAATACCGCCTCGCCGACGGTATAAATCTGCTCAAGAGGGCAGGCATTGAAACAATATATCTCAACCCCGATGACTATGGACAAGAACAAGACAAATAGATTCATGCCTCTCATTATGGCGATTTGCGTCATCGTGGGCATCATCATAGGCACTTTCTATGCCAACCATTTTTCGGGCAACCGGTTGAATATCATCAACAACGGAAGTAGCCGTCTGAGCAATCTTCTGCACATAATCGACGACCAATATGTTGATACGGTGAACATCAACGACCTCGTGGAGAAGGCTATACCGCAGATTCTGTCCGACCTCGACCCGCATTCGGTGTACATAAGCGCAAAGGATGTGGAGACTGCAAACAGTGATTTGCAGAGCTCTTTCTCTGGAATTGGCGTGGAATTCGTCATCATGCAGGACACAATTCAAATCCAGAATGTCATAAAAGATGGGCCGGCAGACAAGTCCGGTGTACTTGCCGGCGATAAGATTGTACGTATCGACGGCAAGCCGTTTGTCGGAAAGGATGTCACGAACACTGAGGCGATGCACCGTCTGAAAGGTCCAAAGGGCTCGAAAGTTACCATCGGTGTGCAGCGCTACGGCGAAAAGGATGTCAAGAACATCACCATAACCCGCGGAGACATAATGACCAAGAGCATCACGGCTACGTATATGCTCAACGATTCCATCGGTTACATTCGCATAAAGAGCTTCGGCGAGGCCACATACACAGAGATGCTGTCGTCGCTTGCAATGCTTACGGCACAGGGAATGAAGGGGCTCGTAATCGACTTACGTGACAACGGGGGCGGCTATTTACAGTCGGCTGTCAACATGGCGAACGAGTTCCTGCCTCAGAACAGGCTCATAGTATATACCCAGGGACGCAAGAGTCCGCGCGCCGACTATAAGAGTGACGGTCGCGGAAAGTACCAGAAACTGCCGCTCGTAGTACTCATCAACGAGGCATCGGCATCGTCTTCGGAGATATTCGCTGGTGCAATGCAGGATAACGACCGCGCGACTATCGTGGGACGCCGCTCATTCGGAAAGGGACTTGTGCAGCAGCAGATTGCCTTCCCGGACGGTAGTATGATTCGGTTGACCATCGCCCGCTACTACACACCTTCCGGACGATGTATCCAGAAGCCGTACCAGCCTGGCGACGAAGCCGACTATGAGGCCGACTTGCTCAACCGCTATCAGCATGGCGAGTTCTTCTCGCAGGACAGCATCAAGCACACGGGACCGGCTTACCACACTGTTCTCGGGCGTACGGTATACGGAGGCGGTGGCATAACGCCAGACATCTTCGTTCCTGAGGACACGACCAACTTCACTTCTTATTATAAAGAGGCAATCATGAATGGTCTCATGCTCCAATACGCGTTCGTCTACACCGACCAGAACCGCCCTCTCCTGAGCCAGTATTCAGAAATGACACCGCTGAATGAGTACCTCAAGAAGCAGAACCTCGTTGAGAAATTCGCCAACTATGCGGACAAGAACGGAATGCGACGCCGCAACCTTATGATTATGAAATCGCACAATTTGCTTGAGCGTTTCCTCAACGGCAGAGTCATATACAACATCCTTGACGAGCAGGCATGGAACGAATACAACAATGAGGACGACCCAACCATAACGGCAGCGTTGAAGGTCTTCCGCACCGGAGCTTTCCCCAAGCTTAAGAAATAACATAAAGGTAAAAGGGTAAAAAAGTAAAAAGGTAAAAGGAAAGACGTCCTTCATGCGTTCAGTATGCTGCGGCACTGCCGCAGCTACCCACCCTCCCGCAACATGGAAAAGAGCGAACTACGAAAGCACATCAGACATCTGAAACGGCAATACACCGCCGAACAGCTCCGCGAGCAGTCTGTTCCGATAATGGAAAGATTGCTCCGTGTGCCGCAGTTCAGTGCCGCCAAGACTGTACTTATGTACTATTCGCTCGACGACGAAGTCTATACGCACGACGCAATCGACACGCTTCTAAACTCTGGAAAAACTGTCCTGCTCCCTGCCGTCATAGGCGACGGACTCATGGAACTGCACAGTTACACCGGACACGACTCCCTTCGGCAGGGCGCTTTCGGCATAATGGAGCCCGTTGGCGATACCTTCACCGACTTCAAAGACATAGAAGCCGTGGCTGTTCCGGGCATGGCTTTCGACAAAGATGGCAACCGCCTCGGACGGGGGAAGGGATACTACGACCGCCTACTTCCCAAACTGACATCGGCTACGCTAATTGGCGTAGCCTTCCCGTTCCAAAAGTTCAACTCCATTCCAGCCGAACCGCACGATATAAAAATGGATATGGTATTATAAAATTCTACTGAAAACAAATCTCTTTAGTAGAAACGAATATCGGTTATAAGCATAGTACCGACCTCGGCATTCAACTTTCGCACTAAATCAGAGCGCCGCATAGACAGGTCCGCACGCAATGCGGGATTCAGAACTTTGACAAACAAGACTTGATTTCTTATAAACCTGTCACCCGTATAGCGAGCGATGATATTCCCAGCGACCTTCGGCCACGCGTCAATGAGGCGCTTCTGCAACAGAGGAGTTTCCAAACCCTCGCGTCGTAGCGTTGCATTCACGAGCTCATCTATCGACTTTACGCTTCTTCTGAACATCAGTCGTCCTCCTTTCTCTCAGTAAGTCGACCTCCATCAACCTCAAATATCTTATAGTCCGGTCCCGTTCGACGAAGTATTTTATCAAGATTCTCGCGGTTGGTGTCGGTCATAAAGATTTGTCCATACTCTTCCCCGGCCACCACATTTACTATTTGCTCAACGCGGTCAGCATCAAGCTTATCGAAAATATCATCGAGTAGCAACAGCGGAGTTGTGTTGCTGACAGTGCGGCGAAGAAAGCTGAACTGCGCTAACTTCAACGAAATGACGAACGTTTTGGTCTGCCCCTGACTTCCTTCCTGCTTCATAGGATAACCGCCGATAGTCATTTCGATGTCGTCACGGTGTATTCCGTGCAGCGAATAACCAACGGCACGGTCCTTGGAGCGGTCCCGCCGTATCACATCGATGAGCGGTCCGCGCTGGGCATGCGACACATAGCGCAGCGCTACGGTCTCCCTGTCACGCGATATAGTGCTGAAGATTTCTTGAAACACCGGCGTCAGTTCCTCCACGAACTGCTCGCGGGCATGGAATACGGTAGTTCCGCTGTCCGCCATCTGCTCCTCCAGCAAGTCCATAAGTGACGCATCAGGTTCCTCCTCTTGTCGGAGAAGGGCGTTGCGCTGAGCCAAAGCCTTGTTGTAGCGTATCAATGCCTCTGTGTAATTATGGTCATACTGCGATATGACGACATCCATGAGACGCCGACGCTCCTCGCTGTAACCCTCAATAAGGATAGAATCCGATGGTGAAACAAAGATAAGCGGAATCAAACCGAGATGTTGCGACAAGCGGCGATAGCCCTTTCCGTTGCGGCGGAACTGCTTCTTGGAGCCACGCTTCATTCCACAGTAAATCTTTTCCTCCGTTCCGTTCTCCGCCTCGTACGTCCCCTCGACCACAAAAAAGTCACGGTCGTGGGTTATTATCTGCGAGTCACGAGTGTTGAAAGCGCTCTTCGTAAATGACATATAGTACACGGCATCGAGTAAATTAGTCTTTCCTGCTCCATTGTGGCCAATAAAACAGTTTATCTTAGGCGACAACTCGATGTCGGCAGACTCTATATTCTTATAGTTCAGTATAGAGATATTCTTGAGAACCATGCTTGTCTTTGCGTCAATATCTTTGCAAAGATAATACAATCAAGCGAGAAATCAAAAGAAATTGCTTCGTTTTTTACTCCTTGTCGAGTGCCCTCAGCGTGAAGTCGAAGCATAATCCACCACCGTCATTGTTCCTTACCATGATGTTGCCGCCATGCACCCGCACCGCATTCTTGACTATTGCGAGACCGAGTCCGGTACCGCCGAGCTTTCGGCTGCGCCCCTTGTCGACACGATAAAAGCGTTCGAAGAGTCGTGGCAGATGCTTGGCGTCGACCCCTACTCCATCGTCGCTGAACGTAAAGTGCCAGCGGTTGCCTTTCAGAGATGCACATATTATAATATGTGTATTCATCCCCGCGTATGCAATAGCATTATCGGTAAGATTGCGGAAGATACTATAAAGCAGTTCACTGTTGCCCCTCACGGGTATTGAAGCAGGAATCTCGAGTTTCATCGTCATACCCTTCTGATTCAAACGGAACTGACTTTCCTTCTCAACGGTTTCGATAAGCTCCGCCACATCAACCTTATCGAACGCCATCATACTAGCACCGTCGTCCATGCGGTTCAGCGTCGACATATCGCCAAGCAGTGATGCGAGCCGCTGACTTTGAGCGTAGCAACGTTCAAGAAACTGCTGCCTCGTCTTGTCGTCTATATGCTTGTTTTCGAGAATAGTCTCCAGATAGCCCTGAATGCTTGCCACCGGAGTCTTTAACTCGTGCGCCACGTTCTGAGTAAGTTGCCTCTTAAGTCTGTCCTGCTCGCTCTGCGTGTTCTGCAACTTGACATACAGTTTCACAATACGCTCAGCGGTGTCACCCAACTCATCGTCTGAGAAATCCATAAGTTCGTCCGTATCAACCGTGTCACCATGGTCAGCACGAGCCGCAAACTCGTTAAGCTTGGTGATATTACGCCCCAACCGATTGACGAAACGATAAAGAATGATAGTGAGGACAAGCATCACCGCAAGCGCGAACCAGATATAATGCTGGTCGGTTTGCAGACTTTTAGCCAAATCAACATTGTACGGGAGAGCCGAACGAACAACAATTTGCTCACTTGGATAGTACGTCGCACTGTAGAAATAGTCGTTGCCAACCGTCGAGCTGTTGCGTTCCACCGTTGAGCCATAGCCGTTCTGCAAAGCCTGGGCAACTTCAGGACGGGAGGCATGGTTGCCCATTGCAGCATAGTTCTTCTGTATATTGTCGAAGAGAACCGTACCGTCACGACGTATAACGGTGACACGAACGCCACGGACAGGGTGCTTCTCGAGGAAGCTGTCGACACGGGCTGCGTCAACATTAGCACCATCCGACAGCGCCGCATCGTGCAACTGGTCATTGTAACCACGCAAGCGGAGGTCGAGCGAGCTTATCTTGTATTGCTTTTCCCGATACTGCTGGAACACTATGAAAGCCACGGCAAAGAGCAAGAAAAGCGACAACACGCTCAGGTAAAGCCTGTTTCCTATCGTCAATCGTTTCAATTTCATAATGGAATTAATCTGCATCGAAGAAATAACCGAAGCCCAGCCGAGTCGAGATATAATGCGAATACGGTCCCAGTTTCTTGCGGACACGAGTTATATTGACATCTACGGTGCGATCGGTGACCATCACGTCAGTCGGCCAAATGCGTCTTATGAGGTCGTGACGGGAATAAACGTGATGCGGATGCTCGAAGAGTGTACAAAGAATGCCGAACTCCGTCTTCGTGAAAGGAACGTCCTTACCGTCGACAACCACGGTTTTCCTGTCGAAATCGATAGCCAAACCACCAAGGCTGAGCACATGCTGTTCGTCGTCGGCTATCGCCCCACTCGACCGTCTCAGCACAGCACGAACCCTGAGGAGCACCTCACGGATGGAAAACGGCTTCGATATATAGTCGTCGGCACCGAGATTGAATCCCGTCACCTTGTCGTTCTCAGCTCCACGGGCCGTTAGGAATATAATAGGAATATGTGCCGTGAGTTCGTTCTTCTTAAGTTGGAGAGCCATGTCGAACCCCGACATCTCGTCCATCATAACGTCCAGGAGCAGAAGGTCTTCGCCGACGACTCCCTTTTGCAGAGCTTCCTCAGCACTGTTGGCAACATCCACGGCGTAGCCCTCGCTTTCAAGGTTGAACTTCAGAATGTCGCAGAGGTCTGCCTCGTCGTCAACCACCATGATATGGTATTGCTTTTCTTCCATCGTATAGTGCTTTTTCGTTTTCACATGCAAAGATAGTGAAAATGTAATGCAACGAAAATAAAAACGTATTACGATTGTGTTACAAATTCAACGACACGGTTATTCCTCCGTGTTGTCGTCAATCATGCTCTGTATCTCACTGTCGTCCATTTCCCTGTCGAGATGTCCACGCCAAAGATACTTGCGAGTTTCGTGGACTATGATACCGTTGAGGGCAAGCAGGCTGATAAGATTCGGGATAGCCATGAGGGCGTTCATACAGTCGGCAAGGTTCCAAACCAAGTCGAGACTAACAATAGAGCCGACGAAAACGGCAGCGATATAGGCAATGCGATACGCCTTTATCCACTTCCGTCCTTTAAGATATTCGACCGCACGCTCACCGTAATAGCTCCAACCGAGTATCGTACTGAACGCGAATGTCAGCAAGCCAAATGTCAACAATGGTGCGCCAATGTACGGAATACGGTCGAAGGCAAGATGGGTAAGCTTCGCTCCGTCGCTCGCACTTACTGCCGGGTCGGCTATAATACAGCTGACGACGACAAGACCTGTCATTGCACAGATAACGACTGTGTCCCAAAACGTACCGCTCGACGAAACTAATGCCTGACGAACAGGGTTCCGCGTCTGCGCCGCAGCTGCCACGATAGGAGCCGAACCAAGACCGGACTCATTGGAGAAGAGTCCGCGTGCGATACCGTAGCGTGCCGCCAGCATTATGACAGTGCCCGTAGCGCCACCGCCAACAGCACGGAACGAGAAGGCTTCGGCCACTATCAGTTTTATTGCCGACCAGAGATAGGCGTGGTTTATACATAATATATATATACAACCCAAGACATAGAACAAAGCCATGAACGGGACAAGCGCACTGCAAACACGAGCTATACTCTTCACACCGCCGAGGATTACCACTGCAGTCAAGGCGCAAATGACGATTCCGGAAACCCAAACGGGAATGCCCCACGATGTCTGCGCAAGTGTGGAAATGGCATTTGCCTGCACGGTATTGCCGATTCCGAACGATGCGCAAGCCGTGAAGAAGGCAAAGAGGACGGCCAGCTTCTTCCACCCGAGTCCACGCTCAAGAGCATACATCGGTCCACCGAGCATGCGTCCGTCCTTCGTCTTGACACGGTATTTTATGGCGAGGAGGCCCTCCGAGTACTTCGTCGCAATGCCGAAGATGCCCGTCAACCAGCACCACAGCACCGCACCGGGACCGCCGAGGGCAACAGCCGTGCCGACACCGATGATGTTACCGGTGCCGATAGTCGCTGCCAAAGCCGTCGCAAGGGCTCCGAACTGACTGACATCGCCGTTCGAACCGCTGTCGCGCTTTACGCTTAGGCGTATTGCCGTGAAGATTTTACGTTGTGGAAACTTAAGCCGAATGGTCAGAAAGATGTGCGTACCAAGCAAAAAGATTATCATCGGCCATCCCCATAGGAAGCCGCTCACCTGAGTCAAAATATCGTTCAGTGTATCCATTCGCCTTAAATAAAATGTCGCTTTGTATGGCAAAGGTAACAAAAAATCGGCAAAAGATTGTCTTTTAGCATATATTTTTATTAATTTTGTGTCCAAAATAATAAAAAGACAGAATAAATGAGAAAAACTCTTCTGCTACTATTGGCAGCTTTGATTGCCGTAGGGCTCGGCGCATGCAAGGAAAAAGAAAAGAGCAAGGACATAATAACGAAGATGCCCCAAAAGGTTAAGCAACAGACCGGACCACGTGTAATGGCAAGCGGAAAGATACCCGACAAGACCATTTCGTGGGCAGGTGGAGAGTACACGATAAGCATTGACCGTGAAGCCGATAAGGACCTGCCACTCATAGAGGATGCTTCCGGCAACAAATACTATGACAACACGGTGCATCTACGCATAACGCGGAAGGACGGTACGACTTTCTTCGACAAGGTATTCTCGCGCCGTGACTTCGCCAAATACACCGACTTCAACTACGCAAAGAACTGGGGACTGACGGGATTCAACTTTGATACCGTCGAGGGCAACAACCTCCTGTTTGCCATCGCCATCGGTTCGCCGGACGAAATGGCTGACGACGAGTTCGTTCCTATCACTCTTTGCATCAACATGCAGGGTGAGACGAGTGTCCGCACGCAAAACACCGGCGCCGACGAAAATGACGACGACACTCCTGACGAGAAGAAAACAGAGGACGAACTGTCGGAGGAAGAAGGCGTATAGCTTACTCTACACCAGCCGCAAGCTCGCGCCATAGCCTTCCTCCGGGCAGCGGACTGACGACGGAAATCTGCTTATGGCTGACGGGATGCTCAAATTCGACCTTATGGCTGAGCAGACTTATGCTCCCATCGGGATTGCTTCGCGGCGCACCATACTTCAGGTCGCCACGTATCGGACAACCGATGTGGGCTAGCTGACAGCGTATCTGATGATGGCGGCCCGTCAGCAGCTTTACTTCAAGAAGGGTATAGCGTTCCCCTACCCCAATGACACGATATTCGAGGATAGCCTTCTTGGAGTTTTTCACCTCTTTATCATACACGAAACTCTTGTTTATGCGCTCGTTGCGGACTATCCAGTTTGTCAGCGTTCCGCTCTCCTTGGCAGGCCTATTGCCAACAATCGCCCAATAGGTCTTGTGGACTTCGCCGTCGCGGAACATACGGCTAAGCCGAGAAGTTGCCTTCGACGTTTTTCCGAAGACAACAATTCCTGCTACGGGGCGGTCCAGCCGATGCACTACACCAAGGTAAACATTCCCCGGTTTGTCGTACTTGGCACGCAGCCACTCCTTAACAGTATCGGAAAGCGGCGTATCGCCGGTCTTATCACCCTGCACAATCTCGCCGCTTTCCTTATATACTATTATAATATGGTTGTCCTCGTAGAGAACTTTCATATTACATGTTCATTCCGCCATCTACCTGAATGACCTGACCCGTAACATAGCTTGAGAGGTCGGAAGCCAGGAATGTGGCAACGTTAGCTATATCCTCAACCTTGCCTGCACGACGAAGAGGAATGTTCTTTATCCACTCTTTGCGGATGTCCTCAGGCAAAGCCTGTGTCATTGCAGTATCGATGAAGCCCGGAGCGATAGCGTTGGCACGCACGCCACGACGGCCTATCTCCTGACCGATACTCTTTGCCAGGGCGATAAGTCCTGCCTTGGAAGCGGCATAGTTGCACTGGCCTGCGTTTCCGTGAACACCAACAACCGAAGCCATATTGATTATGGAACCGCCACGCTGATGCATCATAATCGGAGTGATAGCATGTATGAAGTTGAAGGCGCTCTTCAGGTTCACAGCGATGACAGCATCCCACTGCTGTTCGGTCATTTTCAGCATCAGACCGTCCTTAGTGATGCCCGCATTGTTGACCAGTATGTCGATGTGACCAAACTCCTCGTTGACCTTATTTACCAGTTCGCCCGTCTGCGCGAAGTCGGCAGCGTTGCCGGCGTAGCCCTTTGCCTTGACACCCTTGGCTGCAATCTCGCGCTCCGTTGCCAGACCGCCATGCTCTTCGTCGATGACGAGGTCGGTGAATGCCACGTCTGCACCCTCTTCAGCAAACTTGAGGGCGATGGCCTTGCCTATTCCACGTGCGGCACCAGTGATAAGTGCCACTTTACCTGTTAATAATCCCATAATAATTGTGATTTATTTTTAATGTAACGTAATAATTGTTTCTCGTTTGTATTGGTTGCAAAGTTAGCTGAAAACTGTTGCTCTGCAAAGGTACAACGGTTTTTTTGTTCTACCAAATTAAAGATAATCAACTTAATAAATTTAACAGTGCGCATCCACGGGTTTGGCAGTTTGACATTTTTTTCGTACCTTTGCAAACGAATTGATAACTGGAGCACAGGTACGGGGTAACTCCATCTCACATAGGACCGTACCGTGAACATCATTTTGTCTTACTTTAATGTTCATGCTCCGCAAAATAATTTGTGATGAGATTTGAGAAAATAAAGAGAAAAACAGAAAGATTATTCAAAGTATTAAGCATTGTATTCGTTTTGGCTTTTGCATTCGCAGGGAATGCGAACGCAGGCAATAAGAGTGAAGATGACGAGTTTGACTGGACACCGGTTGTCGATGCGATGATACAAGTCGAGAGCCGTGGAAACGCAAACGCATGTCACGGACAGTACGCAGGTGTGTTGCAGATGTCGCCGGCAGTGGTTAGGGCTTGCAACATGATACTGAAGAAGCAAGGAAGCATAAAGCGCTACACGCTTCGCGACCGCTTCAGCGAGAAGAAATCACGCGAGATGTTCGCTGTTTTCATGTCGTACTACAACCCCACCAACAACGTCGAGAAGGCTATCCGCATGTGGAACGGCGGTCCGGGGTACTCCGTCAAGGGCACCAACCGCTACTACCGCACAGTCATGAAGTACGTCGACTTCGACTAACGATACAACGATTATCCAGGAAAAAGAAACATCAAAGGCTCGTTCTCCACACGGAGGGCGGGCCTTTATACGTTTATCCAATGCATAAAATACAGATTACGGTCTGCGGTAGCTCTCACGCATATCTTTCGGAATATGATCGGCGAAAACACCTTTGACATATTAAAAGATATTCGATTGTCGGTTTCATCTGTCAATATTTTTTCTATTGTCAAATCTCCGATTTTGTCTCTGTAACCCATTGACTGTCAACGTCCCCTCAAAAGCATAGATTCTGGCTTGCAAAAGATAAGGTTTTAGCCGCTAAAAGATAAGGTTTCGCAACGCGAAAGCTTAAGTTTAGCAAGCTAAAAGAATAGCTATTGAAAATTGTCAAATAAAATACAAATGATTAGCCGACTTAACAACTAAACTGCATTACAATCACATCCACTGCAGGGACAGCCCTTGTGGCTGTCCGCTCGCCTTATAAAGGCGAATTAAAGACAACAAAACCGGATTTCAAACAACATCGAATGATACGGATGAAACGGATTTTGCCGGACTACCGACCGTTCTGACGCAAAAAGGCACGGCCCCTGTAGTTGATGAAACACTTTACTTGGATGTCAGAGTACCCTTCATGTGGTAGGACTCGTGCTTCTCACCAGGGGCTTAGATGTTGGTCCACACATCCTTAGTGTTCCAGTTCTGTACATGAACGACAGCCATACCGTTGGCCTCCAGCCAGTAAACCATGAAGACATTGTCGGCAACGGCTTCACGATAAGCCTTGATGTAAGCGAGTGCATTGCCAAGAATCTTGTCGCAGTTGATGTTCTTGGCGAAGTGACCGGCAATGACACGCTCCAGCTGCAAAGCCATTTCAGCTTCCAAGCCCTTTATCCATGCATCAATGGCAGCAAGGGAATCAAACTTTGCAGGAGACTTAAAAGCGCACAACCTTGCATCGTCAAATATTTACAACGTAAAGATACGAAATGAATAACCAGGGTTCATCTGATATTTGGAATAAGAGACGAACCTATGCAATAATCACTTCTGAGAGGTTAAGAAGACTTTTTGCGCTTTCTACTGATGTTCAGCCTCGAAGGAATCGAGCTGCTTTTCCATTGCTCGACGACCGAAGGCGATGATTTCGCGACCACGGTCGAACTCCATAAGACCGAAGGAATCCATCGGCACATCAACACAGATGTCGGGCGGTGTGAGCTTTATTGCCATCAGCGTGTTATTCTGCACCGTTACCTGACTGACCCTCATAGCCATCTTCAGATAGTTGTCGGAGAACTGCACATTGCGGAACGGAAGCTTACTGCGCAACCAGTCCCATACAGGTGCTGAGGGCTTGCCGTCAACAGGTGCTGTGGCAGCATGCGACTGGGCATCAGGGGCACTGGCATTGACAGCGATGAGAACATCATCTTTATGCCTTTCGACTCTGTTAAGTGGCAGAGTGTTGTGTACACTGCCATCGACGAGGACCTCATTGCCGATGCGCTCCGGTGAGAAGACACAGGGAATGGAGATTGAGGCACGAATGGCGGCACTCAGTTTGCCACTACTGAAGACATGTTCCTTACCGCTCACGAGGTCGGAAGCCGAGCAACTGAACGGGATTGGGAGGTCTTCGATACTGACACCGGCAGTCATCTTCTCCAGCACACGACTCAGTTTGTCGGCCGTTGCTATATGGTCGAGACCGGGAGAGATATTTATCAATGAAAGAATTTGCCGTCGGTTGACTCTCAACACTATACGCTTGAGTTCTTCAAGTTTTCCTGCGGCATACAATCCACCAACCAGTGCGCCCATGGACGTGCCCGCTACGGACGTGATATGGTAGCCTCTCTCCTGCAATACCTCGATAGCTCCGATGTGGGCGAAGCCCCGCGCACCGCCACCGCCAAGCACCAGTGCGACATTACGACTCTGCTCGTGTTTGAATAATTTTCGTATGCTGTCAATAAATCCTGTCATCTGTCAATTAATTAAATTACGTCAGAAATAACAAAGCAGGGGGGACGCATTATTTATGCGTCCCCCTCACATCATTGTATCTTCGTCATGTGATACCCCATAGCCTTCAGTTCCATTGCCGAGCCCATGAGATACATCTCGTGAAGGGCGGCGATGAAGGCGTAGAAAGCATCGGCGCTACCGGGAGTCGCACCGGAATGAAGCAGACGATTGTAGGTTCGCGATGCGCATTCGCCAATAATCTTCTGCAAGTCATTAACTTCCTTTGCGTCAAGCAGTAGTACGTTTTCGCTAATGTAAGTGTCCATGTGGTCGAAATCGATACGGTCACGAAGATATTTGTATAAGTCCGGCACCTTACTATACAGTTCGAAGTCCTGGTCCCAGTACCTTGCGACAGCCATTCCGACGTACATTATCCAGCCAAGCGAAGCCGTAGGGTACTTCTCGAACTCGCGGATTGCGTCGGGCATGTAGCTCTCCCCTATCTTCGCCCAGCAGCCTTCGATGTCGGGAGCCTCAGGGAAATGGTTGTCAACCAAGTCCAAGCTCACGAGATAATGGTGCAGGTCTTCGTGGAAATACTTCTCAAACTGCTTCGTTTTGTTTTCCTGTTCCAATTTTATTCTTCCTTTCTATTTTTGTTAAATGAATATCTTCAAGCATCAAAACAATCCACTGTTTCAAACTGTAAAAATACAACTTGATTTTTTATCTTCAGCAAATGGCATACCAAAAAGTTTCGTTATCTTTGCAAACAGGATACGCTAAAAGGGACAAAAGGAAATTGGCGATGAAAGAAACGACATACAAATACATATCTCACTTTTGCTCTAAGCTGGGCGAAATGACACTCGCCTCGGACGGAGAAGCTCTCACCGGGCTCTGGTTCGACGGGCAGAAGCACTTTCCACGAGGCTTGGAGGAGGCGGAAGAGGACGACTTCCAGCCTGTCTTCGACGACACGAGGCGATGGCTCGATATATATTTCACTGGTCGTGAGCCCGACTTCAAGCCTCAGCTCCGCCCCGTTGGAACTGCCTTCCAGCAATGGGTGTGGCAGACTTTGCTGCGCATTCCATACGGAGAGACGACCACATACGGCGCTATCGCCAAGTTGTTGGCTTCGGAAACAGACAGCTCGAGTATGTCGGCGCAAGCAGTCGGCAATGCCGTGGGGCGCAATCCGATTCTCATTATCATTCCATGCCATCGCGTCATAGGTGCCGATGGCAATCTGACAGGCTATGCCGGAGGCATCAAAAGGAAACAGGCTCTGTTGCAGTTGGAAAAGGCTGATATGCTGTTTGGTAGGCTGTAAATCCGTAAAAAGTGAACAAGGTATGCCAAAAATCATAAACATGGTATCGCCATTTTTCAATACCTTTGCAACTGTTTACAGATGAACAGCATCCGTCAATGACGAAACGCAACACGGAAGGCGCAGGACAAAAGAAAGATTGAGAATGGAAGAGAACACAAAAGAACGGCTTTGGAACTCGGAATACATCAAGATAATGGACCATCCACGCACCGGTCTGGGTCATCCCGAGCCGCTTGTCGGTGGCAAAGACATAACCTACTCGAGGCATATCACGGGCAAAGACGTTATCATTTATGATATTTACGACGATGTGATCAGCGTCCTTGTGCTCAGTGTTGAAGGTCATTACGACGACAAATGAGGCAATGCGGTTTGACGGCATTGCCTCATTTCATTTTACTACGGTCAAGTATTGTAATCTCCTTGCCGTTTATTTTAATTGCACCTTCTTTTTGGAAGTCGGCAAGGACACGCAGCAAAGAAAACTTCTGGATGCCGAACGAGTCGGCAATCTCCTGACGGGAGCGATACAGGTGTATAACGTTCGAGCCCTGTTCGCCAGCCCGCTCAAGCAGCAACCACGCCACTTTCTCCCTCACCGTGAACAAGCTGAGGACTCGCATGCGACGGGTTAGGAACACGTTGATGTTCGACAGCAGGCGGATATAGTTCTCCATCAACTGCCAATTGTCACGAAGGAGACTGGCAAAGTCGGTCCTCTTGATACGCAATACTGTCACCTCCGTTGCAGTTTCGACTCCGACAGGCATTCCATGTTCCTTCCCGAAGAGGAAAGCGGGGGCTACAAGGTTGCCCTGACGGAGACGACTCACCTCGACTTGCTTGCCCGAAAAGGACGACATACGGCTGACGAGGACACCACTGACCACAATGTCGGCATTCTGGCAGGGCATCCCTGCGAGTGCGAAAATGTCATGGCGGTCGTAACGAACGAGGCGACTTGCAACTCCGCTCATGGTTATTTCTATCTCAGTCGGCGACATACCGGCAAAGAGTGGGCACTTTTCAAGAGCTTCCAAGACTTCCGTTTCCATATCAATATCAACTTAAAACCAACGTGAATATATACGGCAATGAAACCCTCAGGATTTCTTTTGCAAATTTACTAAAAACCTACCGAAACACCAAAAACCGTTACCAAAACTTGTAACATTTAGTAGATTTCGCTCATAACTTAAAGATTAACAATTGTGTACGCCAACACCGATTTCATTGATTAATATGTTGTAAAACTACTTTTAAGAACAGTTTATCCCCCAAAAGGAACTTTTAATGGCTCTAAAAAGCAAAAAAAACGATAAAAGACTTGTACAATTGAAACTTTTGCGTTAAATTTGCGTAAGAATTCTAAGGCTTACTATCATTATGTACAACAACTTAAGAGACACCGACTCGAAATCGGTGTCAGGTAATTTCTTACCAAATACAGAAACCAACAACACACAAGCGCCGAATGACGAAAGCAAGTCGTTCCACTTCACGACGACCATTGACGATACGACATCGCCAAAATATGAAGACTTTACGATACACATTCTGTGCTTGAACGGAACTGCTAAGTTCCAACTTCGTGACAGAGTGTTCTCGATTAGTTCGCAAACTTGCGTCGTTCTGATGAATAACACCACGCTGAAATGGTTGTTTACGAGTTCTGATTTCAAGATGGAAGCCCTTTTCGTAGCCAACGAATACCTTGAGGCAAGTACCCCTGGGACCAACTACAACTTCATGGGGATGCTATCGCTGATGGAGCATCCGGTTATCGAAATGGACAGGCAGAAGTTCAATCTCTGCATTGCTGTCATCGAAGCTATCAGAAGCCGTGTCAAAATGCAAGACCATCTGTTCTACAGTGGAGTACTTCGTCGTGCCGTGGAGACGCTGATGCTCGACATCTATAGTATCCATTCGAAACTATATCCGACACTTGGAACAGGACGAAACCAAGGCGTAAAGATTTTCCGAGAGTTCATCCTGCTCATCGAACAAGGCAACTACCGGACTAACCGTGAAGTTAAATGGTACGCGAAGAAGATGAACATATCTCCCAAATACCTTTCGGAGGTATCGCAGGACGTAAGTGGCCACAGCGCAAGCTTCTGGATTAACCGCTTCACCATTGGGGAGATATCGCGTCTGCTGCACAATCCGACATTGTCGATAAACACCATTTCGGACATGCTACACTTCACGACGCACTCCTATTTCAGCCATTACGTGCGTGACAGGCTTGGTATGACACCGAAAGACTACCGTCAGAAGATGCTGGGCGTACGCAAATAAGCCCACGTTTTTCTTGCCGTTGTCACATTTTATATGTAATTTTGTCCGGAGATACTGTATCTTCGGACTTTTTTATTCGTCCCTACTCGTAATCCAAATGACAACCAGCAAAACCATAATAACCAACTATATGAACAGAAAACTTGCCTTACTAACATTCGCCATAGCGGCTATGTGCGCAGTACCGGGCTTCTCCCAGGAACCGTCACATACATGGAACCCTAACCTTCCTGGTGGAAAGTACAAGAATCCGATTATCGATGCCGACTACAGCGACCCCGATGTGTGCCGCGTAGGCAATGATTACTACATGACATCGTCGTCGTTTGCCAACTTCCCAGGGCTGCAAATACTCCACTCCACGGACCTCGTGAACTGGAAGATAATTGGAACGGCGCTGCGTGAGGAGACTCCCCTGCTGCCCGAATACAGTGGCACCAGTCTCGATTGGCGCAAAGGCATACAGCACGGCAACTACGTTTGGGCCCCATCAATTCGTTACCACGACGGCTGGTTCTACATTTACTGGGGCGATCCGGACCAAGGTCTCTTCATGACTCGTACCCAAGAGCCTGCCGGAACATGGGAAACGCCAGTCTGCGTGAAGGAAGGCAAGGGCATGATAGACTGCTGTCCGCTTTGGGACGATGACGGGAAGGCATACCTTTCGCATGGTTGCGCAGGCTCACGTGCCGGTGTCAAGTCGGTACTCTTTGTCGCTCCGATGTCAGCAGACGGCACACACGTCACCGGTCCCTCACGAATGGTTTACGACGGGCACGAGGACCAGCCCACCATCGAGGGCACTAAGTTCTACAAGCGCAATGGTTACTACTACATATTCTCGCCCGCAGGTGGTGTGAAATACGGCTGGCAGGTTGAGTTACGCTCGAAGAATCCGTTCGGACCATACGATGAATACGTCGGACTTGCCCAGGGTAAGTCGAAGGTCAACGGCCCTCATCAAGGCGCATGGGTTGACACTCAGAACGGCGAAGACTGGTTTCTGCACTTTCAGGACAAACATGCTTACGGACGAGTGCTGCACCTCCAGCCCGCCAAATGGGTCAACGACTGGCTCGTTATAGGCAATGATGCCGACAAGGACGGCTGCGGTGACCCTGTCGAGACATGGAAAAAGCCTAACCTCCCGTCAAGTGGTGACTTCCAGCCTGCCGAGGATGACGACTTCAACAGTAACGAACTCGGACTGCAATGGCAATTCGAAGGACCTTGGAGCCACTTCTGGTACTTCGCCGACGGAAAGCACAGCCGTCTCCGTCTCTATGGTCCACAGGCACCGGAAGGCTTCCGCAACCTCTCAGACTTGCAGAACGCGCTTCTCCAGAAACTTCCGACAGAGAACTTCACGGCAACGGCACGCGTGCGGTTCATCCCCAACCCGTCCTTCAAACAAAAAGGTGAGGAAGGCGGTTTCGTCATAATGGGAGCCGACTATGCAGGAATTAAATTTGTATCGACACAAGATGGCTGCGTCATGCGCTACGTCACATGCTTCGGAGCTCAAAAGGGCAATGCCGAATCAACGGTATTCGAGAAATCCATCAAGTTATCCCCGATGCCGAAACCATACACCGTGAAGTACGCAGTTGACGACATTCCCGTTCCACGCGATGCTACACCATATATTTATGTACGCGCGAAGGTACACAGCGAGGGCACCGGCAACAACATTAAGGCTTACGCCCAGTTCTCGTATAGCAACGACGGAAAGAAGTTTACGGACGTTGGCAGCCCGTTCGAAATTAAGGAAGGCAAATGGATAGGCGCAAAGATAGGCTTCTACTGCATGCGCCCCGGAGTCAAGAACGACGCTCCTTTCTTTGATGTGGACTGGATTCACTTCACCAAATAACACAAAGGGCTCTTCCCGCCAGTGGGAAGAGCCCTTTATGTTAACTGTGAATCTTACCGCTTAACACATCGCTTGCCAACGCGTGTTTTATATTTCCATCCCTGTCGGAATAGACTATTGGCTCGCCCCGTGATGCTTTGTCACGCAGCATTTCCTGTTCAGCCAATGCCAAGCCACTATCTAAATACATATTATATATTAATATAATACTTAATATTTTATTAAAAACGAAAGCGGTATCGCCACATAAACGATACCGCATTTGAATTATAAAGCGAATATATCTTACTTCACCAGCACTTTGTGGACAGAGCCATCGGCGTAGCGGACGATGTTAAGACCATGCTGCATGGTGCTGATGCGCTGACCGCCAAGAGTGTAGATGGCGGTTGGTTCACCAGAAACACTGGCAGACGTGCTGACCTTCGCGATGCCTGTCGTTGAGCCGAGCCAGGGCGTAAAGATAGCGAGACCCGTCGTAGCGTCGTCCTTCTGATGGTCGATGCAGTCCTCTATGGCCTCGGCAGTCTGTGGATCGCAACCCCACTGGTTGTTCTGAGCATACACGGTGAGGTAGCTTGTGCTCGGACCGAACGCCAAATCATACTCCCTGCCACCGTGACCGTTGTTCACGAAGATATTCTTACCCTCGTTGTAGTCGGAGTCCGTAGGGTTGAGAGGTTGTCCGTCGACTTCCACCTTACCAAGATTGATGTCCTTTCCGCCCATGATGGTAATGCCCCACCAGTTGTCCTCGATACGGTTTCCGCTGACCCGGAGGTTCAGACCCTTCGTATTGCCGGAGTCATAGATTGCGATACCGCTGCCGCCATAGTTCGGATTATTCTGATAAACATATTTATTATGGCGGATGATATTGTTGCGGATGATGGCATTCTTAAACCTTCCCTGAATGTTAATTCCATAACGGCAACTGTCTATCGTGTTGTTCTCGACCAGCACATAGAGGTCGGCATCATAGCCGAGCATGTTCGCAATCGACATAGCACCGACAAGCAGCTTCGTAGTGTCACCAATGAACGTATTGTTGCGTACGATTGTAGTGTCGCCCTGCTGAAGATTGAGCATCGGCATATTGCGGTTGACCTGCTGGTTCTTGTTGAATATACAGTTCTCGATGATGTACGAAACATTGATGTTTGCCGCACCGCCGATAGCCGTGTAGTCGTTGTGGTCGAAGAGAGTGTTCGTCACATGCACGCGGCTGCCCGTTCCAGCCACGCCGATGGTACCAGAGACGCGGTCGGCGTAGATGTAGTTCTTGAACGTACAGCTGTCAATATTCAGAGTGTCAAGCCCGTAGGTCTTCATTCCTACATAGTCCCACACGACATTGCGAATGTTTATGACGCCATCCCCACTGAAACTAACGTGACCAGGCTTGCCGTTGTCGCCTACTCGGGTAATCGTCGTCGGCTCAGAGACAGCGAAGTCGACCGGACCATCAATCTCGAAGCCAACTTTATCGCCAATTCTGAGCGTCACACCATTGTCCAGCGTGAACGAGTCGCCTGCGCTGATAGTCACGCTGTCAGCCATAGTGTAGACGCTTCCGTCGCGTGTCACGCCTGAGCCGGCTATGTCAGCGAGTTTGCTGAGCGTGTAGTTAGTACCGTTTCCGGGCGTAACATAGTTGCCCGCAGTGGCAGCAGAGCCTGCCGTAAGCAGCAGAGCTGCCATTGAGAGTAGAATTTTCCTCATCTTGAATCAGTTTATTTTAAAACATTTAAAGTTTGCGGTTTGCGTAGCGCTGTATACAGTCCGGAATTATCCGCTGGTAAGTCTCATCGCCAAGCAGTGTCGACGTAAGCAGCATATCAGCCGTAGTACGGTCGGTTGCGTAAGCAATGTTGTACAGCGAAGCCAGTCGGCTCAGTGCTGAGACATCGTTCTGGTGGCCCTGCACGGCAAGGTTATCACAGAAGAAGATAAGCATGTCAATCTTCCCTTCGGCAATCATGGCACCTATCTGCTGGTCGCCGCCGAGCGGACCTGACAACAGTCGCGTCACCTTATCCTTGAACGGATACGTCAGCGTCTGCTTGTCGTCGGCGTCCTCCTTCGGAATGGCAAGCTCCGTGATGAGCTTTCCGGTCGTGCCTGTGGCATAAAGGTTATGCTTCGACAGCAATGATGCGTTGTAGCGCACCCAGTCTATGAGTTCCTTCTTGCGCGAATCGTGAGCGACAAGCGCTATATTCAAAATCTCTTTCATTGTTAATCCTCCTTATTTACGTTAATTACTTTCTAAAGAATTGTTATCCTTGAGTTCATGATTCTCTCTCGAAATACCTACTGCAATAAGTGTACCAATCTTGAATACGTGTGCAAAAGTAACCATTCTGCAAAAATTCAGCAAGCAAAAAAGATTAAAATCGCATTACGAGAGAATTTTTCTTGCCGTATGTCAACAGAAAAAGCAGAAAAAGTTAACATTGAGAACAGAATGTGGGGAAAAAGTATTAACTTTGTCGTGGACTTATAAACGTAACCAAAACAAATCATTATGCGACTAAACGGACGTAGGGAAAGCAGCAACGTCGACGACCGCCGCGGCATGAGCACGGGAGCCAAAGCCGGCGTGGGTGGTATCGGCGCAGTCATCATCATTGCATTGTTCACACTGCTGAGCGGTGGCAACATCGGCGATGTCGTCAACAATGTTGCTCAGCAACAGCTGCAAGGACAGGTGACGGAGCAAACTAGCGGCAGACAGAAGCAGTTCACCAAGGAGGAGGAAGAGGCCGCGACGTTCTCGAAACAGGTGCTCGGCAGCCTCGAGGACGTATGGACCGAGCAGTTCCGCGAGCACGGAATGACTTACACCTACCCTACTATGGTGCTCTTTACGGGCACCGTTCAGACGGCATGCGGCACCGGTTCGGCGCAAATGGGACCGTTCTATTGCAGCGGCGACCAAAAGCTCTACCTCGATTTGAGCTTCTTTGCGGACATGAGCCGTGAGTTCGGCATCAACGTCAACAACAAGAGCTCGTTCGCTTACGCCTACGTCATAGCCCACGAAGTTGGCCATCACGTCGAATATCTTCGTGGAATCCTCGGCAAGGCGCACGCCGAAATGGCGCAGGTCGACAAGGAGGAAGCCAACAAAATCAGTGTTAAGCTGGAGCTTCTGGCTGATTATTACGCCGGATGCTGGGCGCATTATGAGAACGAAAAGTACGGAAGCCTGGAGGACGGGGACCTGAAGGAGGCTCTTGATGCGGCGCAGAAGATTGGCGACGACTACCTTCAGAAGCAGGCGCAGGGCTATTCGTGTCCGGAGACGTTTACCCACGGCACGTCTGAACAGCGCATGTACTGGCTCAAGAAGGGTGTCGAGACCGGCGACTGGAACACCACCACGTTCTGAGAATGAAAGATTGAAAGAATGGAAAATTGAAAGATTGAACGAATGGAAAAATGAAATATTGAAAGATTGGGAGACCAATATTTGGAGTGATGGCATCCACAAACCATTTTGAGGTTTGTGGATGCCATCACTCCAAATGTAGAATGAACCTTAAAAGACTTATTTTGCCATTCTCTACACACATCGGACTCAAGAGTAATCGGCGAAGCCGACATCTTTATAATCTTTGAACTCCGTGTGAAATATTTGTGTTTTTAAATCCGTAAGAAAAGTTTACAGCAAAACAATAGTTGCCGAATGAGCTCGCAAAAGGTCAACTTTCGCAGCCCGAAAGGTCAGCTTTTGCAGTCTCAAACCTAAGGTATTGCAAGCCCAAAGCTATGCTTTTGCGGCGGCATTGATAATCAACAAGTTAAGGAGACAAAATCTACAAAAACTTAAAAGGAAAAATCCTGACATATTAATCATCATATCCATTTATGCCATCCACCGCAGGGGCGTCCTCTGCAGTGGATATTTTTGTTACGACTTGGACATTTGCGGACAATCATAAAATATAAAGATATACCCGCAAATGTTTACTTACATGGGCTATAAATAAGGATTAAGCTTTCTTCTTTGAGCCGATTTCCATTACGTAGACATCCTCCCAAATAATGAAATCGACGTAAATACCGATGTCGTCACGGGTAAAACGCAGGACATTGGGACGGCGGCTGTCCTGCGACATAGCAAAACCGAACTGCTTCAGACTGTTGGCAAAGCGGCGATAATAAGCCTTTGCCCAAAAGACATACTGACATGTACCAAGACTGTCGGCACTGTCGATGACTCCGAAGCTGTAGATGTTGACACGGTGGAAGTAGCGGTAAAGCGGCACTTTGCCCTTCGGCACACTGCTGTTGGTCGATGGTGAACCGTCGGCAGCTGTCGGTACGCTGTCCAAACGCACCTGATAGCCCCACAACTGCTTGCCGTCGGCCTTGGCATTCTTAGGCGGAAGCAGACGGCGGAAGCCATACTGACGGAACGGGGCGACACCGGTGCCGCGCTGCTGGCGTGCCCGCTGGTATTGCAGGCACACGGATATGGGCATCTGCATGTCACGGCGGACTTGCGCACGGGCACATAAACCCACCGTGACAACGAGAAATAAGAGTATGAAACGCCTCAGCACTATAGCTCGTCGCATTCGTTCAACCACAGAGTACTGACCGCATCGGACGGCATACGCCAGTCGCCACGCGGCGAAAGACTTACGCTGCCGACCTTCGGACCGTCCGGCAGGCAGCTGCGCTTGAACTGCTGCGAGAAGAAACGGCGGAAGAAGGTACGCAGCCACTGCTTGATGACTGAGTCGGGATACTTTCCGTCGAAGGCCTTGTGTGCCAACTGCATTATCTTAGACGGATGGAAGCCGAAGCGAAGGAAGTAGTAGAGGAAGAAGTCGTGGAGCTCGTACGGTCCCACCAAGTCTTCCGTCTTCTGGGCTATCTGTCCGTTCTCGTCGGCAGGGGTCAGTTCCGGCGATATCGGCGTGTCGATTATGTCGAGCAGGACTCGCTTAATCTCGTCACTGGCGTTGGCGGTTGCGTCCTTGTCGGACGACTGGGAAGCTGCCGGCGACAGTATTCCGGTTGTCGCAACATAGTGGACGAGGTGGCGGATAAGGGTCTTCGGGATACTGACGTTCACTCCGTACATGCTCATGTGGTCACCATTGTAGGTGCACCAGCCAAGGGCAAGTTCACTTAAGTCGCCCGTTCCGATGACGAGACCACCCACCTGGTTGCTCACGTCCATAAGTATCTGCGTACGCTCACGAGCCTGCGAGTTCTCGTAAGTCACATCATGAACCGACGCATCATGACCGATGTCACGGAAGTGCTGCGTGACGGCGGCGGCAATGCTAATCTCACGGATTGTAATTCCCAACTGGCGCATCAGCGTGACGGCATTGTCGTGGGTGCGGTCGGTGGTTCCGAAGCCCGGCATCGTTATTCCGACGATACCCTTGCGGTCGAGTCCGAGGCGGTCGAAGGTGCGCACGCAAACCAGCAAGGCAAGCGTAGAGTCGAGTCCTCCGCTAATTCCGATGACCACATGCTTTGCCGTTGTATGCACAAGACGTTTGGCAAGACCCATGACCTGAATAGAGAATATCTCCTCGCAGCTTGCCGTCATGTCCTCAGCCTTAGGGATAAACGGATGCGCATCGACATCGCGAAGCAGCTGCCAATCCTTCTCCGGATTTTCCGGCGAGGCTACATCGATATACAATGCATCGGTGGCAACCTCCTTAGGGCTCTGCGCTCCGGCATAAGTGGAATTGTTGCGACGCTCACTGCGTATTTTCTCGATATCTATCTGATTGACTACAAGTTGCGGTTCGAGGCTAAAGCGTTTCGAAGTCGCTATCATCTTGCCATTCTCGAATATCATTGCGTTGCCGCCATAGACGACATCCTGCGTGCTCTCGCCAAAGCCACAGCCACTGTAGACATAGCCGCCAATGGTGCGTGCGCTCTGCTGCGCAAGCAGTGAACGAAGGTAGTCGTGCTTGCCAATGAGCTCATCGCTTGCCGAAAGATTGAAGATGACATCGGCTCCGGCAATGGCAAGGTTGGTGCTAGGTGGTGCCGGCGACCATACATCCTCACATATCTCGATGCCGAACTTTGCTCCGTCGCTCATGCAGAACACTTGCGGCTGCGACGTAACGGTAACGGTCTGACCAGCATAGCGTATCGTCGTCGGGCGAACATCACGGGCTGAGGTGAACCAACGCTTCTCGTAGAATTCGCTGTAGTTTGGCAGGTATGTCTTCGGAACGATGCCGAGGATACCGCCGCGCTGAATGACGACGGCACAGTTGAGCAACAGAGGACCAACGGGTATCGGCGCTCCGACAATGACGACGATGTCCATGGAGCGGGTGAACTCGAGCAGGCGCAGTACACAACTTTCGGTACTGTCGAGCAACGGACGCTGACGGAACAGGTCCTGGCATGTGTACGACGTCAGAGAGAGCTCCGGAAAGACGATGACCTCAGCGCCTTTGCCGTCGGCTTCGGCTGTCATCGACTCGATATGTGATAGATTGTAAGCTGTGTCGCCAACCCTTACTTGGGGTATTGCGGCAGCTACTGTTATAAAACCGTGTTTCATTGTGGTGTGGATGTTTTTTGTCGGAGGTGGGGAGAGTTATAGGCAGGGATAAGCGATGATAAGCGATGATAAGCTAACAGAGAAACTACTTGATGGTAACTTGTGTTGCGCCGTAGCCGTATTCCTGGAAGCTGGCATCCTGGTACTGATATTTCTTGTAGCGATAGTTGAGTTCGTGGATGATGGCATGGCGCAGGACGCCCTCGCCTTTGCCGTGAATGAAGATTATCTTCTGCCCGGGATGGCTCTTATATTGCTCCAATGTCTTGCGGAAAACATCGAGCTGATATTCGAGGATGTCACCGCTCGACATGCCGGCAGTGGTGTCGAGGAGTTCGTTGGCATGCAAGTCGACGACTATCTTGTCGTTGCGCATTATCTGCTTCACCTTGTGCGACTTGCTCTGCGAGCTGTCGTAACGGCGGACGAGGGGCTGTATGGGCTCCGCTCCCCCACCCTTTACAGTTGCCACAGGCTTTTCGCCATCCGCAGCACGTGCCGGTTTCTTGTCGCCGGGTTGAAGTTTTGGCCTGGCGGAGGCGTACATCTCGCGCTTAAGAGTTTCGGCATCGACAACCAACGGACGTGCGGGACGGTCGTTTTCGATAACCGTGAAAAGCAAGGCATCGTCGTCGAAGAAGTCGTTCGACGTGAAGGCGTGGAGCTTGCAAAACCTTACGGGGTCGATGCGCAACTGCACGTCGACTGCCGGTTTTAGCAAAAAGCCCTTCTCACTCTTGTAGGCGATTGCCTGAACGGCGACGTGTTCCATTGCGTTGATGTCCGAAGTGCCTGCCTCAGAGATAAATATCTTGGTGTTAGGCTCCAACTCTCCCTTCGACTTAAGGTTCCAACTGTTGCCTTCGGCAGAAAGAAGGGTGTAGGAAACGAAATAGTTTGAGTCGTTGATGATGTACATCTCGAACTTTGTCGAGAGAAGTTGCTTGATGTCCTTTGGTACGAAAGCGAGATAGACCGACAGTGTGTCGCCACCCTGACGCTCGCGTGGCTTCGGAGTGAAGTTGACCGACGGGTCTTCAATAGCCTCGTCCTCATCTTCGTCCTCAGCCTCATCGACATTCTCACTTGCCGACAACCGCTGGCGAATGCTCCTTGTGTCAGGCTCGGAAGATTCCTTGCTCTTCTTCGTTTCGACAAGATGCTTCATGCTGTAGTCGTCATCCTCAACGACAACGACCTCGTTTACAGGTGTCGGAATTTCAAAACCGTCCTCGTCTTCAACAAGAACGATGTTGTTGCCCTTGAACCCCGAGATGCGGCCGCCACCCGTCTCGCTCAAAAATCTTACTTTATCTCCTATCTTCATATTGTTTATCCCTCACCTATAATCCATTGCAGGGACGGCCCTTGTGGCTGTCCGATTGTCTGTTATGGCAAATAATTGTTGCTTTCATTCGGTCTACCGACCGAGCGGGCAGCCACAAGGGCCGCCCCTGCAATGGATGTTTTCAAATAATTATAAATATTATTCGTAACAAAACGCCTTACGGCATGAGCAGATTGCAGTCGCCATAGCTCAGGAAACGGAAGTCGTGGGCTAGCGCATAGTCGTAGACGCGACGCCAGTTGTCGCCGATGAAGGCACTGACGAGCAGCAGCAAGGTCGACTGAGGTTGATGGAAGTTGGTCACCAACACGTTGACAATCTTGTACTTATAGCCTGGAGCAATGATAATCTGCGTACTGCTGTGAAGTGCTTCGAGACCGTCGCGCTCCAGCCAGTCGACAATATTGCGGATACTTTGCTCTACGGTGACAGGCTTTCCGTCGACAATGACGAGACCGTCGTCGTTGTGAGGCAAGTCGTACGGTTCCCACTGGTTGACGTGGAGTTCCTCTTCGGTAGCCTCAGGATTGCTTTGCAGTTTCACACCCATATAGTAAAGGCTCTCCAAAGTCCTGACGCTGGTTGTGCCAACGGCAATTGCCTTGCATCCATGCTTGAGCAGACGATTGAAGGTATGACGGTGGACGACGATGTATTCGGTGTGCATACTGTGACCGGAAATCTCCACGCTCTTTACAGGCTTGAAGGTTCCGGCACCGACATGCAGTGTCAGCTCGTCGCGCTCGATGCCGTGTGCATCGATGTCGGCAAGTACTCTGTCGGTGAAATGCAGTCCGGCTGTAGGCGCAGCGACGGAGCCTTTAATCTTTGAATAGACGGTCTGATAGGTCACCTTGTCGCTTTCCTCTGTCTTGCGGTTGAGATACGGCGGTATTGGCAGTTCACCTACAGCCTCGAGAATGTCGGCGAAAGTGACCTCAGGGTTGTCCCAGTTGAAGTCGACCCAGTAGTTTGTACCACCTACGGTGCCACCCGTGCGGTTTCTGTCCATCGTCGCCGTGAGCGTAAGATGCTTGCCGCGGATGTCGAACTGACGCTCCAGCGTTCCCTCCTTCCACTTCTTCAGATTGCCGACCATGCACAACCAGGCGCAGTGTCCGGTAGTCTGGAACATGAGTTCGTAGTCGGACGGCTCGCCGGGTTCCATGAGGAAGACCTCGATGAGGGCACCCGTCGACTTGCGGAAGTGCATGCGAGCCTGGATTACACGGGTGTTGTTGAACACCATCAGTGAGCCTGGAGCCAGATAGCCGGCAATGTTCTTGAAGATGTCATCGCTTATTTCGCCGTGGCGATAGACAAGCATCTTCGAGTGGTCGCGTTCCTTCAGCGGGAACTTTGCAATGCGTTCTTCGGGTAAATCGTAGTTGAAATCTGAAATATGAATGCTTTTTGTATCCATTTGTATAGTTCTATTGATTAATGGGCCAGTATGCATGACAATATGACGACAAAGATGAGGGTCATCAGAAAGATGAAGTCGACAACCTCAATGTCGCCGAGTCCATAGCCCGTTCTTGTATATTCGTTTGATATATAGTGAAGTCGTGTGCTTATCTTGAAATACAGCCAGAGGTAGAGACGGTAGACAAGCAAAGCCACAAGGGTGCCCCACACGGCACCGACGAGGACATCCGACGGATAATGAGCTCCGAGATAGAGCCGCGTCCATGCATTGACGACTGCCCAAAAGAGCATTACGAGGGTGAAGTTCCACTTGCGTACGAGCAGCGTCATGAACACTGCAACAGCGAAGGTGTTGGCTGCGTGTGCCGAGAAAAAGCTGTAGCCGGACGGCACATAGCCGTTGATGGCGGATATAACTGACGCCATCGACGGGTCGGCTACAGGACGGGGACGACCGACAAGCGGCTTGACGACAATGTCGGTGAGTCCTCCTGTAAACAGTAAAGCCAAGGCAATCATTGCGAAAACGAGCAATGTCTGCGATGCTTTTTCGTTGTTCTTGACCACAAGAAGTACTAATCCGATGTACAATGGTATCCACGTCAGCCCATTGGTGAGCAGCAATGCGAACTCGTCAGAGAACATATCATTGCCACCCATCAGCATGGGCAACAGCCATTTGTCGATACTGTCTATGGTCTGGAACATTCTTTTTTTATATCTCTTCTAACATACCTGCCTGCACCCAGCCCTCACGGCCGTCGGCAAGGTGCACAGAATACCACTTTCCTAATGATTTATCAATAATGTCTACACGAGTTCCCTCATGGATGACGAAGCTGTCGCCGCTGCCTGCCGACGGTCCCTTCTTCACTGTAACTGAAGGTGCGGTGATGATAGCGCCCGTCCTGTTGAGCAGAAGACTACGCTGCTGGAAGGCGAAGATGTTGGCAAGGACGAACACGACGACCAGCACTATGCCACCGTAGAAGCCCAGTTTGCGGAGCAAAATCCTGCCTGAGAAGAGGTAGGCGAGTATCGCTATGATGGCGGCGATAAGACTTAAGATTGCCGTTATTGCCCAACCGTCGACGCTCATGAGGTTGACGAGCGACTTGTACCAAGTTACAAAGAACATCTCCGACTCCGGAGTAATCTTGTCAATAGTCTTGGAGCGAGCCAGTTCGAGGTTGAATCGGATGTCGCTGTTGCCTGGCGAGAGCATGTGAGCTCGTTCGTAGGCAAGTATTGCCTCAGTGATGTCGTCCGTACGGTAGTATGCGTTGCCGAGATTGAAGTATATATCGGACGAGACACCTTGCTTCAGAAGTTCCTTGTAGTCGACGATTGCCTGCTGATAGTTCTTCCGCTGATACTCAGCATCGGCATTCTGCTTCGTGACGGCATGTGCGCCGAGAGGCAGAAGCAGCATGGCAAGGAGCAGAAGCATCGTTGCCGCACCATCGGCAGGGCGATTGCTGCGGCGTTGCTTGCGACGTTCCTGAAGATAGTTTTCTATTCCCATTATTGCAGTCATGGCACTTTCCATCGTTCTGTTCATATTGCCAGCAGGGTCACCGGGGGCATAACGCTCGAACTCACATTCCTGAAGAGCCTTGATAAACTTACCAATGATGTCATCACCGACGCCCAGTGCCGACAGCTTTTCACTGATATTGTCGGAGCTGAGTTTCTCCCTTGGGATATTGAGGCGGTCGCTGACGTAACCCCAAAGGGCACGCATCACCTCGTCGTAGAACTCAGCCGAGCGTCCCTTGAGCATCAGCTCATCGGCACGGCGGAGACGTTTCGTGGCCACCTTGCTGGCGTTGTCGCGGCGTGAGCCAATGACATCGGCACGGCGGAGGGCTGTCTTGCGGAAGTTGTAGAGCAACGCGCCGAAGACGGCGAGCAAGAGGATGATGACAATCCAATAACCAACGGAACCAAAGAAGAAGTCGTCTATCTGATGGAGAGACGCACCTCCGGTGTGTATCGGACGTATATCCTGGTTCTTGACGTCGGCATACGAGTCGACATCGCCTTCATTGTCGCCTTGCGCAACATGCAGGGTGAACGGCTGGGTGGTTATCGTCTTGTACGAATTACTGCTTGTATCGTAGTATGTGAAACGAATGGCAGGAATGGTGTATGTTCCGACCTTGCGTGCCACGAACATATAGTCGTAGACCATATTACCCTCAACGCCTGACTCGGAGAGCCGCGTCTTGTCGGTTATCTTCGTGTCGTACTTGTCGAAATCCTTAGGAAGCACGAGGTTAGGCTCGCGTATCAGCTTCAGGTTTCCTGTGCCACCGAGAACGACACGGAGGCTGATGGGGTCACCGGTACGCACGTCCGTCTTAGGCAACTGCGCCGAAATGGTGAAGTGACCGACACCTCCGGAGAAGTCCTTTGGCTTTGCCGGCAGCGGGTCGACCTGTATCGTGATGCCCGGAGCTGTCACATCACGTTGGACTTCACGGTATCCTCCGCCGGAGAAGAAGGCATCCGCGCTTCTGTCCTGTTCCATTACGATGCCGTGATATGTGATTGGCGGAACGGTAAGCTTACCGGTCATCTGCGGATACATTATATATTGACTCCACGTAACAACCTGATAGTTGCGCCCATTGAATGATTCGGTGTGGAAAACCTTCTGCTGCGGCAACTTAACCTCCTGCGTATGGAAACCGTTAAGGTCAGGCATCGCACCGCTGAGCTGCTTCAGATTGGTCGTCGTGTACACCTTGTAAGTGAGCATAACAGGCTCCTGCTCACGCACGCGCTTCTTGCTTGCACTCACGAGGATGAACAAATCGCCGCCTGCCTGCTTGCCGACAGCCTGCTCGGCACCACGACTTGGCGTCGAAGGCACGGGCTCTGAGCCCACAACCTTTACGTGGGTAGGAGGCGAAGAGACATGGCGGCCGTTGGCAACGACGTGCGCCGTTGGCAGGGTTATTGTTCCGCCGTGTGTAGCCGCTACTACATACGACACCGAAACGGTTGTCGAGCCACTCAGCTGACCGTTTACATCCTGATAGCTAGACATCTCCGAACGGCTTGGTCCGTAGTAGACTTCAATCCCGGAGGGCATGTGGTCGATTCTGAACGACGACACGTCGGAGGCTGCTACGGAATACTCAATCTGGAACTTCGTGCCCGCCGCGACGGTGCGCGGAGCCTCACACCTAACGTGCTGTGCGTTTGCCGAGAGCACGCAGGCCAGAAAGAGTAATATTATGTAGAGACTCTTATTCATAAGCTGTTATTCTCCTAATATACAAATAATCAGAACAACGAAATCAATCGGAATGCAAATTCTTCAATATTTCATTCTTTCAATATTCCAATCTTTCATTCTTCCCCTACCAGTTCTTGTCAAGGTTGCGGCTCGAAGGCTGCTGCATAGCCTGCTTCAGCTTGGCTTCCGTTTCCTGTTCCTGGTTCATTGCAGCCTGAAGCATCTGCTCAGCGTTGTCGCGGCTTATATCGCCGTTCTGCTGATTGTCCTTGTTCTGCTGCTGGTTGTCCTTATTCTGATTCTTGTTATTCTTATTCTTGTCTTGCTGATTCTTATCGTTCTTATTCTTGTTCTTGTCCTTATTGTCCTGATTTTTGTGGTTCGAGCCGTTCTGCTGTTGCTTGCTCTGCTGCTGTTTGCAAAGAACATAGTTGTAACGGGCATCGTTGTCGTCCGGATTCAAGCGCAGACAGTTCTTGTAAGCCTCAATCGCATGACCGTAGTCCTTGCGCATCTGAAAAGCGACACCCATATTGTAGAACGCCTGCGAGCGTACTTTCTTGTTGGGCTCTATCTTCGAAGCCTCCTCATACTGGCATATAGCGTCGCTGTCGCGTTTCTCCTTCTGGAGGGCGCAGCCAAGGTTATAGAGTGCACGGGGATTTCGCGGGTTGGCGGCAATAGCCTTGCGGTACTCGACTTCAGCCTCGGCGTACCTGCCGGAGGCATACAGGCTGTTGCCACGACGTATGCAGTCGCGGTCGGTCTGAGCCACAGCGCACTGCACGGCGGTTATTGCCAATATTATTATAAAGATGTATCTCTTCATCACTTTCTCGTAAACAATTTGTTCTTCCGCTTCTTCCTGCTGGCGGTTTCGGGAATAAGAGCCTCAACGATAAGCAAGATTACGGCGATGATGCCTACAGCCTGAAACTGCTCATCGAAGTCGCTGTAAGCCACGCTGTTTATCTCTCCCTTCTGAAGTTTGCGTAGTTGCGCATCGAGTTGTTCCTCTGCAATGCTGCTGTTGTCGACGTGTATGTAGACGCCCTTGCCCGCCGCGGCTACCTTACGGCACATCTCCTCGTTCAGGGCAGTCATGACGGTGTTGCCGCTTCTGTCCTTCAGGTATCCGCCCTCAATAGGAATGGGAGCGCCTTTCGGACTTCCGATGCCCAGGATGTAGACGTTGATGCCGGCTTCCTGAGCCTTCTGCGCCATTTCCTCTGCTCCCCCCTCGTGGTCTTCGCCATCGGTGATGACAATGATGGCCTTACCTGTCTTTGTGTCCTGAGTGAAACTGTGCATCGCCAGGTCAATAGCCTTGCCGATGTCGGTGCCCTGCGTGCGGATTAACGACGGGTCGATGTTTTGCAGGAACATCTTGGCTGAAACGTAATCGCTCGTTATCGGGAGCTGGACGAAGGCGTCTCCTGCGAAGACAACTAAGCCAATCTTGTCGTTACTGAAGTTGTCGACGAGGTTTTCGACCATCATCTTGCTCTTCTCCAAGCGTGACGGGTCCACGTCCTGTGCAAGCATGGAGTTGCTAATGTCAAGACATATAATGGTTTCAATGCCCTCCCGCTTGTCGTTGCTTATCTTTCTGCCCATCTGCGGACGCGCTATCATGACGATGATGAGCGCCAATGCCGCCTCAAGGAGCCAGAACTTCACCGCGGGGCGATACTTCGAGCGCTGCGGAACAAGCTGCTCAATGAGCTTAGGGTCACCGAACTGCTTGATACGACGTTTGCGAATGCGGTAGGACACGAGTCTCACCACTGCCAACAACGGTATCAGCAGCAACAGCCAGAGGTATAATGGGTCTTCAAATCTGAACATTTATCCAATTCTATCAAAATCGTTCCGGCACCCCGAAGAGCGCCATCACTTTTTCTATATTTCAATTGTCCAATCGGAATATCCTGTCGTCAATATTTCTTTCATTCACCTATACGACCGGACGCCCAATCTTTCAATATTTCATTCTTTCAATACTTCAATCTTTCCACCTGTCCTACGGAATTCTGCGGAACACCGTCAGACTGAGGAAAATTGAGAGGAACAGCGAGACAAGCGCTGCAATGGCGAACGGCTGGTAGATGTCGTACATCTTGCTGTATGTCGAAGTACTGAGCTTTGTCTTCTCAAGCTGGTCGATATCGTGGTAAATTTGCGACAGCTCGGCGCGGCTTTCAGCACGGTAGAAGTTGCCGTTGGTGGTCTGCGCGATGTCCTTCAGCGTCTTATAGTCTATCTCGCCCTGTTGCTGGGTGTACTGTTTCTGCCCGTTAATTATAATAGGTACGCGCGTGACCTGGTTCGTTCCGAGTCCAATGGTGTAGACACGAATGCCGAACGTCTTTGCCATCTGCGCCGCAGTCATAGGCGATATGTCGCCCACATTGTTGCTACCGTCGGTCAGAAGGATAATGACCTTGCTCTTCACCTTAGCGTCCTTGAGGCGGCTAATGGAGTTGGCGAGTCCCATTCCGATAGCGGTACCGTCCTGAATGAGCCCACTCATGACGAGATTAGCATTCACATTCTGCATCAGGTTGAGAAGTGAGGCGTGGTCGGTGGTCATAGGGCATTGAGTGAAAGCCTCTCCGGCAAATATCGTCAAGCCTATATTGTCGTTCGGGCGGTCGCTTATGAACTCGGCGGCAACGTCCTTTGCCACCTCCAGACGGTTCGGGGCAACATCCTCCGACAGCATACTATAGGATATATCCATACACATCATGATGTCGATGCCTTCCGTTTCGCGCGTCGTCCACGCATTATGGCTCTGCGGCCGTGCAAGACATATAACCAGCAGGGCGTAGGCAAGGCAGCGCAGGAGCATCGGCAGATGCATGAGACGCACGCGAAGGCTCATAGGAGCGTACTCGTAGGCGTGTGTATCGCTGAGCCGCATGGTCGGTTCGCCCTTTCTGCGGTACAGGAAATACCACAGAAGGTACGGTATGAGCAGCAACAGCAGCAACAAATATCCTTTACTTGCAAATTCCATTAGTTCTTCTTTCCTTTCTTGTTTGTGGCAGCATGCCTGACGACACCTACCCTGCCACTATCTCAAAGATTCTCCAGCAGAGATAGGCGAAGATGGCTACGGCAGCGATTATCAGCAAGGCGATGGCCAGTCGGACACCCTTGCGCTTCCGCATCTTCATCTTGTCCTTTTCCGAAAGCTTCGAACCGACTTTCTCAACGGTAGGAGCATTTTCCTCCTTGGTGCTGTCGATGAACCTGACAACACTCGAAAGGTAGGCGCCGGAGGTATTTTCCTGGACTGAGTACTTGGCAAACTTCACCAAATCGGCAGTCTCGAAGACTTGCCGGAGCTCGTCAATCTTGCTCTTGTCCTGCTCCTTCTCGAGACGGTATATTATCTCGGAGCTCGTCATCTCCTTGGCGCGGATGTTGAAACGTTCCTCAAGGTACTGCCTGAGGGCGTCGGTGAGCTCAGTATAGTATTCTTTCTGACCCTCCGGACCGCTGAGCTGCTGCGACTTGATAGCCTCAATCTTCTTCAGGGCGCGCTCGTGTGGCGGAATGCGGCGTATCAACCGCAGGTGGGCAATTATCGGTTTGTTGCCGCGTAGACGAACATACAGATAGTAGGCTACGACCAGCAACGCCAGCAGAAGTATCGACAACCAGAACAGCGGACTCCATTCGTCCCACGAATACGGGTTCGGAGCGACGCCACGCATCGGCCGGATGCTGTCGGCATGGGTAGTGTCGACGCTAATGGTATTGACCTTCAGCGGAATGGTCTTCGTGGTATAGCTCTTGCCGTCGACCTTGACCGTGAGCGCTGGGGCATTGTACTGTCCCTCGTCCCACGCCGTTATGTCGTAGACACGGATGTTGGGCGAAGCCGAAGGGTCGTGGGTTGCGACGACTTCGAGCCCCGGTGCTATTTCGCTTTCGTCCTTGAACGACGGGAGCTCGATGTTCGCTCCTTCCCTTGCGCCACTCACCGTGACCGTAAGGTGTGCCTGACTGCCCACGAGTATCTGCGCCGAGTCGAGCCTCGATGTCACCGATACCTGCGCCTGAGCTGCCACGACGCACAGCAGGGTTATAAAAACTGTATATAGTTTCTTCACTTTTTGCTCCTTTGTTTAAAAAACAACATCAGCTTCTTGACGTAGTCTTCGTTCGTAGCAATTGCCACCTGGTCGACGTTACTCTTGATGAAGATGTTCTCAAGACGCTTCTGGCGGTTCTGCCAGTACATGCGATGCGCCACGCGAAGGCGGCTGTCGCTCGTGTCGATGTACATCTCGTGACCGGTCTCGGCATCGACAACCTTCATGAGTCCGACATTAGGCAACTGCTTTGCACGATTGTCGTAAACCTGAATGGCACCGACATCGTGCTTGTGGTTGCATATCGTGAGTGCCTTCTCGAAGTCGTCGTCGGTGTAGAAGTCGCTGAGGATGAAGGCGGTGCAATGCCTCTTCATCACCCTCGTCAAGTATTCCACTGCCATTTTGATGTCGGTTCGGCGGCTCTTGGGCTTGAAGCTGAGCATCTCACGTATTATATATAATATGTGGCGGCGCCCCTTCATAGGCGGGATGTACTTCTCGATGCGGTCGGAAAAGAAGATGACGCCAATCTTATCGTTGTTCTGAATAGCTGAGAAGGCGAGCGTGGCAGCAATCTCGGTCACCATGTCACGCTTCATCATGCCCTGTGTTCCGAAGTCGAGTGAACCGGATACGTCGACAAGCAACATGACGGTGAGCTCGCGCTCCTCCTCGAAGACCTTGACGTAAGGGCGGTGGAAGCGTGCCGTGACGTTCCAGTCGATGTCGCGGATGTTGTCGCCGTACTGGTACTCGCGGACTTCAGAGAAAGCCATTCCGCGTCCCTTGAACGCTGAGTGGTACTGACCGGCGAATATGTTCTGACTCAATCCGCGGGTCTTTATCTCTATCTTCCTTACCTTTTTTAATATATCACTTGTCTCCATCGTTATCTCCGATTTCCTTTCCTTGGCGATGCCGGAAGGCTGCCGCGGCGCGGCAGCAAACCGAGCGCAAGGTAACAGCCTCAGGTTCCCTCCCCTTTCATTTTTTCAATATTTCAATCTTTCAATCCTTAAGGCACCTGAACCTTGTTGATAATCTGGCTGACGATGGCCTCGCTGGTGACATTGCTTGCCTCGGCCTCATAGCTGAGTCCGATACGGTGGCGAAGTACGTCGTGGGCAATGGCGCGCACGTCCTCAGGCACAACGTAGCCGCGGTGCTTGATGAAGGCGTAGGCACGGCTTGCCTTTGCAAGGCTGATGCTGGCACGAGGGCTGCCTCCGAAGGTTATCATCTGCTTCAAGTCGGGCAAGTCGTAGCGCTCCGGATAACGCGTAGCGAACACAATGTCGGCAATGTACTGCTCTATCTTCTCGTCGAGATAAACGTTGTTGACGGTCTTGCGTGCCTGGATAATCTCGTCGACGGTAGTAACCGGCTTAACCTCAGGCAGCGACGGGGCGAGGTTCTCACTGATGATGGCCTTCTCCTCGTCAATTGTCGGGTAGTCGAGGACGACCTTCAGCAGGAAACGGTCGACCTGAGCCTCAGGCAACTGGTATGTTCCTTCCTGCTCTATAGGGTTCTGCGTCGCCATGACGAGGAACGGATCAGGAAGCTTGAAAGTCTGGTCGCCAATCGTAACCTCGTGCTCCTGCATCGCCTCGAGCAGCGCGCTCTGCACCTTAGCCGGTGCACGGTTTATCTCGTCGGCAAGTACGAAGTTGGCGAACACCGGTCCCTTCTTGACGTGGAAGGTCTCGTCGCGCTGCGAATAAATCATCGTACCGATGACATCGGCAGGCAATAGGTCCGGCGTAAACTGTATACGGCTGAACTTTGAATCGATAAGCTGGGCGAGGGTCTTTATCGCAAGGGTCTTGGCAAGGCCAGGAACGCCCTCGAGAAGGACGTGACCGTCGCTGAGCAAGCCCACGAGCAGCGTCTCAACAAGGTGATTCTGACCAATGATGACGCGCCGCATGCCTTCCGTCAAATCAGTGACGAAAGCGCTCTGCTCCTTTATCTGTTCATTAATCTCACGGATATCAAAAGATTCTGCCATAATGCTTTTACTCGTTTTGTTATACTTTTTATTTCGTCTAAAATCTCTATTTTCTCGCAAAATTACAACATAAATAACCATTACGGGCAAAAGTTGTATCTAAATAATATTAAAAAAGTTTTCTAGTTTATAAGTTTTGATGTTTTTAAGTGTTGACAAAAGATTCGACAAAAGAACATAAAAGACATATAATTAATAACATATACATCAGCGATAACCTCGAAGAGGTTGTACTATCGAGGCTTGTGGCAGTCATCACTTCAAATGTCGGAAGAACCATAATTATTCCCACAAGGGTCGCCCCTGCGGTGGGTGGCGTAGTTGGATGGATGAGATGGATATGGTGTCAGGGTGATAACGTGGAAGAGAAGTAGATGGAAGAAAGGGGTTTGAATGTGTGATAAGATGTCAATGTTTTTCCTTTAGCAATCTGTAAGTTTTCGTCTCCGTAAACCATTGATAATCAACGGCTACGCAAAAGGGCAACTTTGGGCTTGCAAAACCTTAGATATTGGACGACAAAAGATGCCCTTCCGCGTTGCAAAAGGTCAACTTTCGCAACGCAAAAGGGCATCTATGGGTATGCTGTAAATAAAATTCTTAATTTCGGATATAGAAATTCCGCCATTCAAACAGCTGTGGCTACATGAATGAATGCGGATATTCTAACTTACATATAGTAGTAGTACTTGCCCGACTTGGTGGTTATCAGGAAGGTGCCACTATCGGTAAAGTCGACGAAATAAGGAACGTACTCAATGTCCTTGAGCTTCTTCTCCAGGTTCGTAGGTATCTGACTGTAATACACTCCGTTCTCACAAACCACGCAGCAAGCCTTGTCGGTGACGCAGGCACTGTAGGCTCTGCCATACATCTCCACGGCTTTCTGCAAGAAATACATGTCGCTTGAGTTTGAAGCATATATCGACTTGTCAGTGACAATAGCGTAGTCGCCGTTCTCACTGATAGAGACACTCAATATCTCATCATCATCACTGTAGAACTTGTTGAGCATGTCTGTCATGCCCGGAGGTGCTACGGCAAAGAACCTGTTCTTATCATAGACAATGCAGTAGTAGCCCGAATTCGTGATGGAAATGGCGTTGATGCGCTTCTGCTGGTTGTTCAGCTCCTTTATATGGTCAGCTAGTTTCTGGTTGATATTGGTGTATGCGTAGCCGTTATCACCGTTTATGGCGACGCCGCTGCCACCTTCGGTCAGACTGCCCATGCGGCATTTGCCCCATTCCTCAATCTGCTCACGAATGTATTTCAGGCTGCTTGCATTGTCGGTGTAGTCGCGGCTCGTTCCCGTCATGCTCCAGTCAACGGAGTTGGACGTGCTTGCGGCATCCTGCGAGATATTGACACGTACCGTTTTTGAGCCCGCCTGGACTTCGAAATAGTCGGTACGGGGCGAGTCGTCGGTATTGGCATCGACGGCAAGGGTGAGCTCGTTGCCGCTCCTCGACAAGTGTCCCCACGAGTAAGTGTCAGTGGATATGTACCACGACGTGTTCGATGACACAGTGAATGTCTTGCTACCGCCGTCCGAATCGAAATCGGCATAGGTCGAGGACAGCGACAGTCTCGTGTTGGCTGTGCCTCCGGTGGGTCGGCCTGGTCTTGGCTTGGGTTTAGGCTTTGGCTTCGGTTTAGGTGCTATACGTCGGGTCGGTGGCTGCAAGACAGTCTGAGCTACCGAATTGACAGGGAATAATCCCATGCACAAAAGGCAAAGAAAGAATGCTAATCGTCTCATAGTGCTTGAATTTTATTTCCTCTACCATCATCTAATCACTTGGTTTCGAGTGGCGAATAATGCTAAAGGCGTTTAGTCAAAAGTTTATTTTAATGAATTATTTGTCAACAGTATGATGCAAATTTATATAAATTATCTCAAACGAAAGACAAAAAGGCGAGAAGTTTTTATTAAATCCTTGTTTTTTAACATTTCAGTGGTGTAAATATCAAAAATAGTACTATATCTTCCCTTTGTTGTTCAGGTGCCCATAAAAAAAATGTCTCACCAAGTCCCGATGCTGTCGGTTGGACTTGGAGAGACACAACTAACTATTTTCCTTTACTCTTGATATGCTCCTCGTACTCTGCCAGTTCGCGCTCGCCGAAGTGAGCAAGACCGTAGTGCTCGTCGTGCTGGCTGAGGTCAAGGCCTACACGCTCGCTCTCGATGCTGACACGCATTGGAATGAAGCGGTCGATGAGCCAATAGCCAAAGTAGCTCATGCCGAACGTATAGACGAATACGATGACGATGGCGAGAAGGTGGTACAAGAAGATGACAAAGCCGTCCCACGTACCGGAGATAAGGCCTTCCCTGATGAAGATACCCGTCATTATGGTACCGACAATACCGCCGGTTCCGTGCGTCGGGAACACGTCGAGGGCATCGTCGATACGACTGTGTGAGCGCCAATACACTGCAATGTTACAGATAATGGCTATGACGAAGGCAATGAAGATGGTCTGACCGACCGTCACATATCCTGCTGAAGGTGTACAAGCGACAAGACCGACAACGCAACCAACGGCTGCACCCATTGCCGAAGGCTTACGGCCACGAAGGCAATCGAAGAATATCCAGGTCATCATTGCCGTTGCCGAGGCTGTTGTCGTGTTGAGGAACGCCTTCACAGCCTGACCGTCGGCATGCAGGGAACTACCGGCGTTGAAACCGAACCAGCCAAGCCATAGCATTGCAGCACCGAGAAGGACAAACGGGATGTTGGCAGGCTCCTCGTTCTTTGTCGACGTCCGGCGCCGACCGAGGAATATTGCTCCTGCCAAAGCTGCGATACCCGACGACGCATGGACAACGATACCACCGGCAAAGTCGACTACTCCCCACTTGAGGAACAGTCCGTCGGGGTGCCATGTCATGTGGGCAAGCGGGCAATATATAAAGACAAAGAAGAAAATCATGAAGAACAGATAGGCTGAGAAACGTACGCGCTCGGCGAAAGAACCGGTTATCAGCGACGGGGTTATGATGGCAAACTTCATCTGGAAAAGTGCGTACAAGGCCAGCGGGATAGTAGCGCCACCGAGAATCTTGCCCGTCGGGGTGATGTAGGTTGCCGCGCCGACATGCTGGAACATAAGGAAGCTTGCCGGATTGCCAATGACTCCGCCGATGTCATCACCAAAGGCGAGGCTGAATCCGAATGCTACCCACAGCACGGTGATGATGCCCATGGCAATGAAACTTTGCAACATCGTTGATATAACGTTGCGTGCGCCGACCATACCGCCGTAGAAGAACGACAGTCCCGGTGTCATCATCAGGACGAAGATTGTAGCTGTTATCATCCAGGCAACATCTGCCTTGTCAATCTTTGAGAAGTCACAGTCGAATGATGGCTCTGGGGCAAAGAGTCCCGCAATGGTTATTATGACCATCACAGCCATCAAAATAATCCATTTCTTTTTAATTTTAAGTTTCATATTTCTTCTATTTAGTTCGCTTTGTTTGCATTATGTAGCAGATAACAGGTGCAAAGTTAGCAAAAGAACAAATATCAACCGCATTTAATTAAGCTTTTGATTATAAAACAATAGTATTTCTTTCAGTCTGTAAATAATCAGTAATTGTTTCTTCGCAAAGTGTAAGCACAGTGCTTACAGTTTACAACTAAATGACTAAGACCTCGCCAAGCCTCCCCCAAGGGGAGTCTGTCTGATTAACCAAAAGTAACATCACCGACATCCAAACATTTATGATAACAATATACAAAGGAACAATATCCATTACGCAAGCTGGCATTCGGTAATCAAACATCCTCCCACGTGGGGGAGGCTTGGATGTGTTTTACATTGGGGAGGTTGGGTGTTGAATTTAAAAAGAATGCCGGATGCTCACGCACCCGGCATTTTGTTGTCAATTCTCATTACTAAGCAATGCGAACGCTTCGCATGCCGAATTGACCTAGCTTTTGATATATTTAAAGCTCAAATGTATAGACTTTATAATTAAAAATATCATTATGCATTATCGAGCTGTCTCCCTTGCGGGAGGAGAAGTTGTGAGATTTAATCCCACTCGTCCCATGGATTGGTCTTCGAAGTTCCCGGAATATCAGAGCCTGGGTTAACATCGTAGTCGCCGAATGTTGACGGTGCTACTGTCCCGGCACCCTTTCCGAAGAAGTCTTCGGTACTTTCGCTCCATGTGTTCTTATCGTTTATGAGGTTGGTCTTGTCCGTTTTGAGCTTTGCGCTCCACATGATGAAGCCCTCGCATTGTACCTGAATTCTTTCAGTCTGGGGCTTGATATACTTCCTTTTCATTTCTTTGCCCTCCTTACTTTATCAGATACTTCTGTCCGTTCATAATATATACTCCTGCTGGCAGGCCCTTGAGGTCGTTCTCGGAGCGTACCATCTGACCGGCAACGTTGAACACGCCCTTCACACCGATGGTGAGTTGAGCATTGAGTTCGTTGACGATGTCGTCAATACCGTCCACAGTTCCGCTGTTGTCACCATAGACATCAGCACCGGAAATCCACAGATACTGTGCCTTGGCATCTCCTGTTCCAGTTGTCGTAAGCGGGTTGTTGATAGACGTGCCATCGAAGTCTGCCGACGGATACAGGTATGCGCGGAAGCCTTGCAGATACGGGAACGTCGTCTTGTCGTTCATGTCGATGGTCTTGCCGCTTGAAGTGATGCGCCACAAACCGTTCTTCTCGGTTCCGTCCTCAGTCTTTGTTGCCATCACGTAGCTGTACCATGGAATCTGCTGACGGTCGTAAGTGCCGTAGAAGTTGTATGTGAACATCTGCTTGTCTTTCTGCAATTTAGTGTAGTAAGCTTTCTGCTCGGCATTGAGTGGAGTATATTCGCCGGTCGCTTTACCATTTGCATCGAGTATCGGCTCACCATACTGAAGTCTGTTCTTGGCAGTCTTGACAAGGCTCTGAGCATTCTCATTGTTGCAGACGATTGTCTTCTTGTCGACGCCTTCGAATGTAACGTGGCGGAAAGTGATTGCCGTTGCGTTGCCTTTATCATCGAGAGTGACATCGCTCGACAGCGTGCTGCCTTCCTCGGCGTCGAACGTCGGATAGAGAAAGTATGGGCGACCTGCCTCAATGAGCTGGTTGACATGGCGCGTGAAGTGTACCGTGCGAGCCTCAATTTCCTTTGTATCGCCAGTGCGGAAACCATCTTCCGTGTGGGCAGTCATGACTGAGTCGAAGGTGATGAGTATTGAGTTAGCTCCGAAGAGTTCCTTCACCTGATGCTCGTTGACAGAGAACGGCAGGCAGATGCTTGTCCACTTGTTCTTCGTGAACGTACGGTGCAGCTTGACGTTGACGAACGACCGCTTAGCCTCTGCTAAAGGCTTGTCGGTAGGAGTTGCCTCTCCGTCATCAAGACTAGAAACTTTGTTAACCTTATCGGCGCCATTATCGCCCTTCAGAGTTGTGTCATAGATATCCTGGGTATCAACGGCTCTTGCATCACCATAGACTTCCTGGTCGTCAGGCTCTGGCAGATTTTTTGCATTTGCACCAGTGTTGCTGCTGTTTCTTATCTTCTCATCGGCATCCGGCATATTCAGATTGTAGTCGTCATCGACAGGTGTTGTTGCCGGCCACTTAGTTGAATGGCTCATGAAACCATCAGGAACGAATGCGTATCCGGCACAAGCGAGCTTTGAACCAATCTGGAACATGTAGTAAGTCTTGCCTGCCTTGACATTGAATGTGTATCTTACGTATGCCTTGGTAGGAGTTACGAATGCACCGTTTGTAAGCTTCAGCACGAAAATAGTGTCTCCGTAGTTTGTGTTCTTCCAATAGTATTTAACGCGATTGACATCCTGCTGGAACGTATTTGAGTTGTTCAAGTCTGCCTGTGTAACATCACCCGGCTCTTTGAAGTCTTTCTGCTCGGCACTTGTATAACTTGAATGCCATTGCGGCTTGAACTTGAACTTATCCTTCCATGTACACCGCAGCTCTCCTTCAGCAACATAGTTCTGATGGGCAGTCTGCTGGTTGTTGCCGCCGGAGAAGTACTGACCTACTCCGCTTAACGACCAGTTGTCGTTATTATCACTTACGTTAACGGTATTGCCGTTCTCGTCAAGGATGTAAAGAGCACGATAACGAAGTTCGTCAGCCTTAGAAACACTTGCTTTTGGATTGTCATCATTGAGGTCGGTCATACCGTTCTGAAGGACGTAAACCATAAGTGTTCCACTCTCCTCAGGCTCAAACTTGAGGTAAGTACCACGTACAGGGAGATTGAACGGAGTGTTGTTATTGAACGAATACCAACGCTCTGCGTTCTCATCAACAGGGTTCTGACCACCCTTAGAAGCATACTTGAAGCCATCGATAGTACGGTTGTCGGCTCCAACGGTATCACTCTTGACTGCCTCCCAGCTATCGGTGAGAGTAACACCGCTCAAGCTCTTGGATTGGTCCTTTATATAAGGATAATTTTCCTGGTCACCGTGGTCCCATCCTCCGTACGTCATCCACATACGTGTAACGTAGTTTGTAGTGGTGACACGCTTACCAACGAATATGCCTTCGCCAAGAACCGGCTTGTACATAGGTACACCGATGATACTAATGTCAAGGTAAGGGTTACGGTAAACCTTATCCTTAACGGTCGTTCCGTCGCTCTGGTAGTGGGTCTTACCTTTTACGGCAGAGCGCACGCGGACAGCACCAGAGTTGGCATTGGTTGCCTTCTTCGGATTGATGTTGAACGCATTGTCAACTGTCATGTATTCAGTTACATTCTCATCGTTCTTTGACTTAGGCCACTGGTCTTGCTTTTTGCCATTGGAATCAGTACCGTAGTCAGGCGCAGCGTAGGTCTCCGTGAACGTAATGTCTGCATGTTCCTTGTCTATCAGGTTAGGAAGGTCACCCTTGAAGCCTGTGTTGAGGAATGTCGAAGCTGTACGCGCAGCCTTGGTATCACTCTGCATGACGACGAAAGCCGGCTTGTATAGCAGTCCGTGAATTGGGAAGTCGTTCTGCGAAGGACTAAATAGATAGTAAGTGTGGCCTGCAAACAGCGGGTGCTGAGTTGTCTGCTCACCCCACCAGTCGGTTTCATCTTTAATCGCGGTTGTGCCATCTGCTTCGTGCTCAGGACGGTTCAGCACCTGCGTGTATTTGTCCGTTGCATCATAGATAGTATATCTTATTGGCGAAGCCTTTGTACCATAGTCTGCATCGAGAGCAAGGAATCCGTTGGCAGTAGGCTCCAGTTTGAGGAAGCCACCACGCGTTGGATAAGGGTTGTCAGCGCTTGGAGCAGTAGCACCATCGCCGAACACGGCGTTACCACCATAAAGAATGTAGTGGTGGGTAGCAGTGCCATCATTATCGAAGTCGCCATCCGGGTCCGCCGTTTTTATCGCATTGTTGTCGGCAACAGTCCAAGTCTCACCCGAGGTAGCATTACCGAAGGTTATCTTAAGGCCCGGAGCCTCATTCTCAGATATAGCTCCGGAATAGAAATTACCACCCTTGATGAAGTGAAGCTTGCCCATTCGGCTTGTCTCACGTTGTGAGAAGAGAGGCACACGAAGTCCGTTGCCATCGGTAGAGTCGCCTTTATAGTAGTTGGCATCGTAGATAATGTCATACTGAGCCATATCTTCAGTCGAGCCATCGACAGTCACTGTGTACGTATCGCTTACAGGCTGGAGGTCACCATACTTGGCACGGTTCCATGTCTTGTTTGGGTCGAGCGACGGGTCATAGTACGGTGTGACTTTCATCGTTGCGGTTCCAGCTTTCTTACCATAAGAAGAGTGGTCGGTGTTGAGGACAGTATAGTCGTCGTTAGTATCAGTTGTCTTTACCCATGTGCCTTCGTGACCGTTGCCATTGGTAAAGCTGAAGTACTTCGTCCAGTCGTTATTGTAGTCGTCGACAATCTTTACAGAAGGTGCCGGGGCTGTAGTTCCGACAGGGATATGCGTCGATTTCGGGTCAATAATGAACTTGAGGTTCTCATGCTCGGCAATGTTATAAACCTGAGAAGAGACCTTACCGATGTCGAACAGATAGTAGTTCCAGAAAGAACATACATAGTAGATAGGCACATAGCCCTCGCCGTGGAATGTAATACTCCACGAACTCTTGCTGTCGTTACCCCATAGCTTTCGACTTGTATAGAACGTTCCGGTGACGACAGTATCCTTTTGGACTTGTACGCCATGTCCGTTGTCAATCATGGACGGTATAAGATTGCCATTCTTATCTCGGAGATAGACACCGGTCGGCTTGCCTTCGGCATCGACCTGGCGCTTGTATGCAGGTACAGCAAGACTGATATTCTCTATCGTACGCTCGTTTCTTTCCTGCTCATTACCAATGTAGACCTCCATCTTTACCTGTCCGGTAGGGTCGGAGACTTTAGTGTCCTTGCCCTCGCCGGTATGAGTCTTGTAAAGACCGATTTCCTCATTGATACTGTCTTGTACATTACTGTAATATGTAGACTGCCATTTACTGTCGTCCGGAACGAAGAATACATACCAGAAATCGTTCTGATACTGACCTCTATCGTTGTATCCGAGCATTACAGTTGTATCCTCCGGAACGCTCCAGTCCAAATCGTGGTCGTCCAAAGTACCGGTAAGGTCGAAACGGTTCTCCACCGTCATGACGTAGTTCTTTGCGATTGGGTTCTTCTGAGGGTCCGGATCAAGCTTCAATGTCGGTGAGCGCTTCAGCGAGTGGAGCACAAACTGATTTGACGTGATTGTGTATTTGTTGTTCTGGTTTGTTGTATAGAACATACCGGGAACGGTCGTTGTCTTGTCGTCATCGGCTCCTGCATCATCCGAGATAACTCCCTTCAGTGGAGAGTTGCTCTTCAGTTTGGCATTAAGCGTGAAGATATAGTCGTCAGGGAAAGCGCCTTGAATCTGGATTTGGCGGTTGTCATCTTTGCCCAATCCTTGTATAGTGAGGGCAGTGGCGTCAGTTACGTTTCCGTATGGAGCCTTCTTGTTGATATAGTCAGGTGCATTGGTGAAATATGTCACAACATTGCCTTTGTTGTCCGTCATGTCCATTCCGTAGTCAAGAGGGTCCTGACTAAAATGCTTGAACACGTCTTGACTCTTAAAGGTAATGGTTCCCTTAGAGATAAAATCATCGAAATCGTATTCCTTTGTATAGTCGTTGCCCGCATCGTCAACAATCTTGAAGTGCGGACCGTAGAAGATATCGGAACCTGAATTCTTAGACTTATAGAATGACGTCTTATACTTAGAGAATTCCTGCTTATCCCATACAACATGCGTTTTGACGGTTTCGCTGGTTCCAAGTTCCTTAACGCTGACCTTGACGGTACCGATAGCCGTAGCGTCGGTGCCGTAAGTGCTTGCATAGTCTGACTTTACTTTAGCGGTAAACGTAATCGTCTCGTTGTCTGTTGTACCGCCTGCTGCATCAGATGTCTTTGTAGAGGTGATTGTATAGCCCTTTCCCTTGGGTACAATAGAGAGCTTGGCATCACTGCCTGAGAACGTAATGTCGAAGTATTTGGTGATGTCTATGTCGTTGCCTTCAGGCGATTTGTAAGTCACCTTCACAGAGTCGATGCCCTGGGAGGTGCTGTACGGAGTGCCGGTAGTCTTCTTTGTAACAAGCGAAACGACGTCATTATCCGTCATTGGCTCGCCATTGTTGTAGACCAATACATTAAAAGATGTAGGCGCAACTACATCGAATGAATAGTTGCCCTCTACCGGCTGGTATCCCTTTGCTGCACCGGAAGCCGTCGGGGTGGCGGTCACCTTGATGTGAACAGTACCCGTTTTGCTACCTACGGTGATGTATCCACGGAAGGTGTTGAGCCGCGTTCCGGTAGCAGTCTGCTCCTGGATGACGTGACCGTCATTATCCTTCAGGTCGACGGTACGTGTCGTTGTCGTGCCGCCATTCGTCTCCGTAACGGTTGTGGTTGTTTTGTAATCGTCGGTAAATGTGTACTCCAACTTGTACAAACCACGCACATTTCTGCCTGCGTTGTAAATAGTTACGGCGGCAGGTTCGTACTTCGCGGCATTTACCATTACTTTGTCGTAGCCGGACTTCACCGTAACGTTCATCGTCGTTTTCCCGTTATCGGCCACAGCCTGCATGCTTCCTGTGAAGAGCATGAGGAGTGCCACGACGAGGAACGGTACAATCCGTCCGCAAGTCATAAGTGTTTGCTTTTTCATAAAAATCATTCTATTGTAAGCTTTAAATATATTTCTTTACGTCTTCCTTTGTTTGAGCTGAACTAATTGTGTTTGTAATCAGCTTTTGTCTAGAGTAAACGGTGCCTTCGCCGGCAGGTTATTGCTCAGTAAATATTACCAAAGTATTTGTTATTGCCACAGCGATGTGTTGGCGCTTGTGGCTCAACGGTTAGCGTGTATTTGACACACTTCACCGTTGTATTTGTTATTTCACGGTGCAAAATTAATCATAATGTTTCAATTATGCAACAAAAAATGTTACTTGTTTATGCATAATATGATAACTTTAGACAATTTTTACGCTTGGAAATCTGGTTTTCGGAAGTGTTAGAAGTATCTCAGTGGGTGATGAACATAACACAAATTGCTGCTGAGGAACATAGGATTTTAATAGAATTAATATCCGCCTGCCTGCCCGACAATTATAAAGTTCTTATGTCATAATTTTTCATTTTATGATTTCATAGCATCTGTCTTTGCAACTTGTTGACTGTCAATGGCTACGCAAAACCTAAGCTTTGAGGTCGCGAAAGTTCAACTTTAAGGTCTCAAAAGATAAGGTTTTGCAGGCCAAAAGTTGAGGTTTGGGAGCGCCAAACCTTAGCTATGGTATCGGTGTTAATACTTTTCAAAGAAATGAACGGAAAAGCAGTAGATTTCCGTGCACATTCTTTGGCGTTCTGAGCAATTCTTGTTATCTTTGCAACAATAATATTCCTAATGTTGAAAACAAGATGCGCTACAGCGTGAAACGCTTAAAAGTTCATTAATTGCATTTAATATGGCCAGTGAAGTTGCACAAAAAAGATAATCTGAACGTCAAAAATGAATCGACATATATATAATAATGTGAACCGTGTTATTGGTGTGGCAGCACTTTTGTTGGCAATGACCGCCTGCGGCAACAAGGCAGAAGACAAAGCCGAGAAGCAGCCGCAGCAGCCTCCGAAGGTTGTCATGGACGTACCATCAGGCACCAAGGCACCCGCCACCGAGCCCGTAGACACGCTGCCCGGACAAACCCACGTCACCGTGACGTGCCGTTGCTTCGCAGCAACCAACCCCGATGATCTCGACGAACTGCCCTACTCTATGAGCACGGCGCGCAAGGACACGTCGCTTCTGAGGCGCATCAACGACGGCGAAGTATACGTCGTAAGCCCCGGCGAAAAGGGCTATATACTGGCAAAGGACAACAATCGGCTGCAAATCCGGTTCCCCGACAAGATTGCGTGGGTCATGGAAAGCAACACAAAATAGAGTTGCCGAAATCCGAGCGAGGATTTTCTCGATATGTCCATCTACTTTAACACAGTAAGACACACCATATGAAACACAACTACTTACGAAAAATGACACTAAAACCCGCCTATAATTTAACATAAATAAACACTTCTGTCTACATCACTTTGGGATATTTTATATATCTTTGCAGTCGCAACAGTTAAACAAAACGGAAAACTTTCGGAGTCGCAAAAACAAAAAAGTTTCCCAAAACGGAAAACTCATCCGTCAGCCGCGACCCACTAAGTAATCCTTAAAAACATAAACCAAGCTCATGGAAATCAAAAACTTTACAATCACAAAGCGCGACGGTTCGAAGGATCAGTTCTCGCTCGACAAAATCATGAACGCTATCCTCAAGGCGTTCGACAGTGTAAAGCAACCCGTAGACCTTGGCTCCATTTCTAAGATTCTGGCTCACCTCGACATCCACAACGATATTAAGGTGGAGGATATTCAGAACCAGGTAGAGGTGGCGCTTATGAAAGAAGGCTACTATAAGGTTGCAAAGAGTTTCATCATCTACCGTCAGGAGCACACCGAGGACCGCGAGGCCATTCAGCAGATGAAGTTCCTCACCGACTATATGGGTGCTGACAACGCCGCAACGGGCTCCAAGTTCGACGCCAACGCCAATGTCGAGCACAAGAACATCGCAACGCTCATCGGTGAACTGCCAAAGCGCGGTTTCATTCGCCTCAACCGCCGTATGCTGACCGACCGCATTAAGAAGATGTATGGTAAGCAGCTCGCTGACGAATACCTTGACAAGCTGAACCACCACTTTATATATAAGAACGACGAGACAAACCTCGCCAACTACTGCGCCAGCATAACCATGTATCCATGGCTCATCGGCGGTACGACAAGCATCGGCGGCAACTCAACCGCTCCTACCAACCTGAAGTCGTTCTGCGGCGGTTTCATCAACATGGTGTTCATCGTCAGCTCAATGCTTGCAGGCGCCTGCGCTACGCCGGAGTTCCTTATGTACATGAACTACTTCATCCAGAAGGAGTACGGCAAGGACTACTGGAAGGAGCCTGACAAGGTTGTCGACATGAGCTTGCGCCACCGCACACTCGATAAGGTCATCACCGACTACTTCGAGCAAATCGTTTACTCGCTGAACCAGCCTACCGGAGCCCGCAATTTCCAAGCTGTGTTCTGGAATATCAGCTACTACGACAAGTACTACTTCGAGAGTCTGTTCGGCAACTTCTACTTCCCTGACGGCTCAAAGCCAGACTGGGACGGTCTGAACTGGTTGCAGAAGCGCTTCATGAAGTGGTTCAACAAGGAGCGCACACGTACGGTGCTGACATTCCCGGTAGAGACCATGGCGCTGCTTACTGAGAATGGCGACTGCAAAGATAAGGAATGGGGCGACTTCGCAGCAGAGATGTACTCAGAGGGTCACTCGTTCTTCACTTACATGAGCGACAATGCCGACTCGCTTTCGTCATGCTGCCGCCTCAGAAACGAAATCCAGGACAACGGTTTCTCTTACACTCTCGGTGCCGGCGGTGTATCTACTGGCTCTAAGTCTGTGCTTACAATCAACTTGAACCGGTGCATTCAATATGCTGTAAATCACAAGATTGACTATAAAGAATATCTTTCGGGCGTTATCGACTTGTGCCACAAGGTACAGTTGGCTTACAACGAGAACCTGAAAGTTCTGCAGAAGAACCACATGCTGCCGCTGTTCGACGCAGGATACATCAACATGAGCCGCCAGTACCTCACCATCGGTATCAACGGACTTGTTGAAGCTGCTGAGTTCCTCGGACTTAAGATTACTCCGAACGACGACTATCTGCACTTCGTACAGGGTGTCCTCGGACTCATCGAGAAGTACAACAAGGCTTACCGCACGAAGGATGTCATGTTCAACTGCGAGATGATACCTGCCGAGAACGTCGGTGTCAAGCACGCTAAGTGGGACCGCGAGGACGGATACTTCGTACCGCGCGACTGCTACAACTCTTACTTCTATGTTGTAGAGGACGACTCGCTGACTATCCTCGACAAGTTCAAGCTGCACGGAGCTCCTTACATCGAGCACCTGACCGGTGGTTCTGCACTGCACATGAACCTCGAGGAGCATCTCTCGAAGGCACAGTACCGTCAGCTTCTCCGTGTTGCCGCACAGGAAGGTTGCAACTACTTCACGTTCAACATTCCTAACACCGTCTGCAACGACTGCGGTCACATCGACAAGCGCTACCTCAAGGAGTGCCCGGTTTGCCACTCGAAGAATGTCGACTACCTAACTCGTGTCATCGGATATCTGAAGCGTGTCAGCAACTTCTCTATGGCCCGCCAAGAGGAAGCACACCGTCGCTACTACGCAACGAAGCAGAAGTACACGGTGGGAACAACGCAGGAAGATTTGGACAAGGCAGAGGCAGAGGCTGATGAGAAGCAGAAGCCGCAAACCATCACTGTGAAATAATTACTTAAGGTTCAAAGATTGATATTGAAAGGATTGCCCCACCCTGTCAAAAAGGGTGGGGTTCTTTGTCACTATAGGTTAACATGCTTAAATTCGTAAACACTGATATCGTATTCCAGGAAGTTCCTGACGAGACGACACTCGCCATCAACCTCTCGCTATGTCCCTGCCACTGCCCGGGCTGCCACAGCTCTTATCTGTGGGGAGACAACGGCAATGAGCTGACACCGGAGGCTCTTGACGTGCTCATCGGAGCTGACGGCAGCAACGCCATCACGTGTGTCAGCTTCATGGGGGGCGACAACGACCCTGCCGCCGTCAGCGACCTTGCCGCTTACGTGCACGAGAACTACAAGGGACTGAAGACGGCTTGGTACACGGGACGTACCGTCATATCGCCGTATATAGACAAGCAGAACTTCGACTACATAAAGGTTGGACCCTACATCCGCCATCTCGGTCCGCTCAAGAAGCGCACGACAAACCAGCGTATGTACCGAAGGAAGAAGGACGGAACGTTCGAGGACGTCACCGAATGGTTCTGGAAGAAATAAGAAAGGACGATAAGCGCATTCAGTTTTCCAACAGATGACTGCCACAAACCTCGATACAGGTTTAACAATCGGTAACCCCAGCCAAGGGAATGAAACGACCGCAGACTGGGGGAAAAGCACACTTCAAATTACAACTCAGCGCTTCGGAGATGCTCTACAGCACGAAGTGCGCTATAGGTTAACAATAAACGACGTACACGTTTCACGTTGTAGCGCATCTCCGAAGCGCCGAGTACAAACTCTTAATAAGATGTACGACCCCAGACTGCACTATCGTTTGTCTGGGGTTTTCGAAAGTTAAACCTCTACGAGGTTTTATTGCAGCTGACCATTCATTTGCATTTTAAAGGACGAGACAAAAAAATTGGTTGCCTAAAGCAGGCAACCAATTTTCGTTTAGTACAGTCCGAACCAGAAGTGATACATGTAGCTGATACCCAGTCCGGCAAGTGTTGCACAGAAAACGTGTATCAACCCTGGAGCCATGAACGAGTGGTTCAGCAGGTATTTACCAATGACCGTCGTACCGGAGCGGTCGAAGTTGACCGTCGCAATGTCCGAAGGATAGTTCGGAATGAAGAAGTAGCCGTAGACGGAAGGCATCACTCCAAGCAGTATCCAGCCCGGAATGCCGAGCGAATAAGCAAGCGGCAGCATCGAAACGACAACGGCGCCCTGCGAGTTTATCAGCACCGACACGGCGAAGAAGGCGAATGCTATCGACCACGGATACTCGCTGACGATGCCGCCAAGAAGTATCTTCATCTCCTCCTGGTAGTTGTCGAAGTACGTATTGGACATCCACGCGATACCATAGATGGCGACCACCGCAACCATACCGTTCTGCCAGACAGGTCCCGAAACAGCGTTCTTCGGCTTGGCCTTGCAGAATATAATCATCAGCGCACACGCCACGAGCATCAGTATCTGTATGACAATATTCATCGAGAGCGCCTTATCGCCAGCCTGAGTTACGCCTTCAATTTCGATTCCACCCTTCACGAGCATCTTGGTGTCGATAGTTGTGCTTGAGCCAGTGCCAGAGGCAGCGTCACACTTGACGCCCACAGAAACGGTATCGGCCACATGATCAACCGGCAAACCTTTCTGCTCGGCCTTCGTTACGGCAGCATCGTCGGGCAGCCATAGCGTGTCCTTGCCTTGCATAGCATACGATTTGACACAGATGGTGTCGACACTCGTCTTCGTGAAACGTGCCGATTCGACATGGCTGACAGCACTTATGTTCTTGTAAGACGGCAGCAAATTGACACCAAACATCTGAGCAACGGAGATGACAACGATGACAGCTAGCGTTGCGAGGAAGATGTAAACGGCATTCTTCGAGTGCTGAGGAATCTTCTTGTCGAGGGTCGTTGCGCTTGAGCCATAGATGTAAGCGTACTGCTGCGGGTCGCGGAGCTTAGCCTGGAACTTAGGGTCTTTGTCCAAGTCCAAGCCACGGTTCCAACTGTAAGCCACAGCGGCGAGAATACCGATAAGGCACGCCGGGATTGTCACCATTATGATTTGGACGTTCGTAACGGGGAATCCGTTGTCGGCGGAAATTGCCGCGAAAGCCACAACAGCTGCCGCAATAGGCGAGCAGGTAATACCAATCTGCGATGCTATCGACGCTATACCGCAAGGGCGCTCAGGGCGTATGCCTTTCTGGAGGGCTATGTCGCAGATGATAGGCATCAGCGTATAGACGACGTGACCGGTACCTACGAGGACGGTGAGGAAGAACGTTGTCAGCGGGGCAAGCAGCGTAATGCGGCTCGGATGTTTGCGGAGCAACTTCTCAGCAATCTGTATCATCCAGTCCATACCGCCCGAAGCCTGGAGTATACCGGCACAGGTGACGGCAGCAATGATGATGTAGATGACATCGGTAGGGGGATTACCAGGCTTCAGATGGAAGCCGAAAACTAGCACGGCAAGACCAATGCCACTGATGGCACCTAAGGCAAGTGAGCCGTAACGCGCTCCTATCCACAGTGCTACAAGCACAACAAGGAGCTCAACAACCATTAAAACTGTCATATGTAAAAAGTTAGAGCCATGCCTCCGGAAACCGTTCGTGCGCTATACTGGCAGCGGTAAGGCTACGGGCAGGCGATTCATAGTGTTTTATTGTATATTGTCAGATAAGTGAAAATTAATTAGTTAGAATTGATTTCGTGTGCAAATGTATGAAAAAAAAAGGAAAAAGAACATTTATTTCGGATTTTTTTGAAAAAAAATATAGCTGCGTACGAACAACATATTAGGTTTTTTGCTACCTTTGCTCTTATAAACGTAAGTTCAACTAATATAGAAAACACTATGATTCCGACTATCCTTCTCGCCATGATGCTTACCGCAACACCTGCAAGCGCGGCAACAACCAATATATCATATACTACCAACGATTCCACGGCATACACTCCCCTGGCCACCGACTCTATAGGACGTGCACCGAGCGACGAGCATTGCGCAGTGGAAATGGCCGTCGATTTCCCCGCCGGAAGCGGGCAATTGCAGGACAGCATTCGCTCGTACATTGCCGACGAGTTGAAGGCTTTCTACCCCGAAAACGAGGATGGCGTGACCGAACCAGCTGATTACAAGGGCGATATAAGCAACGGCAAGGCAATAGTAGACTTCCATTCAGAGGCCATACTTGCCGCCTTGAAGAAGGATTATGAGCAATACGTCAAGGACGGAGGGCCGAAAGACATGTACATGATTACCCAATCGAGTATCCACAAGGCAAGCGAGAACGACTCAATCGTGACCTACGAGGCCACATCGTACAACTTCCTGGGTGGCGCCCACGGCAGTAGCTGGCTCGAGGGTGTGACCTTCCGCCGCAGCGACGGCAGCAGGATAGACATAGTTCTCGACCCGCTGCTCGTCGACGAGATGCAGCCTCTGTTGCGCGAAGGCCTCAACCAGTACCTCAGCGACAACGGAACGGAGCTCAACGTTGACAGTCTCATCAACGGTGGAATGTATCTCATCGACGGACTCGTTCCGTTACCGTCCACTCCGACATACCTTACGGCAGATGGGGTGAAGTTCGTCTACCAGCAATACGAAATCGGTCCGTACGCCCTCGGCATTCCGACGTTCACCATTCCGTTGGATAAAATCCGCCCGTATATTCTCAAAGCCGAATAAAGTGATATTTCTCTGCCGTTCAACACGTTAACAAAGGAAGAAAAGAAAAGCCATCATTTCATAAAATATGATGGTCAAAAGTTCGTCTATCTCAAAAAAAAGCATTACCTTTGCAGCCGCTTTCGAAAGCCCCCCTTTATTATAATAATGTATAATAGGTAAAGAGAACAATTGTTTTTAGGACGGGAACAGCCTGCCACCGTTGGTTGTGCCCTATGATGAAAGGAAAATAATGAGACAGCTCAAAATTCAGAAAAGCATCACTAACCGTTCCAGTGAGGCATTGGACAAGTACCTCGTAGAGATTGGCCGTGAGCCTATGGTAACCCTTGAAGAGGAAATCGAACTCGCACAGACTATCCACAAAGGCGGTCAGAAGGGCGAGCGCGCAAAGGAAAAGCTCATTAAGGCCAACCTGCGCTTCGTCGTTTCCGTTGCAAAGCAATACCAGCACCAGGGGCTGTCGCTAACTGACCTCATCGACGAGGGCAACATCGGACTCGTAAAGGCTGCCGAGAAGTTCGACGAGACACGTGGCTTCAAGTTCATATCGTACGCCGTTTGGTGGATACGCCAGAGCATTCTGCAAGCTATCGCTGAGCAGAGCCGCATCGTACGCTTGCCTTTGAACCAGGTAGGTGCCATGAGCCAGATTAACAAAGTTACCGCGGAGTTCGTCCAGAAGAACGGACGCCGCCCTTCCATACACGAACTCAGCGAGATGACGGGCATCGAGGAGCTGAAGATACGTCAGAGCCAGAATGCCGACGGACACCACATGAGCATCGACGCACCGTTCTCCGACGATGATACCAACTCCATGTCGGACATGCTTGCCTCAGGTGACGACAGCCGGACGGACAAGCAGGTCGACTACGAATCAATGGCATCCGACCTTGACGACGTACTTCGCAAGGTGCTGAAGGAGCGCGAACTGAAAATCGTCAAGCAGTGCTTCGGCATCGGCTGCCACGAGAAAGGACTCGAGGAGATAGGCGCTGAGATGGGACTCACTCGTGAGCGTGTCCGCCAGATACGCGAGAAGAGCATCGAGAAGATACGCCAGTCGGGCAATGTCCGCATCCTCATGAAGTATTTAGGTTAGTTCTGTATGCTGCGGCACCCCAGCAGTTATTAAGCACCCACTCGTTCAGTATGCTGCGGCGCTGCCGCAGCCACCAAGAAAACAATGCACATCGGAATAGCAGGAAATATAGGAAGCGGAAAGACAACGCTAACAAAGTTGCTCGCAAAGCGGTACGGCTGGACTCCAAGCTACGAGGCAGTGAAGGACAACCCGTACCTCTCCAACTACTACAGCAACATAAAGCGCTGGGCATTCCCAATGGAAGTGTTCTACCTCAAGGAGCGTTTCCGCGATTTGCTGGAGATAGCCCGCTCGTCGAAGACTATCGTCCAGGACAGAACTATCTTCGAGGGCGTCTACGTCTTCGCAACCAACAACCACCTGATGGGGAACCTCGACGACCGTGACTTCGAAACTTACATGGAACTGTTCGAGTCGATGATGACACGCGTCAGCTATCCGAGGCTTCTCGTCTACCTTCGTTCCTCACTGCCCCACCTCGTCAAGAACATCGAGAACCGCGGACGTTCGTACGAGCAGGAAATCCCAATCGACTACCTCGAAGGCCTCAACCGCCTGTACGACGACTTCGTAATGAAGAAGTACAAAGGCAGGACAATCGTCGTGGATGTCGACAACCTCGACTTCGAACACCGTCCCGAAGACTTCAGAAAAATATCAGACCAGATAGGAGCCGAGCTCTACGGTCTCTTCAGTAATAACGAATAATCACCCAAGCAGTTGGGTATGCCGCTGCACGACAGCGGCACCAAACATCATAACAATGCACATAGCAATAGCAGGAAACATAGGAAGCGGAAAGACGACACTCACCCGCATGCTCGCAAAGCGCTACGGCTGGATACCGCATTTCGAGCCCGTGGACAACAATCCCTACCTCGAGGACTACTACCACGACATGGCTCGCTGGGCATTCAACCTGCAAATATACTTCCTCAACAAGCGTTTCAAGGACGTGGTCGAAATATCCCGCTCCGACAAAGCCGTCATTCAGGACCGCACTATCTTCGAGGACGCACGCATCTTCGCGCCGAACCTCCACGACATGGGTTATCTGTCCGACCGTGACTTCAACAATTACACCGACTTGTTCGACCTCATGCTGTCGCTTGTCAAGCTCCCCGACCTGCTCATCTATATCCGTTCGTCGGTGCCAAGGCTCATCGGCAACATACAGAAGCGCGGCCGCTCGTACGAGCAGACCATACGCATCGACTACCTGCAGGGCCTCAACGCACGCTACGAGGAATGGATTAAGTCATACAAAGGCAAACTGATAACCGTCGACGGAGACACCTGCGACTTCCAGGACTCGCCCCGCGACTTCGGACGCATCGCCGACCAGATAGACGCCGAGCTCTTCGGCCTCTTCTCGAAGGAGTAACCAGCCACCCCGCTCCCTCCCCGTCCAGCCACCGGCAATCCTCCGCCCAGCGCCGGCAACGAACCATCCTGCGGTTTGCATCCACCCGTTCGGTATGCTTCTGCACCGCAGAAGCCCCCAGTATGAACTAACATTATTAACTATTTTAACAACACCCGCAAAACCAACTAACAACTCCCCTGCTTCAGGGGTTGGGCAATTGCTTGCTTATGGAAAATCTAACAGAACACAAGGAAGAACAAATCCTTATCAGTATTCAGGGAATTGACCGTCCGGGACTCACTGCCGAGGTCATGGAAATCCTCGCAAAGTACAACGCTACAGTACTCGACATCGGTCAGTCGAACATCCACTCCACACTGTCGCTCGGCGTTCTCATCCGTGCTGACGTCCTCGTATCGGGTCAAATCATGCGAGAGCTGCTCTTCCGTGCCAACGACCTCAACGTCAACATTACTTTCCAGCCTATCACCGACGACGACTACGAAGCATGGGTAGGCCGTCAGGGAAAGCACCGCTACATCCTCACACTCATCGGACGCGAGCTTTCGGCAAGCCAGATTTTCGCTGCTGCAAATGTGATAACTGAGCAGAAGCTCAACATCGATGCCATCCGCCGTCTCACCGGTCGTGTCAGCATCATGCATCCGGACCGCAACACGCGCTCGTGCATTGAGTTCTCGCTTCGTGGCGACCCTGTCTCACGTCAGGACATGCAGTCGGAGCTGATGAAACTGTCGGCGGAAATGGGCTTCGACTTCTCTCTCCAGAAGGACGATATGTACCGCCGTATGCGCCGTCTCATCTGTTTCGATATGGACTCTACCCTCATTCAGACCGAGTGCATAGACGAACTGGCTAAGCGTGCGGGCGTTGGCGACCAGGTATCGGCAATCACCGCTTCGGCTATGCGTGGAGAAATCGACTTCAAGGAAAGCTTCACACGCCGCGTGGCTCTGCTCAAGGGCCTCGACGCAAGTGTCATGCAGGACATCGCCGAGCACCTTCCTATCACCGAAGGTGTCGACAAGGTCATGAAGGTTCTCAAGACTTCGGGTTACAAGATTGCCATTCTCTCCGGAGGTTTCACTTACTTCGGACAGTACATGCAGCGCAAGTACGGCATCGACTACGTATATGCCAACGAACTGGAGATTGGCGAGGACGGCAAACTCACGGGCCATTACCTCGGTGAGATAGTAGACGGCCACCGCAAGGCGGAGCTCCTCAAGCTAATCGCACAGGTCGAAAAGATTAACCTCGCGCAGACTATAGCAGTCGGTGACGGTGCCAACGACCTCCCGATGATTAACGAGGCAGGTCTCGGTATCGCCTTCCATGCAAAGCCAAAGGTAAAGGCAACGGCTCACCAGAGCATCTCTACCATCGGTCTCGACGGTGTCCTCTACTTCCTCGGCTTCAAGGACAGCTACCTCGGAGAGCTCGGTAAGTAAGCAGAAGGACGAATAAGACAAGATGAACATCTGCCGATAGGCAGTCTGATATGCGTAAACCCCGGACTGGCAATTGTCAATCCGGGGGTTATTGTTATATGACTACTATGTCAGAATTTTTCCTTCTCGTTTTTAATAGCTTTTGTCTTCGTAACTAACTGATTGTCAATGGCGCCATAAAAGGGCAGCTTTGAGCTTCCAAAACCTTAGGTTTTAAACTGTGAAAACTTAGCTTTTGCGGCGCAAAAGGTCATCTTTTGCAAGCCAATTCGATAGCTTTCGTTTTGCTGTAAACTTTCTTTACTATATTTGCAGCAGTTCGGACGTTTGCGGATGTCATCAGTAAAGGCAGACTAGTCAACCGTTAGCTTGAACTAGGATGACTTCAACAATGACAACATAATCGGCTATCGCCGATTGGGGACAACAAAAAGATGTAAATCATGGTTTTCGTATTAAAAGCCAATTATCTGTTTGGATGCCCACGGATAATCATATTTATATAATCATAATCACACTAATCGACAGCGTCCTGATGGACATCCTTGACAGCACGGCCACTCGGTTCGTTCTGCCCAGCCCATGCCTTATCCCAGGCGAGAGCCTCAGCAGTGGAGCAAGCCACAGACGGTACCGATGGCACAGAGCGTGCCGCACTGTCCGACGGGAAGTGTTCAGCGAATATGCTGCGGTAGTAATATTCCTCCTTATTGCGTGGCGGATTAATCGGGAAACGCTCGGCGGCATGCGCCATCTGCTCGTCCGACACTGCCGAAGCAGTTATCTCCTTAAGCGTATCAATCCAACTGTAGCCCACTCCATCGGAGAACTGCTCCTTCTGACGCCATGCAACCTCTGCCGGAAGCATGTCGGCGAAAGCCTCACGGACAACCTTCTTCTCTATCGTCTGTCCCGGACACATTTTGAACTTAGGGTCGATACTCATCGCTACATCAAGGAACTCTTTGTCGAGGAACGGCACACGTCCTTCGACGCCCCATGCCGCAAGACTCTTGTTGGCACGCAGGCAGTCGTAGAGATACAGTTTCGACAGTTTGCGAACCGTCTCCTTATGGAACTCCTCTGCCGACGGTGCCTTGTGGAAATACAGGTAACCGCCGAATATCTCATCAGCACCCTCACCCGAGAGCACCATCTTTATGCCCATCGACTTAATGACACGGGCAAGCAGATACATAGGAGTACTTGCACGAACGGTCGTAACATCGTATGTCTCAATGAAGTAGATAACATCGCGAATAGCGTCAAGTCCTTCCTGAATGGTATAGTTTATCTCGTGGTGAACAGTTCCGATGTAGTCGGCAACGAGCTTCGCCTTCGCCAGGTCGGGCGCACCTTTCAGTCCTACTGCAAACGAGTGGAGACGTGGCCACCAAGCCTTCGTTCCATCCTCGACGCGCCGCTGCGAATACTTCTGTGCTATTGCGGAGATGACCGATGAGTCGAGACCACCCGAAAGCAGTACACCGTAAGGCACGTCACTCATCAGCTGACGGCGTACGGCTGCCATCAGAGAAGTCCGTATCTCCTCAGCAGCTGCCGACATCTCCGTCTCCGGTGTTGAAGCGACGCCTTCCGGAACAAGCCCCTCATCACTTGTGATTGGGTGGTCCATCCATTCACGGTGCCAGTAGCGTTTCATTCCCGGCTCACGACTCCAATAGTAGTTGCCCGGAAGGAACGGCTCATAGCGGTCGCACTGCCCTTCCAACGCCTTAAGCTCCGAGGCGCTGTACACCGTACCGTCGTCATCGTAGCCTATATATAAAGGTATTACGCCGATAGGGTCGCGCGCCATGAGGAAGGAATCTGTGTCAACATCATACAGACAGAAAGCAAATATACCCGAAAGGCACTCCAGCATTGCCGTAATATCCTTATGCTCAGGATGGCCATTGGTACGAGCCATCATGTCACGGTACAGCGCAAGGATGACCTCACAGTCGGAACCGGTCTGGAACTGATAGTCACCGAACTCATGACGGATGTCCTGGTGATTGTAAATCTCACCATTGACGGCAAGCACCTGCTTCTTATCGGGCGAGAAAAGGGGCTGCCGTCCGCTCTCAGGGTCTACGATACTCAGGCGTTCGTGGGCAAGGATTGCCGAGCCGCCTACATAAATTCCGCTCCAGTCGGGACCGCGATGACGTATTTTCTGACTCATTCTCAGTGCTTTCTGCCTGAGTTCGGGAGTCTGTTCCTGTATGTTCAGTATTGATACTATTCCACACATAAGCGTTGGTTGTTTATAATTTAGTGTGTGCAAAGTTACACATTTTATCCTTTTCTGCAAACATTTTGATAACTTATTTAATATAAAAACATTAAAGAAGTCAGTTTATTGATTATTAAACATACTTTTTGACACACATTATCAACATCTGTTCAACTTTCTGCAAAATTAGAAAACACTAATATTTTTAGCATTTACTGAAGATAATTTGCGGTCAATAGGAAAAAAGTATACCTTTGTTGACGAATTGAACATAATCATTACAAACCATAAAGGAAGATGAAAAAGATTTTGTTTTCTATCCTTGCCATATGTATTCCAATGTTGGCAAGTGCTCAGAAAACTTCAGAAAATGTAAAAACTCACGACGTCTATCTTGAAATTGGAGGCGCTTCGTCGGGCATTGGCATCACCTATGACTCCCGCTTCAGCAATCGGACACGCTGGGGATGGCGTGCCGGCATAGGCTTCGGCTATAGCAACAGCTCTGGTTACTTTGTCGGTAACGAATCCACACGTGCATGGTCGGTGCCGGTCGGCGTCAACTACCTCATCGGGAACCACAAGAATAGCCTAGAACTTGGTGTAGGCGTCAGTCTCGGACTCTACAACGGACACCACAATGAATACGAAATAAAGCAAGTGGACAAAGCAACATATGATGCCGAAACAGAGCATCCCAGCCCGAACGTGTCAGGTGCTTTTGAAGTCTCTGAAGGGCAGTATGCTCTAATGTACGGGCCGTACAAGAAGTCGACCAACGACTTCGGCTACTTTTTCTTCGGCGACATAGGCTACCGTCACGTTGCCAACAGCGGTTTTGTATTCCGCGTCGGTCTCAGTCCTTCGTGGAATTTCGCTGACAAGCACGCCGTAAGCCGCAGTTTCGATGACGAATTCCATGACTTCTCCTTGGGAGGATATATAGCCTTCGGATGGGTTTTCTGACATCCGAAGGCTTGAAAGAGACTATCGCTTAATCATTTTCTTGCCATTGATGATGACAATTCCCCTATACGAATTGCCTACACGTTGGCCTTGAAGATTATAGATATTATTGTCAACCGGATGACGACGGGCATTATCATTAACATTGGTGATGCCCGTTGTCGATGTATAATTGTACTTCGGGTCTACGAAATTCAGTCGCTGAGAAATCCAATTCTTTATGTATGAGAGCTCGCTTTCCCAGTCAATCTGATGTCCCTTGATGTCGGTATCACCGCTCCACTTCGCCTGCTCACGGTTTGCCGCACCGCTGAAACGCAGTTCCTCGTAGGCATTCTGGAACCTGTCGCAGAGCGACTGATAGCTGAACGTCGTCGAACGGAGGGCAGCATAGCGGTCGTTCATAGTCTTCGTGTACTCGTCGCCAAAGACTTTCGACATCCGTTTGTCAATATTGGTGACATAACCGATTTCGTGTGTCGGCGCAACCATTTGCGGTACGTCATCGTCGGCTACGACATTGTTGAGGAAAGTACCAAATGTAGCATCCAAATCCCACGGCGACAGCACGAACTTCGTGTAGCCTTTCTTGGCATAGTCGTAAACGCTCCAGTAGCAGTTCTTGCCCACATTGTCGGGCGCATTTAGCAGTTGAATGAACAGGACCCAATCCTCGAAGACGGGCAAATCCATCTTCTGAGCTATGTTCTCCTTGAAATCAGCATCGGAGGAAGTTGCAACGAAGTCGATGAAGTCCTTCAACGGCTTGAAATCGGTGGTGTCCGCGTCGTCGCCAGGTTCCGGATACTTGACTTCCCAACCAGACCACGTGTCCTTTTTGTTGGAGTATTTGTCCTTGATAGACTCGTAGAAGGTCGTGCCTTCATAGTCGGACGCCTTGTAGAGAAGCCCGTGGTTGCCCTTCTTATACTTCTTCAGAGCAAGCTGTTTGCGGTCGAGGGGCTCCATGAGGTCGTACATTCCGCGGTATTCGTTGTTGATAAAGAGCTCTATCTCCTTGGTATGGCAACCGTTTACGGCACCAGACTCCTTCGAGAAGTAGTACGGCTTGGTCGAGAAATCGAGCCACATCTCGTGGCAGACCTTATTACGTACACGGAAGACATCGACCTGTCCGGCATCGAGAATCCATCCGTTGTCCTCACGCATGCCAAGGAGCGAGAGGTTCCGGTTCGTCCCTCCCGAGTCGGTAATATTGAAACGGTAGTTGCGTTTGTGACGGTCGGCACGGTTGGTCGTACCTCCGCGGGTCTTAATCTGGCAGTAGACGCGGGTGTTATTTAGCGAACCGTCAGGCGCATCCATATATATGTCGGCAGAACTATAATCCTTTGAGATGTCCGAAGACTTCACGACCTTGAACACCGGCAGACATGTGAACCTGATGGTGCGGGTCACCTGCTTTCCGCCGGCTGTTGCCGTGAGTTGGTATGTCCTGTCTGCCGAAGCGTCACCGAAGTTGAACGTACTGCCGACAGCTTTGCCGTCGATTTTCAAATCTTGCCATCCGCCGTCAGAGGTAGCACTGACAGAAGCGGTCAAGTTGCTCAGCGAAGACTCGGAAGTCACATAGAGGAATGACTGCGTGGCTTCATCATAGAATGGTTGGTGTCCGCCCACGACGACTTGTGCCTGCATGCTGATAGCGAAAGACACGGCGAACACTGCGCACAAATGTTGTTTCATGTTGTGTTGAATTAGTAGATTACTCTTGCAAAAGTAATTATTCCAATTCAAAACGACAACGACAAGATTGGATTTTATTCATCTCGAAATCATATTTTAACACTTCGTCCAATGAAAATGACAATATCTCCTCTGTCAATGATGAATTTACCGTCTGACAGTATTGTAATATGCGACAACGGGGAAGTCATTGTGGTGTGCGACGAAGGTCCGTATGACAAGACCAGCGAGCAGGGTTCCAATGTCCATGAGTGGGTTTCGGTGTTCCAGTATTCCAAGTCGGAGCGGTGGACAGTGAGGCTGACGGCCTTCTTCTCCTTAGGCTTGAAGGAGCAACGCTTGAAAGCCACGAGCTTCTTTATAGGACGAACGACCTTCGAATCGGGGAAAGAAGCATACACCTGGACGACCTCATCGCCGGCAATCTTGCTCTCGTTAGTGACTGGAATTGTAACCATCAAGTCGCCATCACTGCCGGCACCCACCTTCATCTTACCGTACTTGAACTTCGAATAGCTCAATCCGTAACCGAAGGGATACAGAACCGGGCGACTGTTATACATATATGTACGACCGTGAGTTATGTCATAGTCCATCATCGGAGGCAAATCGGCAACCGACTTGGGCCACGTCTGCGTCAGCCGCCCTGCCGGATTGTAACGTCCCGAAAGCACATCGACGATGCCATGGCCCTGCTCCTGGGAGCCGTGTGTGGCATGGATGATGGCTGGAAGATGCTCCTGCGAGAAATTGATGGTGTACGGGAACGAGCTGAGAAGTACCAGAACGGTGTTCGGATTGCGCTGCCACACCTGCCGAATCCATTGTTCATCGGGCAGATTGAGGCTGTCCCTGTCCTTGCCCTCACGTCCGTAGTCGGAGCGGAGCACAGCCGCCCATTTGTCGGTACCGCCAACCGGTTCGTTGCCGGCTATGCAAATGACGACATCGGCACCATCGACGGCATGCAACTGACGGCTGTCAAGGGTCATATTCCCTACCCTTTCCGTTCTCACAGTCAGCCCAGGAGTACTCTCAGCAAGCTCCCTGAAGGCATCGGCAATTGTCACACCGTAAGCCATTGTGCCACCATACCAGTCCTGATGGATGCTGTCGGCAAAGTTCTGAGTTGAGTCGCAGACGAGCAGGATGTTGTGGACCCTATTGAAATCGAGTGGCAGAAGGTGTGCCTTCTCATCATTCTTCAGCAACACAACCGACTCGTCCATGGCACGGCGCGCCAACGCCCGAACGCTGTCTGTTGTCCAAGGCTCAGCCACCGTTGTGTCTTTTCCAATCGACGCATACGGGTTCTGTGTGTCGTCACCATCAAGGAGACCAAGGCGTACCGCAACGTTAAGGTCGTAGCGTATGGCTTTGTCTATATCGTTGACTGACAGTAAACTATCTTTCAGAGCCTGTTTGATTGCGTCCTTGTAGTCGTCAAGAAACTGACCGGTTGTTGCCTTGACGACAGCGGCAGCAGCTTCGGGAAGCGTCTTGTAGGCATGATGCGCACTGACAAGAAGCCTAAGAGCTCCGCCATCGGTACAGATGATGCCGTCGTTGCCCCACTCCCTGCGCGTTATACTGTCGAGAACGGGATTGATGCACATTGGTGTTCCGTTCCATGCGTTGTACGATGCCATGAACGCACGGCTGCCGCCCTCGGTTATTCCCTTGTAGAACGGGAAGCTGTAGTACTCGCGGAACAACCGCTCGGAGAAGTTGCTCGACGAGCTGTCGCGCCCGTTCTCATTGCTGTTGGCGAGGAAGTGCTTCATGAGCGATGCCGTTTTCCAATACCGCGGGTTGTCGCCCTGCAAACCGTGAATCATCGCGCAAGCCATCGTTGCTGTAAGATATGCATCTTCGCCGAAGCTTTCCTCCGTGCGTCCCCACCGTGGGTCACGAGCCAAATCGGCGTTTGGGGCACGCATGACGAGACAGTGTTCCACGCGCGACTTCGGACTTTGGGCATACCAACGAGCATCAGTGGCTTCGGCGTCGCCTATAAGCCGGATGAGCTCCGGGTCCCAAGTCTCGCCCATTCCATACTCTTGCTGAAAACAGGTAGAAGGGAATGGCTGGTGGACGGTTGTCCCGTCGGCAAGCCTATAGATTAGTCCCCACTTGCCGGGGCCACCCAGCGTTAGTCCGTGAAGGCCTTCGTAATGGCCGCAGCGGGGTATACCAAGCCGTGGAACACCAAGATTGGTCGACAGAAGGCTGATTTTCTCATCCAATGTCAGTTGCGACAACACCATCTCAACTCTTGTTTTGTTGTCCAAGGATGTATTGTTGAAATGGAATTTTTGCGCATTCAGTGTTGTTGAAAGCAGCAGAAGCAGTAAAGTAATTATATTTTTCATAGTCTCAAAAGAACATTAAACAGCATTATAATCGCGTCCGCAATGGTAGCAATGCAGGCGTCCGGCGCCGTCGAAGGTGACGTTGGCACTGCCGCAATAGGGGCATGAGCGCATTGCGGGCTCTCCGTCGTCGAGTTAGTCAGATGGTCATTGAAATACGGGAACTTCGTATGACTGATTATTACAGGCAACGTAAGTCCTTGAGCCTATTAAGTCTATCAAGTCTATAACTCTATCAAGCACATGCAAAGATAATGATTAATATCGAAAAAAAACTCACGCCACATAATTATTTTTTTTCTTCTCGGCAATTATCCATATTATTCTCGCACGGAAATTAAAGATTTAATGGATTGGAAAACATACGACTGGACGAAGTGGAATCGGCGGTTTTCAGCGCGAAGCGCATGATTTGTCTCTTTTCTTTTATAAACGGTTTGGACGTTTATGAATAAGCATATAAGATTATGTATATGCTTCCAAAGTAGCAACCATCTGCGGGATGGAATTCGTAAGAAATGTTTACAGCAAAGCGGAAGTTGCCGAATTGGCTCGCAAAAGCTTATCTTTTGCACTTCAATAGTTGACCTTTGACCGTCTAAAAGCTAAGGTTTTAGAAGCCCCAACCTGCCCTTTCGCTACCGCACTGACAATCAATGGATTACGGAGACGAAATCAATAAAAACCGAAAAGGAAAAATCCAGACAGAGACAACATCATAGTTACAGTATTCACACGGATATTAAAGATTTAAAAGACGAGTTTACGCTAGACGCTACAAACATCGTGCATAAGAGTAATCGGCGGAGCCGACATCTTTAAAATCTTTATTATCCGTGTGAGGCTTTTATAAATAATGTAGAACAGAATGATTCCGTAATCAGAACTCGATGATGAGGGCCTGCCGCTGAGTGAGCGGAATGTCGTGGGTCAAATCGACGGTCGCACCGGTGAGAACATCACGGGCGGTGGTATGCTGTCCGATTATCTCGGCGTAACGCGCCACGGCGAGCTTGTTGTCGGAGCGCTTACCGTTGAGGATTGTCATTACCGACTTGCCGGCATGCTGACGTGCGATGACATAAACGCCTTTGTATGGGATGAACTGCGTCTGAGTGCCGTTGATGATGACATCGTTACCCTGACGCCAGTGGAGCAGACGGGATGTCCAGTCGAACATACCATTCTCGGCTGCCGTGCGTCCCTCACTTGTGAAGCAGTTGTGCTTGTCGCCGGGGAAACCACCCGGGAAGTCCTTGCGGACATTGCCGTCGGTGACCTCCTTGGTGCCGTTCATCAGTACCTCCGTACCGTAGTAGAGCTGCGGCGTGCGCTTGATGGTCAGCAGCAGAGCCAATGCCTGCTTCAGCATCGTCGAGTCCTTAGTGTTGCCAAGGAAGCGGTCAGTGTCGTGGTTATCGATAAACGCCAGCACACTCTTCGGGTTGGGGTAGAGGTAGTCGTAGCACAGCGAGTTGTAGATGCGATTGAAGCCCTTCCACCAGTCGTCAGTCTCCTCATGCTTGGCCTGGTTCAACTTATCGTAGAACGAGAAGTCCATGACCGTCTTCAGGTATGAGTTCTTCTCTTGCAGCTTCGAGTCCTTCTGCCATGAAGCCGTGTAAGCAGGCTCCGTGACCCACGTCTCGCCAACGGTGTTGAAGTTGGGGTACTCCGTGTCGAGGGTCTTCATCCACAGAGCCATAGCATCGCGGTCGGCATACGGGTAAGTGTCCATGCGGATGCCGTCGATGTTGGCGGTCTCTATCCACCACTCACTGTTCTGAATGAGATAGCGAATGACGTGAGGGTTGCGCTGGTTCAAATCCGGCATTGAGCTGACGAACCATCCGTCGGTAGTCTCCCGCTTGTCGACTTTTGAGGCATACGGGTCGAGAACCGGCGTCAGCTTATAGCTCGTCTGCAATCTGTAGTTGGGGTTGTTGAACCAGTCCTTCATCGGTGGGTCGATGTTCCAAGGGTGATAATCGCTGCAATGATTGAATATCATGTCCATGACAACCTTCAGTCCCTTTTGGTGACACTTCTCGATGAGGCTGACGTACTCGGCGTTAGTGCCGAAGCGTGCATCAACCTTATAATAATCGGTGGTGGCATAGCCGTGGTACGAGCTGTTCTGTGTCTTGTCGGCAGGCCAGTTGTTCTCGAGTATTGGCGTGAACCACAGGGCGGTGACACCCAACTCGTTGAAGTAGTCGAGGTGCTGGGCAATGCCTTCGAGGTCGCCGCCATGCCGCAGCGACGGATAGTTGCGGTCGCAGTGCTCGTCGCGCATACCCTTTACGACATTGTTCTTCGGGTTGCCGTTGGCGAAGCGGTCCGGCATGAGCAGGTACAGCACATCGGCATTCGTGAAGCCACGGTGCTCAGCAGCGTCGTGCTGGCGTGCTTTCAGCATGTAGTCAACGGTGCGCTTCTTGCCGCCGTTGGTGAATGTCAGGTGCATGGTGCCCGGCTTCGCAGTCCCGAGGTTCAGGTACACGAAGAGATAGTTCGGCGAGTCGGGGCGGACGATGGAGTCCACGGTGACGCCCGGATAGTCGGTGGTGACGCCGGCGGTGCTGATGTCCTTGCCGTAGACCATCAGCTGTAGCGTCGGGTCCTTCATGCCGACGTACCAGTCCGTTGGGTCTATGCGGCTGATTTTCACTTGTGCGCTCATTGTCATTGCGATAAGTGCTGTTGCTATTATTGCTAGGATTCTTTTCATTGTTATTGAGTGTTAAGGGAAGAGGGGAACTTCTGTGACGCAGAAGCACACCGAACGGGAGGGGTGCGGGGCAAGCAGGGCTTGGGGTGGAAGCCCTGCTGTGTGGGCTGAGTAGGGACTACTTGGCGAAGAGGGAGATGGCGAAGCCGCCACCAGGAGCCTCGGTGAGCTTCAGCACGTCGCCACGGCGTACCTTGCGGTGGGTGATGACGTAAGCCTTCGGGTTCGTCTTGTAGTCGGCACCCTTGGCGTCAGCGTAAATAGTGGCGTCGTATGTGCGGCCCTTGTCGAGGAAGTCGAGCTTGACGACGGCGTTGTGTCCGTGCTCATCGCACTTGCCGCCAACGAACCAGTCGGCCTTGCCTTTTGCCTTGCGTGCCACGGTGATGTAGCGGGCAGGCTCTGCCTCAAGGTACTTGGAGTCGTCCCAGTCGATGGCAACATCCTTGATGAACTGGAAGGCGTCCTTGTACTTGGCGTAGTTCTCAGGCAGGTCGGCAGCCATCTGCACCGGTCCCCACATGACGAGGTAGAGAGCGAGCTGACCAACGAGGGTCGTGTGAACGTATGATGTGTTGCTGCTCCATGTCTTCAACTGAGTCTCGAGGATGCCCGGCGTGTAGTCCATCGGACCACCTTGCAGGCGGGTGAACGGCAGGATGACGGTGTGGTTAGGATAGCTGCCGCCGAATGCCTCGTACTCACCTCCGCGAGCACTCTCGTTGGCAACGTAGTTAGGCCATGTGCGGCCAATTCCGGTAGGACGTGTTGCCTCGTGGGCGTCTACCATTATATGATGCTTTGCTGCTTGTTCGACAACGTACTGGTAGTGGTTGTTCATAGCCTGCGAGAAGTGGTGGTCGCCACGTGGGATGATATCGCCTACGTAGCCCGTCTTCACGGCGTCGTAGCCGTATTTGTTCATCAGGTTGAGAGCCGACTCGAGGTGGCGCTCATAGTTGCGAGTGCTCGATGAAGTCTCGTTGTGCATCAGCAGTTTTACGCCTTTAGAGTGAGCATAGTCGTTGAGAGCCTTGATGTCGAAATCAGGGTATGGAGTGACGAAGTCGAAGACGTCCTCCTTCCAGTGGTTTGCCCAGTCTTCCCATCCGACGTTCCATCCTTCGACGAGAACCTCGCTAATACCGTTTTCGGCAGCGAAGTCGATGTAGCGGCGCACCTCAGCGTTGTTGGCACCGTGGCGTCCGTTAGGCTTTGCCTTGCTCCAGTCGATAGTGTTCAACTTGATGGATGGATATTCGTCGGTGTAGTTCCATGACTGGTTGCCGACAATCATCTCCCACCAAACACCGCAGAACTTCGTCGGGTGTATCCAGCTGGTGTCCTTGAGTTTGCAAGGCTCGTTGAGGTTGTAAATCATCGAGTTGGCATCGCCGAGCATGTCGCGTGCGTCATCGCTTACGGCAACGGTGCGCCACGGCGACTGGCACGGTGTCTGCATATATCCCTTCATGCCGGTGGCGTCAGGGGTGAGCCATGATGTGAACGTCATCGTCGTGTCGTTGAGGTTCAGGTGCATGGTGGAGTAGTCGAGACATGCAGCCTCGTGGATGTTGATGTACAGTCCGTCGGCGGTCTTCATCTGCAAAGATGTCTGCACACCGGTCGGCGAGAAGACAGCCACTGACGAGTTTGTCCAGTTGACGGCATCGTGGAAGCGCGAGCGTATCTCAGAGAGCTTCGACTCCTGCGTCTCCTGCTCCTGCGTGTCGTAGTCGCCCGGTAACCACCAAGCGGTGTGGTCACCGGTCATGGCAAACTCGGAGCGTTCGTCCTTGATGACGAAGTAGGTGAGGGAGTCCTGCTGCGGGAACTCGTAGCGGAAGCCCATGCCGACGTTGTAGACACGGAAACGGATGGTCATCTTGCGGCTTGCCGATGGCTGATAGAGGTTGACGGCGAGCTCGTTGTAGTTGTTGCGAATCTTGCTGTACTGTCCCCAGACCGGTGTCCACGTCTCGTCGAAAGTCGATGTATGGGTGTCAGCGATGGTGAAACCGTCGAGGAGCGAGGTCTCATGGAAGCCCTTGCTGGCGTGCTTGTCCTTGGCGAGTTCGAGACCGAGGCGGCTAGGCTTGACGACCTCGCGGTTCTTGTATTTCATCTCGTAGGTCGGGACACCATTGCCGGTGAGTGAGAACGTGACGGCTATGTTGCCATCAGGTGACTTGACTGTCTGTGCGGCAGCTATGAGCGGAAGGGCGAGCGCCGCAATGAATAGTTGTAGCTTTTTCATTGGTTTGCTTGGTTGTTGATATTGAGGGGTAGAAACCGAGGGGCCTCTGTGACGCAGAGGCACACCCAACGGTGGATAATAGGCTACTTGCGACCGGACTGGACAACGAGCTCGGAGATGTTGGCAACGAAGTCGCTGTTGTCGATGAGGTCCTCGATGTTGAGGTGCATGCGGTAGCGCCAGTAGTGGTGCGGGTTGGCAGGCACATTGATGCGCTCGGCATTCTCGTCCGGAAGGCGGAGCTTCTCGTCGATGGAGAGCCAGTCCTGTATTGTTATTATGCAGAGCATCGACGGCGACGTGAGGTGACGGCTGACGATGTCGCGTGCAAGCCAGCCTGGCAGCGGGTGCGGAGCCGGTCCCTGACGGTAGAGCATTTCGCCATAGTAAGCCTGCGTGCGCTCGTAGTCCTCGTCCCACCACTGGCGGAGCGTCGGTGTGTCGTGCGACGAAATAGTGCAAACGGAGCGGTACGGGTTGCGTGACAGATGACCGAAGCGTACGTGTGGGTCCTTCGGCATACTCTGTATCTCGAGGCTGAGAATCTTCAGTTCGTTCATCACCCATGCCACGCAGTCGGGCACCATGCCCAAGTCCTCGGCGCAGACGAGCATGCGTGTTGCGTTGACGAGGCGCGGTAGTTTCTTCATTGCCTCACGATACCAGAACTGGTTGTTGCGATGATAATAATAATCATTGTACAGACGGTTGAAGACAGCCTTGTCGCTGTCATACAGGCTTTCGAAGACGAAGTCGTACTGCACGGAGATGCGCGGGTGGAACTTGTTTTCGTCCTTATGGTCGCGCACGAAGAGGACGTCGCTGATGAGGGCGTACAGTCCGTCGCGCAGGTTGTCGTTTTGCTTTATCTCCTCGGCGATTGCCTTCTTGCGGTCCTCGTCCTTACTGGCGTCGGCTTCCTTCTGAAGCTTTGCGTTGATGTCTGCGAAGTAAGCCTCCACCTTGCGCTGCGTGTCGAACTGCGAACGCATGCGATAGTACTGCCCGCCCTTCGGCTCAATGTAGTTGTCGCGGACGAGCTGAGCGCGGTCGTCGAACATTCTGTCCAGTACCCAGTCGGTGATGAACGGAGTAGTGAAGAGCTCCTCCTGCCAGTGGAGTCCGTAGCCTTCGACCTCCTCGCGTGTCATGCCGAGTGCCGGCTGGAACTGTCCGAGCAGTCCGTGAACGGCATCGATAGGTATCTCCCAAATGCGGAAGAAGCCGAGGACGTGGTCGATGCGGTAGGCGTCGAAGAACTTCGCCATGTTCTGGAAACGGCGTACCCACCAGCGGCAGCCGTCCTTTATCATCTCGTCCCAGTTATAAGTCGGAAAGCCCCAGTTCTGTCCGTTCGTTGAGAAAGCGTCAGGTGGCGCTCCTGCCTGACCGTTGAGGTTGAAGTAGCGTGGCTCCGACCATACATCGCAGCCATAGCGGTTGACTCCGATAGGAATGTCGCCCTTGAGGACAACACCCTTCTCACGGGCATAGTTGTGAACTTCCTCAAGCTGAGTGTTCAGGATGTACTGCTTGAAGTAGTAGAAGCTTACAGCCTTGTAAGCCTTTGAACGTGGCGACGACAGTTCCTTGCGCTCGCTCTCGTCCCACTGGTTGTGGTCAGGCCACTTCGAGAAGTCGGCAGTACCATTGGCATCACGCAGGTAGCAATACTCTGCATACGGAACGAGCCACTGAT
>Ga0256406_1000404_pt1 | contig 80484 bp, 52 predicted proteins | sample RumenRJG_03DNA_FD_185986 | JGI IMG/M metagenome (GOLD analysis project Ga0256406, IMG submission 185986) | Bovine rumen microbial communities from Lethbridge, Alberta, Canada - RJG_03 | ecosystem: Host-associated > Mammals > Digestive system > Stomach > Rumen | place: Canada: Alberta | collected... | reverse complement strand
ATCCGTGCTGCCGATGATGGTCGTCGGCTTTACGTTTTTCAGCAATTCGTGCAGTTTCATCTTTATTTTGTTTTTTATTGTGATAGGCAATTGTAGGCGGGGTAGGCACTGTAGGCAACTATAGGCACTATAGGCAACCATAGGCACTATAGGCGGGGTAGGCACTATAGGCAACTATAGGCAACCATAGGCACTGTAGGCAACCATAGGCACTATAGGCGGGGGAGGCACTATAGTCAACCCCAAGAGAGGCTACTCCAGGGTGAGGATGCATACCTGCCCCTTGTGGATGCGCATGCCTGGTCCGATGCTCTGTGCGGTCACCTTGCCCCGGCCCTTGACGACGCACTTCACGCCGCGCGACTCGATGATGTACACTGCGTCGCGCGCCCCCATGCCATGTACGTCGGGCATCAGTTTGCTCGATGGCTCACGCCGGCGCAACAGTGCCAGGCCCCCAGACCGTTTTTCGGCGATGCCCCAGATGGGTTGGCCCACGGGTGAGAGCTGTGCAGAGAAGTTGGTCTGCCGGCGGATGCCGAGTGTGGACAGTACATAGTCGGCCGACAGAATATTGCCAGCCTTCACATCGGGTATGGGGGTGTAGCTGGAGTCGCGCACCTCACTGATGTCACGGCGTATGTTTTGGGCCATGATGCCTTCAGCGATGTTGTGGAACACCACACCGCTCATGCCGCCACCCGAGGCGGGCAGACCCGACTTCTGAATGCAGACGATGCAACTGTACATCGGGTTGTCGGCGGGGAAGTAACCGGCGAAGGACAGCAGGTAGTTGGTCATGCCGTTCTTATAACCTGCGGCACCTTTCGAGATTTGTGCCGTACCGGTCTTGCCGGCCACCTGAAAGGCGTCGGAACCGGCTTTCTTGCCCAGTCCCTCGCTCACGACCTTGCGCAACATCTCCTGCATTTCTTTGATGACCTCGGGCGAGGCTATCTGCTCATGGCCTTTCACCACCACGGGCGGGAAGTCCTCGATGATCTCTCCGTCTTTGATGGCGGCCTTCACGAAGCGGGGTTGCATCATCTTGCCGCCGTTGGCGATGGCATTGTAGAACGTCAGGGTATAGATGGGCGGTATCTGTGTGACGTAGCCGATGCTCATCCACGGCAGATCGGTATTGCTCCAGTTGACCCACTCACCGCGCTTGTTTTTCTTCGGCATGCGAATGACTGCCGGTGCCGCACCCACGATAGGGATGTGGAGGTCGGCGTTGATGCCGGAGCGGTAGACGCCACGTACAAACTTTGCGGGGTCGTTGTGATAGTACTTGTCGATGATGCGGCTTACGCCGATGTTGGAACTCACCTTCAGCGTCTTCGGCAGGTTCATCGTGCCGTAGCCGCCGCGCCGCCAGTTCCAGTCTTTCATGTCGCGTCCGTACATCGGGAAGACACCGTTGCCGGTCTCCACCACCTCGTTGGTGTCGCACACGCCGTCCTGCAGGGCTGTCATGATGGAGACGGGCTTGAACACGGAGCCGGGCTCCAGAAGGTCGCTCACGGCATGGTTCTTGATCTCACGGTATTCGCCGTCGATACATTTCTCCATATTGACGATGGCCTTCACGTCGCCGGTTTTCACCTCCATGACGATGGCCACGCCGACGTTGCCGTTGATTTCCTTGAGCTCATCGATGACGGCGCGCTCGGCAAGGTCCTGCATGCCCACGTCGATGGTGGTCACGATGTCGCAGCCATTGATAGGCGGCGTGTCGGTGATGCTCAGAAACTTGTTGAGCACCTTCCGGCGGTGCACGATGCCCTCGGTGCCGCGCAGCAGTGAGTCGTAGCTCAGCTCCAGTCCGCAGCGGGCCGTACGGCCCTGATCCTTGGCGGCAAACATGTCGCCTACGGTACGGCGGGCCAATGAGCCGTAGGGGTTCTCACGGGAGTTGAACTCTTCCTCGTGGAAGCCGCTCTTGAGCTTGCTCAGACGGAACACGGGCAGCTCCTTCACCTCTGAATAGGTGTTATAGTTGATGCGCTTGGGCCAGATAGGCCAGTGGCGCCGTTTCCTGCTCTTGCGCCCCTCGGCGAGATTGGCCTTGAACTGTGCCGCACTGCGCTCGGGGAAGATGTCGTGCAGTCCCTGACAGATGCTGTCTATCTTGGCATTCCACAGCGAGTCGGTACCGCTGATCTCCAGCTGCTCAAAGTCCATATAGATCTTAAACTCAGGCAGTGACGAGGCCAATAGCTCTCCGTCGCAGCTGAGAATGTTGCCGCGTATGGGCTCAGCCCTGACGCTGTCCTGCTTCACGCGGTCGGCTACCTCCATCCAGTAGTCCTTCTTCACCGTCATGATGTAGGCAGCACGGCCTACCACCGTGATGGCCAGCAGCGTCAGCACAAAGGCAATGATGCTGTAGCGCGGCATTATCTTATTATGGTCGAATTTGCTCATTCTGTATTGTCAATCCGTGTATGTTCTGTATCTATTCGTTTGTAGTCAGCGGCCCTCGTGGTCTGCGGCGTCTATTTGTCGTCGGGCACCTCGATGAGGTAGGGCGGCTGGCTTGGCATCTTCAGCGTGCTGTCTTTCTGGTTCTTCAGCATCTCGAGCACGTTGCTCTCCCGGCATTTCTCAGTAAGCTGACTGTTGCTTGAGAGCGCCTTGTACTTGGCATCTTTCAGTTGCGTCTCCAGTTGGTCAATCTCAATGATGTCTTGCTGACAACTGTATCGGTTGGCTATATAGATTATAAGGAAGAAGGCGATGAGCAGCAACAGCCATACCTGACGGCGCACGAAGGTGGTGTTGAGCATGTCGCCGCCAAGAATCTTGCGCAGCGAGAACTGGCGGGCAAAGGGCGACTCCTCTTCGGTGGCCTGCTCCTTGATGACCTCGCTCAGCGACAACGGCTCGCCGTCGCTCTTTTCCTTGTCGTCGTTGTCGTCAGTCTTCTCTACATTGACTTTCTTCTGTTCCTTGCGGTTCTTATTGCTCGATTTGCCGGCCTTGTTGGTCTTGTCAGAGTCCAGAAGCGGGTTCATGCTGGCCGTGTCCTTGTCGGTCTTGCTGCTCTTGTCGGCCTTGGCGTCGTTGGCAGTCTGCTGTCCGGCTCGGTCTTCAGCCATCTTGCCGTTGTCCATGCTATCTATATTGTTGTCTGATGTCTTATCCATTGGTCTATCTCGTTCCTTCTTCGTCTTTGTTTACTGTCTCTCGGCAATCCTGAGTTTGGCGCTTCGGCTTCTTGGGTTGCGTTCCTGCTCGTCGGGTGTGGGCACGATGACCTTGTTGTTGACGAGTCGGTAGGGGCTGCTGATCTTTCCGAAGAAGTCCTGTGTCACCTTTCCCTCTGGGTTGCCGCTTCTCATGATGTTTTTCACGATGCGGTCCTCAAGCGAGTGGTAGGTGATGACGCTCAGTCGTCCACCGGGTGCCAGCAGATCGGTAGCAGCGAGAAGCATCTGCCGCAGTGCTGTCATCTCATGGTTGACGGCGATGCGCAGCGCCTGAAAGAGCTTGGCCATGTCTTTCTTCTCGCGTTCGCGGTGGAAGAGTGGCTCCACAGCCTCCATGAAGTCGTGGGTGGTGGCGATGGGTTTGACACTGCGGGCCTTGACGAGAGCGGCGGCGATGCGTCGGGCATTGCGCAGCTCACCATAGAGGTAGAAGATGTCGGCCAGCTGCTCCTCGGTATTGTTGTTGACGAGGTCGGCCGCCGTAGCCCCGCCCCGCTTGTTCATGCGCATGTCGAGCGGCGCATCGAAGCGGAAGGAGAAGCCGCGGCTCTCGTCGTCGAAGTGATGGCTTGATACGCCGAGATCGGCCAGCAGTCCGTCGATGTGCTCAATGCCGTAGTAGCGCATCCAGTTGCGCAGGTAGCGGAAGTTGGATCTGACAAACGTGAAGCGGCTGTCGTCGACAAAGCGGCGCGGCCCCGCCGTGGTGCCGTCGGCCTGTTCGGGCTCCAGCACGTTCTGCTCGGCATCGGCGTCCTGGTCGAAGCTGAAGAGATGGCCGTTGGGACCCAACCGGTGTATAATCTCACGGGAGTGGCCGCCACCACCGAAGGTGACGTCCACATAGATGCCGTCGGCCTTGATGTCAAGACCGTCGATGCTCTCGTGTAAGAGCACGGGCACGTGGTAGGTTCCTGCTGTCTTCATCTCTGTTTTATTTCTGCGCTGTTGCCGGTGATGGCTGACGAGCCATCATCATGATTGTTCCTGTGCGGCTTCTGTCTGTTGCTCCAAAATCTGTCCAAAGGCTTGCTTGTCCATGATGGGCGAAGGGCTGTTGTCTTCATTGGGCCACACCTCGATGGTGTCGCCCATGCCTACAAACCGTATCTTCTGCACCACGCCGATGGCGTCGAGGTAGTTACGGGGAAAGAGAATGCGGCCGTTGCCGTCGATGCTGAGCTCCATCACCGAGCTGACCAGCGTGCGGAATGCCATCTGCTGCTTGCGGTCCCACCGTGACAAGCGCGAGCGCATGTCATCCATCAGTTGGTTCCATACGCGCTGAGGATACAGCACCAGCAGATTCTCAAATACGTCTTGGCGCAGCACCAGTGTGTCCTCGCCCGATGCTGTCAGCACCTTGCGGAACGAAGCCGGCAGAAAGGCCCTGCCCTTCGTGTCGGTCTTGGCTTCTATGTTGCCCAAAAATCGCATTCTCTATACCTCTTTATTGTTTATCGGGTCCAAAGTTACAAATAATTCCCCCACTTTACACCACTTTGCCCCACTTTTTTTATTTTTCATCCTCATTTTTTGACCAACGGCCTTTGTCTTCATCGTTACCGAGTCGCGTCGCTTTGTTAATTGATTCCACCATTGTGTTCTGCATTGCCATCATGAAAACAGCCGGTAACCTTCTGTCTGCTTCTGTTTTGTCAGAATAATTCAAGTATATTTAACACTTCAGCCCGAGTGCGTTTTCATTTTATGACCAGAAGAAAAGGCGATAATTTCAGTTCGTTTCCTCAAAAAAATGCAGTTTAATTGACCATTTGGGTGATGCCAAACCTAACCTGCTACCATTTTTAAGGGCCTTACCTTCCTTTTTGGGTTGCTATGTCGCCGATATAGCGTTGGCTTCTCGCCGAAATGTCAATGGCTTATCGGCGGCGGGCCATCGGCTTATCGGCGACAAGCCATCGGCTTCTCGCCGATATCGCAAACAAAGTGCTATGGGCATAAATCTTGATTTTGTTAGAATGCTTGAAAGTTATTGATACACAACGCGATATAAAAACATTGCTAAAACCGTCACGAGCAGCATATTTAAGACCGAGGAAAGGGTTGATGACGAATACGTGATTCTCAGAAGGGATGTTGTAAACTTGTTTCTTAGATTGTTAAATACTGTTCTAAAGGTTTAACAATCTTCTGGCCCTATCTGCCTTTTGTGATGTTTTGTGGTGTTCGCTTCTTTAGCAGCGTGTCATGTAATCTACCTCCGTGGATTACTTTAAGTCTTGTTTGATGGTCGGAATGTCCTACAAATATCGGATTTATTGGTTAAATTGGTTATTTTTTTTTTGATTATTTGAATGATTTAAAAAAAGAAGTACTATTTTTGCAGTTGATTAGTATGTTAATCAAATAGAAGAAAGCATGCAGAAGACTATTGATGTGGACCAAGTACTAAAAAGCAAGATGGGCAGCAAGGCAAAGTTTATACCTCGCTTTCTTGTCAATTGGTTGCGCCGCATCATTCACGAGGACCAGATCAACGCATTTCTGTGGGAGCACCGCAACCAGGAAGGTACGGTGTGGCTGGAGGAGTGTGTGAAGTATCTTGGTATGCACCTTACGATAGAGGGCTTGGACAATCTGCCACCAAAGGACGACGGAAAGCGCTATGTCTTTGTATCCAACCATCCCTTGGGTGGACAGGACGGTGTGTGCCTGGGGTCTATCATCGGACGGCACTACGATGGCCGGTTCCGCTATCTGGTCAACGATCTGCTGCTCTTCCTGCCAGGACTGAAGTCGGTGTGCATCGGTATCAACAAGACTGGCAAACAGGCCCGCAGCTTTCCGCGTGTCGTAGAAGAGGGCTTCAGTAGTGACAACCATATCCTGATGTTCCCGGCAGGACTCAACTCCCGCTTCATCAACGGTCATATCCATGACCTGCCATGGAAGAAGACGTTCATCACTAAGAGCGTCCAGTACCATCGCGATGTGGTGCCCATCTATTTCAGTGGCCACAACAGCCGCCGCTTCTACCGTATTGCAAAATGGCAGCAGCGGTTGCACCTGAAAGTGAACATCGCCATGCTCTTCTTGGTCGATGAGATGTACCGGAATGTGGGAAAGAACTTCCGCATCGTCATCGGAAAACCGATCCCATGGCAGACCTTCGACCATAGCAAATCGCCGAAGGAATGGGCTATTTTTGTAGAAAACAAGGTTTATGAACAGGCAGGTCCCGCCGGTCTAAAGGCTGAGTAACGATGCCTATAAGGAGTCAAAAACAAAAGATGCAAGAAAAAATCATCCAACCCGTCAGCAAGGCTCTGTTGAAGAAAGAGTTGACACCAGAGCGTGAGTTGCGCTCTACCAACAAGAGCAACAATGAGATTTACGTCGTTACCGCTAAGGAGTGTCCCAACGTGATGCTCGAGATAGGTCGTCTGCGAGAGATTGCTTTCCGGACAGCGGGCGGTGGAACGGGTAAATCGGCCGATATAGACGAGTTTGATACAATGGACAACGGATGCCGCCAGCTCATCGTGTGGAACCCGGAGGCTGAAGAGATTATCGGTGGTTACCGCTATCTCTTCGGACACGACTGGAAGATAGATGCCGAAGGACAGCCTATCCTCGCCACGGGACACATGTTCCATTTCTCCGATGAATTCATGCACGACTACGCACCGCATACGGTGGAGCTCGGACGCTCGTTTGTGTCTCTTGAATACCAGAACGTGCGGAAGAACACAAAGTCTATCTTTGCCCTTGACAACCTGTGGGACGGTCTGGGGGCGCTGACTGTCATCAACCCGGAGTGTAAGTATTTCTTTGGAAAGATGACCATGTATCCGTCGTTCTCAAAGCTCGGCCGTGACATGATTCTCTTCTTCCTGCATAAGCATTTTGGTGACAAGGACGGGCTCATTACCCCGATGGAACCGCTCGTTACATGCACGCCGAAGGAGCAACTGGAAAAGATCTTCACCGAGTCCGACTTCCGTAAGGACTACCGTATCCTCAATCATCAAGTGCGAGAGTTGGGCTATAACATTCCGCCATTGGTCAACGCTTATATGAATCTCTCGCCGACGATGAAGTTCTTTGGCACTGCCATCAACCATGAGTTTGGTGAGGTGGAGGAGAGTGCCATCCTCATTGCCGTTGACGAGATCTTCGAGGAGAAGCGCGTGCGCCATATCAACAGCTTTGTCAAGGAACATCCGGAAGCCCTCAATCTTCCGGGGAATGAGAGGAATATAAGGCTTTAGCCCCGACCCCTCGGCGCTGAAGCGCCGAGGGGTCGGACTACACTATCGGCAGTGCAATCCCGCTAATCTTCTGATAGATATCCAGTGCATACACATCCGTCATGCCACTAATATAATCCAGCACCGCCATGATGCGCGTCTCAAGGTCGTTGCTGCGGATGTCATACTGACTGGAGAAACGGTTGATGAGCTGTTGTGAGTGGAACTTCTCCTGATGAACGGCTGCACCGATGAACGTGCGCATGAGCGTCTCCATGATCTTGTAACCACTCAGCTCCACGTCAAGCACCGGCTTGGAGTGGTAAATCTTCTTATACGACACTTTGGAACACGCACGGTAAGCCTCGCGTTGCGGTTCGGCGATGTTGTCTATCAGACTACCTTGAAGCGTACCGTTGAGAATCTCCTCCTCATGGTCTACAAACGCCTTGACGCACTCATGCTCCAACTTACCGACTGCACAAGCCCTGAAATACACGATTTGCTCGTTTTCATCGGTCACTTCCTCATCCTTCAGCCGCTGAAGGATGTTGTGTTTGGTGTTCTCATCGAAGAAACCCAGCAACAGGTCGCGCGTCTCCTCAAACGACAGAATGCGAAGCTTGTGAGAATCCTCAATGTCCATGATCTCGTAGCAGATATCATCAGCAGCCTCCATGAGATAGACCAAGGGATGACGTGCGTAGCGAAGCGGTTCGCCAAGTGCCGACATGCGAATAATGCCCAATTCATCGGCTATTTTCTCATAGATAGGAGCTTCGGAATAGAAGAACCCAAACTTCCCGTGGTCGCCAGCCAGACTGCTCGCCCGAGGATACTTCACCACCGAGGCCAGCGTGGCGTAGGTCATCACAAAACCGCCTTTGCGACGACCCACGAACTGATGGGTCAGCAGACGGAAGGCATTGGCGTTGCCCTCGAAATGCGTGATGTCGTCCCAAAAAGCCTGACTCACTTTGTGGCGCAGGAAATTGCCGCTGTCCTCGGTGAAGAACGTCTGTATGGCCTTTTCGCCCGAATGGCCAAACGGCGGGTTGCCCATGTCATGGGCCAGACCGGCCGTCTGAACGATGGTACCAATCTCCTCAAACAACGTGCCGCGGAGCTCCGGATGACGGTCGGCAAGACGACGCGCCACATCGTCGCCGAGGCTCTTGCCTAGTGAGGACACCTCGAGAGAATGAGTCAGACGGTTGTGAACGAAGATGCTGCCGGGCAACGGAAACACCTGGGTTTTGTTTTGCAGACGACGGAACGGCGCTGAATAGATCAGCCGGTCGCCGTCGCGCTTGAATTCGGAGCGGTCATCGTGGCGCAGGGAGTGCTGCTCCTGGCCGAGACGCTTGTTGGAAATGAGTTGTAGCCAGTTCATGTGAGCAAAGTTACGGCAAAAGACTTACATTTGTTCTTTTTAACCCATAAAAATGAGTTATATAACAAGAAATGTTGGGAGAATTGCTTAATTTTGCATTTAATATGGTAAAGATTAAAGTTGTCAATGCCGGAAACCAGCCGTTGCCGGCCTATGCTACGAGTGAGAGTGCGGGAATGGACCTGCGCGCCAACATCGACGATCCTATCACGCTGCATCCCCTGGAACGTCAGCTCATCCCCACGGGACTGCGCATCGCGCTGCCGGCAGGCTACGAGGCTCAGGTGAGACCACGCAGCGGACTGGCCCTGAAGCATGGCATCACCGTGCTCAACTCGCCAGGTACCATCGACGCCGACTATCGGGGCGAGCTGAAGGTGTTGTTGATCAATTTCTCCGACACCGACTTCGTAATCAAGGCGGGTGAGCGCATCGCGCAGCTCGTCATTGCCGCACATGAGGTGGCGCAGTGGGAAGTCGTCCAGGAACTTGACTGCACCGAGCGGGGAGAAGGTGGATACGGACATACAGGAGTGAAATGATGAGATACAGGTTTCTACATTTAAGCCTCTTGTTGACGATGGTGCTGCTCGGCAGTGTGGTCACTACGTCGGCACTGGCAAAGTCGCGGAAGAAGCAGCAACGGACAACCGTCGTAGGCCGGAGAGACACACTGAGCTACGAGGACAGTCGGCGGTATGCTTATTTCTTTCTGGAGGCATCGCGGCAGCAGAACGCCGGGAACTTCAGTGGCGCCTTCGACTTGATCAACCATTGTCTTGACATCAATCCCAATGCTGCCGAGGCATACTACATGCGCTCGAAGTATTACACCACGCTCCACCTTGACACGCTCGGTTTACGCGACCTCGAGACGGCGGCACGTCTGCAACCATCGAACAGCACTTATCAGGAAAGTGTCGCACAGCTCTACATCGGTATCGGCAACTACGACAAGGCCATCGATGCCTATGAGCGGCTCTATGCCACACACCGTGACCGTGACGACGTGCTGGAGGTGCTCGTGCAACTCTATCGGCAACAGAGAGACTACAAGCATATGCTCGATGCCATCAATCGGCTGGAACAGGTCGATGGCGGAAGTGATCAGATCACAATGATGCGCGTCAATGCCTATGAGATGATGGGCGATACCAAGAACGCGTATGCCACGCTGAAAGGATTGGCTGACAGTCATCCCAATGATTTGAACTTCACAATCATGCTTGGCAACTGGCTCATGCAACACAAAAGGCAGAAAGAAGCCTATTCGCTTTACGAGAAGGTGATGCGGCTCGAACCCGACAACGCCTATGCGCAGGGAGCAATGTATGACTACTACCGTGCCACGTCGCAGGATACATTGGCCAGTGGCATGATGCAGCGCATTCTCTTGGGACGTAACACGCCTGCCGCCACACGCATTCAATTCCTCAGACAAGCCATACAGGACAATGAGCAGGAAGGTGGTGACTCTACAAAAATCATCGGTCTCATCGATAAAATACAGCAGGTGGTGCCTACCGATACGATGGTGGCACAGCTCAAGGTGGCTTACTACTCCTTGAAGAAACTGCCTAAAGATACCATCGACAGCGCCCTTGTGCAGTTGCTCGCCTTACAGCCTGACAATGCGGGCGCTCGCATGCAGCTTATTCAGAACAACTGGGGCAAGGACAATTGGAAAGAGATAGCTCAGCTCAGCGAACCGGGTATGATGTACAATCCCGATGAAATGGTGTTTTATTTCTTCAACGGCCTGTCTCGTTACTACTTGAAAGACGACGATGGCGCGCTGGATGTGCTAAAGCGTGGCGCCGCGGAAATCAATGACCAGTGTAGTCCGGATATCGTCGCTGACCTCTACTCGGTCATGGGTGAGATCTATCATAATAAGGGACTCAACCAGGAAGCCTATGCCGCTTATGACAGTTGCTTGATTTATAAGCCCGACAACATCGTAACGCTTAACAACTATGCTTACTTCCTCAGTGTTGATGGCAAGCAGTTGCCCAAAGCTGAAGAGATGAGTGCCAAGGCGGTAAAGGCAGAACCAAAGAACGCTACGTATCTCGATACCTATGCGTGGATTCTCTATAAGCAACAGCGTTTTGCCGAAGCGAAGGTCTATATTGACATGGCCCTGAAGAACAGCAGCGACAGTACTTCCGATGGTACGCTGTATGAACATGCCGGTGACATCTATTCAGAACTGCATGATTACAAAGCTGCCGTGGCTTATTACAAGCAGGCTCAACAGCGGGGCGGCGATGTGAAAGCGCTCAACCGTAAAATCATTCTTTATCAGAAACGAATTCAGAAAAGCAAATGAGAAAGTCACACATCATACTCTTAGCCCTGCCTTGTCTGCTTTGGGCATGCGGCACCACGAAACAAGCCGTCAATAACGCTGGCCAGAAACAGGAAACGGTCAGTACGGTGGCCAAGCAAAAGGAGGTGACCGGTAAGCAAAATGCCACAGCCACCTCGCTGTCGTTTGTACAGAAGGTAAGCGACAACAGCGTGTATGCGCAGAACATCGTGTCAAGCATGACCTTCAGCATCAAGGCTGGCAACAAGGACATCTCGGCACCGGGATCGCTCCGCATGAGAAAAGACAAGATGATTCGCCTGCAGCTGTTTGTACCTATCATTGGTACGGAAGTTGGACGCATCGACTTCACGCCGGATTATGTGCTGGTGGTTGACAGGCTGCACAAGCAATATGTGAAGGGCGGTTACAACGATATCGACTTCCTTCGCAATAACGGACTGGATTTCTACTCTCTGCAATCGCTGTTTTGGAACCAGCTGCTCTTGCCGGGAACTAAGAAAGTAGGAGAGATGGATCTCCAGAAATTTAGCGCAAATCTCGATGGAACCGGTCAATATGTGCCCGTAAGCATCAAGTACAACAACCTTAGTTTCGTGTGGAAGGCCGCGCGTACAACGGGACTCATCAACCAGGCAAAGGTCGTATACTCATCGGCTGCTAATGGCAGTTCTACCCTTACGTGGGACTACTCCAACTTCAAGTCCGTCGGCGCAAAGATGTTCCCTGCCACACAAGTGTTCGCTTTTGAGAGCAAACAGATGCAGAAAGTCAGTGCCGTGACGGTGACCCTCGAGATGGATAACATACAGACCACTTCGGGATGGGACAGCGAGACGACGCTCTCGTCTAAATACAAACAGGTGGATGCCAAGCAGGCGTTGAGTAAATTACTGAGCATGTAGTAAATCGCTTAGCAAGTACATGTAGTAAATCATTTAGCAAGTAAATGAAGAAGATTGTATTGTTTATATTGTTGATGGCAGGCTTGATGCTTCCGGCAGGTGCCCAGAACAGCAAGTCAAGGAGCACGTCATCGCACAGGCAGACCACCGTGCAGAAGTCAAGACGTAGTGCTTCTTCAAAGACTACTTCAAGGTCATCGAAGAAGACTACTGCTACGAAAGCTTCAAGAAAAAAAGGTGTGGCGAGAAACAACAATAATATCACCAATGCCTCGATACAGAAGCTGAGAAACCAGCGCGCTGACATTCAGCGTAAGATCAGACAGCAGGAACAGGCGCTCAAGCAAAACAAGGCTGATGTGTCCAAACGCTTGAACGACCTGATGGCAATCAACGGTGAGATCGATAAAAATCAGCAGAACATCGATGGTATTCAGAAAGACATCCGTCATATCAACGGCAATATCGGCATCCTCAACTCGCAGCTTAACTCGCTTAAGATGCAGTTGAAGCAACGGCAGAACAACTATATCAAGTCGATGCGTTATATGGCGCGTCACCGGTCGGTGCAGGATAGGCTGATGTTTATCTTCTCGGCCAAAAACTTCTATCAGATGTACCGCCGTCTGCGCTTTGTTCGCGAGTATGCGCAATACCAGCGGGCGCAGGGTGAGGCCGTGAAGGCCAAGCAACTGGAGGTGGACAACAAGCATCAGCAGTTGCGGCGTGTCAAAGGGCAGAAGAATACCTTATTGTATAAAGGTCAGCAGGAGCAACGGAAGCTGCAAGCCAATAAGGATCAGCAACAGGAGATTGTCAATGGCTTGCAGAAACAGCAGCGCACCATCCAGGTGATCATCGCTGAACAGCGTAAGAAAGACGCTGCACTCAATGCTGAGATTGACCGGCAGGTGGAGATTGAGATTGCCAAGGTGCGTGCCCGTGCGGAGGCAGAGGCACGTAGGAAAGCGGCAGAGGCTGCGGCTGCGGCCAAGCGACGTGCGGCTGAGTTGGCTCGGAAGAAAGCGGCTGCTGAGGCGGCTGCCCGAGAGAATGCCCGCCGTATTGCGGAGGCCAAGAAGCGGGAAGAGGCAGCCCGGCAGGCTGCGAAACAAGCTGCCGCTGCCGCCGCTGAGGCACAGAGAAACAAACAAGAGGCTGCGGCAAGAGAAGCGGCTGCGAAGAAAGCTGCCGCCGAACAGGCCGCACGTGAGGCTGAAGCTGCCCGTGAGGCCGCTGAGTTGAAGCAGAAGGTTGATGCCGAAAGAGCACGCAAGGAAATCGCAAAGGCACAGGAGCAACAGCAGGAAGTACAGAAGTTCTCGTCGGTCGACCGAATGATGAACAACGGTTTCGAGGCCAATCGTGGCCGTCTGCCTATGCCCATTACAGGCAGTTATAAGATTGTTAGCCACTTTGGTCAGTACAATGTCGCTGGATTGAGAGGGGTGACACTCGACAACAAGGGCATCAATATCATGGGAGGCCCCGGCTGTCAGGCACGTGCCATCTACGACGGTGAGGTAAGTGCAGTATTGAGCTATGCCGGTTCGGTGGTCGTGATGTTGCGTCATGGTGCTTACATCTCCGTCTACGCCAACCTCAGTTCGGCCAGCGTGAGTCGTGGTCAGCATGTGAGCGCCCGGCAGATTCTCGGCACGGTGGGTAGTGAGCACATCCTGCAGTTCCAGTTGCGTAAGGAGCGCGCCAAGCTTAATCCTGAGGCATGGCTGGGCAGGTAATGGACTCCGATGTGCGGAATCCCTTCCGAATTCATAAGCAGCTTCGATACTTCTCATAAGTAGCTTCGTTGCTTCTCATAAGCAGCTTCGATACTTCTCATAAGTTGCATCGTCGCATCCCTATAATGACGAGGTCGCTTCTTATCAGCAACCTCGTCATTTGTTGTTGAATCGGATGTCGAGCTGGTCGAGCAATTGTTGGTAGATGTCAATGGCATGTGCCATTTCGCTCAGACAGATATACTCGTCGGCGGAATGCGATCGTGCCGATTCGCCCGGTCCCAGTTTGAGAGAAGGGAAGGGCATGAGTGCCTGGTCGCTCAGCGTAGGAGACCCGAAGGGAGTCAGATTCAGACTTAAGCAGCGCTGCACCAGAGGATGACGGTTGTCGATATGTGACGAGTGCAGGCGGAAGGAATGGGCTTTTACCTCACTCTTGACGTGCGACTTGATTATCTCATACACCTCCTCGTTGGTGTAGCACTCGTTGGTGCGTACGTCCACGAGCATGGTGCACAGGTCGGGTATCACGTTGTGCTGCGTGCCTGCATGGACGACGGTGAGTGTCATTTTTGTTGGCCCTAGCAGTGGGCTCACCCTGTCAAACTTATAATCCCTTATCCAGACCATGTCGTCGAGCGCTTCATAGATGGCGTTTACGCCCTCATTGCGGGCGGCATGTCCGCTTTTTCCATGTGCGATGACGTCGAGCACCATCAGTCCCCGCTCCGCAACGGCAGGTTGCATGCCCGTAGGCTCTCCCACGACAGCGACGTCGATGTGTGGCAGCAACGGCAGTACACTGCTGATGCCCTGCTGCCCAGATATTTCCTCCTCGGCCGATGCCAGGTAGATGGTGTTATAAGGTTGCGGTCTGAGTGTGAGCCAGCGAAACACCTGCAACAGCGTTGTCAGTCCGCCGCCGCAGTCATTGCTGCCTAAGCCATAGAGTCGGTCACCCTCAATGGTGGGCGAAAAGGGGTCGCGCGACCACGATTGTGCCGGTTTCACCGTATCGATATGCGCATTGAGCAACAACGTCGGTTTGTCGTCATCCCATTGTGGCGAGGCAACCCACAGGTTGTTGCCGGCCCGCTTGGTTTGCAGACCATATGCGGTCATCTGCCTTTCGAGTACATCGGCGGCTTCTTTCTCCTGACGGCTTATCGACGGGGTGGCGATCAAGTGTTGGAGAAGGTCAACTGCATCGTTTAAATAGTCATGCTGTCTCATATTCGTTTGTTTTTCATTTAGTCGACGCTACAAAATTAAGAAAAAGTAGCAAATTGCTTTGCCTTTCTCATATTATTATTTTATCTTTGCATTAATAAAAAACTACGATTATGCAGAATAGGAGTCATTTATCCGTCCTCATTCAGAGTCAGGCAAAGAAGTATGGCAAACGGGCAGCCATGATGTACCAGGATTTTGGAGGCACGGAATGGAAGACCATTTCGTGGGAGGCGTTTGCGCAGAATGTCAAGCAGGTCAGCAATGCTCTGCTGAATTTGGGTCTTAAACCACAGGAGAACATTGCCGTGTTCTCCCAGAATTGCATTCAATACCTGTTCACAGACTTTGGAGCCTATGGCATACGCGTGGTGTCGATACCATTTTATGCCACATGTTCAGAACAGCAGATCCAGTACATGATCAACGATGCGCAGGTACGCATCCTCTTTGTCGGTGAGCAGGATCAGTATGACAAGGCGCACCGCATCTTTGCGCTTTGTCCTTCTTTGGAGCGGATCATCGTCTTCGACCATGGCGTGCGCATCAGTACTCATGACCCCAATTCTCTTTATTTTGAAGATTTCTTGAAGCTCGGTGAAGGGCTGCCACGTCAGGACGAGGTGGAGAAGCTGTACACGCAAGCCAATGATGCCGACTTGTGCAACATCCTCTACACAAGTGGTACCACGGGCGAGAGCAAAGGCGTGATGCTGTCATACGGTCAGTACGCCGCAGCCTTGAAAGCCAATGATGCCTGCGTGCCGGTGGGCGAGAACGATCGAGTCATCGACTTCTTGCCGTTCACACACATCTTCGAGCGCGGCTGGGCTTACTTGGCGTTGTCGGAGGGTGCCATGCTCATTGTCAACACCAACCCCCATAACATCCAGCAGGCCATGCGCGAGACTCACCCCACCAGCATGTCGAGTGTGCCCCGTTTCTGGGAGAAGGTCTATCAGGCAGTCAGGTCAAAGATCGACCGTTCAAATGCCGTTCAGCAAAAGATCTTTAACGAGGCATGGAAGATAGGCAGAAAATATAACATCGAGTACTTGGCGGCTGGTCGCAAGCCACCTCTCTCGCTGGCTATGAAATATAAGGTGGCCAACAAGTACGTACTCTCTTTGGTGCGTGCGCAGGTTGGTCTGGAACACCCCAACATCTTTCCTACGGCAGGCGCTTATGTATCCCCGGAAGTGGAAGAATTCGTCCATTCTATCGGCATCTGCATGATTGTGGGCTATGGACTGACCGAGAGTCTGGCAACGGTGTCGTGCGACCATAAGGGTGAGAAGTTCACCATCGGTTCGGTGGGTCGTCCCATTCAAGGTCTCGAAGTGAAGATTGGAGAGAACAATGAGATACTGCTCAAGGGGCCCACTATTACCAAGGGCTATTATAAGCGGGAAGCTTTGACTGCGGCAGCCTTCGATGAGGAGGGCTTCTTCCATACGGGTGATGCAGGCTATCTCAAGGATGGCGAACTGTATCTCACCGAGCGCATCAAGGACCTGTTCAAGACCAGCAATGGCAAGTATATCGCTCCGCAGATGATAGAATCGTTGCTGCTCGTTGACAAGTTCGTTGACCAGGTGGCAGTCATTGCCGACCAGCGCAAGTTCGTTTCAGCACTCATCGTTCCGGCATTCAATGAGATCGAGGCATGGGCCACTGCTCACGGCATCAAGTTTGAAAGCAGGGAGCAGCTTTGCGCCAATGAGCAGGTTCACAACATGATGATGGAGCGCATCGAGACGCTGCAGCAGGGACTGGCGCCCTACGAGCAGATCAAGCGCTTCACGCTCTGTGCCCATCATTTCTCTATTAATAATGGAGAGTTGACCAATACACTGAAGATACGCCGCCCGGTCATCTATAAGGATTATAAGGACGTCATCAACAAGATGTATGAGAAGACACCGTCTGACGGTCTGATTGCTCATTAATGACGGCGGATGACGGCGGTGAAATGGTAGAAAATTAAAGATTATGATAACAGCTGACCAATTGAAAGATGTGATGGACCGCACTGAGAAGCTCCATCATTATCTCAATATCGACCAGAAGAAGGTAGAGTTTGAAGAAGAGCAACTGCGCACGCAGGCCCCCGATTTTTGGGACGATCCCAAGCGTGCCCAGGAGCAGATGAAGAAGGTGAAAGGCATAGAAAAGTGGCTTACCGGCTATCGTCAGGTGCAGCAATATGCTGAGGAACTGAAGCTCGCCTTTGAATATTACAAAGAAGACTTGGTGACCGAAGAGGAGGTTGACGCCGACTATGCGAAGTCAATCAATGCCATTGAGGACCTAGAGTTGAAGAACATGTTGCGTCAGGAAGAGGATTCCATGGACGCCGTGATGAAGATCAACAGTGGCGCTGGTGGCACCGAGGCCCAGGACTGGGCTCAGATGCTCATGCGCATGTACATGCGTTGGTGCGAGGCTCATGGCTATAAGGTGACCATTACCGACATGCAGCCAGGTGAGGAAGTGGGCATCAAGAGCATGACTATGACCATTGAGGGAGGCGAGTATGCCTATGGTTTTCTTAAGAGTGAGAATGGTGTGCACCGTCTCGTGCGTGTGTCGCCCTACAATGCTCAGGGCAAGCGCATGACGAGTTTTGCCAGCGTCTTCGTCACGCCTCTTGTTGACGATACCATTGAGGTGTATGTCGACCCGGCCAAGGTGAGCTGGGATACCTTCCGGTCCAGCGGTGCGGGTGGCCAGAATGTGAATAAGGTGGAGTCGGGTGTGCGTCTGCGTTACCAATACGAAGACCCCGACACCGGTGAGAAAGAAGAGATTTTGATTGAGAACACCGAGACGCGTGACCAGCCAAAGAACCGTGCCAAAGCTATGCAGCTCTTGAAGAGTCAGCTCTATGATCGAGCCCTCAAAAAGCAGCAGGCTGAGAAGGCAAAGATAGAAGCCGGTAAGAAGAAAATCGAGTGGGGCAGCCAGATTCGAAGCTATGTCTTTGACGACCGCCGCGTGAAGGACCATCGTACCGGCTATCAGACATCGGATGTTGATGGCGTGATGGATGGTAAAATCGATGGTTTCATCAAGGCTTATCTCATGGAGTTTGCTGAGAGCGACGCCGAGGCTGCTGAGAAGTGACCGTCATCATTTGAATATAAACAACTTAAAAAATAACTCATAATTAACTCATCACTTGTCATGGGAAACAATAAGAAAGATCAAGCGAAGCACATTCCGACCAAAGAGGTCAACAATGTGGAGAATAAGAAGCAGCGTGCCAACCGAGAGGAACAGCAGAAGACACAGGGCGACAAGGTCGTGAAGTGGATCTTCGGCGCACTCGTCCTCCTTGCCATTATCTACATGGTTTGGTCGATGTTCATTGTCTGATTATAACAAACTGATTATAAAAAGATGAGTGGACTGGAGATAGAACGCAAGTTCTTAGTCAAACACGGCGACGCCTATAAACGCGCCGCCGTTTCTTTTAGTCACATCCGCCAAGGCTATATCCCCGCAGAGGGAGCCACGGTGCGTGTGCGTGTACGTGACGACAAGGCCTACCTGACCATCAAGAGCAAGAGTGTGGATGGCGGCTTGTCGCGCTACGAGTTTGAAAAAGCCATCACGCTGGAAGAGGCTTCCCATCTGTTGCAATTGTGCAAAGGTGGCGTCATTGACAAACATCGCTACTTGGTGCCGTGCGGCAACCACACGTTTGAGGTGGATGAGTTTCATGGTGCCAACGACGGCCTTGTGATGGCGGAAGTGGAGTTGGGCAGTGAGACGGAAGCCTATGAAAAGCCCGATTTCATCGGGCCGGAGGTGACGGGCGACGGTCGTTTCTACAACTCCCACCTGCTCACTTCGCCTTATTCCGATTGGCGAGCCACGTTGCCAGAGGAATACCGATGAGCTGCCCCAAGGCCACGCCTACCGCGTCGGCCAACCAGTCAGTCACGTCACCGCTGCGATTGCCGCCGGTGCACGTGGCTTGGACGATTTCGATGAGGCCGCCCATCACGACGGGCAGGACGATGGCACCTATCAAGGTTGTCGTCTTGTTGATGACGCTGTGACGATGCCCATATTCCAACCAGATGACAAGGCACAGGCCGCCATAGAATACAAAGTGCGTCCACTTGTCAATGAATCTGATGTCGCTCAGTGGTGTCTCGGGAATCGGTATGAGGCAGAGCACCCAAATGCAGACGATGCAGCACCAACTGAAAGGATAATGCTTGAACAACTGGCGGAGATAGCGCCAGGATAAGCGGGTCGGCTGACCTGCGTAAGTGTTGGAGTGTTGGCTGTTCATCATGTGGCGATGATGGTTTATGTGATGGTTTATGTGATTATGCTCTATGTCGTGCAAAGTTACCAACAATTCTCTTTACGCGATTGGCTTTACGGAATTATTTATCTTCGTTTTGTTATTGTGCTCCCCTCTCAAAAGCAGGTATTGATAATGCCAAATGTTTCAATTCTTGTCAATTTCTCAAAACTGTGTTAAGGTTTTGATGTTTTTTCGATGAAATTCTTTCGTTTTGTTTCTAATGTCAATTCTATTTTATAATTTTGCAATAAATTTGAGACGTTAAAGATATTATATAGCATCGATTTTGTTATGACAGAAGAGAGAGCAAGCTTTGGCAGTAAGTTAGGCATGATATTAGCCACGGCCGGTGGAGCCGTAGGATTGGGCAATGTATGGCGTTTCCCTTACATGGCCGGTCAGAATGGTGGTGCCGCATTCATCATTGTTTATGTGGGATGCGTGTTGCTGTTGGGCATTCCCTGTATGATTTCCGAATTTATCATTGGCCGTCACGGTGCCGCCAACACCTATCGCGCCTACTCGCGAGTGGCTCATGGTTCGGCCTGGCGCTTTGTGGGATTGCTTGGCGTGATTACCGGTTTTCTCATCATGGGTTACTACGGTGTGGTGGCCGGCTGGTGCCTGCAGTATGTCTATGCTTCCATCATGGGTCAGCTTGGCGGTGATGCCAGTTTCGTGAAAAACTACTTTGCGTCTTTCTCCACCAATCCTATCCAACCTATCTTCTGGCTGGTGGCCATCATGCTTGCTACGCATGTCGTCATCATTCATGGCGTGCGGGGAGGCATTGAGAAGGCTTCAAAGATGATGATGCCTACCTTATTTATATTGTTGTTGGTAATTGTCGTGTCGTCGTGCCTGCTGCCCAACGCCTCCAAGGGTATTGAGTTCCTTTTCAAGCCCGACTTCAGTAAGCTGGATCAAGGTGTCTTTCTTGGTGCCCTGGGGCAGTCATTCTATTCGCTCAGCATCGCTATGGGCTGTATCTGTACCTATGCCTCTTACTATACGCGGCAAACCAATCTGCTCAACTCTGCCGTGCAAATCTCGGTCATCGATACGTTGGTTGCCATCCTTGCCGGCTTGATGATCTTCCCTGCTGCCTTCTCGGTGGGCATCAATCCCGACAGCGGTCCGTCGCTCATCTTCATCACGCTTCCCAACGTGTTCAATGAAGTATTCCAGGGCATGCCGGTGTTGGGATGGCTCATCTCCATCATGTTCTATCTGTTGCTCACGCTGGCAGCCGTCACGTCGCTGATGTCGCTCCATGAGGTCAGCACTGCCTTCTTCTTTGAGGAGCTGCACATTTCCCGCAAGAGCGGCGCGCTCATTGTGACTATCTCCACGACTCTCATCGGCTGTCTGTGCTCTCTGTCATTGGGTGTGTGGGATGGATTGTCGATTGGCGGCAAATCGTTGTTCGACGTATTCGACTTTGTCACTGGACAGATTTTCCTGCCTATAGGCGGTTTCCTCACCTGTATCTTCTTAGGCTGGTGTGTGCCGAAGCAGTTGGTGAAAGACGAGTTTACCAACTGGGGCACGGTGAGCCAGCATTTCTTCAAGCCCTATCTCTTTCTGGTGCGCTTCGTGGCCCCCATCGCCATCCTTTGTATCTTCATGCACCAGTTCGGCATCATTTAAATCATTGTGACTATGGAGCGTGGCAGTTTTGGAACAAAGATAGGCGTTGTGTTGGCAACCGCAGGCTCTGCGGTAGGCCTTGGTAATATCTGGCGTTTTCCCTATATCACCGGTGAGGACGGTGGCGCCGCCTTTATTGTGGTCTATCTGGTGGCCGTTGCCGTGTTGGGCATTCCCGGCATGGTTGCCGAGTTTGTGGTGGGTCGTCATGGTGCAGCCAATGCGCCCCGGGCCTATTCGCTGGTCGGCGGCAAGGCATGGAGCATCGTCGGTTACATGGGCGTGCTTACGTCGGTCATTATCCTCGGCTTCTATTCCGTCGTTGCTGGCTGGTGCGTGCAGTACCTGTTTGCGTCGTTGCTGGGTCAGCTCAATGGCGATGCAGCTTATGTGAAGAATTATTTCCAGCAGTTCTCCACCGACCCCATCAAACCATTGTTGTGGACAATTGTCTTCATCATCCTCACCCATCTTGTAGTGGTTCGTGGCGTGCGGCGTGGCATCGAGAAGGTGAGCAACGTGCTCATGCCGGTGCTGTTTGTGCTGTTGCTGCTCATCGTGGTGGCTTCATGTATGCTGCCCGATGCCGGTAAGGGCGTTGTCTTTCTGTTCAAGCCCGACTTCTCTAAGGTTACCCACAGTGTGATGTTCGATGCCCTCGGTCAGGCTTTCTTCTCCTTGTCACTTGGTACGGCATGTCTCTGCACCTATGCCTCTTACTTCTCGCGTCAGACCAACCTGCTCAAGTCGGCAGGACAGATTGCCGCCATAGATACAATTATCGCCATTCTTGCCGGTCTGATGATCTTCCCTGCCGCCCTCTCCGTGGGTATCAATCCAGACAGTGGACCCTCGTTGATCTTCATCACGCTGCCCAATGTGTTCCAGCAGGCTTTTCCGCCGGTGCTTGGCTATTTTGTGGGTGTGCTCTTCTATGTGCTGCTGGCGCTGGCGGCTCTCACGTCCACCATCTCCCAGCATGAGATCGGCACGGCGATGTTTTTTGAGCAGATGCATATCTCCCGCCGCAAGGGCGCGCTGATAGAGACTGTGCTGGCCATCGTCATCGGCATCCTCTGTTCACTGTCGTGTGGTGCTGTCGACCTGGAGATAGCCGGCATGAGCGTGCTGTCGTTCTGCGACTTCCTTACGTCCAATATACTCCTGCCTCTCGGCTCCTTCTTCACTTGTATCCTTGTGGGATGGGTGGCACCGCAAAAGCTGGTGCGCGACGAGGTGACCAACTGGGGTACGACAAGCCGCGCGCTGTATAAGGTGTGGCTGTTGCTTGTGCGCTACGTGTCGCCCGTGAGCATCGCTCTGGTGTTCCTCCATCAACTCAATATTATCTGAATGGCATAATAAAATCCGTAGTCGGGCGTTCATCGAATAGACTATTACAGACCAACTGAAACCTGATTGTCTATGCGACTGAAAGACTTCTTTTATCTGCGTTTTTCCGACCGTCAGGCGCTACTGCTTCTGATGGCTCTCGTTGCTGTTGTCAGTTTGTTACTGCTGCTCTTTCATTCAGGTGACGAACTTACGTCTCTTGGCGCATCCGACTCCATCCGTGTTGAGCGCCGTGACAGTGTGTGGTACCGTTCGGGCTATCAGCATCGCCCCATCACCTATGCGGTAGACAATGGCCGTCGCGTGGCGCGGTTTCCTTTCGATCCCAATACCGCCGACTCCACAGCGCTGTTGCAGTTGGGGCTGGCTCCTTGGCAGGTGCGCAGCATATACCGCTACCGCGCCAAAGGCGGAGTGTTCCGTCAGCCGTCCGACTTCGCCAAAGTGTATGGACTTACGAAGCAGCAATACCGGGAGCTTGAGCCCTATATAGTAATAGGTGATGCCCATCATCCGGCTGCGGAACTCTTTGCCTCCGCCACGCCGACGGCGCACGACACTACTCGCCGTTACTCTCCTAAGTTGCGTCCCTCCGAACAGATTGATCTCAACACTTCTGACACTACGATGCTCATGCGTGTGCCTGGCATCGGCAGTTACTTTGCCAGAAGCATCGAGCGCTACCGCCAGCGTTTGGGCGGCTTCTATGATGTGAGGCAGCTGATGGAGATTACTGATTTCCCGCAAGAGGCTTTGCGATATTTTGAAATTAAGACACCCGTAAACAAACTGCGGGTCAACCAGCTTAGCTTGAATGAGCTGAAGCGACATCCCTACATTAACTTCTATCAGGCCCGCGACATCGTCAATTACCGGCGTATGCGAGGACCTTTGAAAGACATTCGTGACCTGAAGCTTCTTGAGGATTTCACCGAAGCCGACTTCGAACGTCTCTGCCATTATCTTAGCTACGAGTAATTCGGGGAAGAGGTTGCCAGTTATAATCTCATCGCTACGGCTCTGTACTGTTGTCGTCGCATGTGCTTAGAATGGTCAGTCTACGCGTTATACAATACCGTCAAATGGCTTAAACGACAAGCTGTGGCGACCGCCACACTTGTGCGTGACGACCGCCACACTTGTGCGTGACGACCGCCACATTTGTGCGTGACGACCGCCTCACTTTCTTGGATCGGCTGTACTGCCTCGGATTTTCAACGCGGAGGAGAGATGGATGCTTTTGACAACACACATTGTCAGGCTGCTTTCATTCGAACGATGCAAAAAAAATCCGGCCCCGCACAAGGCAAGGACCGGAATGAATGAAAGGAGGAAGTGGTACCTCTTGGAGTTGAACCAAGGACACATGGATTTTCAGTCCATTGCTCTACCACCTGAGCTAAGGTACCGTGTTGCAATGTTCAAAACTGTTGTTTTCTTGATTGCGAGTGCAAAGGTAGTGCTTTTTTTGAAACCCAACAAATTTTTCCTTAAAAATTTTTCGATGTTTAAGAAAAAAGATGTAACTTTGCACTCGCAATGAAGAAGCAAAGGGTATTCGCCGCTTTTCAAAAGTTGCACGGCTCTTTTTCTTCATGTGGTTTTCGGGATGTAGCGCAGTTGGTAGCGCACTACGTTCGGGACGTAGGGGTCGCCAGTTCGAGTCCGGTCATCCCGACCAGAAGAAAGGCCAGGTCGTTGATTTGTCAATGACTTGGTCTTTTTTCTTTTCAACATCTTTGGCGCACCCTATCTGTTCTGTGTTTGAAGAAGGAAGCACAGTAATACCATTATTTCAAAAACAAATAAACCCCCTCGACCGTAACCATTCGGTGAATCACTTTTGCAATGCTGTCCTTTTAATATTCTCAAATATTCTGTATATCCGTGCCCATCGCGTTAGGTGGTAAAGAGCACCATGGCAAAGACAGCCCAAATCTTACATATATTATACGGCATGTTACATTGATGATTGCAGATATCATATACGTGTATTATGTATTGGCCCTATTTTTGCCCATTGAAACAAAAACAATACATCATGAGACTTGCCGACAGAGGACATTCGTTAGGATTTTTTAATTTTGCGGCATACTAAAGACTTATAGAACAAGGAAAACCATTTAATTAACATGACCGTGAAGATATTTCATTCTTTCCGTCGGCTTCAGAACGCCACTATGTGGCTGACGTTACTGTTCTTTGTCGTACTGACAGGCTGTTCAGGCTACGATCTTGATGAGAGATCTCCTGCGTGGCTGGGAGAGTCGATTTATGACTACTTGGCCCATGATGGTCACTACAACTACACTGTCAGGCTCATCCAAGATCTCAATTATCAGGATGTGCTCGGACGTACGGGCAGTAAAACGCTTTTTGTGGCCGATGATGATGCCTGGGACCGTTTCTTCAAGAACAATGTTTTTGGTGCACATTCCTATGAGCAGCTCTCCCTTTCGCAGAAAAAGATGCTGCTCTTTGGAAGTATGATCAACAACAGCTTCCAGGTGGGCAACCTTTCCAGCACGGAGGGTCCAACAGAAGGTGACTGCATGCGTCGCCTCTCCTCGCAGACGCTCTACGACTCTGTGCCTGTGCTTGCTCCAAGCCAGATGCCGACCTCACACTACTGGGACCGCTACCGCAAGCAGGGTAACCTCGTGTGTATGGAAGATATGTCAACAGTGCCCATGGTGCATTTCATTGAAGCCTTCCTGAACAATAGCAAGATCACTAACGATGACTATAATTTTCTTTATAACAACACCGTCAGCCGCCAGGCAGGCGATGCCAGTGTCAATGGTGTGAAGATAGAGGAGCAAAACATCAAGTGCTCCAATGGTTTTGTACATAAGATGGCGGAGGTCATCACGCCGCTGCCCAATTTGGCTGAACTCATCCGAAGTAAGTCGCAATGCAGTCTCTTCAATCACTTGATGGAACACTTCTGTGCACCTTATTATAATAGGGAGGCTACGGAAGGTTACAACCGTCTCTACGGCACGTCGGTCGACTCGGTATTTCAGAAGCGCTTCTTCTCAAAGAAATCGCAAGGTGGAGAAGAGCTCAACCGTACGCCCGACAATGAAGTGGTGTCAGGACAATTGAAGTTTGACCCCGAATGGAACTCTTATTACTCGGGAGCGGCTCAGTCCACATCGGCTGCCGTGGCTCTTGAGAAAGACATGGGCGTTATCATGGTGCCCAGCGACCAAGCATTGACAGAGTACTGGGAGCGTGGCGCAGGCCGTGTGCTCAAGGATCGCTATGGTACCTGGGACAATGTGCCCGACAACGTGCTTGTAGAACTCATCAACAACAACATGCTCAGTTCCTTCGTGGGCTCCGTACCCAGCAAGTTCTCCAATATCCTCAACGACGCCAACGACGAGATGGGTGTCACACGCGATGCCATCGACAGTGTCTGGCTTGGTTGCAATGGTGCCGTATACCTCACCAATCGCGTCTATTCGCCTACAGCCTACGTCAGTGTGAGCTTTCCTACGCTGGTCAACGACAACATGAGCGTTGTTCATTGGGGCATCGAGGACCGGCAATACAATGTCTACCTCAACTCGCTCAACTCTCGTTTCAGTTTCTTCGTTCCCAACAACGAAGCCGTGCTCAACTATGTGGATCCCGTATCCTATGGTAAGCCGTCGCTGCAACTCTTCCGCTTCCATTACAACACACGTCTGAAGACCGTATGGGCCAGCGTGTGGAACTACGATGCCGAAACGGGCACTGTCGGTGACTCTATTCGTGAGGCATCGACGGCAGAGGTCAGCAACCGGTTGCTCGACATTCTGCGCACCCATGTTGTGGTAGGCAATGTCGAGGACGGCAATACCTATTATCGTACCATGGGCGGCACGGAGATACGTGTGGACCACGCCCGCCAGGGAGCCGGGGCAATGACCGTCGCCGGCAGCTTGCAGGTCAACGAGGGAAGGACAGCGCGTGTCAGCTACATCTATGACCAGAGTGCCATGGGTAATGGTAAAACCTACATTCTCAACGATGAGCCCATCATGACGACACGCCATACCGTGCGCGATATCCTGGCTGCCCACAGTGAGTACTCCAAGTTCCTTGAGCTCATGGATGGCAGTGGACTCTTTGAGACCATCCACAACAACAAATACGCTTGTGGTGGAACCAATATCAGTCTGTTCAACACCTATCACTATACGGTCTACGTACCTACCAACGAGTCGATAGAGAAACTCCAGAAGCAGGGCAAGCTGCCTACCTGGACACAGGTCGACAACGAAGAGGGCACACGCCGTACCAAAGACTCGCTCTCTATTGTCAACTTCGTGAAATACCACATCCAGGACAACGCCGTCTTTATCGGTGGCGGAACGACATCGGCCGATTATGAGACATCGTGCATCAACAACGCTACAGGACGCTTCTACAAGATCAGTGTTCAAGGCAACAATGATGGCATCACCCTTCGAGACGTTGCCGGCAACACTCGTCATGTGCTCACATCCAATGCCAGTCTGTACAATCAGCAGGCCCGCGAGTATCAGTATAACACGCAGGATGCAATGGATGCTCGCCTCATTGAGACCAGCTCGTCGGCCGTCGTTCATCTTATTGATGCACCTCTCATGTATAAATAACCGAAATTCCAATGCCTAAGACAAATCGAACATGAATCATCTAAATAAGAAATACAACTCTTGGAGCCGCAGACTTCGGACGGCCGCCACGGTGGCTTGTCTGGCAGCCCTCACTGCACAGGCTCAAAACGCAGGCGACATCGTTTCGGGCACTGTGACCGACGAACAAGGACCTATCGTAGCTGCCAACGTGGTAGAGGTTGATGCGTCCAACCGTATTGTTGCCTATAGTACCACCGACATCAACGGTAACTTCTCCTTCAAGATTATAAATCCGAAGGACAGGATCCGCGTCTCCTTCGTCGGTTGTAAGACAAAGACTTTGCCCATCAAGGGCACTACTTATAACATCGAGCTTCAAAGTGCCACTTCCATTGGTGAGGTGGTGGTGAAAGCCAAGCAGCGTAGTGTCGGCAGTGGACTGGCTATTCCTATGGATGAAATCTCTACTGCCCAACAGACCATCAACGCCAACGAGTTCCAAGGGCTCGGCATTACCACCATCGACGAAGCACTGCAAGGACGTATCGCCGGACTGGATATCGTGGCCAACTCAGGTAACCTGGGTGCCGGCACAAGCATGCACCTGCGTGGCGTGTCGTCGGTCAATATGTCGTCCAACCCACTGATCGTTGTCGACGGTAATGTGTGGCAGACCGACCAGAACCTGGACCTTTCGAGTGCCAACGACGAGAAGTTCGCTGAGTTGCTCAACATCAACCCCGACGACATCGAGTCCATCTCCGTGCTCAAGGATGCAGCCGCCACTGCCATCTGGGGATCGCAGGGCGCCAATGGTGTTATCGAAATCAAAACCAAGCGTGGCGCGCGTGGCCGTACCGAGGTGACCTATTCCTATCGTCTCACCGGTACTTATCAGCCTGAAGGCATGAAAATGCTCTCGGGCGACCAGTACACCATGCTGCTTAAGGAGGAGTATTTCAATCCTAAACTGAGCGACGCCTCGAGCAACATACGTGAGATCAACTACGATCCCAGCTTCTCCGAGTATGAGCAATATAACAACAATACCGACTGGGTGAAAGCCGTCAAGCGCACTGGTTGGCAGCAGAAGCATTATCTATCAGTCTCCGGAGGCGGTGAGAAGGCCAATTTCCGCATTGCCCTTGGCTATGATAAGGAAACCGGTAGTATCATCGAACAGCGTCTCGACCGTTTCACGGCACGTGTCTCTCTCGATTATTTCGTGAGCAACCGCATTAAGATCAGTACCAATTTGCTCACCACTATCACCAAAAACAAGAGAAACTACCAGGACCTGCTGGCCATCTCCTATATTCGTATGCCTAACTTGTCAATCTACGAGCAAGATGCGGAGGGACATGACACTAATAACTACTACAACATGTTGCCCACCGTGTCGGGCGAGCTCCAAGACCAACTGAGACAGTACAACCCGGTAGCCTTGGCCCATTTGGCAAAGAACAGGGCACGCAGTTACAACATTGAACCCGAGTTTAAGATCAACTACGAGTTGTTGGGCACCGGTGAGGGACAGACACGTCTCTCCTACGAGGGAAAGATAGTGTTCAACATCTTCAACAATTATACTGATACCTTCCTCCCCTCCAGTCTTGTTGCAACAGGATGGACATCGTCGTCGGCCAACCGAACGACCTACAATTCGTCCAAGAGCCTGGGAATCACTACCACCCACACGTTGACCTTCGTGCCGTCATTCCGCAACAAGGACCACTCACTCATGATGATGGCCCGTGCGCAAATGGTGAAGGGTACTTCCAACGCCCAGAGCACGGGCGAGTATGGCCTTCCTACTGGAACCATCCAGGGCTCAGGGGCTGAAGGTATCATCAACTCCTTTGGCACCTCGTCCAATGAGTGGCGATCCATTTACTTCACCTTCTCGGCCCACTATGCCTACAAGGGTCGCTACATGGCCGACTTCTCCGTGCGCCGTGACGGTTCTACCCGTTTTGGTGAAAACCAGCGTTGGGGTAACTTCCCCGCTTTCTCCGTACGATGGAATGTGAGTCGTGAGCCTTGGTTTAAGAAAGGACTGCCATGGGTGAGCATGCTGTCCTTGCGCCCGGGATTTGGTATCGTAGGTAACCAGCCGGGAGGAGATTTTCTCTACCTCAGTAAGTACTCCAATGGTAATGGCTATCTCGGCTCAGGCTCGGTATATCCTCAGAACATCCAGCTGAAAAATCTGAAGTGGGAAGAGAAGACTACCTATAACCTGGGTATCGACTACGGTTTCTTCAATGATATCATCACCGGCGACTTTGAGGTGTATCAGCAAAACACCAAGGACCTGCTGATGCTCAACCGTGGTATTCCTACATCCTCCGGCTTCACAAGCTTCGCCTACCAGAACGTGGGCAGCATGCGCAACACCGGATGGGAGTTCAACCTCAATGCCAACCGCTTTATCAAAGCCGGAAAACTGTCGTTTGACGCCAACATCACCATTGCCAACAATAAGAACCGCATCACCTCGATGGACGAAACGGTGCTTAAGGGACTCAACTCTGAGTTTAACCATAGCAACGGCTCTTATCTTACGCGTGTGGAAATCAACAAGCCTTTCGGCGGCATCTATGGCTTCCGCTACAAGGGTGTCTATGCTTACTCCGAGTATAGCGAGCAGGAGGTCAAGGGCATCAGCGGCCCTAATGCTCCTGTGGTGCGCGATGCCAACGGCCAGGTGGTGCTCGATGAGCGCGGCAGAACCAAACCCATGTACTTCAGCTATGGCGCCAGCTCGCAATATGAGTTTAAGGGTGGTGATGCTATCTACGAAGATGTCAACCACGATGGCAACATCAATGAACTCGATATCGTATACCTTGGTTCCTCACTGCCTAAGCTGACCGGTGGATTCGGCTTCAAGGTACACTATGGCAACTGGACGCTGAACAGTCAGTTCAACTTCCGTTATGGCAATAAGATTATCAACCGCGCCCGCATGCTTGCTGAGAATATGTACAGCAACAACAACCAGAGCCGGGCGGTAGACTGGCGCTGGCGTGTCGAGGGAGACATTACGGAAATACCTCGTGCCCTCTATCAGAGTGGATACAATTGGCTGGGCTCCGACCGCTTTATAGAAAACGGTTCGTTTATCCGCCTCAACTATGCACAGTTGTCTTACTCGATGCCATCAAAGATGGCTATGTCGCTGGGTCTGCGCCGGCTATCTTTCTATGTCTCAGCCAACAACCTTTTCTGCCTTACCAAATATTCGGGAGCTGACCCGGAGGTGGGCTATGGCGGTTACGGTCTTGTCTATGACTCCGCGCAAACACCACGGTCCAAATCATTCACGGGAGGCATTACCATCGGATTCTAATTTCTTAAAGATTGAACAAATGAAACATATAAAGTTACGCACAATACTGGCAGCCACTGCCTCGCTCATTCTTTTGGGCAGCTGCAGCGACTACCTCGACATCCTGCCCACCAATGATGTGGTGCTCGACAACTTTTGGAAGGAGAAGGCCGATGTCTCTAGCGTGCTCAATGGTTGCTATGAATCGCTCGAACAAAGTGATTGTCTCAACCGTTTCGCCATTTGGGGAGAATTGCGGTCGGACAATATCATTGCTGGTAATTCTACAGGATTTGAGTTGAGTGAGATACTCAAGGAGAACATCCTGCCCACCAATTCCTATTGCACTTGGCAGCCTGTCTACCGCACCATCAACCGTTGCAACACCGTGATTCACTACGCTCCACATGTGCATCAGGTAGATCCTAACTACACGATGACAGAGATGAACGCCAACATCGCCGAAGCTTCGGCATTGCGCGACCTCTGCTACTTCTACCTCATTCGAACCTTCCGTGATGTGCCGTACTCCACACAGCCAAGCGTTGACGATACCGAGGACTACATCCTGCCCGCAACACCGTTTAGCCAAGTGCTCGACTCGCTCATCACCGACCTCGAAAATGTCAAGGACTATGCCGTACGCCGTTACTATCTGGAGGAGAACGAGCTGGCCTATTACAACTCGAGCCGTATCACCCGCTGGGCCATTTATGCCATGCTCGCCGATATGTATCTGTGGAAGGGAGACTATGACAACTGCATTAAGTACTGTGACTACATCATTGACTACAAGAAGCAGCAATATAAGGATCTCTACGACCGCAATGTTGATGTAACTGACATCAAACTGTTCAATGGCGTTCCACTCATCGTTGAGCAACTCGACGGCAATAATACTTGTGGACACGCCTACAACGAAATCTTCGGCAAGGGCAACTCTTTTGAGAGTATCTTCGAACTCTATTTCCGTGATAACCAAAGCGTCACCAACAGCTATGTGAGCAACTATTATGGCGATCGCTCTAACGATCTCAGACAGTTCTCTGCTCCCGACTTCCTTTATAAGAATACCTCGGCCGGTACCAACGACATCTTCAAGAAGCGTGACTGCCGTGCCTACGAGGATATCAAGTTGTCGTCGTCAAAGTATGCTATCTGCAAATATGCTCGCCAGAGCGTTTCGTTCCGCAACGAGAACCTTTCCACCGACCAAGACCTGCGTCTGAGCGATGCGCGGCGGTCGAACAATTACGCCAATTGGATCATCTACCGTCTCACCGATGTGATGCTCATGAAGGCTGAGGCTGAGGTGATGAAGGGCGATCAGTTCTTTAAGGATGCGTTCTCGCTTGTCAACGCAGTTAACAAACGTGCTGTCAACGTCACTACCACAGCCGTGAAGGATACGCTGGTCTATGCCGACTATGCCTCCTCGCAGCGCAGCATGGAGGACCTCGTTTTCCAGGAGCGTCATCGCGAGACACTCTTTGAGGGCAAGCGCTGGTTCGATCTCGTGCGCTTGGCTCGCCGTGATGGCAACAATAACAGGCTTATCAGCCTCGTGTCCAACAAATACGAGGACAATGTCAATGCCATCAAGATTAAGCTGGCCGATCCTAACATTCTTTACTTTCCCTATTCACGCAACGAGCTCAAGGTGAACCCGAAGCTGGTGCAAAATCCAGCCTACAGCAACTCAGAGCAAACGAAAACCAACTAATATCATCTCAACTCCCTATTAGATAAAACTATGAAACAACTCTTTCATCATAGCCTGAGTGCCCATGCCATCGGGTTGACTACCTTGCTGTTGGTGGCCCTGACGACTATCTTCGGCTCATGCAGCGACGATGACAATGCAACGCAGCTCAACTTCTATTCGTCGGTTCGTCTCACGGCCTCCGACTTCATGGCCTCACAGCCTGACCGCTATAGCGAGTTCGTCAATATCCTGCAGCGGGCCAATTACTTCTCTCTCCTCGAGACCTATGGCACTTACACCGTGTTTGCACCCACCAATGATGCAGTCAATGACTATCTTCACCAACATGGATATGCATCGGTGAACGATATTCCCGCCGCGGAGTGCGACACGCTGGCACGAACGCATATCGTAAGCAAAGGTGCTTACTTTACGTCAGACATCAGCGACGGTGCCCTGCCGGAGATGAACATGTGCGACAGGTATATCACTATATCGTCCGACTCAGACGTCAACAACAACAATGCCCTCTTGCTCTATGTCAACAAGAAAGCACGCATCATACAGAAAGATGACTCGGTGACCAATGGCGTGGTACAAACCATCAACTCGGTGCTTACCGCCAGCAATCTCTTCCTCCCTGACCTGATCGAGGCAGACTCAACGACACAAATCTTTGCACAGGCCCTGAGACTCACCGGCATGGCAGATTCGCTCGGTAAATACATTGACGAGAGTTATTCAGTTGGCGAGGACTCCGTCACCGATGGTGTACGTGTCTTCTATGGCGGCTATTGGCAGTATTGTCACTTCCCTGAGCATCGTTACTTCAAATACACGGCCTTTGTGGAGCCGGACAAGGTGTTCCACGAGGCAGGCATCAACAATCTCGATGACCTCAAGGCCTATGCCAAGAGCGTCTACGATGCAACCTACCCCGAGGATGCGGGACTGTATGACAATGACTGGACCAACCGCAAAAATCCGCTCAACCGCTTCATCAGTTACCATCTTATCAACCGTTTGGGCAACTATAGTGACTGGTGCTCGAGCGGTGAAATTAAAACCCAGTGCTGCATCACCAGTGTGGCCGACCCCGAAGACTTCTATGAGACAATGTGTCCGGGTACCATCATGCGTTTCTGCTCGCCATCAGCCGGTCTGTTCATCAATCGGAAGGGATTGCAGAACAAAGCCACCATACGTGGCGTGAAAGTGCTGTCGCCTTCTGAATCGGGCGTTACTGATCAAAGTGCATTGAACGGAGTATACCATTATATAGACCGTCCGTTGGTCTATTCAACCGAGGTGCGCGACAATGTGCTCAACTGCCGCATACGTGTCGATGGCACCACGATGAGTCCCGATTTCATGAATGCCGGGGCAAGAGGCCACTTCGGCGAAGACTACCTCACAGGCTTCAAAAACGACTTCATACAAGACTGGAAGCTCTCACCTGAGACTTTTATCGGTGTGCACAGCAATGAGCTCCATTGGCACTCTTATGAGGGCAATGCCGTCTGCATCACAGGTATCTATGATGTGACCATGAAATTGCCTCCGGTACCCAGTGGAACCTACGAGATACGCCTTGGCTACACCGTCGGTACAGAAAGAGGTGTGGTGCAGGTCTATCTGAACAATGAGCCTTGCGGCATCCCCATTGACCTGCGTGAGTATGGCCCAAGCAACAACATCGGATGGGTGGCCGATACCGACGACCCCGACGAGAACAATGCTAACGACAAGGCCATGCACAATCGTGGCTACATGAAGGGTATGGATTCTTACCGGTCGGTCAACGGCAATCCGTTCAGAGGAAATGTGGAAAACCTGCGACGTATACTCACCACTGTCTATCTGGACAACAAGCAGACTTATAACCTGCGCTTCCGTCAGGTGCTCGATGACCCCAACTGCTATCTGTCGTTTGACTATATTGAGCTCTGTCCAAAGAGCGTCTATGACAGTCCGTCGGGCGAAGACACCCATTGATGGGATGGCTGATGACAATCCCACAGAAGACATAAAGGCATCTACAACATTGAAATTCTAAAACACTATGAGATATCTAACCCAATTCATCGCAGCGGCCCTTATCACTTTGCTCGTGGCGGGCTGCTCCGACTGGGACGATCACTACAACATCGCCGATAAGAACACCTCTGCGACGCTATGGCAAGTGATGCAGGCTGATCCACAGCTCACCGACTTCTGCCAGGTAATGAAGGGAACACAGGTTTTCCGCCATCACAAACGTACGGGTGTCAGTTATGCCCAATTGCTCGACAATGGTCAGGCCTATACCGTGTTTGCCCCGGTCAACGGTACCTTTAATAAGGACTCGCTTCTTGATTTGGCCAGCACTGACCAGGGCGACTCCCTTGTCGTGGAGTTCTTCGTCAAGAACCACCTTGCACAGTTGACAGTAGCCTTATCGGCAACACCTCAAGAGACGCGGCTGCTCAACGATAAACGCCTTGTGGTGACTGACAGCCAGGCCGGAACAATAGCCTTGACTAATACCAATATCCATGCCAGAAATGGCGTGCTGCATGTGGTGGCTGCACCCTTGCCTTATCAGTACAACATCTATGAGGCCTTGCGCAATATTGCCGGCTTCGCGCCTATCGGAAACTTCCTCCACAAGTATGACGAAGACTACTTTGATGAGGATGCCTCGTTATCGAGCGGAACCGTTGATGGCGTGCCCGTTTATGTTGACTCCGTCATTGTAGAGCGCAACCGTTTGCTGCAGCGCATTGGATATATCAATCGCGAGGACTCCACCTATTGGATGATTGCTCCCACACGGGCATCCTATGAGGAGGCTTTGGCTGAAGCCCGCGCTCACTTCCGCTACGACAACAGCGTCAGCCATGGCGACTCCATACAAGATTACTGGGCTAATCGTGGTCTTATCGACGACGCTATCTTCAATGCTACCCTGCAGAATTCACCCGTCGACTCGCTTATCTCTGTCCAGTACAATATCTCCAATCCGAAGTACCATGTCTTCTATGACCCGCAGAATTCCATTCTGAAGGGCACACAGGTCTTGAAGTGCAGCAACGGCATCATCTACATGGCTGAAACATGGCCTTTCAAGCCTGAGCAGACCTACTTCACGGAATGCTATGCCGAAGGCGAATGGACGGGCAATATTATTGACTATTCGCGCTGCAACTACAACAGTCGTACGTTCACGGCCGACAGCGTCCACGGCTCTGGCTATTTGGACATCGTGCCTGCTACATCAACGAGTAACTGGAACCTTACCGTCAAGATTGACAATACGCTGGCCGGCTATTATGATGTCTGCGCTGTGGTAGCGCCCAAGTCTGTCTACAATTCGGTTAATCCCGACTTGCGTCCTTGCAAGTTCAAGTATACCATCAACTATATCGACACTCTTGGACACGCACAGACCTATACCAATCGCAAGACGCTCACCAGCGACCCATTGCGAGTGGATACCGTCGTATTGGCTGAAGGCTTCTATTTCCCCGCCTGCAACTTTGACCAGACGAATAACAAGATAAGCGTCACCCTGCAGTGCAATATTCTGGCAAGGGAGACCTCTAAGTACAACCGTGAGATGTATCTAGACTGCATCTATCTCCGTCCAAGAACCCATAAATAAGACGAACATGAAAAAACAAATCATAACAACAGTCTTCGCCTTTGCTGCCTCTGCAGCCTTTGCTCAGACGGGATACAAAACGATCAGCGGCACCGTGACCGAAGCGGCCCGCCATATCGGACTTCCTGGTGTGATGGTAACAGCCTATGGCGACAACAAATATTCGGCCATGACCGACAGTCTCGGCCGTTACACGCTGAAGGTGCCTGCATGGGTGACTTCGGTGACGATGCGCGTGGAAGGCTATAACCTGGTTCAGGTGCCTGTAGGCCGCGCTACCCATCCCGTCAATGCATCGCTCTATCCGTCAGTGTTCCAACAGCAGTATGACAAGCTGACAACGGCCGCCACAGAGGCAAGCTCATCGGCCTTCGACAATACATCGTATGAGAGCATCGACCCCCTTATTGCACAGAACATGGGAAGCACCGTGAGATGTGTCTCAAAGGGTGGCAATGTGGGTGTTGGCAACGTGATGTTCATCGACGGTCTCAACTCGCTCAACACGTCGGCCCAACCGCTTATTGTCGTCGATGGTGTCATTATGGATATGCAGTACGACCGTGAGATGCTCCACAGTGGCTATTACAACAACATACTTGCCAATATCAATGTGAACGACATTGAGAAGGTCACCGTACTGAGAAATGCCACTGCCATTTATGGAGCCAAGGGTGCCAATGGCGTCATTCTCATCAAGACAAAGCAAAACAAAAGCATGGCTACGAAGATTGACCTTACCATCAATGGCCGTTTCGAGCGCATACCTAAGTTGCCAGAAATGATGGGCGCTGACGATTACCGTGTCTATGCCACAGAACTGCTGAGTGACCAGACGACAAACGTGTCGTCATTGGGCTTCGCCACTCCCGACCCAAGCTATTACTATTATAAGAAGTTCCACAACAATACGGATTGGAAGGACCTTGTCTACCGCAACAGCTTTTCTTCCAACTATGGCATTAATGTGCAGGGAGGTGATGACGTGGCCAACTACAACCTGTCAGTCGGCTACTCCTATGCTAACAGCACACTGAAGAAGAACGATTTCTCGCGCTTCAACATGCGCCTGAGTTCAGACATCTCGGTAATCAGAAGTTTGAACGTTCATTTCGATGCCAGCTACAGTGACATTAACCGAAGCCTTTTCGATGATGGCATGCCTGACAATGTCAATGGTGGTACCATTACGTCGCCCGGCGTATTGGGACTCGTCAAGGCTCCTTTTCTCTCACCTTATTCTTATGACATCAACGGCAACCTGAGCAGCTATCTCAGTGAGGCCGATGACTATCTGAAAGATGTCTATGGCTCTGACGAGTCGTTGGCCAATCCGGGGAGTATTCTCCAACATGGCGATGGACGCAACCGCAACCATTTCGGCAATCGCCTCATCACCATGGCCATGACACCGCGCTACAATGTCAACAAACATCTGACCCTCTCTAATCAGCTCAGCTTTATGCTGGTCAATACTGATGAGAACTACTATCTGCCGCTCACCGGTGTGCCGCGCTTCAAGGCTGCCGACATGAATGTCTACGTCAACAATATAGCACAGTCGTTGTCAGGCAAGGATGTGTCGTTCCAAAACGATTTCCGTGTCAATTGGGACAAGCGCTATGGCATGCACCATGTCAAGGTCCTTGGTGGCCTGCGCTATCTCTCACAGAGCTACACCCTCAATCTTCAGAGGGGCTACAACTCGAGCAATGACAAGACGCCGAATATGTCGGGGTCGCTGGCATACAAGACGACAAAGGGCGCCGACGACAAGAGCCGTGACTTTACAGCCTATCTGCTGTCGGATTACAACATTGCTGAGAAGTATTATCTCACTGTAGGCATCAGCGGTCAGGCGTCCTCACGCTTTGGCGATGACAGCAAGGGCCTGAGCCTGTTTGGTGTCAAGTGGGGTGTCTTCCCAAGCGTGCAGGCTGGATGGGTGCTGACCAACGAACGCTGGATGGCCGCCGTCAAGCCCATCAACTATCTGCGGTTCAATGTCGGTTTTGATATAACAGGCAACGACAATATCGATTACCTGGCCTCGCGCACCTATTCTGCCTCCCACCGTATGTTGGGCGGCAATGTGACCGGTCTCTCGCTCCGCAACATCAGCAACACCTCGCTGACTTGGGAGCAAACGAGTCGTTTCACGGCAGGCTTTGAAACCAATCTGTTCAACAACATCGTCAATCTGAAGTTTGACGTCTTCTCTTCGAAGACCACCGACCTTCTTATGCTCCATCAGCTGGCCTACACCAGTGGCCTGCGGCAGATGTGGGGCAACGATGGTAGTCTGAAGAACAAAGGCTTCGATCTGTCCGTAAATATGAAGTTGCTCAATCTGAAAGATTGGCAATGGGAGCTGGGTGGCTCCATGGGCCACTACAAGAATGAAATGACCAAGCTGCCTGACGGCAACAAGGCACAGGAGCACACCATCTATGGTGCTGACGTGCTTACCGCTGTTGGTGGTCCTGTGGCACAGTTCTATGGTTACCGTACAGCTGGCGTGTTCAGCACCCAGGCTGAAGCCGATGCTGCTGGTCTTTACCTCATCGACGACAACGGCAACCGACAATACTTCAAGGCTGGCGACATGCGCTTTGTTGACCAGAATGGTGACCATCTTATCGATGCGCGTGACAAGGTCGTGATCGGTGATCCCAATCCCGATATTTATGGCAACATCAATACCTCGTTGACCTGGCGCCACTGGAACCTCGACATCGTGTTCAACTACGTCTTGGGCAATGATGTCTTCAACTACCAGCGGTCTGTCCTGGAGGGCGGCAACGATTTCATCAATCAGACTACTGCCATGCTCGGTCGCTGGAATGCCGAAGGACAACAGACACAGGTACCCCGCATCGAGTATAACGATCCCATGGGCAACAGCCGTTTCAGTGACCGATGGATAGAAGACGGCAGCTACCTGCGCCTCAAGGCCTTGACACTGAGCTATCAGATGCCCTTGAACCTGATGTTCCTTAGGGGCTTTACCATCTGGGGCTCGATCTACAATCTCTTCACCCTGACCCACTATCTTGGCGACGATCCCGACTGCAGCCTCAGCGGAAGTGTTCTTTCGCAAGGCATCGACAGAGGACTGCTCGGCAACGGACGCTCATTCAGTTTAGGTCTAAAACTCAACCTCTAAATCACAACAAATATGAAATTAGCATTCTATATCAACTCCAGCATATCCACTCCGGCCTGGCTTCATGGCCTTGTCGGCAAGATGACACATGTCAGTATGGCATTGACGGCAGCCATAGCCTTGTGCCTCACGACGTCCTGCTCCGGCATTCTTGACACCGACTCGGAGCTGGTGGAGTTTGAAGAAGACAACCACATAGATACGCCTCAGGACTCAGTATACAGTGTGATGGGTATCATCTATAACATGCAGAAGATTGCTGACCGCACGGTGATTCTCGGTGAGATGCGAGGCGACCTTCTCACGCCTACCGACCATGCCTCGGCGGCTCTCAAGGATGTGGCCAATTTCAATATCGGCACTGACAATACCTATAATGCCATTGCCGACTACTTTGCCGTCATCAACAACTGCAACTTCTATCTGTCTCATGTCGATTCCCTGCTTACCATCCGCAACAAGAAGGTGTTTGCCGATGAGGTGGCCGCTGTGCGTACCTACCGCGCATGGGCCTATCTGGAAGCAGCCAAGGTCTATGGCTCACTGCCTCTCGTCACCACGCCGATTGTCAATGAGCATCAGGCACAGGAGGCTTTGAAAAAACAGCCGTCGACGCTCACAGACATTTGCAACTTCTTCATTGACGACTTGAAAAACCTCGTCAACGTGGACCTGCCCAACTATGGCACGATCTCTGGTATGAGCTCCCAACAGTTCTTCATTCCCGTCAGAGTGCTACTGGGCGACCTCTGCTTGTGGGCCGGACGGTACCAGGAGGCTGCCACCTACTATCATGACTATCTCACACGTACCGGTCACGAGGTGCCCACCGGCACCAGCCGTGTGGCTTGGGCCAGCAACTCCAACCGCTTTGAGAATGTGTCCAACGGCTATAGCTCAAGCGTCGTCAGTACCGACGGAGGTACTTCAGCCGAGTGCAGCAGCTACATCCCGATGGAGACGTCAGCTTTCGACGGCATCAATTCTGACCTGAAAAACATCTACAATTCGACAGAGCTCAACAACTACTACTATCAGGTGACGCCCTCTGAGGCCATGCGTAGTCTGTCGGCCCGTCAGGTGTATTGCCTCGAATACCACCTGAGCGATACCAAGATTGACACACTCTATTCACCGAAGGAGAAGCTCGCCAATCCACTCTATGCCGGTGACCTGCGTCTCTACGCCAACTACAGCCACCATGTCAATAAGCAGAGCTCCTTCTCTAAATATTCCAGCTATCGCCAGACGCTACAAAAGATCAACAGCTATGGCATCAATCTCTGCCGGCGCCAGTTGATCTACCTTCATTTTGCTGAGGCACTCAACCGTGCCGGCTTCCCGGAGTCAGCTTTCTGCATCTTGAAGTACGGACTTTGCAACGACAATATCAGCAAGTACATCTCAGAGAAAGAGCGTGAGGCAGTCGGCAGTCTGCTCGACTTCAACTCCAATGTCTTCACCACGGCCAACACCCAGGGCATTCACTCACGTGGCTGCGGCGATTCTCCCGCCAATGCCTTCTATGTGCTACCCGAGCCTGCCACGGAGTTGGCCAGTCGTGCTGACACCGTAGCTTATCAGATGCCTCTTGTTGAAGACCTCATCGTCGATGAGGAAGCCTTGGAGGGCTCGTTCGAGGGACAGCGTTTCTATGACCTCATGCGCGTGGCCTTGCGTCGCAACGATCCCAACTATCTTGCCGATCCGGTCTCGCGGCGCGACGGTGAGCGCAACGACGCACTTTACCAAAAACTCCTCAATACCACCAACTGGTATCTTCCGAAACAGTAATCAGTCTTGATGGGCATCTCGTATGGCGGCCTGCAGTGTCAGGCCATGCCGGTGACATGCCTGTCAGACTATTTATTAATACCCATCATTATGAAACATCATTACATTGCTGCCCTGCTGCTTGTCGGTGTACTCGCCGTAAGCCGTGCCATGGCCATTGGCACCGTGCACGTCTATGTAGACAACACACGCTTGCAGCATATCACTGGTTTCGGCGCAGCAGCCATGTCAGGTCCCATGGCCCCCATTCAAGACGTGTCGGTCATCGACTCGCTCTATGGGCCACAGTCGCCAGTGGGACTTAACATTCTCCGTATGGAGATTTCACCCAATCTGATCGGCGATGTCATCACCCCTTGGGATACGCCTTACGATTGGCATGGCTATCTTCCGGTGGTGAAGCGGGCCAAGTCGTATGGAGCCATTATCTTTGGTGCCCCTTGGTCGCCGCCGGCCGTTTACAAAACCAACAACTCCAATCTTGGATCTACAGACAACGGCAAGACCAGAGGCAAGCTCAAGCGGTCGTGCTACGACAAGTTCTTCAGGTGGCTCAATAAGTTCTGCAACTATATGAAGAACAACCATGCGGCGGTGGACGTGGTCTCTCTTCAGAATGAGCCAGACTGGAGTCCCGGCTATTCCGGCTGTTTCTACACTCCGGAGGATCTCGACACGCTGGTGGCCGGCTATGCCAATCTTCTCGATAAGGATAAATATGGCATCAAGCTCATGAGCGGTGAGGCCTTGGGCTACACCTACAACTATTACAAGCCGACGATCAAGGATACGGCAGCCCGCAAGTACATCGACATTCTCGGTGGCCATCTCTATGGCCATGCGCCGCTGAAGTATATGGTGCAGGCGGCTAGTGAGGCCTTCGGCTACGGCATAGAGTCATGGATGACGGAGCATGTTGTTGACCCTCGCTCCGATACCGACGGTGACTCGCAGAGCGACACCAAGGTCATCGACCTGCCCACCTGGCGTGAGCAGCTTGAGTTTGCCGAAGAGGTCAATGAGGTCATGCAGGCTTTCGGCTCAGCCTATGTCTACTGGTACATGGTGTCGCACTATAGCTTCATAGGTTCCGGCGAGAATACCATCCAGCCAGGTAATGTCTATGGCAAAGTACTCGATCGTGGCCGCATCATGGGACAGTTTGCCAAGAACCTTACAGGCAGCACACGTCTGAAGAGCCGGTCGTCGGTGACGACACCTGCCTTCGAGAGCAGCGCTTACATCAAGGGCGACAGTCTCATCGTCATGGCCATCGACACCACCCGCCATGATGTCAACTGCCACATCAGTCTTCCCCTTGCCGTCAGCAGCTGTAAGTTGATAACGTCTACTGAGGGCAATCTCTGCCAGGCCACAGATGTCAACATCGAGAAGGGAACTACATCGGTGACGTGCCCCATCAAGGGCCGTAGCATCAATACGTTTGTTTTCCGGCTGGCAACGACGGGCATCACGGAATCTGCAAAGACAGAGCCTGCTCGCCACAGGGTGGATGTTTACAGCCTAACCGGGACCAAAATCTGCCAGGCAGCCGACGAACAGGAGGCAATAGCCAGACTGTCAAAAGGTATCTACATCATTGGAGGCAGGAAGATAGCAGTCAAATAGACGGAAATGTGTCATGAGATAAACAGAATATCGTTTGAGACATGACTTAAGGGCTGTCTCGCTTCTTTAATCTAATTTTGCGATAAAACCAATATGTTCAATCCATAATTTATCAACATTATGCAACCAAAACTATTACTCTCTTTAGGTATGTTCCTAACGACAGCCATGGCAGCAAGAGCACAAGTCTTCACCCAGGGCTTTGAGGAGGAACAATCTGCTGACACTACCGTAGTTGGTTGGTATCAGTACATCAACACGCAGACAGGTGACGTGCGCGAGTTGACGAGCGATGATGCTCACAGCGGCTCACAAAGTCTGCATTTCTTCAACAGTGCTGATGTGGCCGGCAACAATTGGCAACGCGCCATTAAGTTCCGCAACCTCCCCATTGAGGAGAATACCGCCTATCGGCTCTCTTTCTATCTCAAGGGAAGCAATACCTACACGGTGGATGGCAAATCGCAGCGCTGCTCGGCTCGCTTCGCACTGATGCAGGGCGTTGAAAATGCCGACGCACCCTTTGTCGCTACCGATGGTACTTCAACCTACGTCAGCGACATCTCACGTTTCAACGAAGGTGACTATGAGCACTACACCGGTTTCTTCTATTATGGCACGAAGGCAGCCGAGCAAGCCTATTACGCTTCTCAGCATCCCGATGCAGCTCCGTTGGAGGAGAAGTATTTCGCCACGCTCAATGTCTACAATCCCGGCGACTTCTACATTGACGACGTACAACTTGTCAAGACAAATATTGCTGGTGCCACGTTCAAGAACGACTATTGCCGCATTGACTTCGGCTTTGATACCAACATCAAGAGCTTGGTAGAGAAGTATGGAGAGGGCGGAACGCTCCTTCTTCCCAACGACTGTGTCACCCTGACGCAGAATGGTGAGCCGCAGGATGTCCTCTCTGTCGAGCTTCGCAGCGACGGCTACATGTATATCTTCCTGGCGAGCAGCACTATGGAAGACGGTGACAAGGTGATCATCGCCTTCAAGAATCCTTCTGGCGACTATCAGTTGAAGTATCAGGGTGCCAAGGTGCCTAATTATGAGCTTGTGCCCGACTTCACCGAGGAGGCTGCCTGGTATGATGGCGGTATGTCTGACGACATCTTCTCTTGGCAATATGTCACACCAAGCGTGAAGCAGGCTGATCCCGAGGACGGATCTTTCGACCTTCCGCTCGACACCAAGCATTTTACCGTTGTGTTCAACAAAGACGTTGAGGCTTCGGCTCTTGAGGCAACGCTGGGCTCACAGAAGCTCACCGTTGAGCCTTCTGAGGGCTATGCATCCTCTTTCACGCTCACTCCGACAGCCGCTCTGACCGCAGGTGAGTACACTCTCACGCTTGATAAGGTCTATCCTCGTGTGCGCCTGAGCGATGATGTCTTTGGCACTTACAAGTTTGATTTGACCTTTGGCTCTTCAGCTGCCGATCCTAATGACACTGCCTATGTCGTGATGAAGGACAGCATCAGCGAAACTGTTACCAACAGTCAGCAGGGTGAGGGCTTCATTCCTTATGGATGGAATATCTATTCGGCCAACAATAAGCTCGAGCAGGGCAGCAAGGCTGGCAGCGGTCCGCGTCCGTTCAAGTTTGCCGACGGTGGAGACTTTGTTGGCGGTCTCTACATCCGCACCACCGATCCAGACAATGGTTGGGCAGAATACGGATCAACCGAGGGCTACGAGCTTCCTCTTGAGTCTGGTAAGAAATATCAGATCAGCTACAATGTCGCTGCTTGGAAGAATGCTCCTTATGTGAAATTTGAACTGATTGATGCCAATGGCACGAGCGTTGTAACACGTATCGACGCTGCCAAGCCAAATCTCAATGGCAGCAAGAATGCCATCGTAGGTTCTACTGCTGTCTCCTTCACTTATCGTCCGACCGACAGCGGCAACTACATCATGAAGTGGAGTCCTGTGGCCAATGCCGACGGTGGTGGCGGTGCATGGCTTGAGGTGATTCTCGGCAATGTGAAAGTAACCTACATCCCCAATCAGAGTGGTATCGTAGAGAAAAAGCTTCTGGCAACGGCTTTGGATAATGCCAAGACAGTTTTGGCCAACAACTCCGCAGTACGTTACGCTGGTCCTGACCAGACGGCTCTTCAGACTGCCATCGCCAAGTATGACGGACAGTCGTCGACTGCGCCTTCTTGGTATCGCAACGCCGCTGCCGAGCTCGATGCAGCTGCAAAGGCTATGCAGGAACATCGCACATTGTGCGATACCTACGACCCGCTCGTGAGCAAGGCTCAGGGTGTGCTCGACGGTGTGGAAGATAAGTATAAGGCTTACAAGCAATACGACGGCCACGTGGCTTACGACGAACTGCTTGCCACCATCAATACCTATTCTGGCCAGGTGCTCACCGACAACGACTCACTCAAGACTGCCATCAATACCCTCAATGAGAGCATGCGTTACATGGCTACTGCCAAGCGTGTCGTCGATGCTCTGACACAGTCTATCCAGAGTGGCTACAACACCTTGAAGATGCTCACCACTCCAAGTGCTGCCCTTACCGCTTCGGTCAACAGCGTGCTCACTGATGACGCTACAGTAAAGCAAGCCGTGCGCGATGAGCTTACTACGGCTCTCTACCGTGCACTGTCTGATCCTGCCAACACAGTGTTCAGTGAGAAACTTGACACCACTACGCTTGAGACTTATGTCGACTCTCTCGATATGTCGGTATTCCTTGAGAACCCGGAGTTCTATTTCCTCTGCAATCCTGATGGTTCCAACTCTTCTGAGGCAACGGTCAATCTTGACAATGTCGCACAGACGCTTCCCGGTTGGACGATGACTGCCGGTACAGGTTGGAGTGAGGCTATCAGCTATCACTATCCATGGGCATGGTTCGCAGACAAGGATACCTGGAAATATACAACTGTCAACAAGTCCAATCCTGCCGCCAATGGCTCAGTTGCCGACTGGGGTCGTGAGATGACGCTTACTCAGCATGTGACAGGTCTGCCTGCCGGCACCTATGAGCTTGTCCTTGGTGTGGGCGACCGTAATAGCGATAACGAAAGCGCGCCCAAGTGCTTCGTGAAGTACACCACTGCTGCCGGTACTGACAGCGTTGCCGTGAAGATTATACCGGGTAGCAATGATGCTGTAGACGGTGATGCTGCTACTATTATCAAGAACCTGGTCATCACTGACGGCAACCTCGATCTTGCTGTCATCAATCAGCAGGAAGGTCGTCCGTTGGTCAACTACGTACGTCTCTACATGAAGGGAGCCGCTGATGAGTTTAACTATACCACCGGTATCAAGACTGTTGACAACAGTGATGCCAATGTAGTGAAGACTGCATTCTATGGCGTTGATGGCCGACAGCTTAATTCACCCACAAAGGGCGTGGTTATCGTCAAGCAGACTTTGAGCAACGGTAAGACACGTACCTCGAAGGTTGTTGTAAGATAACGTATGAGTATAATTAGTATGATCGAGGATAGATTGCCCATCCTCAATCTATAGTCCATTAAGAGACTGTATTGTGGAAGTCCGGAAGTCCGGAAGTTCAGTCATACGCTTCAGTATCTGGTATTCAGTTATTTGAAGTGATGACCGACCTTCCTGACTTACGGACTTCTTTTTTACTTTATGCGTACTCGCTAGCATGGGCGTAACCTCGTTGAACAGTTACACACTTATTGACTCAAATTTCGGAAGTGAAGTAATTCCTTGCAGGGGCGGCCCTTGTGGCCGTCCGCAACCTTTCCTTGGAAAAGTTATTTTTTGGTTGCGGAAATATACTTCCGAAACTTGAGTTATTGATTATTGTTAATTTTTGGGAAATTAGTTGACAAAATGCGGTTGCGGGAAAACTCCCGTTTTGAGTGAGAAATTGGTCAAAATCGTCAAGATGTTCTTTATAAACCGATAAAGCGTCGGCTTCTCGATGTAATGTTGTCGGCCTTTCGTCGAAATGCTGGTGCTTATTCGTCGACAAGCCGACGCTTCTTCGTCGATAAGCCGGTGCCTTTTCGCCGAAAAGCCGGCCCATTTTCGGCAATATCGGGGATCAAAAGCATTGACTTGTAGGATGTGCTTGGTATAATTGATTGATAATTAATAAGTTACTGAAGTTGCTTATTTCTGCCTGATTTCGTGTCAATATCGGCTTCGTTGACAACAACGGCCACCACAATGTTAAATAATGATGAAAAATATTTGCAGTTTTCTCTGAAATCAGTAGAATTCCTATTTGCTTTGTCATGCTTTCAAAAAGCTGCGCTTAATGTTTATGGGCAAGGCAGTTGACTGCCGGTGAATAAAAAAAATTAAATTACTTGGTAGTTTGTATAAATCTAATTAATTTTGCTTCTGACATAGTTCTTCATGAGGCCCAACGGCTGAATGATGAGGTGTACCAATTGTCAACTCCGAAGCTAAAAATGATACAATATTCGAATGAAACAAATACTTAATAATTATGTTGTCCGCAGTTTTGCCTTGCTCTGTTTGCTGTCGTTTACATTGTTGCTTGGTGCAGACGAGGGTCGTATTTTCAATGCCCGGCTGATATCCAATACGAAGGTCAACTGCATTGTCCAGGACAAAAAAGGCTTTATTTGGTTGGGCACCAACTATGGGGTGAACCGCTACGACGGTTACAACTTCGTGACCTACCGTTACAATAAGCAAGACACGACCAGTATTGTTGACAACGAAATCACTACTTTCCTCAACGACAAAGAAGGACGTCTGTGGGTTGGATCGGCCCATGGTCTGATGCGTTACGAGGCGGCGACCAACTCATTTAAGCGTTTCCCTTTTCCCCTAAGCCTGCGCCCGCGTGTCATGGGCATCATAGAGGATGCGCATGGCAACATCTTCGTCGGCACGTCGGGTTTTGGGCTGTTTCTTATCAGACGTGGCAGTGACCACCTTGAATCGTTCATCGGAAATGAGGTGAAGCCCAAGAGCATTTTCTTTGAACTCATTTTTCTGGATGAACAGGGCGCCATCTGGCAAGGCGATCAGTCGGAACGCATTGTCCGTTGGGTGATGAAGGGGCACCGGAAGTTGAGCCGGCAAGAAATAGTCTCTCCTGTGGGCGTTCCCGTGGCTTTCTTCTCTGAGGGACGCGGACGCATCGTCGTGGTGTGCACGAAAGGCTTGTTCCGCTACGACCTCAACAGAAACCTTATCCTGCAACCTTTCAAGTCTGACGCGATACTGCCCGCCGGCATTGACATCATCAGCGCCACGCGCGACCGGAAGGGTAACATCTTGCTTGGAACGTCAGGTAACGGTGTATTCAAATCACAGAGAACGATACCGGGCTTCGTGCAGTTGTCGTCGCCGGGCAACAAGAATGTCAACCTCGATCATTCCTCAGTCGGCACTATCTTCACCGATCGTAATGACAATATCTGGCTGGGATGCTATGCCAAGGGTCTCTTTGAGATTGATTCGGAGAACCGGCCTTTCCAGTCGTGGAGCCTGTCGGAGCAGGGCTACATCAGTGGCAATGCCATAGAGAGCATTGCTGACGACAGTGAGGGCATCGTGTGGGGACTGGCCGGCGATGACGGCCTCTACGGCTTTGACCGTAAGGGCAATGTGGTCAAGCATCTCGAGACACCGAAGTCGCCCGATTGTATCATGCGTGACCTGCAAGGTCGTATGTGGCTGGCCACACGCTCTATGCTGTATGGTTTCAACCCGGAAAGTAAATCGTTTACATCTAAGGTGGGATATGAGAGTAATGGCATTCATGCCATGGCCAGTGACGCGCGGGGCCGTCTCTTTATTTCCATCTACAGCAAGGGCCTCCTCGTCTACGACCCCGAGACGGAGACGACGCGCCACTTCACCAATAACATGGTGACTGCCAAAAACGGACATATATGCAACGACTGGGTGCATTCGCTCATGTGTGACCGTAAGGGCATTCTGTGGATAGGAACTGCCAACGGACTCTGCTGTCTCAACACTGCCAACGACCATTTCGATGCCTTGGGATGGCACAAGATACTTGCTGACCAGATGATTGAGAGCATCTGCGAGGAACCCAATGGCGACATCGTCATCGGTACCGACAATGGACTTTATATCTATCAGCGGCAGAAACGCCGCACTATTGCCTTCCCGGGAGGCGAGGCTCTGAGCTCCATACCCATCAGGGCCATTGTGCGTGACAACAATAACGACCTGTGGATAAGCACGCTCAATGGCATCTGGCAGTATGTGCGAGGCAAGCACCGGTTTGTGGCCCACATACAGGGAAACGGCTTCACCTACCATGAATACACGCACTGCCAACTGCATCAAAGGGCCTCTGACTTGATCGCTTTCGGCGTCGCTGACGGCATCGTTGCCTTCTATCCCAATCAGGTGAACAACTTGAAAACAAGGATGGGCAACGTTCATCTGACCAACCTCATCGTCAATGGTACCATGAAGCCCTGCTTGAACAACAGCTTCAGCCTGCCTTATTCGGAGAACTCGTTTGTCATGGAGTTTTCAATGCTCAACTACCGCAATGTTGACAACATTGTCTACGAATATCGCATTAATGGCGGCAGATGGCAGCGTACGCGCGAGGGGGAGAATGCCATCACCTTCACCAATCTGCAGCCCGACAAGTATGTCATCGAGGTGCGTGCCGTTTATGGTGGTACAGCCTATTCCAAACCGGCCGTCTTCACCATCAGCATCAGTCATCCATGGTATTCGTCGACATTGGCCAGACTCGTCTATGCCCTGGCCTTTATCGCTTTGGTGTACCTCATCATACGTATTATCATCAAGAGGCAGAAAGATGAGCTCGACGAGCAGAAGATGCGCTTCCTCATCAATGCCACACACGACATACGATCGCCGCTGACACTCATCATGGGCCCGCTGGAGAAGTTGCGACGGCACGTCACCGATGCCGACGACTACAAAGACCTTGACACTATCAGCCGGAATGCCAACCGACTGATGCTGCTCGTCAATGAAATACTCGACGTGAGACGCCTTGATAAGAATCAAATGGTCATCAAGTGCCAGGAAACAGCCATGCTGGAGTATTTGCAAAACATCTGCTCACTGTTCCAGTTCAATGCCACCTCACGACACATCAATCTCCATATCCAGTGTGACCAGCCTGACACAAAGGCATGGATTGACCGTATCAACTTCGACAAGGTGGTGACCAATCTGTTGAGCAATGCCTTCAAGTACAGCGCCGACGGAGGTGAGATAGTGCTCCACCTCAGCCATGACGAGACTACAATGACGCTGCAGGTTGTCGACACTGGCAGTGGACTGGGCAATCAGGACCCCGCTCATCTCTTCAGCCGCTTTTATCAGGGTGACAACGCATGGCACAACCACCACTCCGGCACCGGCATAGGGCTCAATCTGTGCAAGTCTATCGTTGAGATGCATGGAGGTACCATCAGCGCCCGCAACCGCAACGACGGGCAGCAGGGATCGGTGTTTGAAGTGAAGCTGCCTTTGGGACGGGCTCATCTTAAAGATGAGCAGGTGGCGACAGTCATGCCCGTCAAGACGGCTGCTACAAAGAGTATGCATAACAAAGGCGAGCATGTGCTGGTCGTTGATGATGACCCGGAGATAGGCCGCTACATCGCCAGCGAACTGGGCTCGTGGTACTATATTGATACTGCACCCAATGGTGATGTGGCGCTTGGCATGATCATGCAGGGCGACTACGACCTGGTGATCAGCGACGTGGTGATGCCGGTCATGGACGGCACCGAACTGCTGAAGCGCATCAAAAGCAATCCTAATATCTTCGACACACCTGTCATCATGCTCACGTCGAAGAATGAGATCGAAGACCGATTGCAGGGCTATAAACTCGGAGCCGATGCCTATCTGCCTAAGCCTTTCAACATGGAAGAGCTGCACATCCTTATCGACAACCAGATAGATGCCGTCAGGAGAATCAAGGGTAAGTACAGTGGGGCAGTGGATCAGCAGGATAACGTGAAGAACATTGAGGTGGAGTCCAACAACGACGCCCTCATGGACCGCATCATGAAGAGCATCAACAAGCATCTCGAAGACCCAGACTTCAGTGTCGAACAACTATGTGAGGAAGTGGGTATCAGCAGAGCGCACCTGCACCGCAAGATGAAGGAGATGACCGGCATCGCCACCAGAGAGTTTATCAGAAACCTTCGCCTGGAGCAGGCTGCCAGAATCATCTCCAAGGGTGGTGTCAATATCAATCAGGTGGCTTACTCTGTGGGCTTCAACAATTCGAGCCATTTCACTACCGTCTTCAAGAAGTATTATGGCATGACTCCGACGCAGTACGGCGAGAAGCATAGTGAGGGGATAAAGTGAGTGAGCCTTCTTCCCCCTTGCTATGATACGTGCACTACACTATCACCCAAAGACAGGAAGATGTCAGCGTGTTGATTCCGATACCAACAAAAAAGAGGGTGTATCAAAATTGGAGAAGTCCGGGAGTTCAGAAGTCCAGGAGTTCTGTCATTACTATAATGATACCTTATTATCAGATACTTATGCATTTGACTGAACTTCAGAACTTCCGGACTTCTGAACTTCTCCTATTTTGATACATCCCCTCTGATAGTGAGCCGTTGGTGAGCTCTACGCGTTACATCTTAATCACGTTGACCGAGTAAGGCTTCACGGTCAGCTTGAAGTTGCTGCCCGTCTTCACCTTGCTGCTTTGCGGCACGATGTGGGTTGGTTCGTTGATGCTGTTGGTCTCGTCGGGCTTGTTGGCGTGGAGCACGGTGAGCAACCCCTTCTTGGCCGGTTTGCCGCCAATGGTGTGAATGGTAATGGTTTGTGGCGTAGTGCCGCCGTTGACAATCTTGAGATAGGTCTGTCCGTCGGTTGTCGACGTGGTGGCCGAGAAGTAGAGTTGAGGCAGGCTGCTGCCCTGGTAGTCCATCTGAGGGATGTCTTTTGCTTCCACAGGCACAATCTTATTGCCCACATTGGAGGCAAACATGCATTGTGCATAGTATGAAGGCGAACCGTAAGCCTTGAGAGCATCGTAGCCGATGAGGTCGCTTTCCCATTGCATCCCACCGGGGTTGACATTGACAAAGAGCGGTGCATAGCAATGGCCTATGAGCAGGTCGGCGTTGCGCTCCATGCCCGTCATCCAGGCTGCATCACCCAGAGCCGCATTCATGTTGGTGGTGGGCTTTCCCTCACGTGAGGCCCATTCGCCACAGAAGATCTTGGGGCCCTTGCGGTCGTAGCTGTCATAAAGATTGACAGACTGGTACATGCCTTTGGTGTTGCGATAGTAGTGTTCGTCGATGACGTCGAACTTCAGTCCGGTAACACCTGTCTCGCGTGCCCATTGCTCTATCTGTTTCTGCCCGGCAGTGGCTATGAGTTGCAACTGAGGGTAACGGGCCTTGATGGCCTCGTAGAATGCCTTGTACCTTCCGGCATAAGACTCGCTTTCGTCGAAGAAGTCCTCATTGCCAATCTCAACATAGTGCAGAGGATAAGGCTCGGGATGACCGTCGCGCACGCGCTGGGCGCCCCACTTGGTATCGGCTGAGCCAATGCAATATTCTATCTCGTCCAAGGCATCCTGTATGAAGGGACCGCAATATTCAGCGGGGAGGTAGTCGCCTTTGAGCACATAGCCGGCAAACACGGCCAGGATGGGCTCGGCACCACAGTCCTCGGCCCAGTTGAGAAACTCCGGCAAGCCCAGTCCGTCGGTCGACCAGTAGCCCCATGGACTCCAGTGGCCGGGACGCTCGTCGGGCGAGCCTACGGTGCGCTTCCAGTCGAAGCGGTTGTGGAAGTCGTTGCCTTCCACGTAGTTGCCACCGGGGAATCGCAGGAACTTCGGGCTCATCTTGGTCATCATCTTCATGAGGTCCGGGCGCAGTCCGTTGGGACGGTCGTTGAAAGTACGCGGGAAGAGCACCACTTTGGAAAAGTCGTAGTTGCCTCCCTCTGGGGCAGTCAGCACAAAGCGCACGTCCTTGGTGGGCGATACCGTTGTCTTGCCTGTGGCCGGGATGTCCATCTCGAAGCTGACCTTTTGCCATTGGGCCGAAAGTCCGCTGACTTGGGTAGAGGCGTAGGTGGTCTTGCCATCGGTACTTTGCAGGCTTACGGTCAACGGGCCGCCTTGTGTGGCGCGTGCAATGAGATACCCCTTGTAATGTTCACCCGGACGTACGGCTATGCCCCAATATCCGTCGTTGGCCAGTGAGGCGCCGGCCTGAGCCTTCCAGTTGAGACAGGCGGGCAGCGCACGGCTGTAGCCTCCCTTTTGCGTCAGTGTGAGCACAGAACGCGTGGTGTCAGTGGCTGTCCAATACTTGGCACCTCCGCTTTTCCAGGGTGTCCAGGGATTGGGCCGACGGCCGTGCTTGTCCTCGCGGAACGTGGCGTTGCGAAGCAGTTGACCGTAGAGACCGCCTTCGTAAGAGTAGTTGATTTCTTCGGTCATCATGCCGTAGAGAGTGGGGCTGACATCCTTCTGCGCCTGGTCAATGTGTAGGGTGAGTTGCTGAGCTGAGGCAATCACCGAAGAGGTCAGCGCCAAGGAGGTAAGGATAGTTCTTGTATAGTTCATAATGTATTAATAAGTAAGGAACATAATAATCTATTTAAGGCTGATATTGGTAGAGAGATTCCGCTCCAAAGAGATACTGAGAGTGGTAGCCTCCGCCGTCAACGACGATTTTCTCAAGCACGATGCCTGGGTCAACGGGCGTGAAGACCAGTGAGTGGTCATGGCCTTCCATTGACTTCATGGGCAGGCGCACGGTGGTTTCCACTACGCGGCGTGCCACGGTGGGGTAGTAGATGTCGTAGATGTTGGCCGGTTTCTCGTTGAGATTACGGTTGAAGTTGATGAGGCCTGACTCTGTACCATCGAGACTGACCTGATAGCGCAGGCCGCCTCGGTTGATGAAGTCGAGGGTTGATTTCACGATGATGTGTACCGTTACGCTGTCAGCGTCGTCGAGTCCGCGGAAGCGGTATTCCACCTTTGCCCCTTTGACTGAGGCTGTGGTGGGTCGCAACGTCAGCGCTCCCAAGGTGCGGCCCATGCCGTCTATAGTTATCCATCGGGCCTGCTGGCTGTCAGTCTTGCTGTAGCAGTGAGGCGCCTCGATGACCACCTGGTTGTTGGTGGCCGTGAACACCTTTTTGTCGGGCCCGTCGGCCACGGTCTTTAAGGCAGGCAGCTTGTCATGGCGGAAGTTGTCGCTCCATGAGGTGTAGCCGATATGCTTTTGGGTCATCATCCCGTTCCATTTGCCATGGGCCAGCTGGTGGTTGTAGCTGTCGCAGAGCAGTGAGTCGCGGCGGAAGTCTGCGCGGCATCGTGCTGCCCATCGGTTGGCTTCCGGACACTGCTTGTCGGCAAGGGCGAGGTTCATGGCTTGTGCATAATACATGTCGTAGAGGTTGGCCATAGCCTGCACGGGGAAGAGAATGAGCTCTTGGTAGGCGTCGCGAGCCGCTTCGGGCAACGTGGCGTATTGCCGTAGGGCGTCACGCTCCAGCGCTGCGTAGTCGTTGACCACTTGTTGCCATTCGCCCGAACTGAGATTGTAGGTGTGGGCGTCGAGCATCTCAGGCGTGCAGCGTCCGGCATACTTGCCTTGAAGATTGAGGATGCGTGCTGCCTCATCGGCCTGCTTCTCACCGAAGGCAGCGGCGCAGAAGCGACGGGTGTGCTCTGTCAGCGTAGCTTCCGTAAACGCTTTTGGGTCGCGTGCCATGTCGAGGAACAGTTGGATGGGGTATTCCATGGGCTTGAGATCGCCCACATTCAGCACCCACAAGCGGTCGATGCCGTTCTCAGCGGCCAAGGTGAGCTGTTCCCACATGTTCTGTGTGGGTGTTACGTTCAGCCATTTGCTGTTGCGGGGTGCTCCTACATAGTCGACGTGGTAATAAAGTCCCCATCCGCCTTTACGCTGGCGCTCTTGTGGGGTAGGCACACGTCGCACGTCGCCCCAGTTGTCGTCGCAGAGCAACAAGGTGATGTCGTCGGGCACGCGCATTCCTTCATCGTAGTAGTCCATCACCTCTTTATAGAGTGCCCACAGCTGTGGCACATCACTTGCTTTGCAGCCACGCTCCTTGGCGATGATCTTGCGCTGGTTGCGGATAATCTTCTCCATGAGTTTGACATTGGTGTTGTCGCTCATGGCCATGTCGCCATCACCACGCATACCTACGGTCACCACGTCCTCTGTGTTGCGGTTGCGCCTCACGCCTCCGGCCCAGAAGGCATCGAGTGCCGCCTGGTTGGTGGTGTAGTCCCACTTGCCGCCTGCCGATATGCGCGACTTGCTGTCTTGGGCTTCCACGTTGGGATTGTCGGAGTGGCCATGCCATTCTTTCTGTGAGCGGCACATTGGCTCGTGGTGTGACGTGCCGACGATGATACCCATGTCGTCGGCCGTGCGGCTGTTAGCCGGATCGTCAGCATAGAAGGCCCAGCCCCACATGGCCGGCCAGATGAAGTTGGCCTTGAGGCGCAGCAACAGCTCAAATACCTTGGCATAGAACTGATGCCCGCCATAATTGGTACCCCAGGTGTTTTTCACCCATGAGGTCAGACAGGGCGCTTCGTCGTTGAGGAAGATGCCGCGGTACTTGACACGTGGTGAGGGTTGTAGCTGGCGTCCGTGGTCATAGACAATCTCGTCGCGATGTGCTACGGGTACGTCAGCCCACCAGTACCATGGTGAGACCCCCATCTCCTGGCTCAACTCGTAGATGCCGTAGATGGTGCCGCGCTTGTCGGCGCCGATGACGACAAGGTTGCCATCGACCACGTCGATGAGATAGCTTTCCCACTGGTTCCGCAGCTGACTTACATCTGTGCCGTGCTGCTTGACCATGCGGTCGATGAGCGGGCTGTGGCCTAGTGTGCCTGCGACGATACAGCCATGGACAGGCGTGGTCTGACGGTTGGTTGTGACTGTCAGTGGCGCTGTCTTTCCGCATACGCGGCCTATGTCGGCACTGAGGTTGCGGGCTGCAAGGCGCACACCTGTGAAGTCGGCTGTATCGACAAGTATGGTGGCTGGCGACTGACCTTGTTCAGCTATGACGAAGTCGGTGGCCCGGACTGGGCTGTGTGTGAGTAAGATCAAAGCTAAGACAGCCAGTAAGTGATGAAGAGTGGCGTGCATCGTTTTTTATCTGCGTATTATTTTTTTTCCGTTGACAATAAGTAGTCCCTTGGCTTTGGCGTTGACCCTCTGGCCGTAGAGGTTGTATGCCTTGGCGGCAGCATCAGTATGGTTTTTGATCATTCGAATGCCTGTGGAAGTATCGGTGGAGAGCGCTATGTTGCCAATCATTGTCTCAAGCCAATAGCCGGTGTTGCCGTCCTCGTCAACCACGGGTGAGAAGCGGAAGAGGTAGTTGCCGTTTGTTGGTACGGTGAAGTTCAATGATACATGGGTGGCGCCGGTGAAGACATTGGCTGTCGAGCCGCCAATGTTGGGCTCGCAGGCAATAATTGTGCTCTTCACTACCTGAAGGTTGCTGTCAAGAACCTCCACCTTGAGCCATGGATTGTTTTTCCATGCGGCCGCGTCCAGGCTGAGGTTGTATTTGGCCTTGGTTTTGAGAGGCACCTCATGGCCTGGCAGTGAACCGTAGAGGCCGTAGCCTATGGGTGAGCTCGGTGTGCGAATGTAGAGTCCGTAGGTAAAGCTGCTGCCTTCGGGGAAGGCGAAGATGCGTGGACCGCTGGAGGCACGGCCGGGCATCACGGTGTCGTCACCGTTGGCCATGACCCATCCTTGTGGCACCATGCCGGCTCCTTCAATGGAGAAGCTGTCGCGCAGAATGACGTTGGCATAGCCGGGATTGTCGGGATTGTTGTAGATGGAGTCGCTGTAGGCCGGATCGTCGCTGACAACGGTGTCGGAGGGTGAGTAGGTGACCTGGTCGATATAGAGCTTCAGACCATCGATGTTGTTCAACTTGATGGTGTTGTTGCCTTTGTTGAGTTTAAAACCGAGCTTTACCTCTTTCCATTCGTTGACATTGGTGAGCTGGCAGCCTGCCAGCTTGGTGACATCGTTGGCCTTGACTTGCAGGTTGCCCTCCTTGTGAGTGTTCATGTAGCGAATGGTCAGTTGATAGTTGCCTTCCTTATTAGCCTGGAAGACATGTCGCAGGGAACCTCTCTTGTTGCTGCCCATGACGACAAAGCCACAGCCGTGGTGCCCGCGCTCGCTCTGATAGGTATAGTAAGGATCGCGCGGACAGTCTTGTATCGACCGATAGTCCATGTCTTCGGCCTCAATGGTGACGGGTCCGGTGTAGGGCAGTGGCTGCATGGGTGTGTCAAGATGGGTGGCGGGCAGATAGTCGGTGGCTCGCCCGGTAGCCGTACCGGCACAGTGCAATGTAAGGTTGACCGATCCGCAATGCTTGACTGAGATGGTATATGTACCTGTGGTGTCGTTCCATTGCTCATCGGTAATGATGGCACGGGGCGCGTTAGCTTTGGCCACATGGTCCACGTTGGCCGTGCCCACGCTCATGGAGTAAGTAGGCTTCTGATTGGCTCCAGTCACGGTGATGCGGTCGGTGACAAGTTGTGTGGTGTCGGTGCGGTAGTTGTTCAAGTAGAAATCAATATGGTCGGCATATTCACGGATGGCCCCTGTGGAAAGCTTGCCCCAGGTGAGCTGCAGCTCTTGGCATGTGTTGTACGCCAACGGGATGGTGGCCGAGGCAGTGGTCTTGACGTTGAAGTAGGAATACGGGGTGTAGGTGATGAGCTGGTTGCGGAAGCGGTTGACGTATAGGTCGCCGGTGCTCACTTCCGGATATTGGGTTGTGAAGTCCTGTACCTTGCTGCTGATGGTAGACCATCTGGCTGACTTCTTCACCTGCACGGGAATCGCCTTGGCAAGGTCGTCGTAGAGCAACGGCACGATTGGCAATGCTCCATAGCGGCCCGTTTTCTTAAACCATGTCATGTTGTTCATGAAGTCTCCGTCTCCCGTCTGATAGGTCGTGGCTTTCTTGTTGAAGGGGTCGTCCTGCTTGTACAGACCATCGTAGATATTCTTCCAACCAGCATATTTGTCTTCGTCGGAACCGTAGTTGATGTTGTTGATGACCACCACCTTGGTCTTGCCGAGCACCTCCTTGCGTGTAGGGATATAGAGCGTGCCGTCGATGATCTTGCGGAACATGTCGATCCAAACGTTTTTGAATCCCGGAAACATTGTCCACTGGTGGGCCATGTATCCGTCGGTGGTACGGGTGTCTTTCTCTGCGTTAAAGCATTCGGTGGGGATGGTCTCAGGTCCGTCCCAAACGGCACCACCATTGACGCAGGTTTGTTCCATCACGGTGGATACACCCGCGCAAAGCGGGTATTGCAGATTGTTGTTGTCGGAACCTGCCATGATGTTCTTGTCAAATTCCCATCCGCAGCGGTCGTAGCGCACGCCGTAGTTATTGGCCAGACCGGCTATGAAAGGTCCCCAGGTGGTACTCTCCGAATTGTAATAGCAACCCGACTGTGTGTACTTATAGAGCCAGAGTATGGCATCCGGGTGTTTTTTGCAGGCTGCCATCAGGTTGGCATTGCGCTTGAGCATGCCCAGCGGGCTCAGGCCATAAGACCACATATTGCCGCAAAAGCTCACCGTGAGGAAGCCGCCATACTTGTGCGACATGTTGACGAGGTTGGCAAAGAGGGTCAGACGAGATGCTTGTGAGCTTGAGCTTTTGTCGTTGGGCTCGTCGAACCCCCAGAACTGTTCGGCATAGTTCCAGCCGAGGAAATTAGGATAGTCTTTGAAGAACGACTCGAATGTGGCGAGGTCGTTATCCTGAATGTGGGTATGTCCGCCGCTTGCAGGCTGGCAGGTGAACCACATGCCGTTTTGCTGGCACACTGTGGCCCAGGAACGCAGCGTGGAGACACCATCTTGTGGCTTCTTGTAGATGTTCAGCTTGGTGTCGTACTGGCAGGAGAGCGACAGGTTCATGCATACATATGGCCGGATGTCGGCTGGTACCATATCGATAATTCGCTGTGGATTGGCCAGGTTCCAAACGTCGATGTGGATCATCCAAAGCGGATGGCGCGAGTCTATGGGACGCCGTGTCTGTGCCTGCATAGCCACAGAAAGGACGAGCAGGCATAACATGACAAGGTGGCGGAAAATAGATTTCATGGGAATTGATATAATTGTTTCCTACGGTTTCGAAGCAGGCTCACCGTTTGGAGAACAGCTTCTGAGCCATGTGATAGAGGCATCGTCTCCAGGTGAGAAATTCATGGGCGGTACCTGGCGAGACGTAGCTCTCGGCATTGATGCCTGCTGCTTTCAGGTCGCTGGCTGATTGGTTGACGGCCTCAGGATTCTCCTTGCTTCCGCATCCGATGAAGACATATTTCACTTGTGCCTTTGGCTGTATGTCTTGTGCGGCATAGGTGCCGCCGGAGAGCAAACCGTAGGCACTGAATATTTCCGGGTGGCGCAAGGTGATGAGCTTTGTCTCTACTCCACCCATCGACAAACCTGCCATGGCACGTCCATCTCTCTTGGCAATGGTGCGGAAATGCTGGTCAATATAAGGGATGAGCTCGTTGATCAGTACGGTCTCAAATTCCTTGGCTGTGAAAGAGCCGATGGTACCAAACTTAACGTCGTTGGTCATGCCATAGGTGGTGACGATAATGAAAGGCTGAGCCTTGCCTTCGGCAATGAGGTTGTCCATGATAAGGTTGGCCCGTCCTTGGTTGAACCATGCAGTTTCATTTTCGCCCCATCCATGCTGAAGGTAGAGCACCGGATAGCGCTGCTTGCCCTTACCGTAGCCGGCTGGCAGATATACTTGCGCAGGATGGAAACTCTTGGTGCTCTCACTCCAGAAATTGATAAGGCATACTTCTCCGTGGGGTACTTGCTTCAAGGCATAGAAATCTTCGTCGGGGGCGGGTATCTCTATGCCGCTTTCCCATCTGCAGGAACCGAAATAGTTGTTGGTGGCGGGGTCGTTGAAAGTACCACCGTCGATGGTGTAATGATAATAATGGAAGCCTGGGTCCATGGGGCCGTCAGTTTGCCCGAACCACACGCCGTCCTTGCCTTTGTGGAGCACGGTGCCGCCACGCCCGCCGAGGCCTAGGCTGACAATGACCGACTTGGCCTGGGGTGCCACGATTCGGAAGCGTGCAAATCCCTGAGAGTTGACCATGGGATAAGTCTGCCCCGGCTGGTTCATAGACGATGGCTGGAAATCTTCTTTGACCTCCACCTTGTCAGCGTCGGCGTTGAAGTTCTTGACGAGAAAGTAGGCATGCTTGGGCTTATAGTCGGCGTCGAAGAGCAGGGGATAGTTGTTTACGCCAACCCATGAATCGCGGTCGCCGAGATTCCAGAAGGTCACGCATTTCACCACGTCGCTATGACGTCGCAGCACTTTGAAGAGCTGGGTGTATTGGTCTTCGAACAGAGTCTTGACCCATGGCGTGATCTTGGCGCCGCCCATCTTGTGCTGAAGCTGCCCACCCATCTCCTCATTGGCACGGATGTCAAGTTCGGTGATGTGGATGGTCTTTACCAACTCGGAATACTTGTTGATGGCGGCTTCCACATCGCTCATGTCGGGGCCGTAGATGTTGTAGTGGCCCTGCATGCCAATGGCATTGATGGGCGCGCCTTCTGCTTGAAGCTTCTTTACCATGTTGTAGATGCGATCTCGCTTGGCAGGGTCGGCCGCATTATAGTCATTGTAGAACAGCAGTGCCTTTGGATCAGCCTCATGAGCCCAGATAAAGGCCATCTTGATAAATTCATCGCCGGCAATCTGAAACATCGGCGTGTAGCGATAAGGACCGTTATAAGGCTTTTGACCTGGATAATGGGAGGTCTGAAAACCACCGTCGGAGATGGCTTCGTTGACTACATCCCATGCATAGACCACGTCTTTATAGCGGTTGACTACCGCAAATATGTGTTCTTTCATATTACGGTAGAATTCCTTCTTGGAGAGCAGATGGCCATTTTTGTCCTCATACATCCAGGCACCGATTTGGTTGTGCCACATCAGACAATGGCCGCGCAGCTTGATGCCGTTGCGCCGGCAGAAGTTAGCCACGCTGTCAGCAGCCGCCCAGTTCCATTTCCCTTTCTCAGGCTGAACGCTGACGGGCTTCATGGCGTTTTCTGCTGTAATACTATTGAATTCCTTCTTGATGAGAGCTACCTGGGCAGGGTCGGAAATGTTGCGCTGGTTTACAGCAACACCGATGCTGAAATAGTTGCGGTAAGCATCTTTGAGCCCATCGGCAGCGGTCTGAGCTGTTAGTGATACGGTTGCCAGCGACAGCATGGCGACGCTGAACAAGTCCTTTATAAATTGTTTCATATTGATTATATATTGTTTGTCTTGAATATGGTGTGTCCTTTCTTGCTGCAAATTTAGCGATTCTTTGGCAGATGAGGTTAGCTTGACGTTACGAATTAGTTATTATTTGTCTCATTATCCGGCTTATGGGTAAATTTAATTAATAGGCGGGGTAGGCTATTGTAGGCGGGGTAGGCGAGGTAGGCAAAAGTAGGCGAGGTAGGCAAAAGTAGGCGGGGTAGGCAAGAGTAGGCGAGGTAGGCAAGAGTAGGCGGGGTAGGCAAGAGTAGTCGGGGTAGGACACTTGTGCGTTAGCTTAAGGTGGACGCATGGTATCGATGGCTGAATAATTCTCATCTACTTAGGCAGGTTAAAAAATGTGATTTAGCTGTAAATAATTGGCAGTTTAGTTGTGTTTGTCAATAAGATAGGCTAATTTCGCTGATAAGCCGAAGTCTATGAGCCGCTAGATCTTGGTGCGACGATTGCGGTAGGTGATAGAGGCGTGGCAACCATTTGAATAGTTACTCTTAAATCTTTTACACTTATGGCATCTATTCCTTACGTATTCTGGCTGGTGCCCTTTGCGTCGGTAGTGGCACTGTTGATGGCCTGGCATTTCTTCCGTTCAATGATGAAAACCGACGAAGGCACTCCTCGCATGCGTGAGATAGCCTCGCATGTACGCAAGGGTGCCATGGCTTATCTGAGTCAACAATACAAGGTTGTACTCATTGTCTTCATCGTCCTGGCCTTGTTGTTTGCATTCATGGCCTACGGACTGCATGTGCAGAATCCGTGGGTACCGTTTGCCTTTCTCACCGGTGGCTTCTTCTCTGGCTTGAGCGGTTTCTTCGGAATGAAGACGGCTACTTACGCCAGTGGTCGTACTGCCAATGCTGCCCGTGAGGGGTTGGACCGCGGTCTGCGTGTGGCGTTCCGCTCGGGTGCGGTCATGGGCCTGGTTGTGGTGGGCCTCGGCTTGCTCGACATCGCCCTCTGGTTTATCATCCTCACAGTCTTCTATCAGGGCGAGCATGCCGCACTGATCACCGTCACCACCACGATGCTCACCTTCGGAATGGGTGCTTCCACGCAGGCTCTGTTCGCCCGTGTGGGTGGCGGTATCTACACCAAGGCGGCCGATGTCGGAGCAGACCTTGTGGGCAAGGTGGAAGCCAATATCCCCGAGGATGATCCACGCAATCCTGCTACCATCGCCGATAATGTAGGCGATAATGTGGGCGACGTGGCCGGCATGGGAGCCGACCTGTACGAGAGCTACTGCGGATCGATACTCTCCACGGCTGCATTGGGTGCCACGGCCTTTGCCCTTGACAGTGAGATGCAGCTCAAGGCAGTCATCGCCCCGATGATCATTGCCGCTGTGGGCATCTTTCTCTCGCTTTTCGGCATCTTCCTGGTGCGCACGCGTGACGGGGCTACCATGCGTGACCTGCTTCATGCCTTGGGACGCGGCACCAACACGGCTGCTGTGCTCATCGCCATCGCCTCCTTCGTCATCCTCTATCTGCTTGGACTTGACAACTGGTGGGGTGTGGGGCTTTCGGTGCTGAGCGGTCTGGTGGCGGGAGTCATCATCGGACAAGCCACAGAATACTACACCTCGCAGAGCTATCGTCCCACACAGCAGATAGCAGAGGCCTCAAAGACCGGTGCGGCAACGGTAATAATAAAAGGTATAGGCACTGGAATGATCTCCACCTGCATCCCTGTGGTCACCATCTCGGTGGCCATCATCCTGAGCTATCTCTGCGCCAATGGCTTCGACATGAGCATGAGCGCGTCCAGCATCTCCCGAGGACTCTATGGCATCGGCATTGCGGCAGTGGGCATGCTCTCTACGCTGGGTATCACGCTGGCTACCGATGCCTACGGCCCGATAGCTGACAATGCAGGTGGCAATGCGGAGATGAGTGAATTGGGCGAAGAGGTGCGCAGACGTACCGATGAGCTCGATGCGCTGGGCAACACGACTGCCGCCACGGGTAAGGGCTTTGCCATTGGATCGGCTGCCTTGACGGCGCTGGCACTCCTGGCATCGTATGTGGAAGAGATAAAGATTGCTATGATGCGGGCCGTGAACGAAGGTGAGCAGTTTGTTGATGCCGCCGGCCACCTCTTCAATCCCGCCACAGCCGATGTGACGCAGTTTATGCAGTACTTTGAGGTGACGCTCATGAACCCCCGTGTGCTCGTTGGCGCCTTCTTGGGAGCTATGGCAGCCTTCCTGTTCTGTGGGCTGACAATGGGAGCCGTCGGACGTGCCGCTGAAACGATGGTGGAGGAGGTGCGCCGCCAGCTCCGCGATATCAAAGGCATCCTGGAGGGTAAGGCTACTCCCGACTATGGCCGTTGCGTGGAGATCTCTACGCGCAGTGCCCAGCACGAGATGATTCTGCCGAGTCTGCTGGCCATCCTCATCCCTATCATCGTGGGCATGGTGCTGGGAGTGGCTGGTGTCATGGGCTTGCTGGCCGGTGGACTGGCCGCAGGCTTCACACTGGCTGTCTTCATGGCCAATGCTGGTGGCGCATGGGACAATGCCAAGAAGATGGTGGAAGAGGGTCACTTCGGAGGTAAGGGCTCCGAGTGTCATAAGGCCACTGTCGTAGGCGATACTGTTGGCGACCCGTTTAAGGATACCTCAGGCCCGAGTCTGAATATCCTTATCAAACTCATGTCGATGGTGAGCATCGTCATGGCGGGTCTCACCGTGGCGTGCATGTAAGTAGTGTGTCCTTAGCGAGTGATGCTGCGCAGCACGTTGAGGAGAGACTTGGGAGAGCTCCATGAGAAATCGGGCATGGAGAGCGCTACCTTGTACCGTTCGCGCATCGCCTTTGGCACATGACGGTAGAGTTCGCGCTCGTGGCAGAGCACGAACTTGCCGTTCAAGTAGTAATAGTAGATATTGACAACAGGGTATTCGATGTCAGAGTCGGCTGGGTCAAGGGTCGCTGTCTCCACGTACTCTGTGTTGAGTTCCACGTTGGTCATCTGTCGGTTGTTGATGAGGTTCTGCCTGAAGGCGTGCTGGTCAATCTTGGTGACGCAGTAGAGTGCGTTCTTCCCCACGGTGTCAACGCGCCAGGCCAATGTGGTGTCTATGCGTTCGTAGTGGCGGTCGCCAAAGTCAACGCATTTGATGTTGTCCATCTGTGCCTCCATGATGTGGTTGCGTAGCACGCTGCGGTAGACGAGTGTGCTACGCTTGAGGAGAATGTTGGCCTGACCCACCGTCACCTTCTTGCCATCGGTCGTGGTGACAACAGCTGGACGGTAGTCTTTCCATTGTATGGTATACTTTGTCATACCTGGGGTTTGGCTCCATGCACAGAGTTGGAGGCAGGCAAGGAGCATGGTGAACAATAGCTTCCTCATAATCCACAAATTATTCGTTCATTATAATAAAACCCACCTATAGCAAAGCCGGCAATTCAAACAGCCGTGTGCCGTTGCTGCCTTTGATGAGAATGCACTTGCCCTGTGGCTTGTTGCGGGCGATGGCTTCTTTCACAGCCGCCACGTCCTTGAACTTATTGTAGTCGCAGTGCGTCTTCATGAACTCTTCTCCTACCAGCCATACGTCGGTTAGATGGTCGGCCTTCAGCGTGTCGACGATTTTCTGATGCTCCTCTGCGCTTACTTCACCCAGTTCACGCATGTCACCGAGAATGGCCATCTTAGGCTGAGGCAGGCTGATATGTACGAAGCTGTCGAGGGCGGCTGCCATGCTTGTTGGGTTGGCATTGTAGGCATCGACGATCAACACGTTGTCCTTGGTCTGCACCAGTTCCGAGCGGTTGTTGGTGGGCACGTAGTTTTCCAGTGCATGATTGATCTGTGCCGGTGTCAGGCCGAAGTACAGCCCCACGGAGACGGCGGCCAGCACATTGTCGAGGTTGTAGGCACCGATAAGATGGGTGCGTATCTGACTGATGTTGCCCGTAGCGTGCTCTTCCGATCCCCTCCACCATTCTATCTCAATGAATGGAGTGGCGGCAGTTACGCGTCCTTGTACCTCTGCTTGATCGTCGTGACCGTAGCTGATGATGCGGTCGAGGTTACGCTGCTGGCTCATGCTGACGAGATGCTCGTTGGAGGTATTGAGGAAGACGAGGCCGTTGTGTGCCTTGAGGAAGTCGTAGAGCTCGCCCTTGGTGTTCATCACTCCTTCGAAAGAACCGAATCCCTGCAGATGGGCACGGCCCACGTTGGTGATCAGTCCGCAAGTCGGTTCCACATATTCCACCAGTTTCTTGATGTCGCCGGGATGAGAAGCTCCCATCTCGACAACTGCAATCTCATGCTCCGGCGACAGGCGCAGCAGCGTCTTGGGCACGCCGACGTCGTTGTTGAAGTTGCCCTCCGTGTGCATCACGTTGTATTTCTCGGCAAGTACGGCGGAGACGAGTTCCTTAGTCGTCGTCTTGCCATTGGTGCCGGTGATGCCAATGACGGGTATGTTGAACTGTCGGCGATGCTCGCGTGCGAGTTGCTTGAACGTCAGCAGACAGTCGTCCACCAGAATGATGCGGCTGTCGGCAGGGTCGGCATATTCCTGCTCGTCGACGATGGCGTAGCTGCATCCTTTTTCCAGTGCGCTCTTTGCAAATTTGTTACCGTCGAACGAGGCACCTTTCAGTGCAATGAAGATGCTGCCCTTCGGACAGTCACGGCTGTCGGTGGTTACTTGAGGGTGTTGCTGATAGAGTTGATAAAGTTGGTTTATATCCATAGTATTTGTGATTTCTTAAGGCAAAGTTAGTCTATTTATTCCATCTCTCCAACCTTTTCCTTTAAAAAAGCAGCGCATTTAGTGCTGTCGTCCCGTTAAAAAACGGTAATAATGAACAAACCCTCACGAAGCTAAGAAATAATTGTTTAAATTTGTATCTCAGAACTGATACAGCAATGGATTATACACTAAATATTCATGGTAGGTTGGTGTCGTTGGCCACGCCTCAGGTTATGGGCATCCTCAACTGTACGCCCGACAGCTTCTTTGCAGGCAGTCGTAAGCAGAGCGAGCGGGAGATTGCCGACCGTGCCAATGAGATTGCCAGTCAAGGGGGCACGATGATAGATGTGGGTGCGTTCTCTACGCGTCCCGGTGCGGAGGAAGTGACTGAGGCTGAGGAGATGGCACGCCTGCGCTTCGCCCTGCCCATCGTGCGTCGCGAACAGCCCGACATGCCGCTTTCTGTCGATACCTTTCGGCCCGATGTGGCCCGTATGGCAGTGGAGGAGTATGGAGCCGACATTATCAACGACGTGTCGGAAGGTGGCATCACGGGTATCGTTGACAAGCCCTTGGACGAACAGTATGAGGTGGAAGGTGACAGTCGTTTCAAAGACTATCCAGCCATCTTTCGCATGATGGGAAGGCTTAAGGTGCCTTACATTCTGATGTCTGTGCAAGCCGATATCCACACCATGCTCCTCAACTTCTCTCGTGAGGTGCAGCAGTTGCGCGACCTTCATGTCAACGACATCATCCTCGACCCTGGCTACGGCTTTGGCAAGAGTGTGGAGGAGAACTATCGCGTGCTGCGTCATCAGCGTGAGCTGGACGTGCTGGGTCTGCCCGTTCTGGCCGGATTGTCGCGTAAGCGGCTCATAAGGATGCCATTGGACATCACTATCGATGAGGCCCTCAATGGCACCACTATCGTCAATACCCTGGCGCTGTGCGGAGGAGCCAGCATCTTGAGGGTGCACGACGTGAAAGAGGCTGTGCAGGCCGTCACACTGTTCAATCTGTACCATAAACAGGATTGATGACCATGTTTTTTGATTTTGGCATAAAAGATATCATCGACATCTGTCTTGTCGCCCTGATGCTGTTCTACATCTACCGGCTGATGAAGGAAAGCCGGTCGCTCAATGTGTTTATCGGCATCATGGTGTTTGTGCTGGTGTGGCTTTTTGTGTCGCAGGTGCTGGAGATGCGCCTGCTGGGTAGCATCATGGATAAGTTGGTGTCGGTGGGTGTGATTGGTCTCATCGTGCTGTTTAAGGATGAGATACGTAAGTTCTTCTATGAACTTGGTGAGCGTCAGCGCGTCAGACGGTTGCTCGACCTCTTCTTCTATCGGAAAGACGGCAGGAAGTCGAAAGACAAGTCGGCCATCATGCCTATCGTATGGGCCTGCATGGATATGGCCAAAGGCAAGGTGGGTGCGCTCATCGTTATCGAACGTGCCACACCGCTCGACGACATCGTGCAGACGGGTGAGGTCATCGACGCCAATATCAACAAGTTGCTGATAGAGAATATCTTCTTCAAGAACTCTCCCCTCCACGACGGCGCTATGATTATCTCCAAGCGACGCATCAAGGCCGCCGGCTGCATCCTGCCCGTGAGCCATAACATGGATATCCCGAAAGAGCTGGGACTGCGTCACCGTGCGGCCCTTGGCATCTCGCAGGACTCTGATGCCATCGCTGTCATCGTGTCGGAAGAGACCGGACGCATCAGCGTGGCCATCAAGGGTAACTTCAAGCTGCGTCTGTCGGCCGAAGACCTGGAGAGTATCCTCGCCCGTGAGATGGGCGGACTGTAATATAATAGCTGATGCAGACCGCTGTGAAGCAAAATATTATGCCGACGGATGTAAATTCATTGCTGAAAGTTTTGAAATCTATGCCGTTTGGTGTAACTTTGCAAGTGCTAATGAAAAGTGGATTTTAATCGATTAAAACAATATTATAACTATGAGTTTATTAGACCAAATTGTGGCTCGTGCCAAGGCTGACAAGCAGACCATCGTGTTGCCTGAGGCTGAGGAGGAGCGCACGCTGAAAGCTGCTGACCGTGTACTGGCCGACGACATTGCCAACATCATTCTTATTGGCAACCGTGATCATATCTTTGAGGAAGCCAAGGAGTGGGGACTCAACCACATTGGCAAGGCGCGCATCATCGACCCCCTGCACTTCGACAAGACCGAGGAATATGCTGCCTTGTTGGCCGAGCTGCGTAAGAAAAAGGGCATGACGATTGACCAGGCTCGCGAACTGGTTACCCACAACAACCTCTATCTGGGTTGCATGATTATCAAGTCGGGTGACGCTGACGGTCAGATCTCTGGTGCGCTGAGCACCACTGGTGACACGTTGCGTCCTGCCCTGCAGATCATCAAGTGCGCTCCCGGTATCACCTGCGTGAGTGGCGCTATGCTGCTCGTCACGAAGTCACAATACGGTGCCGACGGCGTCGTGGTGATGGGTGATGTCGCTGTTACTCCTAATCCTACAGCCGACCAGCTGGCCCAGATCGCTTACACCACCGCCCAGACTGCACGTGCCATCGCCGGCATCGCAGAGCCTCACGTGGCCATGCTGAGCTACAGCACCAAGGGCTCGGCCAAGGATGCCATCAACAAGGAGACCGGCAAGAGCGTGTATGTCATCGACAAGGTGGTCGACGCTGTGAAGATTGCCCGCGAGAAGTACCCGACACTGCTTGTTGACGGTGAGCTGCAGGCTGATGCAGCCCTCGTGCCTGCCGTCGGTAAGAAGAAGGCACCCAACAGCAACATCGCCGGACGTGCCAACGTGCTCGTCGTGCCCAACCTTGAGGTGGGTAATATCGGCTACAAGCTCGTGGAGCGTCTCGGTGGCGCAACTGCCATTGGCCCCATCCTGCAGGGCATCGCACGGCCTGTCAACGACCTTAGCCGTGGTTGCAGCGTAGACGATATTTACTACATGGTGGCCATCACCAGCTGCCAGGCGCAGGACGCTAAGAAGGCAGAATAAAAATAGAATGCCGTGCAGGGGTAAACGACTGCTGCACGGCATTTAGCTTTTGAAAAGATACTATTACAACGACGCATAAAACGCTAACAATAAGAAAATGAAGATTTTGGTTTTAAACTGTGGTAGCAGTTCCATCAAGTACAAGTTATATGACATGGCCGATGAGTCAGTGCTGGCTCAGGGCGGTGTGGAGCGTATCGGCCTTGACGAGGCTTTCATCAAGGTGAAGCTCGACAACGGCGAGAAAAAGAAGATTATGGCCGACCTGCCTACCCACAAAGAAGGTGTAGAGCTTGTGTTCAAGTGCCTGCTCGATCCCGACTTCGGTGCTATTAAGAGTCTTGATGAGATTGGTGCCGTAGGCCACCGTATCGTGCAGGGTGGCGACCTCTTTGAGAAGAGCTGCATCGTTACTCCTGAGGTGGAGAAGGGCATCGAGAGCCTTATCGACCTCGCTCCGGTACACAACAAAGGTCACCTTGCCGGCATCCGTGCCGTCGACGAGCTCATGCCTAACGTGCCGCAGGTAACGGTGTTTGACAATGCTTTCCATTCCACCATGCCACCCTATGCTTATCTCTACGGCATTCCTTACGAGTGGTACACCAAGTATCACGTGCGCCGCTACGGCTTCCATGGTACCAGCCATCGCTATGTCTCTCACCGCGTGTGCGAGTTCTTGGGCGTTGACATCAAGACACAGAAGATCATCACCTGCCACATCGGTAACGGCGCTTCTGTAGCTGCCGTCAAGTATGGCAAGGTTATCGATACCTCCATGGGCCTCACCCCGCTGGCCGGTGTGATGATGGGTTCTCGCTCGGGCGATATTGACCCCTCGGCTGTCACCTACATGATGCAGAAGAGCGGCATGACTCCTCAGGAGATGGCCGACTACCTCAATAAGAAGAGCGGCGTGCTCGGCATCACCGGCATCTCAAGCGATATGCGTGAGATTGAGGAAGCCGACAACAAGGGCGACAAGATGGCTCACCTTGCATTGGAGATGTACAACTACCGCATCAAGAAGTACATTGGCGCTTATGCCGCTGCCATGAACGGTGTGGACATCATCGTGTGGACAGCCGGTGTCGGTGAGAATCAGGAAGGTGTGCGTTGGGATGCTTGCTCTGGTCTGGAGTACCTCGGCGTCAAGATGGACAAGGAGCGCAACCATGTCCGCTCGAAGGAGCAGATTCTCTCTGCCGACGATTCTAAGGTGAAGGTGGTGATGATTCCTACCGATGAGGAAATCGTTATTGCCCGTGATACCTTGGCTTTGGTAAGCGGTAAGGAAGCCTAACACAAAGTGATAAGTAAGGCTTACGTGAAATAGAATCATCTAAACATAAGCATACAGTGATAAGGGCTGTGTCATGCATTGAGCATTGGCACAGCCCTTATTGCTTATATACTGCCCTGCAGACGTTGATGCCTTTACAGGATGAGGTTGACCAGATAAAGCACGATGGGAATGGTGACGAAGGCGATACCTATGAAGTCGATGACGACACCGGTCTTTATCATCTTGGTGATAGGCACGTAGCCACTGGCGTAGACGATGGCGTTGGGTGGCGTGGAAACAGGCAGCATGAAGCCGAGCGATGCCGAGAGGGCAACACCCACGGCGACGGGAACTGGATTGTAGCCAGCGGCCACAGCGGCGCCGATGGCCAGCGGCCCTACCATGTTGGTGGCTGCGGTGTGGGAAGTAAGCTCCGACATCAGCAGTGACACGACGCAGAACACGGCTACGAGCAACAGCTGTGACGGCTCGCCGCCCATCCAACCGACGATGTTGTCGCCAACCCATTGCGACAAGCCCAGACTGTACATCATGCCGCCCATGGCCAATCCGCCGCCAAAGAGCAACAGCGTGCCCCACTCAATGCCATCCACGGCTTGCTTCCATGTGATGACGGGACGCGGCTTGCCCTTCTCGTTCTTTCCACCAGGAAGTACAAAGAGCACAAGCGCACCCACCATGGCTGCAATGGCTTCAGGGAAGAGGTGGTTGTACGACTTCACGACAGGACTTGAGCTTCCATAGATCATGCTCAGGATGCCGGGCGTGATCCATAGCGTAACGGCGATGGCAAAGCCTACCATCGTGTTCTTTTGTGCTAAAGTCCATTTGCCGAGAGCCTTTCGGCGTTCCTCCACAAACTCATGGGCGCCTTCAATGCGCTTGACGTCGGCAGGAAACATCTTGCTCAGCACGATATAGGCAATGACGAAATAGATGACCATGGCCACAAAGCCCCAAATCATCCATTGGAAGAAGCCAATGTTGATGTGGCATAGCTCGTCGAGAAATCCCAGCATGATGATGTTGGGAGGCGTGCCGATGGGTGTCAGCACACCACCGATGGAGCAGGCGTAGGCCGTCATCAGCATCAGTCCTGTGGCATATTTGTAGGTCTTGAGGTTGATGTTGCGCCCCTTGGCAGCCATCATCTCCCGGATGGCTTCCAGCAAACCAAGCGCAATGGGAAACATCATGGCTGCGGTGGCGGTGTTGCTAATCCAGCCGGAGCAGAGCATGCAGGCCAGACCAATGGCAAAGAAGATGCGTTTAGGACTGTCGCCTACCCAGCGCATCGACACGATGCCATACGAGATGCGCCGGTCGATGCCGTTGACGGTCATAGCCTTGGCAATGATGAAGCCGCCCATGAAAAGGAAGATAGTGGGGTTGGCAAAGGCTGCGAATGCTTCCTTCATGGTTGTCACGCCAAGCACCACGCACAGTGTGGGACCAAAGAGTGAGGTGACGGGGATGGGCACCGGTTCGGTAATCCACCATAGGCAGACCAGTGTCATGATGGCCAGCAACTTGTGGGCTTCTGGCGAAAGGGACGGAATGGGAGTCAGCCATACCAGAATGGCACAGATAGGACCGCAGATGGCTCCGAACCATCTGCGTCTTCTGTCAAACGAGTTGTTTCGAGTCTCTTCGTTGTTCACGATGGGAGCCCCTTGGGGAATAGAGTCCATACGCTATAGGTTTTTTGGTTAAACGGGTATCGTCTGTGGTGAGACAAACGGTTGATAACTATTGTTGGCGAATTAGAGTATGAAGGGATTGTCGAAAGGGGTTGTGGAATAATCTTGTTGAGGTTGTGGGGTTTATGGAGTGTGGATTTCCTTTCCGCGCATTAATGCGCGGAAAGGGACGGGGGAGAGGAAGCACTATGGCCTTGACTCTCCTTCGACATATTCTTCCAGGAATAAGTGCTCGCCGTCGAACACTGCATAGGTGAACTGTGTGATCCAGTCGCCGAGGATGAGCATCCGGGCCGTATGACCTTCGGTGCGTGGCAGGTTGAGGTCGAGCTCTATGTGCCTATGGCCATAGATGAAATAGTCGATGTTGGGGTGCGTCTTCATGTATTCCTTGGTCCAAAGCACAAGATACTCCTTGTCTTCTCCCATATAAGGCGGTTCCTTTCCGTCGACACGCTTCAGTCTGCTGTGCTTGGCCCAGTTGAGGCCCAGCTGCATGCCCCACCACGGATGCATGAAGTTGAGCAGCCGTTGGCAGGTACGGTTGTGAAACATCCAGCGCAAGAACTTGAAATCTGTATTGGGATCGCCGAGTCCGTCCCCGTGGGCGAGATAGAACACTTTGCCGTGCAGCTCGGTGGTGAGCGGCTGCCGATGGACGATAAGGCCGCATTCCTCCTCGAGGTAGCCATAGGTCCAGATGTCGTGGTTGCCGGTGAAGAAGTGCACTTCCACGCCCATGTCGGTCAGTTCCGACAGCTTGCCGAGAAAGCGCGTATAGCCTTTGGGCACTACATATCGGTATTCGTCCCAGAAGTCAAACATGTCGCCGAGCAGATACACGGCCTCCGCCTTGTCCTTGATGCTGTCGAGGAAGCGCACAAGCCTGCGCTCCTGCATACGGCGGTGAGGTATGGCAAGCGACCCGAGGTGGGCGTCGGAAAGAAAATAGATGTATTTTTTCATAGGCTCTGCCGTTGGATGATGTTATTCGAAGCCCAGTTCAATCTTTGCTTCTTCGCTCATCATGCTTTGATCCCATGCGGGTTCAAACACAAGGTTTACGTTGGCGGCTTTCACGCCGTCCACGCTTTCGAGTTTCGTGCGTACATCCTCGAGGATGAAGTCGGCCGCCGGGCATGAGGGAGCGGTGAACGTCATGTCTACGTTCACGGTGCCGTCGTCCTGCAGGTCAATCTTATATATCATGCCGAGGTCATAGATATTGACGGGTATCTCAGGGTCGTACACGGTCTTTAATACATCTACGATGCGCTCTTCTGTATTTGTTTTTTCTTCTTGTGTCATTTGATACTTCAATTACTTTGCTTTATTTGCAAACTTAAGCAAAATAATTGAGTCCCGCAAGAAATATGACAAATTATTGTTGGAAGTGGAGGAATAAAGAGGTCAGCGCCCGGGCTTGGCTCGGGCCGTTGCAGTCTGACGGTTATACTCTTCCTTTTTCCCGGTAGCTATAGTAGGCACCATCAGTGACGATGACATGGTCGAGGAAGTAGATACGCATGATGTCGCATGCCTTATGTATGCGGTCGGTGAGCTGGTCGTCCTGTCGACTGGGATGGGTATTGCCGCTGGGATGGTTGTGGCAGGCCGCGATGACCGTGGCATTGTTGATGATGGCCTCACGCATGATGACGCGTATGTCGACGGCCGTCTCGGTGATGCCTCCATGACTGATGCGTACCTCCTTGATGAGCTTGAAGCTCTGATTCATCAGCAGGATGTGAAACTCCTCCACGTCCAGGTCTTGCATCTTGGGATGCATGAGCTCATAGATGGCCTGTGCCGAGTCGAGTTTGCTGCGTTCCTCGGCTTTCTCCCTTGCGCGTCGCTTGCCCAGCTCGCAGGCAGCCAGAATGGTGATGGCTTTGGCCGGTCCGATGCCTTTGAACGTCTCGAGTTGTCTGATGGTCATCTTGCCCAGCGTGTTAAGGTTGTTGTTGCAGTCGTTGAGGATGGTCTTCATCAGGTCGACGGCGCTCTGTTTGGCCGTTCCCGATCCGATAAGGATGGCCAGCAACTCAGCATTGGTGAGCGCTTCGGCGCCCATCGACTCCAGTTTCTCCCGTGGGCGGTCTTCGGCTGCCCAGTCGTGAATGGTCAGGTTTTGCATAGTTAGGAAGGTTTTAGGAAAGGTGGAGATGGCCGGACTACTACTTGTTGATGAAGAGTGTCCGTGCCACCCGTTGGTAATCATCGTTGCCGTCATTCTTCGCCGGTTGGATGCCTAAGAGATGGCTGACAATGGCATAAACGGCGGTGTTGTTGAACGCTCCGAGGCTGACACCTTGCTGTATGTCGGGACCACAGGCTCGGAACAGCGCATGCATGTCGCTGTAAGCTGGATCGTAGCCGTGCATGCCGCCGTCGTGACAAGTCTCATCGGTGAAGAGCCATCCCTCGTCGCAGAGCACCACGACGTCGCCGATGTTCGGGTCGGCCTGATAGTGCAGCCATTGCGGCATGTCGGCTTTGCGCCAGGCGCGGAGGTGAGCCACGTGGCTCAGTGCCTTGACAATGCTGTCCTGCTGCCATCGCTCGGGTGCGTAGATATTGGTGGGCAGGCTGCCTTCCACGGATTTGTACCAGGTTGGCTTTAAGTATTGGTTCACGCTGATCTGCCTTGAGGGCTTAAACCATGTCATGCCATGATCGGAGAGCACTACGATGTTGACGCTGTCGCTGAGGCCAGCCTTCGCGATGCGGCTGCGCAGTGAGCCCAACAGCGAGTCGACATGCTCCACGGCGTGGCGCGTCTCACGGGCTTGTGGTCCGTAGTTGTGTCCGGAGGCATCGGGCTCTTCAAAGTAAGCCATGACCAGTTCGGGACCATGCTTGTCGGTGAGCTGCTGCATCACCCCGTCGACGCGTTGCTCAAACGTCATGTGTGGTTTCTCGTCGTAGCGGTGCCACAGGTTCGGATAGTGTCCGTTGATAGCCACGTCGCTGCCCGGCCAGTAGAACACGGCAGCGCGCAGGCCTTGACGCTGCGCCGTGAGCCAGATGGGTTCACCTTTATAATAATGTGGGTCGAACTTCGTCTTCGGGTCAGAGAGCCTGAAGCGTGCCCCCGTCTTACGGTTGATAAACGAGTTGGCGATGATGCCGTGGTGCTCTGGCCGCAGTCCCGTGGCCAGCGTGTAGTGGTTGGGGAAGGTCTTCGACGGGAACGAAGGTATCAGTTCACCGCTTGCGCCGTGCTGCGCCATAGCGTCGAGCGCCGGCGTGTTGTACCACAGTGGGTAGTCCCAGCGGAAACCGTCGCAGGAGATGAGCAGGACGCGCTTGGCTGTTGCCGATTGCCGGGCCATCAATGCCAGCGCCATTATCAGGACGAGGAAGACGGAAAAGTGTTTGTTCATAGTAAATAGCTATTTGTAGAAGTTCTTTTTGTAGGCCTCGAACTCTCCGTTCTCGTCGGCGTCCTTACCCACGCAGCGGCGCCACCAGGCCTGCACAAAGCCTGAGCCGTAGCCCAGGAGTTGGGTGAAGGCGGCACGGATGCTCAGCAGTCCTATCTTCGGGCTGCGGTATTGCCAGGTCGCGTCAAGGAAGATGAGCAGACTGTAGAGCAGCACCGGTGCCACTGCTACGGCCATGCCCACCTTGGCCAGATGGGTGTCGCCGGTATAGGTCTTGAACACATCGACGAACATAAAGGCGGCGAATGACTCAAGGAATAGGATGGCCAGCACGAAGATGCCGACGGTGAACACGGCCGGCAGCAGATGAACCACCTTCAGGCTCTCGGGATATTTCTTATAGAGGTTGATGCGTGCGATGCCGCTGTTGAACACCTGCCGCCAGAATTTTCTGAAGTCGGTGCGGCGCTTGTGGTATACCCAGGCACTGGGGAACAGCCGGCAGCGGTAGCCCCCCTTGAAGATACGTATGGAGAAGTCGATGTCCTCGCCGAAGCGCATCTTCGAGAAGCCGCCGAGCTTATTGTAGACATCGTGCCGCATGCCCATGTTGAACGACCTGGGATAGAACTTGTCAAGCTTCTTCTTTCCACCGCGTATGCCGCCGGTGGTGAAGAAGGAGGTCATGGAGTAGGAGATGGCCTTCTGGGTGGGTGTGAACGAAGGATGGGCGCGGTCGGGTCCGCCAAAGGCGTCACAAGGCTCGCGTCGCAGCTCGTCGTCCACCGCTTTTAGATAGTCCTCTGGCACGATGACGTCGCTGTCGAGGATGATGACGTATTCGCCCCTGGCCCTTTCCACGCCATAGTTGCGGCTCTGGCCGGGGCCGCTGTTGGCTTTGGCGTAATAGTGTATTGGCAGTCGGCCGACGTATTTCTGACAGACGTCCTCGCAGGGTTGCTGCGAGCCGTCTTCGACGATCACCACTTCGAAGTCGCGCATGGTCTGCCGTGTCAGGCTGTCCAAGAGCTCGTCCACCTCATCGGGTCGGTTGAAAACGGGCACGATGATGCTGAATCTCACATGGTCGTTGGCTGTGACATTGCCGTGCTGCGGCTGTTGGTCTGGGGTGTGCTGCTGTAGCGTCATAGTAAAAGAAGGCTTATAGATGGATAAAACAATACAGGGTGCGACCCTTGCATGCAAGCATCGCACCCTGCGCATGGGTGTCATTGTCTGTCCGAAAGGATAGACTATAGTTAAAGATGTGACTTACTTCTTCTCAGACACGCGGCTCACGTAGCTGCCATCCTCGGTGTTGATGGTGATCTCGTCGCCCTCGTTGATGAACAGAGGCACGCGCACCTCGGCGCCGGTCTCCAGTGTAGCGGGCTTGGTCGCGTTGGTGGCAGTGTTGCCCTTCACGCCGGGCTCGCTGTGCGTCACCTTCAGGTTGGTCTTTGGAGGCATCTCGGCAGAGAGAATAGCGCCATCGTCAGCAGAAATCTGTACGTCAACGATGTCACCTTCCTTCATGAACTCACCACCGGTGATCAGGTCACGTGCGATGGGGAACTGCTCGAAGGTCTCCTGGTTCATGAAGATGCAGCCTGTGGGATCCTCATAAAGGTACTGGTAGGGGCGGTGCTCCACGCGCACGTCGTCGAGTTTGAAGCCAACCTGGAACGTACGGTCAAGCACACGACCGTCGGCCACGTTCTTCAGCTTCGTGTTCATCACCGTGTTACCCTTGCCAGGCTTGCGGTGCTCAAACCAAATGCACTTCCAGATGCCTCCGTCCATACGGATGCATGTTCCCTTCTTGATTTCTTGTGAATTAATCATTGTTGTATGTTAACTTATTATGTATTACCTGTTTGTTGGCGGGTGCAAAGTTACTATAAATTTGGAAAAAAACAACGTCTGACGACTTAAAAATCTCATAATTCTTTGCTATTTCGAATTTTATGAGTAATTTTGCAAGCCAAACGGACAATAGGCTTCGTACTTCGGGGGATATGTGTCTCCTGGTTGGAGATGTGTGTCCCGTCAATTAGTGCTATTACAAAACAACAAAAGATAAACAAAGATGAAAAGAACATTTCAGCCGCACAACCGTCGCCGCGTGAACAAGCATGGCTTCCGCGAGAGAATGGCCACCAAGAATGGCCGTCGTGTATTGGCTTCCCGTCGTGCCCATGGCCGCAAGAAGCTCACTGTATCTGACGAGAACCATGGTAAGTAATCCGTGCGATTGTCTCTGTTATGCAGGACGATAAAAAGGCAGTCAAAGCATTTTGCTTGGCTGCCTTTTTTCGGCTCTGTACGTCAGTTGCTCCATGGTGAGCGGCGCTTTCCTGACTTTGGTTTCGGTCAAGTGCTGTCTCGGGAGCGACAGAGGGTGAAACGAGCTTTGTAGTGTTGCCGTGCAGGCCGGATGGCGCTTTTCCCATCCCTTGACAAGGCGGTATCAGGGCCTTCGCTACCTTTTTATCCTAAAAAGTCGGCCAAAAACTTTGCTTTCCAGCCTTTTTGCATTACCTTTGCCGAAAATAGAGCCAATGACAATATCAGAGTTTATCGGAAAGTTCAAAAGCAAGATGCTTTGGGGCAATCTGCTGGCAATGGCCGGCGTGATTGCCGTTTTGCTTATTGGCTTCAAATTCGCGATTGATGTCTACACCCATCATGGCGAGTCGATTACCATTCCCAACCTGGTGCACAGGTCGTTTGACAGCGCATCGGCCACAGCCGATCATATGGGCCTTACCTTGCAGGTGAGCGATACGGGCTATGTGAGGACCCTGCCTCCGGGGTGCATTCTTGAGCAGTTTCCGGCAGCCGGCGAGCAGGTGAAGGCCGGGCATGTGATCTATGTGACCATCAATGCCACACAGTCGCCCACCATCACGCTGCCCGATGTCATCGACAACTGTTCGCTGCGTGAGGCCATGGCCCGCCTGAAGGCGATGGGCTTTAAGCTTGGTCCCCCGCAGTTTATTCCGGGAGAGAAAGACTGGGTGTACGGCATCTTGGTGAATGGCCGCCATGTGGTTTATGGCGACAAGATCAGCGTCGACGCACAGCTCATCATACAGGTGGGCAACGGCATGCGCAATGCCAGCGACTCCGTTGACTTTGTCGATCCTGACTTCCAGGAGGACGATGGTGGCGACATCGACGAGTTTGAAGAGGTGACTGAGCCGGAGCACGAGCAACCTGCAGAGCCGGCTCATGGTGACGAAAGCGGAAGCATAGAATGACAGACAGTATGAACATCAATGATTCTGACCTCGACGATGACCTGTTGACAGGTCAGGTGGAGGAGCAGACCGACACCCCGGGACAGTATGAGCACTGGCGCGTCACCGTGGACGCGGGCCAGCAGTCGGTACGCATCGACAAGTACTTGGCCGAGCACATGCAGCACTCCTCGCGCAACCGCATACAAACAGCGGCTGCGGCTGGGTGCATACAGGTCAACGGGCGTCCGGTGAAGAGCAACTACAAGATACGTCCGCTGGATGTCATCACGTTGATGCTCGACCATCCCAAGCATGACTCAAGCATACAGCCGGAAGAGATACCGCTCGACATCGTCTATGAGGACGACGATGTGATGGTGGTCAACAAACCGGCCGGCATGGTGGTGCATCCCGGTGCCGGCAACTTCAATGGGACGCTCATCAACGCTGTGGCATGGCATCTGCGCGACCTCGAGTCGTTCGACGCCAACGACCCTCAGGTGGGTCTTGTGCACCGCATCGACAAGGACACCAGCGGCCTGCTCGTCGTGGCCAAGACGCCCGATGCCAAGACATCGCTTGGCAAGCAATTCTTCAACAAGACCACCCATCGTGCCTACAACGCCCTGGTCTGGGGCAATCTCTCCGACGATACGGGACGCATTGAGGGCAACATCACCCGCGACCCCAAGGACCGCTTGCGCATGAAGGTGGTGGCGCCCGACTCGGGCATCGGCAAACCAGCTGTGACCCACTGGCGCGTGTTGGAGCGCTTCGGCTATACCACGCTTGTGGAATGTGTGCTGGAGACGGGACGCACCCATCAGATTCGCGCCCACATGAAAGCCATAGGCCATCCGCTCTTTGGCGACGAACGCTATGGCGGCACAGAGATACTGTGGGGACAGCGCAGCAGCACTTACAAGGCGTTTGTACGCAACTGTCTCGCCGTGTGTCCGCGGCAGGCCCTTCACGCCAAGACTCTGGGCTTCGTGCATCCCCGCACGGGACAGCAGATGGACTTCGACTCGCAGTGGCCGGCTGACTTTGCCGCGCTCATCGACAAGTGGCGGCAGTATATCAATGGAAAAAGCAACATTTAATATAGTTATGAAAGACTTAAAGCGAAACATCGCCATCGTCTGCGGTGGCGACTCTTCTGAGCACGACGTGTCGCTGCGCTCGGCACAGGGATTGTATTCCTTTTTCGACAAGGAACGTTACAACATCTATATCGTAGACATTAAGGGTACCAACTGGCACGTGAGCTTCGAAGACGGTCAGGTAGCCCCCATCGACAAGGCCGACTTCTCATTCATCGGACTGGATGGGAAGGCTGTGGTGTTCGACTATGCTTACATTACTATCCATGGCCAGCCGGGTGAAAACGGTATGATGCAGGGCTACTTCGACCTGATCCATCTTCCTTATTCCACCAGTGGCGTTCTGGTGGAGGCCATGACATTTGACAAGTTCGTGCTCAACAATTATCTACGCGGCTTTGGTGTCAACGTCGCCGACAGCATCTTGCTGCGTCGTGGTGACAACTACGATCCGGCAGAGATAGAGAAGCGGTTGGGCATGCCCTGCTTTGTCAAGCCCGCCGCCGACGGTTCGAGCTTTGGCGTGAGCAAGGTGAAGAATGCCGATCAGCTGGCTCCGGCGCTCCGTGTGGCTTTCATGGAGTCGGACGAGGCCATGGTCGAGTCTTACCTCAAGGGCACCGAGATCTCGCAGGGCATCTATAAGACAAAGGACAAGACTGTAGTGCTGCCCGCTACGGAGGTGGTGTCGCAAGATGAGTTCTTCGACTACGACGCGAAGTACAATGGTAAGGTGCAGGAGATTACACCGGCCCGTCTCAGCCCCGAGACGGCTAAGGCGGTTGCTGCTGAGACCAGCCGTATCTACGACATCCTGCATGCCAACGGTATCATCCGCATCGACTATATCATCACGAAGGATAAGGACGGCAACGATAAGGTGAACATGCTCGAGATCAATACTACTCCCGGCATGACCGCCACCAGCTTCATTCCGCAACAGGTGCGTGCGGCCGGGCTGAACATCAGCGACGTACTGACCGACATCGTGGAGAACCAGTTCTAAGCGTACTATAGTTGGCTGAATCGGAAGTTCAGCAAATAAAGAAGTCCGGAAGTCCGGGAGTCCAGAAGTCCAGTCATATGATTATTTTATTAATGACTGAACTTCTGGACTCCCGGACTTTACTATTTTGGTAATGACTGAACTTCTGAACTTCCGTACTTCTGGACTTCTCTATCTATTGACCGAAGTGTCATTTTTTTTCGTGTTAAATCGTTCTAAGAATCGCATTCCTGCCTACAACCCTCTCTTTCTGCCTAAATAAGACGATATTGAAGTAGTTCGGATAAACAGTTGATTCTTAATGATTTGTGTAAATCAAGGTCAAGATATGTTCTTCTAAGCTCT